>ERZ1090879.133-NODE-133-length-52726-cov-19.948112_pt1 | contig 52726 bp, 66 predicted proteins | sample MGYA00478472_ERZ1090879 | MGnify/ENA primary metagenome ERZ1090879 (study PRJEB33644, sample SAMEA5815723) | chicken gut metagenome | biome: Chicken; feature: Gastrointestinal Tract; material: Caecum | place: Ireland | collected 2019-01-01 | study: A study of the... | reverse complement strand
CGGCCGACGTCATCAAGCTGGCCATGGTGCGGGTCTGGCGGCGCATCCGGGCCGAAGGGCTGGAAAGCCGGCTGATCCTCACCGTCCACGACGAACTGATCGTCGAGGCCCCCGAGGCCGAAGCCGAGACCGCCGCCCGCATCCTGAAAGAGGAGATGGAGGGCTGCGTCCACTTCGCCGTGCCTCTGGACACCGACGTCCGCCAGGGCAAGTCGTGGCTGGAAGCGCACTGAGACACGTTTTGTCCAGAGTAAACCCAAACATCTGTCTGATTGTCAATCTGCAAAGGAACGAGAGCAACCATGATCATTCTGGGAATCGAATCCACCTGTGACGAGACGGCGGCCGCCCTGGTCGAGGACGGGCGCGTCCTGCACAGCAACGTCATCGCCACCAGTGTCAAAGAACAGGCCCTCTACGGCGGGGTGGTGCCCGAGATCGCCAGCCGCCGCCACTGCGAATACATCAGCGCCACGGTGGGCAAGGCTTTGGCCGACGCCGGCCGCACCATCGACGAGGTGGACGCGGTCGCCGTCACCTTTGCCCCCGGCCTGATCGGGGCGGTGCTGGTGGGGGTCAACTTTGCCAAGGGGCTGGCCTACGCGGCCGGCAAGCCGCTGGTGCCGGTCCACCACCTGCGGGGGCACATCGCCGCCCTCTACCTGACCCACCCGGAACTCAAGCCCCCGTTCCTCTGTCTGGTGGCCTCGGGCGGGCACAGCCACATCGTACAGGTGGAGGACTACACCCGGTTCCGGGTGCTGGGCCGGACGGTGGACGACGCCGCCGGCGAAGCCTTTGACAAGGTGGCCCGCACCCTGGGCCTGCCCTATCCCGGCGGGCCCAGCATCGCGGCCGCCGCCAAAACCGGCGACCCCAAAGCCTACCGCCTGCCGGTGCCCCATGTGGAGGGCAAGTACAACGTCAGCTTCTCGGGGCTGAAAACCGCCGTCCTGAACGAGGTCAACCAGGCCCATATGAAGGGCCTGCCGGTGAACGTGCCCGACCTGGCCGCCTCCTTTCAGGAGCGGATCGACGGCATCTTGGCCGAAAAGCTGCTGGCCGCCGCAGCCGACACCGGCGCGGCCCAGGTCTGCCTCGCCGGAGGCGTGGCCGCCAATGGCCGGCTGCGCCAGCTGGTCAACGACGGGGCCCAGAAGCTGGGCGCGCAGGTCTTTCTGCCCCAGCTCAAATTCTGCGGGGACAACGGCGCCATGATCGCCAGCCAGGGCTATTACGAGTACATGGCCGGCCACACCGCCGGCCTTGACCTGAACGGCCTGCCCACCCTGCCCATCGACTACATCTGAAACCGGCCGGCGTTCCGGCCGCACAGCAAAAAACCTGCCCGTCTGTTCTCACGCAGATGGGCAGGTTTTTGGTTTTTATTGCGCCGTTTCGGTGTTGCCGGCGGGCCGGGGCGGTTCCAGCCGGGGCCAGAAGGCTGCAACTTCGGGGTTGCGGCGCTTGCGCAGCAGGAATACGGTGGGGATCAGGTAGATCAGCGCGCCGGTCAGCATACTGGGGTCATAGCTGCTGACCACCTCGCTGATGGAGGCCGTGCTCTCGTACAGGCCCGAACCGATCAGGGCGGCCACGTCCTGCATCGTGTGCAGGAACACCAGCACCCAGAGGTTGCCCCCGCGGAAATAGATGGCCGCGTACAGGGTCCCCAGCGCGGCGGTCATGCCGCACTGGACCAGCACCCCCACCGGCGCGCTGGACAGCAGGTTGACCAGGTGCCCTGACCCGAACAGCAGCCCCGAGACTAGGCAGGCTTTCCAGACGCCGGCGCGGCCGGGGCCGAAGTGCTCCAACAGCGTTTCGGCGATGACGCCCCGGAACAACGTCTCCTCCGCCAGGCTGATGAAGAACATACACAGGAAAAACACCGCGATCTGCCACGCCGGTTTGAACGCCGCCTCCGGCCCCGGCTGCAGGTTGACGCTGAAGGCCAGGCTGACCATGACAAAGGGTACCATCCCCACCAGCAGGCCGTCCAGAAAGCCGCGGCCCCGCTGGCGGTAGACCCACAGCCGCCCGGTGCGCCCGAGCAGGAACACCCCCGCCAGCACACCGAACAGCTCGTTCACGCTTTGCAGCAGAAAATCCTCCTGGGCAAAGGGCCAGTAGACGGCAGGCCCCAGCAGCGTCAGCACCAGGACGAACAGAGTGGTGCCCGCCCGCATCACTGCCAGAAACAGCACGACGGCCAATATACAATAGAGGAACGGGTGCGCAGCCCGCATTCGTTTGAGCATTCTGCGATCCTCCCGGATGGTCAAATTTGCGGGGAGGGAGCCTCCCCCAACCATTGTATCACAAAACAGGAGGCGGAAAAACAGCTTTCACAATTCTTTTACGTGCTGGCGTCCTGCCCCAGCAGCTTTTCCAGCGTGGCACACAGGGCGCGGAAGTCGATGGGCTTGGAGATGTGCGCGTTCATCCCGGCGGCGGTGGTGGCCGCGATGTCCTCGGCAAAGGCGTTGGCCGTCACCGCGATGATGGGCACCGTCCGGGCGTCGGGGCGCTCCATCGCGCGGATGGTCCGGGCCGCTTCGCAGCCGTCCATCTGGGGCATCTGCATATCCATCAGGATGGCGTCGATCTCATAGGGCGCCGCGTTCTGGAACAGCTCCACCGCCTCCTGCCCGTTCCAGGCCTGGAGCACTTCCAGCCCGTTCATGGTCAGGATCTCGTTGGCGATCTCCATGTTCAGCAGGTTGTCCTCGGCCAGCAGGATCTTCCTGCCCGCGAGGGAGAACGCCTCCCCCGCCTTGCCGGTCTTCAGGTCCTCCCTGGTCTGGCGGCTCTCGGCCTCGGCCTGGGCCGTGATGAAGGGCACCGTAAGGGTAAAGGTGGTCCCCTTGCCCAGGGCGCTGTCCACGTAGATCTGGCCGCTCATCTGGGTGACAAGGCTCTTGACGATGGGCATCCCCAGCCCGGTGCCCACCACCTGCCGGGAGAAGAAACGGGTCTCCCGGGCGTAGGGCTCGAACAGCTGGGGCAAAAACTCCTCCGACATCCCGATGCCGGTATCTTTGACCACGAACTGGTACTGCGGGGTGGGCGGGCCGCCCATCTGCCGCACCGTCACCTCCACGCGCTCGCCGGGGGAAGTGAACTTGAACGCGTTGGACAAGAGGTTGTTCAAGATCTGGGTGATGCGGGTGGCGTCCCCCATGACGCAGCTGTCGGTGATCTCACAGTGGACGGCAAAGTCCTTGTTTTCCCGCCGGGCCTGCGGGATGAACGAGTCGGTGCAGGCTTTGACGCAGGCCGCCAGGTCAAAGGCTTCGTTGTTCAGCACCACCTTGCCCTGTTCCATGCGGGACATATCCAGAATATCGTTCACCAGATCCAGCAGCTGGCGGCCCGAGTAGGCGATCTTTTCAGCGTACTCCCGGACTTTATCCGGCTCGCCGGTGTGCTGGCGCAGCAGGTCCACCACGCCCAAAATGGCGTTGAGGGGGGTGCGCATATCGTGGGACATATTGTTGAAGAAGGCCAGCTTGGACTTTTCGCTCTTGCGGGCGTTGGCCAGCGTCTCCTCTAGCAGGCGGCGCTCCTGGATTTGGCGGCGCTTTTCCTGGTCCACCTCGCGGAAGCAGAGGACCGCTTCCTCCGGTTCCAGCGTCTCGTCAAACAGGACCCGCACGTTGATCCAGCGCTCGCCGCTCTCGTACTTGCCCAAAAAGTCGCCGCCGTAATCCCGGACATGGCCGTCCACCAGGCTGCGCAGGCTGTCGGTGGAAAAGCTCTTGCGGAACTCGTCGATGGTGTCCGGCTCCATCACCGCGCCGATCACGTGCAGAAAATCCTCGTAGGGACCCTTGGGCTGCAAGTTCTTGCGGGCATATGGGGAGCCTTTGATCATCTCGTAGGTGCCGTCCCGGTAGTTGATGCGGAACAGCCCGTAATAGGAGTTGCTCAGCACCTTGACCGTCTCGACGCTGCGCTCCACCATCGAGTCCAGCCGCACGTTGCGCCAGACGATGGCCGCAAACCCCGCGCACCAGGCCGCCAGGATGATCCCGTACAGCAGGGTGAACAGGTGCAGCTGGGACAGCATCCGCTCCACCGGCAGGGTGATGAGCACCAGCCACCCATTGGTGAGCCAGGTGCAGTAAGCGCCGCGGCGCACCCCGTCGATGTCATCAATAAAGTCGTCGTAGCGCGCAAAACGGCCCTCCGCGGCCCACTCCTGCAGGGCGGCGATGTAGGCGGGGAAAGCCGGATTGTCCATGTCCAGGTCGGTGCGGGCGTACAGCACCTGCCGGCGCCCGTCGCACAGGAAGATGGACGCCCCTTCGGGCAGTTCCACCTGGCCCAGGTCGATCGCCAGGTTTTCGGGGAACACGTCAAAGGCCACCACGGTATCGCTGTGGACGCACTGCTGGGCCACCGTCAGCACATCCCGGCCGTAGATCACATCGGTGTAAACGTCGGTGATGATGGGCTCGCCGCCCGCCGCCCGGTTTTCCTGCGGCCTCTGGCATTCCGCCCCGCGGCGTGCTACAATAAGGGGGAACTACCCGGCCCCAAAGGGCCCAGACAGAAAGGAAGCTATCCCATGAGAATTGCAGTCACTTACGCCGGCGGCGAGATCTTCCAGCATTTCGGCCGCACCGAACAGTTCAAGGTCTACGATGTGGAAAACGGCCAGGTCGTCCACAGCGAGGTGGTGGGCACCAACGGCCAGGGCCACGGCGCGCTGGCCGGCGTCCTGCAGCAGCTGCACGCCGACGTGCTGATCTGCGGCGGCATCGGCGGCGGCGCCCAGGCCGCGCTGGCTTCGGCCGGCATCCAGCTGTACGGCGGGGCGTCCGGCCCGGCTGACGCCGCTGTGGACGCCTTCCTCGCGGGCCGCCTGGCCTACGACCCCGCCGTCCACTGCGACCATCACGGCGAGCACCACGCCGAAGGCGGACACGCCTGCGGCTACCACGGCTGCGCCGGCAACGGCGGGTGCTGATAAGCGGCGGACTGCCTGTAAGCGAAAAAAACGCTCCCTGAACGCGAACGTCCGGGGAGCGTTTTGCTTTGGTATCGTTTTTATTGGAACCAAAAGCCTTTGTAGTCGTACTTGAACGTCCGGTAGCCCTGCATGGTGCACTCGTAGTCGTACTGGCGGATCAGCGCGCCGCCGGCGTCGTACTCGCCGAACACCATGGCGATGCCGCTGTTGACGGCCCAGTGGCCGCTTGCCTCGTTCAAAGTGGAGTTGGACACGATGCTGGAATAGGGCACCGGGAAGGATTCCACCAACTCCACCGTGCCGGCGTTCTCGTCGATGCGGTAGACGTATGTATAGCTGTAGTCCCCTTCGCCGCCGTACAGTTCGGTGCTCACCCCTTCGGGCAGGGCGGGGTCGTAGCCGTCGCGGGAGGACAGGGCCCAGTAGTTGTTGTTGAACATCCGCAGATAGCCCACGCCCTCCTCGTCGCCGGGGGCCCAGGCCACGCTGTGCTGGCCGTACTGCCAGGTGAAATCGTTCACCGGGGTCAGGCAGTAGTCCTCATAGCCGGTGCCCTGCCAGAAGGCGGGGTCGCCGCACAGCCAGCCGACGCTGGCCGCGCCGTGGACGTCCTCCACCTTGATGGCGGTGGACGTCTCCCGGGAGGAGACCACCAGGCTGTCGGTTTCGGGCAGGTACTGGATGGTGTTCAGGTGGATCCAGTCCTGTTCGTCCACCTGCCAGAAGAAGGGGTCGGTGGCGCGGATGGGCCGGGTCTGGGCGTAGTAGCCCGCCATCAGGTCCTTGAAGTCCAGCAGCTCGGTCACCTCGCCGGTGGCAAGGTCGATCTCCAGCACCAGGTCCTCGACGTTGGTGTCGCCGGCCTTTTCGGCCAGGGCCACCACCGTGCCGTCCCGGCCGTAGTTGATGTCGTGGTGCAGCTCGTAGTCCCCCAGGGGGTAGACCTGCTCCACCTCGCCCAGGCCGTTGATCCGGGCCAGCTTGTTGGAGGACACGCAGGTGACCATCTCGTCCCCGTAGAACAGGATGCGGTCCATGCCAAAGCCTTCCAGCACCATCTCATAGCGCATGACGCCGCTGTTGTCGTACAAAAAGCCGTAGCCCAGATAGCCGTTGGTCCGCATCATGGTGAACAGCCCGTCGTCCAGGGGCTCGGTGCTGGGGCCGTCGGTCACTTCCAGCACGGTGTCGTAGCCGGAGTGGGTCTCGGGCATCTCGATGGTGAAGCGGACGGTCTGGCGCACGTTGCCCCAGCTGCCCCGCAGGGTCATGGTGACTTCGTTCACCTCGCCGGGCACCAGGCCGATCAGCTGGAACTCGTGGGTGGTGGAATACGCCTTGCCGGAGCTGTCGGCGGCGGTGGCGGTGTAGTCGGGGATGCGCTCGTCGTCCACCCGGATGGTGTACTCCACCTGGGTGGGGAAATCCGTCTCAAAATAGAGGTACAGGCCGTTGGCCCCGGTGCCGAAGGGGTCCAGCATGGCCAGAGGGGTCTCGGCGGTCCACTGCACCTGCCGGCCGGAGATCTGCTGCCCCCGGTCCAGCATGGCGCGGATCCGCTGCTGGACGGCGGTGTCGTAGTACGTAAACCCTTCGTCCTCGATGTCGGTGGGCACCAGCTGCAGGACGGTGATGCTGGACTCCACCGGCGCGTGGCGGATCTCGATCTGCTCGGCCTCGTCCACGCCGATCAGGTCGCCGACGTCCACGGCCCAGGCGTCGCGGACGGCAGTCTCCTGCGACGTGAACCACTTGCCCACCGCCGGCACCACGATAGGGGCCAAAAGCAGCAGCAGGACGAGCACCCCCGCCGCAATGGCCAAGGGCAGCCAGATACGTTTTTTCTTCTTCGGTTTCGTGTTCATGGGTGTGCGATCCTTTCTGAACGGTGCATCATGCAAGGATGTTCCAAACGCTTCCCGGCCGGGGCCGGGCTCAAACCAGAATAAGTATAGCACCCAAATGTTTCCGGTGTGTCAGCAAATCCTTAGTTTTGCGTTGCCTGCGCCACAAAATGCGTAGAATCCGGGTAAAATTTGTCCGGAACTCCCCCTCTATTTGACAGAAAGCCCCGCCCGTGCTATGCTTGCCCTACCAGATCGACAGGAGGGCTCCGCTTATGAACGAGACGAAAGACAAAAAGCAGGTGCTGCGGCGGCTGTTTTTCTCCACGCTGTACCTCAGCGCTTTCACATTTGGGGGCGGGTATGTGATCGTCACCCTGCTCAAGAAAAAATTCGTGGATGAATGCCACTGGATCGAGGAGGACGAGATGCTGGACCTCGTCGCCATTGCCCAGTCTGCGCCGGGAGCCATCGCGGTGAACGGCGCCATCGTGGTGGGCTACAAGCTGGCGGGGCTGCTGGGCGCGGCGGTGGCCATCACGGCCACCATCCTCCCGCCCTTTGTCATCATCTCGGTCATCTCGGTGTTTTACGAGGCGTTCCGGGATAACTTCCTGGTCAGCCAGATGCTGACCGGGATGCAGGCCGGGGTGGGCGCGGTGATCGCCTCGGTGGTGTGGCAGATGGGCGCGGACGTGGTCCGCTCCAAAAGCGCGGCCTCGGTCCTCATCATGGCGGCCGCCTTTGCCGCCACCTGCTTTTTCGGGGTGAACGTGGTGCTGGTGATCCTGGCCGCGGCCGGGGTGGGCGTGGTGCGCACCCTGCTGGCCCAGCGGCAGAAAAAGGAGGGGGACCAATGATCTACCTGCAGCTGTTTTGGAGCTTTTTGCAGATCGGGCTGTTCAGCTTCGGGGGCGGGTATGCGGCCATCCCCCTCATCCAGGGGCAGATCGTAGACCAGCACGGCTGGCTCTCCATGCCGGAGTTCACCGACCTTGTCACCATCTCCCAGATGACGCCGGGGCCCATCGCCATCAACTCGGCCACCTTTGTGGGCATCAAGATCGCGGGGCTGGCGGGGGCGCTGGTGGCTACGCTGGGCTGTATCCTGCCCTCCTGCATCATCGTCACCCTCATCGCCCGGCTCTACTTAAAATACCGCAGCATGGCGCTGCTGCAGGGGGTGCTGGGCTCTCTGCGGCCGGCGGTGATCGCCCTGATCGCTTCGGCGGGCATCTCCATTCTGATCACTGCCTTTTGGGGCGACGCGGTGATCGCCTTTGCCGCCACCAACTGGGTGATGGTGCTGATCTTTGCGCTGTGTGTGTTCCTGCTGCTCAAGTGCAAGCTGGACCCCATCCTGGTCATGGTGCTGGCCGGCGTGCTGAAGCTGGCCGCCGCCGCGGCGGGCCTGCCCTGACAGCACTCTCTTTACAAACAATCAGCGTGCGCTTCCAGGCTCTGCGGCCCAAAAGCGCACGCTTTTTTTGCAATCACAGGGGTCAGGCCGGGACATAGCCCGCCTTTTCGATGCAGGCGCGGCCGGCGTCGGTGGACAGCCAGTCGTAGAGCTGGCGCTCGGGGCTGCCGGGGGCGGCGCTCGCCCGGATGACGGCGTAGAAATCGTTGCACAGGGGGTAGTCCTGCGCGGCGATGGTGTCGTTCGAGGGTTCCACCCCTTCCACCGCCAGCAGCCGCAGCCCCGGCTGGGAATACATCTGGTCCACATAGTAGTAGACCGAAAAGCCGATGGCGTTGGCGCTGTTGTTGTAGGCGGCCACGCTGTCCACCAGCCCGCCCATCGAGGCGGGGGCCAGCTCGGTGGGGGCTTCCATCAGCTCGCCGTCCCCGATCAGCAGTTTTTGGAACAGGGTCTGGCTGCCGCTGTCCTCCCCGCGCTGGAAGGCCACGATGGGCACATCGGCCCCGCCCACCTCGCTCCAGTTGGTGACGCGGCCGGCGTAAATGTCCCGCAGCTGGGCAAGCGTCAGGCTTTGGACCGGGTTATCCTCGTTGACGATAAAGACCAGCGCGTCCCGGCCCACCGCCTTTTGTTCCAGCTCCACGCCGGCGGCGGCGATCTCCTCCTTGACATAGTCGGGGGCCTCGTAGACCACCAGCAGCTCCACATCCGAGCTGCCGTAGACGCCCATATTCTCCCAGGCGTAGGCGGTGGTGCTGACCGTGACGCTGCTCTGCGCCTCGGTGAGGGGGACGCCGGCGGTGTCGGCCATCATCTGGGCGATGAGAGGGACGCAGGCGGTGGAGCCGTCCACCCCCGGGAACTCCTCCGGGGTCAGGAAGGGTTCCGCCGCGTCTTCCTCCGGCTGGCTGGAGGCCGGCGCCTCGCTGCCGGCGGCGCCGGAACTGCCGTCCGAAGCGCTGGAAGCGGGCCCACAGCCCGCCAGATACGCGGCGGCCGCGCCCAGGCCCAGCGCCGCCAGAAAGCTGCGGCGGGATACTTTCAAATCACGCATGGCGTTTCTCCTTTGCATTACCAGTAATACGAGGCGTCTTCGTCCGACAGGGAGGTAAAGACGCTCTCGCTGTAAAGCCAGTTTCCGGCAAGGTCCATGTAGCCCCGCTCAAAGCCGCGCCGGGCAGCGAACACCCCGCCGGGCAGGCTGCTGTCCCCCGAGACGTCGGCCAGGCCCGACAGCAGGACATTGCCCCGGCTGTCCAGCACATCGGAGAGCCAGGCCCCGCCCGCGCCCTGCCGGGCAGCCTCGTAGACCGGGCCGTCCGGGCCCATGGTCAGGTAGTTCAGCCGCTCGTAGCCGCTGCCGGTACTGTCGTATACAAGGCCGGAAGCATTATAGATCAAGCTGCGAGTGACGGTGTAGTCTGCGTCGCTGACACTGAGCAGGACATAGCCCCCCTGGGCCCCCATCACTGACACCCGGTCCTGGCTGGTCAGGCTGGTCTCGATTGCCGTTTCGCTGCCGTCCGGGCCGTACAGCAGCAGGCTGCCGTCCTGCAGCAGGAAGGCGACATAGCCGTCGTCCACACTGTAGGTCAGGAAGTCGAACAAAGGCTGGATCGTCCCGTCCTCCTGGTAGAGGACCGCGCTGCCCTCCGCGTCCCGGGCCAGGGCCAGGCCCTCCCGCCAGTAGGAGCAGAGGCCGTCGTAGCTGGCCAGGGGCTCGGTCTCGCCCAGGGCGCAGACGTCGTACCGCCCCGGTTCGGACTGGAAGCAGATCAGATCGTCCCCGCAGAACGTCTCGAACCCGCTGTACATCGTCCGGCTGGCAGGGTCGTACAGGTCGGTGGACCACTGTTCGGTCTCGGGGTCGTAGCGCTGGAGGGCGGCGCACCGGCTGACCCCCTCGGCGCCGTAGGCGCGGTAGGCGTAGGCGCGCTCCACGCGCTGCAGCTCGCTGCCGTCCGCCAGGTCCAGGACCACCACGCTGCACCCTTCCAGCCCGCCGGCGGAGGGGTCGGTGTTCAAAGTCAGCACCGCCTGCCCGCTCTCGGTGGGGATGCAGCCGGTCGCCTCGGCGGGCAGCGCATATTCCTGCCCGCTGGCCGTGTCGATCAGGCGGCAGCCAGTCTCGCTGCCCGGCCCCGCATCCACGGAAAAGCCGCCCGGCTCCAAAGCCAGCATGCCCCCGGCCAGAGCGGCCCGCCATTCGCCCGCGCCCGACCAGAGCAAGTCTCCTGCCGCGCTGTACACCTCGGTGATGCGCTGGCCGCTCCCGTCGTTCCGGCTCAGCTGCCAGCCCGCGGGGTCTGCCGCGCCGGGGGTATACAGCAGGGTGATGCTCTCGGAGGGGCTTGCCTGATAGAGCAGTTCGTCCCCGCGCAGCAGGGTGCCCCCGCCGCTGCCGTTCAGATTGTAAAGATAGCGCAGCCGCCCGTCGTGCAGGGGGCTGGCGGCCCCTTCTTCGGTCTGGGCGGGAGCGCTGCTGCTGGCCGGCGGCACGGCCGGGGCGCAGCCCGCCAGGGTCCCGGCTGCCAGCGCCAGGCAGGCCAGGACGGCCGCCGCTCTATAGATGTTTTGCATCTTGTTCACCTCGTTCGGTCGAATGCCAAAATTTGGTCTGTTATTCATGATACGAACAAGGCCGGGCCAATATTGCAGCCTTCACCCCGATTTCACAACCTGCCGGGCAAACGCGCAAACAACAAAAAGCCCCGAAGGCCAATGCCTTCGAGGCTTTTCAACGATGGAGCTGCTATCCAGATTTGAACTGGAGACCTCATCCTTACCAATAATAACGTCTGTCTTTTGCGTATTTTGACCGTTTGCGAAAACCTGCATAGATGCTAGGTTTTTGCTTTGTGTGTTTTGTATGCGGGCGTATTCTGCGGCGGATTTTTGCGGCCATTCACCCCAAATTCACCCCAAAGCAAAACAAAAAACGCCCCTGTGTCACACCGTCAAGGTGCAGCACAGGGGCGTTCGTCGTCGTTATGGTTCAGCTCTTTGATGATGGCTTTTTCGCGGTCGGACAGCTCCCACCCGTGTGTGGGAGCATCAGCATGCGGGACGGCCTGCTCAGCGTCGGCCTTGCGGGCGGCGGCATGGTCAGAGATCAGCAGCGCACCGCCGAAGGCACCCTTCCCCTCGGCGCGCATGGCGTCTAGGGCACGGATGAAAACCGCCTCCCGGCGGGGCAGCGCGTAGGAGATGCCGTTGCGGGCCAGAGCCAGCGCGGCCTGGGTGGTCATAAGGTTGGCTGGATACTGGTAGGCGACCCGGCGGATGCTGGGGCCTTTGCGCTGGGCAGCTTTGATGACTTCGCCGAGGTCGGGGGCAATCTCCACCACGTTTGCGCCGTAGGAGGTCGCAAAAGCAGTGTTGACAACGGCACCGTTGTGGTAGGTGATCCGGCTGTCAGTGTAGATGACGCCCGCGCCGTGCCGGGTCAGGCCCAAGGCGGTCAGGCCCGGCGCAAACAGAAAGTAAGGAATCTGGCGCTCGGTGTAGAAGCGCACGATCCTGGCCAGGCAGGAAAACGGCGGATTGTCCAGCACCACCGCCCCCGCAGGGTAGTCGAAACGCTCATAGTCGCCGCCGGGCCAGAAGGGCCGCACCGTGCGGGCCGGGTCGATGCCATACCGCCGGCAGGCCCACGCCTTGACGGCCTCATAGACCGCGGGCGGAGTATAGCAGTCATCGGTGGTCTTTTTGGTCTGGAACTTGGCCACAAAGCCCTCGTAGTCGTTGAACTTTTCTTCTCGCGTCATGACAAAAACCTCCTTGAAAACAGGAATCAGGCAGCCCCCTGCTGGAGGCTGCCTGTTACTCTAAACTGCTCTAAAGAAACTTTACAGCTTCTGCAATCTGACCTGCGCCTCGATGCGCTGGGTCAGGTAGGCGGCAATGTCGCCGTAGTTGTTGGTAATGAAGTCTTTGGCGGATTCGCTCAGCGACGCCATGCAGGCCGCGAGGGCCTTGGTGACGGCGATCTTCTGGGCGGCTTCATCGAATCTGCCCAACTCCTTCAGCTCGTCCACATAGGTCTGCGAGACGCAGGCCACAGCATCGGCCACGGCGTCCGCAATCTCAGACAGCAGCCGGTTTTCGGTGTAAGCGTTGGCGACCTGCCGCAGTGCGCCGGCAGCAAAGCCGCCCACTGCGGTGACGGCCAGCAGGAAAATACCGCCGATCAGTTCGTTCATAGTATGTACCTCCCGTTACAGCTTTTTCTTTTCGTCAGCAAGGTACGCATCCGCCTTGCGGGCTTTCAAGGTCCAGCTGTTGTTTTTCCAGTAGCCCCACAGGGCGGCAGCAGCCGTCCAGACGTTGGCAACGATCAGCTCGATGGGCAGGACACTGTGCCCGGTCATCACAAGCACCTGGTTGACCAGGGCAAGGGCAAGGCAGATCAGGCGGGCAATGGTGCCGGCGGTGATATTGTTGTTCATATTTTCCTTCCTTTCTTCAAAAAACGAACAAAGATGAAAATAAGATGTAACAAAGATTGAACACTTGCTAAATAATTGTTACAAAAGTTGCTAAATTTGTTACTTTTCTTTAGCAACTTGCGACCTACTTGCTACCAATTTGCGACGTATTACTTCTTCTTGCGGTAGTCAAAGCGGCTCTTTTTGGAGCGAACGTCAACGTGAACAAAGGTATCGTAGATGCCTACACCGCCGTGTTCGCCCAGCATGGAATCAGCGACGGCGTAGACTTCTGCGGGGGTGTGGCCGTCCACGCGGATGTCTGCTGCAAGGCCATAGGTGTGCTGTGAGGTCTTTACGCCGCCCTCTTTGGCGTTGTGCTGCGGGGTGCGGTAGGCGCTGTTGATATGTACCGGCGCGTCAAAGTGCAGCCGGATAGCCTCAAGGATGCCTACAAGCGTATCCGACACAAACACCGGGTCGGTGCCGTCCTTGCAGGCGAACTCCCGTACCTTGAAATGGTCAGACAGCTGTTTGTCGCCTTCTGTGGCGAGGGAGTAGACTTTTACGTCGTACATAATACCTCCTATTCCTCGTGCGTTACGCCGCCCAGGAAGTCCCGTGCTTTCAGCCGCTCATCGTACACTCTGCCGATGTTGGCAATGGCGTGAGAAGCCCGGTTGTTTTTGTACCCCGGATGATTGCGGCAGTAGCCTTCATACTGGTCAATGTGCCGGAAAGCGTCGAAAAAGTCCTCCTGTGTGTGCAGCTCCCCACGCAGCAGAGATGTATTGAAGGCCAGCAGGGCAGCCCGGTGGCATTCAGCCTTATACTCGTCATCGGCGGCCTGATGCTTGTCCAGCGCGCTGCGGGTGTCCTGCTGGGCCTGCTGCACGGCTTTCAGGTCGGCCAACACCTCTGCGTTGAACGCCCGCCCCAGCCCGCGGGCAATGGCGCTCCACGGGTTGACCTTGATGGGGGCGATCTCCAACAGGCTCAGGACGGCGATTGCCCCCACACCACCGCCCACAAACAGCTCGTCAAGGGTCATGCGACCTCCTTCCACCCTGCCGGGTATGCGTCGGGGGAGTACACGTTCCCATCCATAGTGGATTCGTATACTTTCCCGTTGTAAGTCACCCGGTCGCCCGTGTTGTAAGCATCGTGCGCCCCGGTGGGCTGCACGAATTCGGGATACTCGGGCGGCTCAGGTTCTTCCTCCCCGCCGCCCGGTTCAGGTTCCGGGCCCGTACTTTCCACGAGCTCCCAGCCTGCGGGGTAGACGTCCGGGGCCCAGACGTTGCCGTTGATGGTGGACTTGTACAGCGTGCCGTTATAGTCCACCACGTCGCCGACATTGTACGCATCGTGTGCGCCGCTGGGCTGGGCCCACAGCGGGACGCCGCTTTCGTTTAAGCCGAACGCCGTATACAGGCTCTCGGTTCCTGCGCCGGGCGGATACCGGCTCTGCGAAACGTGGCTCTGTGCCACCTTGTACAGCTGCGGGTCGCCCAGGTTGTTGACACCGTGGGAGATAATATCGCCGGCGCTGTATCTGGTCTGCGGGGCCCATACGGGATAGACGGTCGCCACCTCAAGGGCTTGGGCGTCGGTCAGGGTCTTGACGAACATCTGTAAGGCTTTCCGCAGCTGTTCCGCCGCCTGCATTCTGGTCATTCGATCACCCCCAGTAAGGTATTCAGGACTTCGGTGTCGGTCGGCTCCGGTTCCGGCTCCGGGTGCTCCGCCTTCCACGCCTCGTAGGCTTCTTCGTTGGCCTCATAGCTCGCCACCGTGCCGCGTTTGATGGTCGGCACGATGAAACCCTCGTACTGGTCAAAGACGGCTCTGTCGAGTCCGTCGGGCCACCAGACGTACCCAGGAGGCGGCATCGGCTGCGCGGTCTGCTGGATGGCCTCATACTGGCCCGCAGCGCTCGGTGTGTCTCTCAAAATGTACATACGCTCACCCCCTTACAGCTTGGTCAGGTCGATGCAGATGGACGGCCGGAACCCGAGCGAGTGCGACTTATAGCTGTAGCCGTGGTCGTCATGTTCGTCGAAGCCCCCATACGAGGTCACGACCCACGCAGCGTCCACATGGGCACCGGCATCGGTAGAAGTCCAATAGTAATCGCCTACATTTCTTCGACTATTACTGTTGAAGTAACTGAACCCACCGTATTCACCACCCATCTGATCCTTGGTAGCAACAAATACCTTACCAGAGGTGTTACCTGCGGTAACACTCTTCAGACAGTTCTTCTGTGCCTCATTCAACGAATTTGCGAGGTTCGTACATTTCTGCTGCAAGTCATACCAAGTCGAGTTGCCAGACAGACCATTCAGCGTCAGGTAGGCTTCCGATGCGGTCTTGTGGGAGATAATCCACTGCTGGCCCGCAAAGGTCATGATGTCGCCGACGTTGCCGATGGCAAGCAACAGCAGCGTCCCGCCGGTGTAGTAGGTGCTGCCGTCGGTGCAGTAGTAAACGTCGGGCGCGCTCGTGGCGTCGGTGGAGATGGTGTCCTCGCTCAGAACATAGTAGGTCTCGCCGTCATTGCCGGGGATGCTGTACCGGTGCCAGGTCGGCTGCGCCTCGATCATGGCCAGCAGCGTCTCGTTGAGATTGCTGCCGGCGCTCACGCTGGTGCCCTGCGTGGTCACGTCGTAGACGGTTGCGGCCAGCGGCTGGAACAGCGCGGTCATGTTGGAAGTGTCCACAAGGACGAGCGTCCGGCCTGCGTACAGGGTGGTTGCCTGGTCGTCCTGATAGACCGGGCCGGTGAAGCTCTCGGTGCTCGGCTGGATGACGGACCCCGCCGCCACATAGTACTTGTTGCCGTCGGTGTCCTCGAGGACGTAGTAGTTGGCGTTGGCGTTGTCCGCGATGATGGTCTGCAGCGCCTCGGTCTGGCTGGTCACGCTGGACGTGCTGCCGCCGCTGGCCGAGAAGACGTGCGGCTGCTCCAGCGCGGTGAACAGGGCGACAGGGTTGGTCACGATCTCTGCCTCAGAGTCCACCACGAACTTGAAATACTGCACGATGGCCGCGTTGCTGCCGTTGAGCATGGCGGTGAACTTGTCCGCGCTTGCGCCAATCGTCACATTGCCGTCAAGTGTCTTGGCCGCACTGCTGCCAGCCGAGATAAGCACCATCGTAAAGTTTGTACTTCCTGCTGTGCTGTACACGCCGAAGCAGTAATGGACGCCGCTCTCGCGCGGGAGCTCAGTCTGTGCGCCCGCGCTGCCCAGATACACCGCGTCCACCTGTTCCAGATGCCCTGTCAGGCCCCTGAAGCTCTTTTCGAGGGCGTCGATGTCGTTCTGGATGGAGACGCCGTTCTTTCCGATGACCTGCTGCGAGGTGGTGCGCGGGAAGATGGGATTCCCCTGGTCGTCCCGCAGCTGTTCGGCCCGGCCGCCGGCCGGCAAGGCGTTGAACGGGATGGCGAACTGCCACGCCTTGTTCGCGGGCAGCAGGTCGGTCTTTTCGGCCGTCATCTGGATGGTGTGCTGACCGCTGGCAAGGACGCGGGTGTCGACGTAGATTTCAGCGTTGTCATTCTGGTTGATGGTCGTGTCCAGGACTTTCTTCCCGTCCAGGTAGCCGGTCACGGCGATGCCGGTGACGCCGGTCTGACCGGAAACGCCGATGTTGGCGCTCAGAGTGAAAGGCTTGATCTGCTGGCCCATTGCGGTGCTGGGGCCGCCAATCAGCACCCATCCGACGTTGACGTCATACTGCTCGCTGGTCACATAGGGGCCGGACGCGCCGTCGTCGTCGACAGCCTTCGCCCGGTAGGCCACCGTGCCCCACTCGCTGCTGATGGTATCGGTGGTGCTCAGAGCGCTGGTGGTGGCGATAATGTCCCAGTGCGACGAATCGTCCACGCTGCGCTCATACACATAGCTCTCCACCGTGCCGTCGGGGTCGGTGGCCGCCGTGATGGTGATCGTCGCATCCTGGCCGCCCACAACGTTGGTCGCGTTGATGGACCCCGGGGCCGTCGGCGGCTGGTTGTGCACGACGGTGTACGCCTGGCTGGTCGCATACGGGCCCTCTGCGCCCATATTGTCCACCGCCTTGGCGCGGTAAGTCACGGTCGTCCAGCTGTCGTTGATGCTGTCGGTCACGCTGAGGCTGCTGGTGCTCGCAAACTGCGTCCAGCCGCCGCCGTCCACCTGCCGCTCGTAGATGTAATTGGCGATGGTGCCGTCCTCATCGGTCGCCGCGCCGAGGGTCACGGTGGCGTTCTGGTTGCCGATCACGTTGCTGGCCGAAATGCTCGACGGGGCGCTGGGGGGCTGGTTGATCGAGAGTGTGCCGTCGTCAGAGACCCAGAGATCAGAGTCCAGGATCAAAGCGGGCGCGACCGCATAAGAATTGTAGCAGCTCCAGCTGCTCGCATCGCCGTCCGCCTCCACCGACCAGACGACGTCGCTGCCGCTGCCGTTGAGGTTCGGCGACCGGGACCAGGCACGGGCGGGGGAACCATTGTAGTTGACGATTCGCCTGGACGCGCCCCCGCTCGAAAAATAGGAAAGAGTAGCGCCTTCCCTCGGGCTGTATCCCGGAGTAAGGCCAACTTCTAACATAGACAGCAGGAACGCACGGCAGCTCAAGCCGCGCGAGCCACTGTTGACGGTACTGCTCGTACCGCTGCCGGGTCTGTAAGGGATTTTTACATTCAGGACGCCCTGGGAGAGAATGTCGTCATCCAACGCGGCCAGAAATCCACTATAGGTGTTATTCAGCCACGAGTGTATGTCGGAGTTTGCGTAATCGTTATTGGAACTGTCCCATTCTTTTTCTGCCCCGGCGCTCTGACGGCGCACCCAAGTGCCGTTACAACTCGCATCATAGTTTCCGGAGGACGGGAGTCCCTGCTGAATGATGATATAGTTTACAGGTCTCCCGAACTCATTCAGCTTTATGATGCTTCCGACGGATTTTGTTCCGAGTTTTACAGTCGGCATATACGCCTTCCTTTCTTATTCGCTCCATGGGGGAACTCCGGGCCGGCTGTATCCCGCCTGCATGGCAAACTGGCGTCTGCGCTTTGCTTCGATGCAGCGGTACTGCTTTTCCCGGCGCTTCTCCCTTTGGATGCGCGTCGAATTGATCTTTTTGTGGATTCTTATCGGCTCCCCGATAATTTCGCCCACCTCCTTCGCGTATTTCTGCCTCAAAGCGTAGGTGTCCCCAAAAGCCGCGTGGGCATCCCACGCCAAAAAGCTGCTTTTGATCTTTTCGGCCGTGATCTTTCCCTCTGCGTAGTCGTGCAGCCACCGCTTGATGCGCTTTCGGATGCGCTGGATGGAGGTCTTGCGCAGCTTCTGAACGACCGCGCCTGTCTCGGTCAGATAGGTGTGGTAGCCCAGGAAGTCCACGCCGTTGCGCATGGGAAAGATGGCCGTTTTCTTGTTAAGTTCGAGTTTGCTGTCATGGACAGCTTTTCGGATAGTATCCAGCAGCCGCACGGCGTCTTCTTTGGTCGGTGCAAGCACCACAAAATCATCCATGCCCCGCACGTGGAACCGAAAACCCAGCTCCTCCTCGATGTAATGATCGAGGGCGTCCAGCATCAGCAAGGCAAACAGCTGCGAGGTTTGATAGCCCAGCGGCAGGCCCTCTGCCTTGTCGATGTAGACGCACAGCAGGTCATAAATGCGCGGGTCGATGTCGTGTTTTCTGGCGACTTTCCGCAGTTTTGCTTTCAGAATGTCGTGGTCGATGCTGGCAAAGAAATGCCGGATGTCGCACTTCAAAATCCAGCCATCGGCAGTCTTATACTGCGCGTAGTAGCGCACAAAGCACTGTTTCAGCCTGATTACGGCGTCTGCGGTGCCCTTTCCGCGCTGGTTCGCGCAGTTATTCCGCACAAAGCTGGACGTGATGGCATCGTACAGACCATTGTCTGCGACGGCGTGCAGAATAACCTTATCCTTAAATGCCGGGGCTTCGATGTCCCGTTCCTTCGGCTCGAAAATTTTGAAGCGCTCAAACTCCCCAGGCTGATAAACGCCGTTTGACAGGTCGTCCGAAATGTCTTTCAGGTTTTCGAGCAGGTTCTCCTCGAACTCAAGCGTTCTCCGCTTTTTCCGCTTGCCTTTGCGGGCTGCAAGGTAGGCGGTGTAAAGCGTCTCAAAGTCGCAAATTTCTTCGTATGTCATGTTTGTCCCGCGTTGATGCAAGGACCCAGCACCGGCCCGCTTTCGCGGCAGCCGCTGCGCTCACACAGTGGGCGTCGGCCTCGGTGCGATGTGTTTGTCGTCCGCCTGCAACAAGCGGCAGGCATTCAACAGGAAATAGGCCCCCTTTGATGATGTGTTCTGCTTTCGCGCCGCGCGGCGCGGCGTTACTCGAACTCGCGTTCATCGGAGCGGGCGCGACCGCATAAGAATTGTTGCAGTTCCAGTTGTTTGCATCGCCGTCCGCCTCCACCGTACAGACGTTGTTGTTGTCGTTGTTGTTGAGGTTCGGCGACCGGGACCAGGCACGGGCGGGGCCGTTACGGGCCATTCCCTAACGCAAGCGGCGGGGTGCTATCCCTGCCGCGTACATCCTTTGGTTTTAAGGGCCTGTGCCCTTTGGGCGCTGTTGATGCGCCAGCTTGCAGCCATGCGCTTGACGTCCACCGCCTTGCCGGACCAGATGCCGGCGGTCTGCACGCTGATGATTTCAGCTTCTTTGCAGATGGAGATGTACTCCAGCAGCAGTGCGGCGTTGTTCAGCACCTCATCGATCAGGGCGATGCGCCGCTCAGGCTCGGTCGCAAACGGTATGTTGTTGGCTGCATAGATGCCGCGCAGGATATCTTTTGTGATGTCTCGCATATCCTGGCCAAAATCCCGGAACGCAACCTTGGAGAATCCATCTTTGCTGCGCTTTTTGAGCGCGCCTGCGGTGGCTGTGCAGACCTCTCGGACCCTGCCCAGGTCATCCAGTTCAGCGATGCGCCGCAGCAGCTTTGCCACGTCCCGCGCGTCCACGTCGCTGTTGACAGGCTTTGTCTTTTTGCGGGTGTAGATCAGCAGGTCCCTAGCTTTAGCTGCAAGCAGCAGGTCTTTGGCGTTACTCCCCATTGGGGCAGCCTCCCCTCTCCGGACAGCATCCGTTCATCGCCGCTTCGAGGTCGTCGGGCGGGCCGGTGTATACGCAGCGGTCTGCGTACACCCGCAGGACGGCGCAGTCACCGGTAGCCCGTGTTCTGCCAAAAATGGTCAGTACGTCTTTTTGGCCGCCGCTCATGCCACAGGGCGGGTCAAGCTCTGCGAAGAGATTGCCGACAATACAGCTCACCTCGCTCATAGGGCGGGAGAATTCGATCCGATCTTCCATGTCAGGTATAATCCGCGAGAGTCTCGCCGTAGAGCGTGTTAGGCTTCGGGCTGGCCGGGAACTGGCCGGTGTATTGAATGAAGCCGCCGGTCATATCATCCGGCAGCACGCTCGGCAGGACTTTGCCGTTTTCGTCAAGGCCCGCAACGCCGCCGGGGACGTTGACTCGCATGGTGTTGCCCATGTTGACGATGCCGCGGCCGTCGCCAGGGTGTTCTTCGCTGCCCGAAATAAGGGCCAGTGTGGCGTCCATATCATCGGTGGGAACGGCCTGCGCATAGAAGCGTGCGCTGCCTGCGAACGCCTGCATGATGGGGGCAACGCCGGCGGCCGCCGCGGTACTCAGGGCATCATCGTGCAGAGATGCCACCGGGAAGTGCGTAGCCAGTGCCAGCGCGCAGGCAACATCCGCCTGGTAGTGATACAGCCCGGTTCCTCCCGGCACCCACGCGGAGGCGGGGATGGTGATGCCCACCACATCGGAGGCGCCGACCACACCATCAACCATGCTTTTCAGCAGAGCTTCAGCTTCTTCGGCGGTAATGAAGGCATCTGCTGTGTACTGCACATTGACGTTGACCTCGTCCGCCACTACGATGGTAACGGGAAAGCGGCGGATATCCGGGGGCTGGCCGGGGCTATAGGCGTTGACCCACTGCGGATAGTCGCCCAGACTGCCATAATAAATCAGGGTCTCTTCGGACGTCTCGGTTTTGGCAAAGACGCCGTATTCGTTGAGGTAAAAACCTGCCGCGAGCGATCCGTTGAGGTCGGAACGGTACTCGATGGTCATGGTCACAGTGCTCCCGGAATGGACCGGGGTTGTGGACGTCGCGTAAGCCATCGGCGAGATCAGATCCGTCAGCGCCGCCATCTGGTCCAGATTTTCGGGTTTGCCGGTGCCCACCATCACCTTGGTGATGGTCAGGGTCTCTCCTGCAAGCAGGCCCGCGATCAACTCACGGCCGGCAGTCGGGCTTGTAAAACCATAGATATTTGCCATGTTATCCCTCCTTGATGTTCGGCAGCACGGTCTGCATAATGGTGCCGCACTGCGCAGCTCCCACATAGAGGATGGCTTGTACATCCACATAGGCCGGCGGGAGTGTGGTCTCCATGATGGTGCCGCACATCGCCGTCCCAATGTGGATGGGCGGTTCGGTGGTCATCTCAGTCACGGTCGTGATATCATCCAGCCAGGATGACAGGCGCTTGACTGAGGCAAGGATGAGCCAAAATTCGCGCACGTCCTCCTGACTGATGCCAGCGGAAGTTTCGATGGTTGCCCGGAAATGGTGCGGTTCGCCGCCGTACTCATACCACTCAGCGATGTGGCCGCCGCCGAATATAGCTTTCATAAGCCGTTCGACCGCCCAGGGCGTGCCCATCTTGCAATAGAAGAGCAGCGATGCCTTGACCAGGTCTCGTTTGGTTTCGATGGGGTATGTTTCGCGGTAGGCCGGTGTCCGCAGCTCCACGGCCAGATAATCCAGCAAAAACTCTGGCGCAGTGTCAATGGCAGCATAGCTGCGGCAAGCATCTGCATAAGCCAGCAGCTTGTCGATTTGGATGTGCAGCGCATAGGCAAACGCCTGTGTTTCAACCTGGCTGGCCAGGTTGTCCGGCATGATCTGGGTAAAGAGACTGCCTTTTAGTTCAATCATCTTCCAGCCCTCCGTAACTCACGGACGGATCACCCTGCAAAACGCCCACTTTGGTGCCGGGCACCACCGTATAGGTGGGCGCGGTGACCACAATGCGCTTTGCGTCGGCGGCCATGATGCGGGCCCGCAGCTCGTCCGGGTTGATATCCCGGCCGATGGTGCGCTGCCAAGATACATATTCGCTGACAGCTACCGTGACGCTCTGCTGAATGGATACAGCGCGGGCGCTGTCGCTGCGGTTGATGTAGTAAGTCAGGGCGATGGTATAAGGCACTTCATCTGGCGCGGCGACCCGGACTAGGTCTGTCATCGGTCTCAGGTTGCGGGCGGACAGATAGTCGAGCATCCCATCGATGGCATCTTCATTCGGCTTGGAGCCGTCGGTCATGAGGAACACCACGTCCACGGTTCCGGCAGCCTGGTCGCTGGTGACTTCAACGTCGCCCACCGCAGGGCTGTAGGACTTGGCATGGTAGATGTAGGAATCTTCGGGCCCCGCCGTGGAATAGGCGCCGGGGGCAAGGTAGATGCGCTCTTTGTAGCTTTCATCACTCTCGATGTTTGCGCCGCCGCTGGTGGGTGTGATGTTGCTGGCGCTAGCCACATACGGCACCGGGTCCACAATGGTGGACAGATCGCCTATCTCGTAGCCGTTGCCCCCTTCCCCTGCCACCGTGCAGGTAGCCGGAACGTCAACGGTCATCCCGCCGATGGGGATTTCGGCATATTCGTCGGTCGCAAAGTAGATCACGCCCTCCATTGCCACCCGCGTCCCCTTGGGAATAGAAACAACTGAGGGCCGTTCTGCCGACAGAGTGAACCGGATGGTGGTGGAAGCAGCTGTCGCCTGGTTGCGGGTCGTTCCTTTGAACAGGCCGAGGTTGTCGAGGAACCCGCCGTAACTATACTTGAGCAGGTTCTGCTTGCCTGCCCGGTCAATGTACTGCATCGCCTGGTATATCTGGTCAGCTGCAGCGTACAGTTCCATCCGGTGCGGGCTTGATCTGTCAAGAGTGACAGTCTCGCCGGTGGCCGCAGAAATATAGGCCTCATAGTCAGCGACCATCTCGCTGCGGATATCGTCCACACCGCGGTTATCAATGAAGGAAATATCGGGGGTATTTGCAAGTGCGCTCTCCCAGTCAAGCACTCTTTACCACCACCTTTGCTTTGACGTGCCCCTCAACGTCCGCCGTCCAGTCGATCTGCTGGAGGCGGAGAAAGGGAAAAAACTTGGGGATTTTTTTGGTCAGCTCGGCCACATACCGGACCTTTGCCGTTTCGCTCGGCAGGTCTACATAGGACATATCCAGCCCAAACTCGCGGTCAAGCGGCATGGTGTGGATGGGGGTAGTAAGCAGCAGCTTAAGCTGCCGGTCGATATCGGCCAAGCGGTCATCTGCGAAGGTGTACTCCAGTTGAAAATCAAAGGTCACGTGTACTCCTCCAGTGTAATGGTCAAGCTTGCGCGGGCCAACTCGCCCTTGTTATAGATCAGGTCCCATGTCTCGCTCGCCCCAGTGATCCGGAAGCGGTTGGCGCCCACAGGTCGGTTGCCCAAGATGAAATATTCCGCCTCGCCGGTCTCCACCATCTGTTCGATGGATTCCAGCACAGACCGGGGACGGACGCCCAGACTTGCCGAAAGTGTAATGGGCAGGCTGATGGTTTGCAGCCCGGGGCCAAGGAACTCGGGCTTTGGCTTGATGCCAGGGGTCTCGTGGACGGCCCACCGGCTAGTCACATCCCGCGTCATGCCGTTGAAGGTGAGCGCATAGCTGTCGCTCACCTGAAACACGATATTTGATCCGAGCGTGCCGATCATGGCTCATACACCTCCTATCCGAGCGGCGGCGATGTAGGCGCGCCCGCAGCCGGGCAGGTATGCACGTGATGGACCAGACTCACGCCGCTGATGACGCAATCGCCGGACGCGCCGGTGATGTTGACCGTATTCCCATCGATTGTGATATTCGGTGCAGTCATGGCCAGCTTGCTTGCGGCATCCACCGTAACCGTTCCTCCGTCGATGGTCACGGTGCAGCTGCCCACCTTGAGGGTCAGCTTGCCGTTGATCGTAACGTCGGCGTTCCCCTGGATGGTGACGGTCCTGTTTCCAGTGACGTGCTCTTCGTTATTGCCCTCGGTCGTATCTTTGCGGTCCTTTTTAACGAGCGTTTCCTGCTTGCCAACGATCTCCACATAATCGTCGCCTTCGGTATGGTAGAGGCTTTCCGGGATATTGGCATCGTAGCGGATGTAGCACTTCCACGGCTCCAAATCGAAATCCTTGCGGTACAAGCCTTCGTAACCCTCCGGGGGCACGTTTTTATCGCTCCACGGCCGCCAGAATACCACGCCAGCCTCGCTGCCGTTGGTCAGGTGTGCCACTGCGACAAGCGCGCCCACAGGAGGCATCATGTACTCGTGGGACAACAATGGGATATACCGGGTGACCTCGTCGTCCTTGTCGTGGTAGACCACCTGGATCATACCGCGCTCATAGTCGATGGCCGAGACTTTGCCCACCCGGACCTCGTGTCTGGTCATCCGCTCACCACCTTTGACATTTCAAGGTCGACTGTGTAGCCGCTGCCTACGCGGCTGGTGACCTTGTCCAAAAAATACTTGCCGGAGATGGGGCCGCCCATATCAGCGATTTCGATGCACTGAGTAGACACCAGGTCGGGCCGGCCGGTGATGGTAACAGTCATCGTGATCGCTCCATGGTTGGCGTTGGCAATGGCGGCGTTGAGCTTGCGCTGGGCGTCTGCCTGGTCGTCTGCTTTCCCATTGAGCTTGAGCGGGCGGGTCATATCGCCGGCCGTGACCTTGATTTCCTCTTCGGTGGTCGGGTCAGTGTAGGTGTACTCTCCGCCCGTGTAAGTCCCATCCAGGGTTTGCCGCCAGGACCAGGACTGTATATCCGATGGCCGGATGGTAGCCACTGCGCCTTTGGCCTTATAATCCTCCCGGTCAAATACCACGAGTTTGTTGGAGTAGACCTTGACAAACAGGCCGTAGTCCTGACAGAGGGAGGTGAAGAACTCGCAGTCTGTCTGCTCGATCTGCTCCACCGTTTGGATGGTCGGCGGCGATCCGCTCACCTCCCAGGACAGAGAAATGCCGGCGCGGGATGCAATCTCGCTGCCGATGGCCTGCAGGGTAGCTTTTTCCCACACCTTGTTCCGCAAGCTGGCCCGGAAGGACCGGTCGGCCGGGACCGACACTGCCGAAATGGTCCCGGTCCGGGGCCAGCCGGAAAAGCTGAAATCATCGAGGACAAACGCCCCGCAGTCCAGCTCCCGGTCATCCCCTTCCCCGTCCCAATCCTGCACTTTGATTTTTGCAGTCATGGTATCGCCGGGCTGCGGCAGCCAGTCATCCGCCCAGTGGCCGTCCCGGTCGTTGATCTCGACGTCGATGCTGTCGGATTCACCCTCCGCAGGGTCGGTATAGGTCACAGTGCCTTTGTACCCCTCCATGTCGGTGGTGATGGCGGCGCCGTTCCAGGTCAGCTCGGCTTTCGCTTTGCGCGTCCTCATGCAGTAATCCTCCAGGCGGGCAGGTTGACAGTCGGGTCAGGGGCCGGCAAAGGCGGCGTCTGAAGGACGGTCCCGTAGCCAAACGCAAAGGTGTCGAGCAGCGGGAAGTTGTGCTGCATCAGCCAGCCGGTATACTTGACGTCGCCATAGACGCGGTATGCGATAAGGTCCCAGGCATCGCCCTGCTGTGTTGTGTAAGTGCTTGCCATGGCTGCCTCCTCAAGTCACGCCGATGCGGAAATTCTTGCGCCGTTCTTCTGCTTTCATCTGGTTGTAGAGCCGCTTGAACTCCGCGAAACTGATACGGCCTACTTCTTCAGCTTCCTGTCGAGTCGGGGTCGAGCCATAGAAATTGAAGACCGGCGACCACACAATGGTGTCGCCGCCGGGGGGCGTCCCGGCAGGAGAAGGCTTTCCGCCGCGGCCGTCCAGCATGGCAGCCAGTTTGGACAGCGGCAGGACCGCCTCAGGCTCGCCGCCCTCGCCGATCTCGGCCAGGGTCGGCCCGGTAGCCACGCCGCCGTCTGCCAGCTGCGGGACCGACGGAATGGTTGGAATGTCAAAACCGAGAGTGGACCCGCCCACGACCGGCACCCAGTCCGGGATGGTCACCGAGATGGAATTGACTCCCTCAATGGCCTTGTTGATGAGAGCAATCACAGCATTGATAGGGGCTGCTACGATGTTTCCAAGCATCCCAAACAGGTTGCCGAAAATGTTTACGATGTTCTGCCAGGCGGCTTCCCAGTTGCCGGCAAAGACGTTGTTCACAAAATCGCACAGGTTTTGGATGATTGCTTGGGCGTTGCCTGCTGCGGCCTGGATGCCGCTCCAGAAGGCTTGCAGGGCAGCGGCCGCTGTCGGGAACTTTTCACTGATCGAAACAATGAAGCTCGTGACCGCCGCATTGACCTTGTCCCAGTTTTGGTAGAGCAGGAAAAGCCCCGCGCCAATAGCCAGAAGGATGCCCAGAGGCCCCATCATGGCAGAACCCAGTGCCTTGAATACGCCCACGGCTTTAGCCAAGCCGCCGGATGCCTGGAACAGTGCAAGGCCCGTCTTGATGCTGCTCACCCAGTCCTTGACGGCGGAAACGGTATTCATGGCCTTGGTGACCGTGTTGACCGCCGGGCCAACCGCCCGCAGGCCGACAGCAAAGGCCATGACAGTGCCCTTGTGCTCCCACAGGAAGTCCAGGAAGGGTTTCGCCTTGTCGTAGGCTGTCCCGGCCCAGGATGCAAAATCGCGGATACCATCCACCAGTTCGGGCAGGCCGTCGGTGATGGCTTCGGTCGCCATATCGGCAAAATCCCCCGCGATCTCCTCGACCACGGGGGACAGGTTGCTGATAGCATCCGCTATTTCGGGCGCACGGTCGGTGAGCATGTTGTAGACCCGCTCTGCGGCGGGTAGCATGGCAACCTCGATCTGCCGCCCAATCTGCCGCACTGTGCTGTCAAGGCCGCTCAGGCTTGCCTGGTTGATCTGCTCGATGGCATCGCCGGCAGCATAGGCGGCGTCGGAGGCGTCGGCCATGGCCTGCAGAGCATCCACGCCCAGGTCCTCCCACATGGTGCCAAACAGCTTGACGCCCACAGCATCGCGCTGGACCTTGTCGTCCATGTCGAGCAGGCGGTCAATGACGTCGAAGAAGGCTTTATTCGCGCCTTCTCCGCCCACAGCGAACCTGTCCATCATCTGGTCGGCGTTCAGCCCGAGAGCCTGGTATGCCGCGATGGTGGTGTCGCTGCCGTCGATGGCGCGGATGGAGAACTCCTTCACGGCGTCGCCGACCTTGTCCAGATTCCAGGCCGTGCCGTCTGCGCCGGCCTGATAGACCTGGAACATCTGATCGGCCGAGAAGCCGAGTTTGGCAAACTGGACCGAGTACTCGTTGATGGAGTCGATCAGTTCGCCCGAAAAGTCAAGTCCGTTCTGCGCACCGGTGGCAATCAGGTTAAAGGCATCTTCGACCGAGACGCCAAAGTTCTTGCGGATGGCTTCGGCCGCGCGGGTGCTTTCCGCCACGTCATAGCCAAAAACCTGCTGCAGAGCCAGGGCGCCCTTGGTAGCAGAAGCCAGTCCTCCCTTGCTCAGACTCTTCATATTGCGGTCCACGATGGCGACAGCGTCGCCGATGGCCGCCACATCCTCGCCAAAACCGGATGCGTAAACATCCTCCATGACGCCGCGCAGCGTTTCGAGCTCCCGGCCGGCAGCCCCGGTGGCGTTGGCCACCTGGGTGGTCGCCTGCTGCCATTCGTTGGCAAGGCCTGTCATGTACTTGCCCGCCGCCAGCGCGCCGGTCCCCATCGCAGCCATTCCGGCCGCCACACCGGTAGAGACCCGGTTGGCCACCTTAACGATGGAGTTAAGCTGCTTGGATGAGGTCTTGACGCTCTTTCCGAGCGACTTGTCGACCTTACCAGCGATTTTTATGGCCAGTTCCATGACCTTGCTTTTTGGCATACTCAATCACCACCCTGGCCATATCGTTCAGTTCGTCCAGCGGCAAGGACAAAAAGTAGTCCACGCCGCTGTGCAGTTGGAGAGAGAGTGCGATGCACCCTTTTTTGATCTCAGGCGGGGTTATTCCTCTCCATCCCCGCCGTACAGAAAAGAAGTGACCAGATTTTTCAGCTTGATGGCCTCCTTCGCCGGCAGCCGCTGGAAGAACTCCACCGGCTTGCCGGATGCCCGGGCGGCCATATAGACGGCGTAGTCCACCGTCAGCTCCGGCACGGGGGTCGCGCCCAGAGAGCGGGCGACCAGCTTGCCAACAGCGCACAAGTCCCCCGCGCTCATGTTTTCCAGCCCGGTCAGATCGACTTCACTATACTCTGCACCCTCAAAACGATAGGGCTTCGCAAAGCGAAGGATTAGCTCGTTTTCCTCTGCCGCAGGCAGGACGATTGCGTTTTCGTTTTTCTCACTCATCAGGTCTGCTCCCTCACTTTCTGCAGTTTATCAACGCCGCGGATGGCAAAACGCGGGTTGAATTTGTTCAGCTCGACCAGCTCTTCGTCGTCGACCTCGATCTTGATGTACGCGATATTGACGGCCACCGACGCGTTCATGGGGTTGGCGGGGTTCAGGGTGCCGGGGTCGAGGGTGGCGCACTTGCCGCGGACCACGACCCGCATACTGCGGAAATTCGTGGCCATCTGGTCGTTCATCACCTGCTGGGAGACCCGCAGGGTCAGTGCCACGCCGTTGGGGTCCATCAGGTCGATGGACTCACCGTCCAGCAGCCGGAACGAAATCTCCAACTGCATATTGGAGAAGTGCCCCACGGCGGGGTCGTCGAACTCGCCCAGGATGCCCGCGCCGCTGACGGTCTCAGCCATCGACTCAAAGGGCGGCAGAGTAGTCTCTGCGCCTACGCCGATCAGTCGGCCGCCCTGATTGTCGTTGTAGACGTTGTAGTTGTTGATCTTGCTGGGGATGGGTCTCTGGCTCATGCGGCTTCACCTCCGGTCAGGGCGGTCTCCAGCGCGGAGACGTCGTACTCGTTGATGTTCTCGATGAACTCTGCAGGAATATAGGGTGCAAGGAACGTGTGGGTGGTCAAATGACCGTCCAGCAGGCTGGTGGTGGGGTTCTCATCAGCGCGGAACTCGGTCTTGTAGCCCGCGCAGTAGTCCCGCGCCACATAACCGTTGCCCTTGATGTTCTGGCTGTCGATGACCGACTGGATCAGCCGGCGGTTACCGGATTCATCGACCTTCTGGAAATAGGTCAGGATGAAGTTGTTCGCGTCCCAGTTGAAGAAACGCCGCACCGCAAGCCACCGGTCCTTCGGGTCGGTGGTAGACGGATAGGCGGCGGTATTGTTGCCCCAGGACCGCCAGCCGTTGACATTGATGGCGGTGATGATGCCATTGGCATTCAGGGTGTCGTTGGCCTGCTGCTGGTCCAGCAGTACCTCGGTGCCGTCGTGCAGCACAGTGCCGGTGCAGCGCAGCGCCTTGTTGGAGGGGCTTGCATAAGGCACATCTTCGTGGGTGCTGTCGGTGTAGGCAGTCAGTGCGCCAAAAGCGGCAGAATAATAGTAGCGCTTGTCGCCAATGGCAATCATCGGCCACAATGCCGCCGCAAAAGCAGACGTAACGCCCAGCTTTTCCTTGGCGGTTTTGACACCGCTGTAGACCGCTGCGCCGTTCTCCTCTGCGTCGGTGGAGATGTCGATATAGGTCACCGCGCGGAACACGCCATTGATGCCCTCGGTCTTGGCCTGGAGAGCCGCTGCCACTACGGGCTGCTGACTCCAGCCGGGGGCAAGGAGGATGCCGGCAGTCATGCCCAGGCGGGGATAAATCTGCCGGATCAGCTCGATGCCGGTCTCCTGGCCGGTCAGCGCATCCACACCGCCCACAATGTCGGCGACGGTGACGCCGTCCGGCTTGAGACTCTTGCTGGATACCTTGAGGGTAGCCGCTTCCGCTGCCGTGTCGTCCAGAACAACGATATGGACAGAGCCGTCGTCCGCATGGCTGGCCAGGTAATCCTCGCCAGCGACCAGGGGCGTTTCTGCATTCTTCACCACGAGTGTGTTCAGCAGCACATAGGGCTTGTCGTACCGCAGGGTGCCGTCGGCCTGAACGGTGACTTCCTCTTCCGCGTTGGCGGTGGTGTGGGTGGACTTGTTGGGGTCCAGCACATTGACCAGGATGATCGGCGCCACGTTGAAGACACGAAAGCAATAGTCCATGCTCTGGCACAGGGTAAAGTTCTTGAAGTCGTCCGAGTACCCAAAGTTATTCTGGCACTCAGCGAAAGAGTAGCACAGAATGGGCTTGTTTACGGCGGCTGCAGGATCGTCCAGCATATGGATAGGCGCAGTCCCAAAAACGACCTGTAAGGCAGCGTCGCTCTCTACAGGAACAGTGAGGCTGGTCGCCTGTTCGGTCACGCTTACGCCATGATTATAGGGCATGGTTACACCTCCTGCTTGGTTTTCTCGGCCTTGGCCTTCTCGGCCAGGCCAGTCAGCACACGCTTATAGAGCGTGTAGATACGGCCATACTTGTAGGTGATCTGCTTTCTGGCGTCGGGCAGCTGCTCCAAAGGCAGTACCAGACCGGCGACGGCCCGGTCCTCTGCGGCCAGAGCAGCCAGCCCAGAGGTAAGCCCGTTGGTGTAGCAGGTCCACTGCTGTGCCACACCGTGGATGGTAGGGCCGCAGTAGACCAGGGTGCCGGACGCTTCGGCAGCCTGTTTGGTCTTGTTCATGTGTAATAGTCCTCCGTTCTAAAGGCCGGGGCGTCGAATTTGAGGGTCATTTTACCGGTGTAATAGGGCCGGGCGAGGGCTGTCTCCCACTCCAGCGGGAACTTGAACCACCAGGAACCGCCCTCGGTGCCCGAGGTGCCAGGCTTGATCTGTACCGCCGGGTTGCGGGCGTACCGCCCGTAGATCGTCTGGATGATGTGCATCACGCCGCGGTAGCCCTGGCGGTCAGACCCCGGATTCGGGTGGCCGTCATTGTACAGGCAGATATGGAGCGTGACGCTGACCTCCTGGGCGCTGTTCACGTCCGCAATCTTGCCCCCGGAAATGTAGACCTGGATGCAGGGTTCGGGGATGTCCCCGGCCCGGATCGTCTCATCGTAGCCGGTGGGCGCAGGCAGGTCCTGCAGGATGATGCGCAGCGGCCGCTGGTCCCCCGCAGAGCTGGCAAAAAGTTCGCCATCAAAGAGCCGTTCAAGGTCCTCTTTGATGGCGTCCTCCAAAAAGTCGATGGTCACTTGGCACCTCCATTCGTTTTGAGCGCCTTTGCGATCCGCTTGTCGATCTCGGCGTCGAGGGTGCGGTACAGCAGCACGCGGGCGCTCTCCTGCACCTGCTCGTTCGCCATCATGCTGGGCACGGCCGGGCCGAGCAGCTTTTTGATGCGGGTCAGGTCGGGCCACTGCCCTTTGTGCGGATAGCCGTACCGTTCAATGCGGCGGCGGGCGCCGTCCATCGAGTAGGTCTGCCCGATCTGCCGCTGCACGATGGCCCGGTGGCCGCTGGAAAACTGGGTGATAAAGGCCGGCGCGCCGCCGCGCTCCAGCGGCTTCATGCCGCCGGAACGCAGCACCTTGGCCCGCGCGCCCGCGCTGGACGGCTGTACCAGGAAGTCCATCAGGTCGTTGACCGGCCCGCGGGAGCGGATCACCGCCTCGATGGTGCCGGGCTTTGCGGTCTGCAGACGCGGGGCGCCCTTGCTGCGGTCCCGCAGGATGGCGTCGTCGATGGTGTAGACTTCGGCCACGTCCTCGGTGAGCTGTTTGCGCACCTTGCGGGCCGCCGCATTGATCGACAGCCGCAGCACGTCGGGGGCCTCAAAGGCCAGTTTTTCAAGCCGCTGGCCGATGCGGACGATCTCGTCGTTGGTATCGACTTCCAGGTGGATCATGTCCTCACCGCCTCGATCTCAATGGAAAGGATCCCCGCCTCGTCGTCGGCCTGCTGCACATAGTAGTCGCGGCCGTCAAGGTTCAGGCGCTTGCCCGGCATGGGGCGGCCGCCGTAGTCCACGGTGGCCACAAAGATCAGTTTGCGCGCCCGGTACATCCCGTCGGGGAAGATGCCGCCGCGGGCTGCATCCCGCTCCAGCAGGGCGTTGTCGTCCACCACCACGTCCATTTCCCGGCCGTCGATGGTATGCCTGTCGGCAAACTCCATCGGGTTGAGAAAGACGTTGTGGACGTCGGCAGCGACACAGTCCTTGAAAGAAAGCGCGCCCATCCTTAACCCAGCAGTTTGACAAGGACGGTGGTATCGGCGGATTCTGCCGCAGCGACGGCCCAGCCCGCCGGGATGTTGGCGGGTTCGGTGCCCGCGGCGGTGGAAATATTCTCGTCGGCCACGACCCAGTACAGGGCCTGACCCAGGGTGACGGCGCCGGTGGCCTTGGGCATCTCAAAGACGCCGGTCACATGGACGGCGCCGGTCTCGCCGGCAGCGATGTCCGCGGCGGCCACGCCGATGCGAGTGGCCAGGTTCACGACGTCGCCGGCGGCGATCTTGGCGGCGGCGGTATAGTCGATGGCTTCGCCTTTCTGCCAGTACTTTGCGCTCATGGTAGTGCCTCCTTACAGGGTGATTTTAGCGCCGGGGTTCTTCACCGCGCCGCGGTAGTCCACGACGGTGACGCCCCAGTCAAGCCAGATGTCCCACACATAGCCGAGCTGGCCGGGAGTCTCCATCCGGCGGATGGTCGGGGTCTCCTGGCCGTTGAGGTAGTCCACCTGGATGCAGCGGGCGTAGCTCGGGTCGGCGATGATGAACCAGGGCACGGTGCCTGTGCCGGCCAGGGTGTTCAGGGTGCCGTCCTCGATCACCTGGAGCTGGTTGCGGTACTGGTACAGCGCGTTGGCGGTGTGGCTGCCGATGCCGTCCACCTCGATCTGGGCGGTCTGGAGAATCTGCGCCAGGGTGAAACCGTAACCGACCGGCACCACGATGAAGCGGGGCTGCACGGTGATGCTGTCGCCGAAGGGATCGGTCTGGCTCATCATCTTCAGAATCATGCCCTGGATGTTCTCGATGGAGGGCGCTGCGCCGGAGGCCACGAGGTTGCCGTGGTCCGCGTGGAACAGGGCCTTGTCGTCGAAGATGGTGGGGTTCGAGTACAGGATGGAATAGACCTGCTTGTTGATGGTCCGCTTGGCGCTGGCGGCATACATGCCGGGCACCTGGGTGATGAAGCCGATGTCGTCGTTGATGAACGCCTCGCGGGTCATCGAGAACTGGCGGCCGTAGGTGCTGATCTTGCGCTGGGGCAGCAGGTCGGTCTTGGGGGTGTCGTGCTTGAGTTCGCCGCCCTCACCGACGGGCAGGAACTCGCCGGCGCCGCCCGCCAGATACTCATGGTCCTTGGTGGGCTTGAAGTCGGTGACGCTGCCCTTGGTGGTCCAGAGCTGGAAGGTGGTGGGCACGGCCTGATACCGCTGCACGATGGCCTTGCGGATGGTGTTGTCCAGGATGGCGGGGAAGGCTGCGGTGGGGTTGAAGAACTGCCGCTGCGCCATCCCCCACAGGTCGTCCTTGGACATCCGCATCAGCGAGGCGGTGGTGCCCAGGCCCTCCCGCGCCATGCACTCGATGGCCAGGTCGCGCAGGGACAGCCCGCGCATCTGCTCGGCGCCGGCGGCGGGGCTGGCGGTGCTGATGCCGCTGCGCAGCAGCATGGCGTCCGAGGCGGCGGCGCGGAAGTTGTCCTCGTCGCTGCCGCTTTCGGACATCCGGGCGCCCACAGGGCCATGGTGCTGGATCAGAAAATCCACCGCAGCCCTGCGGACGTCCTCCACACTGGAGCCGTCCTGGATGTAGCCGGTGGGGTCCATGCCGGTCTGCCGGCACAGGTTGATGATATCGCTCATCCGGCGGCGCTCGTTTTCCACAGCGCGCTGCGCATCCTCCGCGGTGCCCTGGCGGGGCGCGGCCCCGTCCTCACCGCGGGCGCCGTCATCGGCGTCGATCACAGCCTGGCAGCGGTCAAATTCAGCCTGCTCGTCCGCGGTCAGGCCGCGGCCCTCGCTGCGGGCAAGGTTGACCAGCTCCTGCTGACGGGCAAGTGCTTCCTGTCTAGTGTTCATGTTTACCTCCAGAGAGTTTATTCTGGTTGATCTTGATCTGCCGCTCCCACAAAGAGAGGGCGGCAGCTCCGTCTTCTTCGGACCGGCCGACGCCCACGGTGGCATCCGCCGGCACAGACACGATAGAAACTTCCATCGGCGTCCATTTTCTGGCGATCTGGCACGGGCCGGCAAAGCGGCCATCCTGCGACTTCTTGCCGGGGGCCACTTCCTCCCAGACATCGACGCGGTACCGCACCGACGTGGTCTTCAGGGTGCCGGACCGGACCTTCTCGAAGATACGCTCGGCGTCCTCGTCGGTGTCGAACTCCACCTCGGCCATGCCGCGGTTGTTTTCGACCCAGGCCCGGACCACCCTGCCGACCACCCGGTCCACATCGTGATTAAAAAGCAGCACCCCCACCTCGTTCAGCCGGGCAAGGTCCACGGCGTCCCCCGCGTGGTCGAGAATTTCAGGGCCGAACCGCCGCTGGTACGGTTCCTCGCTGGAAAAGCTGAGGATGCGCCGGCGGCTGTCCTGCCCGTCCTCCTGGCGGGCCAGGAACTGGCCCATGCTGCGGGTGGCGCGGTCTTTATTCCTCGGCTCCTTCGGGGTCGTCGCTTTGCTGGGCTGCGATCTGTGCGCCATTTCCAAAAATCACCTCCTCCATGTTCACGCCCCTTTCGCGGCCGTAGGCCAGCACCTCGGCAGTCTCGTCCACCGCCTGCCGCCAGTCTTTGCCGCGCTCGGCGCAGATGTCCTGATAGGTTTTCTGCCCGGACTGCAGCGCAGTCTGACCGGCAGAGCTTTCTTTGGCCGGGTCGATCCACTTCTTGGGCGACTTGACCCAGGTGTGCGCCAGGTACTCGGCCTTTCTATCCCAGAAGCCGGGCAGATCGAGCAGCCCGGCGAGATAGCACGAAATGACAAACTGTTCATACACCTCGGTCATGAACTCCTGCAGAAGTTCCACTTCCTCGGCGTAGGTGTCCTCGTCCTCGATGGCGTTCTGCCGTGCGGACGAATAGGTCGAGCCTTTCATGTCGCGGGACACGGCCTCGTAGCTGAGGCCCTGCCCGGCGCCGATCAGGCTCTGCTGGGTGCGCAGGAAGGCGGTGGCGTCGGTGGCCGCGCTGTGCGGGTCGATCACCTGGGCCTCGTCGCCGGCGCCCATCTCCATCATCATGCCGGGGGACAGCCGCTTGCCGGCATAATCGACCCGCCCGTCAGGGCTGCGGCCGGCCGAGCGCCCGATGCCACCCCCGGTGGGAATGGCCTTTTTGATGAGCACTGCCAGACAGGCGGCGATTCGCTCCTTGACCGAGACGGCGTTGATAAACTCGTTGACGTCCCGGATGCGGGTCAGGGTGTGGGCCATGTCCGAAATTTCCCGAATCTGGCTGGGCCGCCGCTTGGAGTACAGGAAGTAGGCGTCTTTGGCGTCCACGTAGGCCGATTCCAACATCCGCCAGCCCTCGATGTCGTACTGCTGTATCCAGTAGCCCACCGGCCTGCGCCAGGCGTTGTACTCGATGCCGCCCACCACCCGGTTCCCGCGGCAGCGGGGTTCGGTGCGGCTCACGTCCAGTTCGTCCACCTCGATGGCCTGGAGCTTGAAGGGCACCAAGCCGCCGGAGGTGTGCCGGAACAGAAACAGGATGCCGCCGTCCACCTTTTTGCGCTCCACCGCCATGCGGAGGATCTGGGTGAAGGACTGTTCGCCGGTGACGTCGCAGTTGCGGGCCTTGCACCACTGCCGCCACAGGTTTTCGATGCGCCGGTTGAGATCATCGTCGCCCGTATTCGCCCGCAGGGTATAGCCCTTGCCCACCACATTGCGCTTGTAGGCCAGGACGATGGCCTGCAGGATGTCGCTGTTGCGCTCCAGATCGCGCGCCCTGGCCCGGATCACGTCCCGGCTGAACCGGTCGGTGGTCTCGGCGCTCTCGTTGACGGCGGCCCAGTGGGAGTTGATGCGGCCGTACCCGGCGGCATCGTAGTGGCGCAGGGCGTCATAGCTCTGCCGCCAGGCCTCCCGCTTGTAGGCCCACTGCGGGGACACGGCGGCGATCATATCGTCGAGAAAGCCCACCCCCATCACCTCCCGTCAAAAAAGGCCACATAGGTGCGGCCCAGCAGCGGCCCGCTGTCGTCGTCGGCAATCTGGGCTTCCAGGTCGTCCCGCAGGGATTTGAGCATGGCGAGGTCGGCCCGCGTCAGCGACCGGCTGCCGATCTTGTAGGACTGGCCGCCGACCAGGATGGTCTTGATCGCCGCATTGACCTGCCCCAGCAGCTCGGTTTTATCTTTGGTCGTGTTTTTCATGGGGCCTCCTCAGATCCAGTTTTCGTTTTCCCTGATCCAATCTTCTTCGGGCGCGGGCTGATGGCGCTGCGCCGGCGCAGCGGCCGGCGGCGTTTGTGCAGCCGCTGCGGCATCGTCCCACAGGTAGAGCGAGCGCACCTCCATGATGTCGGCGGCGGCCGCTGCATAGACCTCACAATCCAGGTAGTGGTTGTCGGCGTGGGAGGATTTTACCGCCCACCGCTGCACCTCTCTGCCGTTGACCCGCTCGGTGACCTTGTGCTCGGACGTGACCTGCTCGGCGTAGTCGAGGTCGCAGTCCTTGTGAACCATCCACGACCCGCTGCCGTTCGGGCGGCGCATCCGGGCGGCGATCATGTCCTTGTACTTGCCGCCGTCCACCAGGATGAGCTGCAGGCCGTTGGCCCGGCTGCCGGCCTTGTCCACGGTGGAGATGCGGTAATGCCCCTGCAGGTTGGACACGCCCTTGCAGGGCCGCACCCACTCGGTGTTGGCGATGCAGAAATTGTAGACGGCGTCGGTCTGGTCGCCGCTGTCCATCAGGGCGAGGTCTACCATCATGGACCCGCCGTCCGGGGCGCGGAACTCGGTGTTCATGATCCGCTCGACCTCGTCCATCGAGAGGGCCTGCCCGTGCGCCACGTTCTGGCTGGTCATGTAGTCGCCCCAGGCCCGGATGGTCCAGTACAGGCAGTTTTCCTGCACGTCGATGCCGCCGGTCAGTAGCTTGGCCCAGGCAGGCAGCTCCCAGGCCGGCAGGGCGGTCTGGCGCTCCATCACCATCTCGGCGTTGGTCCTGAGCTTGGTATCCTCCCACGGTTCGGCCAGCCACGAATTGACAAAGTTGTGCAGCAGGTCGGGGTCGTCCTTCGCCTTCATGAACTCCCGCGCGATGTCCGAGAAGGAGGTGAACGGGGAATAAAGGGTGTTCATCCAGTAGGCCACGCTCTTGGGCGTCTGCGCGTCCTGCCGGACGTACTGCCACCGGCCGGCGCGCAGCATGGCGCCCTTGTCCCGGTCGGTGATGATGCAGCCGCACTCCTGGCACAGGTAGGTGGTCATGTCGGCGCGCTTTGCCCGGTCGGGCACGTCGTCCTTGCTGGGCCATTTGAGCTGCGCGAATTTCAGCTCGATGTACCTGCCGCAGTGCGGGCAGGGCACGAAATAGTGCTTTTCGGCGTCCGCCTCCTCTTTGGCTTTCCAGATGGGGCCGGTCTTGAGGGTGGGGGTGGACGCCATGAAGATCTTGCGGTTGAAGATGTAGGTCTTGGTGCGCTCGATGGCCAGAGATATGGGGTCGGCCTCGCGCTTTGTCGCTCCGGGGTACTTGTCCACCTCATCGAGGAACAGGTACCGGATGGGGGTGGACGCCAGGTCGGCCGGGCTGTTGGCGCCGGTCAGATAGACGGTCATGTCCCGGAATTTCTGCGCGAGGGCCTTGCTCTCATGCCCCCTGTACTTTGCCCGCAGCGGCTTGCACTGGCGGAACATCGGCCCCAGCTTTGCTTCGACGGTCCGCTCGGCCAGCTCGTCGGAAGGATAGACGATCATGGCTGGCGCCGGGTCCTGGTCGATGGCGCTGCCCAGAGCGTTCTCCATGGCCGACGTGCCGCCCACCTGGGTGGGCTTGACAAAGACGATCCGCTCGGTGGTATCGTCGCTGAAGGCGTCCATGATCTCGGTCAGGTAGGGAGTGAGAGCGTTGCGCCAGGGTCCTGAAATGGAATTGCTGTCCGGGAGGATGCGGTTTTTCTCGGCCCACGCGGACACGCTCAGCCGCTCCCGCGGGCGCAGCAGTTCAACGGCGGGGACCATCCACGCCGGCAGATCATAGGGCTTTACCGCAGGGCGACGGCTCACGCCTTCATCCCGCCCTGGTCGTCGCCTTTCAGCCGCATCCCGTCCACAAAGGCATTCAGCATGGTATCCAGCTCCTTTCGCAGCGACCGCTGCGTACTTCTCACAGTGGTTGCATCCACATAGCCGGTCAGCATGCCGGCCAGGCGCGAGGTCATGCCGTAGGCAAATTTTTTGAAGTTTGCCATAAAGTCGGACAGTTCATCCACCGCCTGGCTAACCTCGATGTACTCGCCCTTTTCAATGGCCGTTTTCAGCTTGTGCAGCTCGGCCTGACTGTTTTTCAGGGCGATTTCGGCCCGCAGCTTCTGCTCCTTGAGTTCGGCCTCTTTGTCCGTTTTGCTGCGCCCGTAGGCCTTGTCGGACAGATAGGCCGTATACTTCTGCACCGTCGACACAAGATCATACCGGCGTCCGTCCGGGGTGTCGGTGGTCGGCAGGACGCCCTCCTGGGTGAGCTGCTGGATGCGCCGCACACTCACCCCAAACAGGTCCGCCACGACCTCCACGCGGTAGAGTCCACCGGCAAACGCCTTTCCATTTTCAACGTTTCTCATGCTGTCATTTCATTCTGCAAAGTTAGTTGTAACGAAGGGCGAATTTTGTTGAATTTTTTTCGCAGAAAAGCATCGGGCCTTCCGTGCCCCGCAGGGCCAATCCCTCCAGGAAGGACCCGCGAAACAAAAAATAAAGCGCACAGGCCTGTTACAGCCTTCCGGGGCCTCCGACCCGGGCGGGCGCGAAGGGGGACGCCCGCAACTCCCGGTGATGGGGAGAAATCGTGTAGAAAACCATCATGCGCTTTGTGGAACCGGTACGGGGTCCCGGCTAAATGGTGCGGCCGCCCGGACTTGAACCGGGCCGGGGAGAAAAGGAGGTAAAAAACGATGCCTGCAATCCAAGACCCACGAACAGCAAAGGAACCCCGGACCCCAACGGCCGGCCGCATGAAAAATCCCCCGGTCAGTGGGGGCCTGCCCGTGAGCTGGGCTGCTGCCGGGGAACTTACCCGCCTCCGGCTGCGGGCTGGTAGCTTTTCTGTATGAATGCTCAGACACAGAAAACGCCAATGAAAAAGCCGCCGGCAGAGACTGTTCCCCGCCTGCAGCTTTCACGTGTACAGTTTACCACAGAACCTTAGTGGCTTTCTATGGTCAAATCCTCTACGGCGCGGCGATGCAGACGCAGCATCCAGCGCAGGTCCCGGTTGTTGTCCGCGGCGATCCGCTCCCACCGCTGGCCCAGGATGTACCGCCGTGTGAGAATGTCCCGCCGCAGCGGATCGGCCACCCCATAGATGGCGGCCGCCACCTGGGTGCGGCACTCTGCCGTCCGGGCCGCCTGGGCCTGGAGCTTTTCCTGGGCCTCCAGGATCTGCTCCACCGCCCGGGGCAGGGCCTGGCCGTCCCCGCTGCCGGGCATCCCGGTGAGGGCCTGGGTCACCCGGGCCGCCTGGGTACGCAGCTCCTCAATCTCCTGGAGGATGGTGTCCTCCTGCCGCACCGCTTCCCGGTAGCGGCGGAGAAAGGAAATCTTTTCCTGATAGGTCATCCCAGCACCTCCACCCGAATGAAAATCCCCGGGGTATTGGCCCAGAACTTTTCCGAAGTCTCACTGGCCACCTGGGCGTCGTCGTGCCAGAAGTGCAGCCGGGTCATCTCGTCTTTCAGGGCCTTGTCCAGGTTGTCAGTGTCGGGCTTGGAAGTTTTCCAGGCCCCGTCCGGGTGCCGGCCTTCAGCAGGGAACAGCCATTTCACCACCAGCCGCACCGGACCACCCATGGGGGCAGTGGGGGCATGGGGCGCAAGGCCGGCCCGGAGTTTGGCCCGGGCTTCCTTCAGCTCGGTGCTGTCATGGATCACCGCGCAGGGCCTTCCGCCCCGCATGAAGGCGTGAAGCTCCTTGTCGTGATGTGTGACGGTGGGCGGGCGCATGGGAATGAAAAACTGCATGGCGTTTATCTCCTCTCTCAAAAATGGCCAAGTGTTGGGAGGGGGTTCCCCGTGTGGGGCGGGGTCTGACGCCCCCACACAGGGGACACCCAACACAAGTGCAAACTTGCTATATATAAGCTATCCTTGCTGCGGATTTCGCAAAGATAGCGGCATTCTTGCTTTTTTATGCTGCAAGAATAGCGGCATTTTTGCAGATTTCGCATGCAAGAATAGCGGCATTTTTGCCGGATTATCCGGCACAGCCCGGCTCCTTGACGCCTACCTGTTCGCCGTCGATCCAGTACCGGCCATCGGCCCGCAGCCGCTTTTTGACCGTTTCGGGCTTCAGGTTCAGATACTCCGCCATGGCGTACAGGGTAACCCGGCCGTCCTGCATGGAGGCCTCGAAGGCTTCTTCCAGCTGGCGGCGGGATTTCTGGGCGGCGGCTTCCTGGCCGCTGCCATCGCCCCACCGTCTGGCGGCTCCCGCTCTGCCCAGCTGCTGGGCGGGGCTCTCAGGGTTGAGATCCTCTAGCAGCCCGGTGTCCAGCCGGTGGACCGGGTAGTCAAACCAGAGGTTCACCGGGTCGAAACGGGCGAACTCTCGGAGGGTGCCCTCGATCCGCCAGGCAGTGCGGGCCCGGGCCGCGGCGCAGGCTGCGTCGATGGCCCTGTCCAGGGCGGGGAGCTGGGCGGGGGCGATCTGCTGGCGGCAGAGCTCAAGCATCTTGGCCCGGCTGCAGGCGTCGTCCCGGGTGTAGACGTCGGACAATCCCCGGCGGTCCAGCTCGGCAGCGCAGGCGGCACAGGCCGCCCGGTTTTCCAGCTGTTTGCGGATGGCCTCGGTGGGAATAAGTTCGGTCATGTCCAGCAAAGCGTCCGGGTCCCGGGCAAAGACCCCCGAACCGGACGCCCGGTCCATGCTCCGCTTGCCGCCCTGGGCGCCTTTCGAGTGGTGGTGGCAGTAAACCACCGCACCCCCCAGCTGCCGGCAGACCAGGTCGAACTGGTTGCAGAACTTGGCCATCTGATCGGCGGCGTTTTCGTCGCCGGTCAGCACCTTGTAGATGGGGTCCAGGATCACCGCGATGTAGCCCCGGTTTTTGGCCCGGCGGATCAGTTTGGGGGCCAGCTTGTCCATGGGCACCGAAGCCCCCCGCAGGTTCCACAGGTCGATCCGGTCCACATGGTCGGGGGGAAGGCCCAGGGCCTGGTAGACGTCGGCAAACCGGTGGAGGCAGGACGCCCGGTCCAGTTCCAGGTTGACATACAGCACCCGTCCCGGGGCGCAGGCCCACCGGCCCAGCCACTTGGCCCCCTCGGCGATGCAGATGGACAGCTCGATCAGGGCAAAGCTCTTGCCCGCCTTGCTGGGGCCGGCCAGCAGCATCTTGTGGCCCTGCCGCAGCACCCCTTCGATCAGGGGCGGGGACAGCTCGGGCAGATGTCCCCAGCTGGCCGCCAGGGACTCGGTGTCGGGCAGATCATCGGTCTGGCCCTCCACCCAGGCCTGCCAGGCTTCAAAGGAAGGCTGCCCCAGGTTGACCCCCAGCAGGTACTGCTTGCTGCTGCCCCGGGTGATGCCCGGCATCCGGGACAACCGCGACGGGTTCTTGTTCTGGGTGTCGGGTTCCAGACCGTTCTTCCGGCAGACCTCGTAGAGGTACTCCACCCGGCGGCGGTACTCGCCATAGTCGGCGGCGTCCACCCGGACGATGGCGTGGATGCTCTTGCCGCCGGAATACACCATGGCCGCACAGGGGAGCTGGAGGGCTTCCATCAGGGCTTTTTGTTTGGGCAGGGGCACCGAGTCCGATTCCACCAGGGCGAAGCGGTACTCGGTGACGTTATCGTTCTTGCAGCCCTTGCCGTCCAGGGGGTTGAACCGTATCCAGGCCCCGGCGGCGGGCTGCCAGTCTCCCAGCACCTTGCCCAGGTCCCCACCGCATTTGGAAAGCTCCTGAATCAGCTCCCCGGCGGTGCGGCTCCAGCTGCCCCGGCTGGGCAGCCATTTTCCGTCCTTCTCCCAGCTCTCGGTGACGTAGCCCACATTCTCGGCGGGCTCAAACAGGGCCTGTAAGTACTGGATCAGCTGGCCCGCCGGGTCCCAGTCTTCGGGGATGGGCAGAACGTCAGTTTCCTCCGCCTCCACCCACCCAGGGTCCACCAGGGGCCGGGCGTCGATCTCGTCGTTCCAGTCCAGCTCCCGATCGGGAAGACCCTGCCAGCCGTGGGCCCGTGCCAGGGCAAAAATGCTGCTGACGGTGACGGGGGTCCCTGACCCGTGAAAGCTCTCCCACTTGCGGGCGCATTCGCCGGGATGATACCGGCTGGCGTCCCGGCGGCTCCAGTCATCCCAGAGGCTCACCGGCTGGCCGGCTTCTTTTAAGGCCATCCCCACGGTGCACCATTCCTGATAGGAAAGGCCGGCGGGGGACAGGCTGTCCAGGGCGCTTTGCAGCTCCTGGGTTTCGTTCATGGGCGTTCACCTCCTTCAAAGCTCCAGCAGGTCATCGAAAGCCAGGCCGGCCAGTTCGGCGGGCGGGGTATAGGCGGCGGGGTTGACGCCCCGGGGTGCGCCCCGCCAACCGTTTGCCGCGATCCGGTCGATCATGTTCCGGGCCGCCTCAAAGGTCCAGGTCCCCACATGGACAAAGCCGTATTTTTCCAGACAGCGGATCTGCTTGGGGGTGGCCAGGCCATCCCGCTGCCGCTGGAACAGATGGTCCAGCAGTTTGGAAGCTTTGCCGGTGGTGTCTACCCCGGCGGGGTCGATGCCGGCCTTTTCCAGGGCGGCGGCTTGCTTGTCGGTGACGGCTTCCGTCTCCCAGCCGAAGGCCGGCACATACCCCGACAAGTCCTCGGCCCGGATGCTCATTTCGTATTGCAAAGGGTCCACCAGCCGGGCTTTCTTCCGGCGCTGGAGGGCCAGCTGCTTGGCCAGGGCTTCCTCCCGCTGGGCCACGATGTCTGCGGCGGCTTCCTGGGCGGCCTCGCCGATGTCTTTGGGACCGTCGGTTTGGGCCAGGGTCTCGGTCATCCGGGCGGCCACCTCGTGATCCTCGCAGAGCAGGTCGGCGGGGCGGCACAGTTCATGCCGGTCGGTCATCCACAGGAAGTCCAGCAGGAGCAGGTTTTTCTTCCCGGGGGAAGGCCGGGTGCCCCGGCCCACCATCTGGCTGTAGAGGCTGCGGACCTTGGTGGGCCGCAGCACCACCACACAGTCCACCGGCGGGCAGTCCCAGCCCTCGGTCAGCAGCATGGAATTGCAGAGAACGTCGTAGTCTCCGGCGGCGAAGGCATCCAGCACCGCGGCGCGGTCGGGACTCTGGCCGTTGACCTCGGCGGCCCGGAAGCCGTGTTCCTGCAAGATGCCGCAAAACTTCTGGCTGGTCTTAATAAGAGGCAGGAACACCACCGTCCGCCGTCCGGCGCAGTAGGTCTCCATCTGGGCGGCGATCTGGTCCAGGTAGGGGTCCAGGGCCGAGTCGATGCCTTCGGCGGCAAAGTCCCCGGCGGACAGCCCCACCCCCGTCAGGTCCAGCTGCAAGGGGATGGTCTGGGCCAGGATGGGGCAAAGGTAGCCCTCGGCGATGGCATCCTGGAGCCGGTACTCATAGGCCAGGGAGTCAAAGACCTTGCCCAGGTTCTGCATATCCCCGCGGTCAGGGGTGGCGGTGACCCCCAGGACTTGGGCCTGGGGAAACCAGTCCAGGACCTGCCGGTAGCCGCCGGTGGCGGCGTGGTGGGCCTCGTCGATGATGATGGCCCCGAACCAGTCATGGGCAAAGGGGGCCAGCCGCTTTTCCTGGCCCAGGGACTGGACGCTCCCCACCGTGATCCGCAGGGGGCTGTCCAGGCTGGAATGCCGGGCCTGTTCCAGGGCGCACCGCAGGCCGGTGGAGCGGTAGATCTTGTCAGCGGCCTGGTCCAGCAGTTCACCTCGGTGGGCCAACACCAGCACCCGCTGCCCGGCCCGGACGCAGTCCTCGGCCACCGCGGCAAAGACCACCGTTTTTCCGGTGCCGGTGGGCAGCACCAGCAAAGTGCGCTGGTGCCCGGTCTCCCACTCGGCATGAATCCGCCGGCGGGCCTCGGTCTGGTAAGGCCGCAGATGCAGGGCCATCAGAAGGCCCCTTTCTGCCAGGACAGCTGCTCAGCTGCCGGTGCGGCAGCGGGCGGGGTGACGCTGGCCCGGGGTGCCGCCGGTGCCAGGAACTTCACGATCTCGTTGGCGGTGCCGGTCTCTCCGGCGTGGGGGCCGCTGCGCTTGACGAATTCCCGCTGGGTGACCCGGCAGACGCCCTCGGCGCCTTCCACCCGGCCCCACTGCATCCGAATCCGCTCGTCCTCGGGCTTGGCCAGGCCGCAGCTGACGAAGAACTCGGCGATCTTCCAGGCGAAGCGCTGGAGCAGGAACAGCTGATAGGTGACGGTGTTTTCGCCCCGGTCCCCGCCGTGAAGGGCCACCGTCAGCCGGACCATCCGGCAGGGCGGCACCTTGGCCGAGCCCTCAAACCGGGCTCGCTCCATTTTCAGAATGGTGAAGGGGTAGTCCCCGTCGGGCAGCAGGGTGTAGGAATTGGCTTCGTTGAGGATTTCCTCCTCCCAGTCCAGTTCGCGGTCGTTCAGATTGTTGTTGTCGTATGCCATCAGTAAGTACCTCCTGTAATGTTGTTAAAAGGGAATATCTGCATTGGCCAGAATGAAGGCCGACCACTGGGGCCATTTTTCGATGATGTTGTTCACCAGGTCAGGGGGATAGTCCTTCACCGGCATATCCTCGGGACAGCAGCCCCGCTGGAACACCCCATGGCGAAGCATTTCATCGTCGATGCCCGCCGGGGGCAGCAGCTGGGCCAGCTGGGGAGGATAGCCCAGAGCGGCCAGCTGATCGGCGATGCCCGCCCGGGCAGCCTGCTGCTGTTCGGTGAGGGTATCGGTCGGGGCCGGCTGCGCGGGAGCTGCCGGGGGCTTCTGCTCTGCGGGGGCCGGGGCGGCGGCAGCGCCCCCGCCCTCCACGATGGCCCTGATGCTCTCATAGTCGAAGGGGACTTCGTCCGGCAGGCCAAAGCGGTTCTTGCCGTCCCAGCAGGCGTTGTGGGTGGTATACAGCACCCGGCGGGCCCCGGTGGCCTTGTTCTTGGCGGTCGGCCCTGAGCCGGACTTCTCCACCACCGTCTTGTAGTTGGCAAAGAGGAGCATATCGCACCACTCCCGCAGCAGCGGGGCCACCTGCTTGGAGGTTTTCATGGTCCAGCGGTCGTAACTGCCCACAGCGTCGGGCTGCTCAAACTTGGACAGGGCCGCATGAGCGATCACCACCACATGGCGGCCGCTGGCTACCACCTGTTCCAGGCCGTCCAGCAGCCGGGCAAAGTCCTCCTTGACGTAGGTGTAGCCCTTGCCGTAGCCGATGTCCTCGATGCCCTTCACCCGCAGCCGCTGGCAGACCGCAGCCATGCAGAGCTTCTCGGCCCAGTCGGCGGTGTCCAGCACCAGGGTCTGACAGTCCACCCGGCCGGCGGCTGCGGCGGCCACCTCCTCGGTCAGCATCTGCCAGCTGGATGGGGCGGGCAGCCGCCGCACGTTCAGCCGCTTGGTGCCGCCCTCGGTGTCAATGAACACCGCACCGGGGAACCGGGCAGCCAGGCTGGATTTGCCGATGCCCTCCACCCCGTACAGAACCACCTTGACCGGCGCCGGAATGGTGCCGCCGGTAATCGGGAAGTCATTCATGATGTACTCCTTTCTCAACAAAGGCCGGCCGATGCAGGCCTGCGGCTGCAAACCGCTGCTCCCGCACCCGGGCGGCACTGGAATCATCCGGCAGACCCCGCTGCCGGGCCTGCCGCAGCAGGTTGTGCCAGGTGATTTCGTAGGCCTGGCGAAGTTGCTGGTCACAGTCCTGAAGGCGGTGCAGATCCGCTGCCTCCAGGATCACGTCCAGGATGGCCAGCAGCTGACCGAGCTTGCCGGTCAGCCGGCCGGCGCAGCTGTAGATCTGGTCCAGGGTGGGGCTGTACCCGTCCCGGACAAAGCCCGCAAACAGGGCGGCGGCTTCTGCTGCGGTGCTGGCGGTCCGTTCCGATGCTGACACCAGCTGGCACAGCAATTCGAATGGGCCGAGGGTCTCATAAACCCCGGCGGCCTTGTCCGGCAGGTTTGGGGAGGGCAGCGTACCAGGGACATTCGTCCCGCTGGATGCACCAGCGGCAGTCGGCCAGGCGGGGGTGTTTTTGGCCGCAGAGGCGGCGCTGGGGGATGTCAGGGGGATATTTTGGTTTGCGCATGGTGTCATGGTGTCTCCTTTATGCTTGATGGTGGTTTTCCTTGGGCGGCTGGGGCAGGGGCATCCAGTGGGTAATCCGCTTGGTACGGGTGCCATACACACGCCACCATCCGTTGAGATCCCGGCAGCCCTGCTCCACCTTGACGTCGCCCCAGGCGTACTCGCGGTATACAATGACCATCTGCCCCAGGGGCGGCAGCTTATCCTCCACACTGATCCAGCCGGCTGCTGCGTCATCGGAGCGGCGGGAAGCCGCGGCCAGTGCCTGGATTTCCCGGGGTTCCAGGCCGGTGTCCTCATAGGCAGCCAGCCTCTGTACCAGTTCCTCCTTTTTGTTCGGGCTCCAGTAGCCGGTCTTGATGCCGCTGGCCCGCTCGTGTGTCATTCGTTCCATACTTTCAAATTGACCTCCATTTTGCTATAATGAAGGCGAGAAGGTGTCACTTTCTCACCTTTTGGCCCTGCCCGATCCAGTCCATCGGGTGGGGCCGCTTTGCGTTTACAGGCGGATGCCGTCCACGACGCGGGCCAGGGTCAGCATCTGCCGGATATGCCAGGCAGCCAGCGCCAGCAGCACGGCGGCCAGGGCGGCCAGCAGGGCGCGGGTAGGGCGGTTCATGGGGTGCCTCCTTTCGCGGCTTTGTAGTCCAGGATAAGGGCCTCACGGGCGGCCGGGCTCTTGAGCATCAGCTGGCCGTAGGAGATGCCGGCCCAGTCGGCCACATTGGATAGCAGCCGCAACCGGTCCTCTCCAACTTGTGCTTTAGCTGAGGCGCGGGTGGCGATATCTGCGGGGCGAGAGTTGGTCATGTAAGGACCGGCAAAGCTGCGAGCGGACTTTTTGCGCTCATAGCTGGCCGCGTGTTGCTCCGACTCTACAATGGGTCTGCACGCAGGACAATACTTTGCTCTGGCATAGCCCGCGGATGGGACCTCGAAAGGCTGCTCACAGCGCTGACAGATCAGCTGCTTTGTGGCCGGGGCCGCCTCATGCCGGCGTATGTAAGACTGCCGGGATTGCTGCGCCTTGATTGCCTTTTTACAGTCCTGGCACCATTTTTGCTGCGGCTTTGGGTCGTCGATCTCACAGCCACAGCGTTGACAGTACACCTGTGTCCGGGCGGCCTCCTTTCGCCGTTCATAGGCTGCGTGTACCTTTTCGGGATTGCGGGTCCTATAATCCATGGCCATTTCCCGATTGACCTCTGCGCGGCACTCGGAGCAGTATTTTGCCCGGCGGCCCACGCCGTACAGGGCGACGCCGCAGCGTACACAGGTGCGGATATACCCCCGCGTGCCCGAGATGCTGCCCAGGGGCTGCGGCTCTTTGGCCGGCGCGCTCATGCGCTGTGCCGCCGGCTGCTGCGGCGCTCGATCTTGCGCACCGGCACCCGCTTGTACTCGTCCATGGCGCGCTTGAGGTCATCCTCGGACAGCGAGACCAGCGCGGCCATCAGCGCGGCAAGCACAAAGCACAGGGCTGCAGTCAGCGCATACAGCCACCACAGGGCGGGATACTCGGCGACGCCGCACAACAGCCACAGGCCAAAGCCGCCCAGGGACACGACGCAGAGCTTGCCGCCAAAGAGGGCCGCCTTGCGGATGTAAAATTGTTCCATGATGTCCTCCTATCATTTCAGCCGTGCGTCCAGCCGGCGGATGCCGCCGGGCGTCTCGAGGGCACTGTCAGGCGGCGGGGTGCCTGCGCGCAGCAGGGCCAGCACGTCGTCCAGGTTGATGAGGGTCTTGCTGCCGGCATGGACGGCGGGCAGCCGTCCTTCGCGGGCAAGCTGGCGGATGTAGTATTCGGTGACGCCGCTGCCGGGGTCCAGGGCCTTGATCTCGGCCACGATGCCGGCGGCCGTGCGCATCCGGGGGATGGGTTCGGTCATGGGTCACTCCTCCTTCTCAGTGGCGGCCAAAGCCTTTGCCCGGACGATCTTGCTGAAATCGTCGCAGTAGATGTTGGTGGTCAGCAGGTCACAGTCGCCGTCCGAAATCTCAGCCTGCAGGTCCACCGCGTGCAGCGTACCGCACCGCGGGCAGAAGGCGTAGACGCGGTCAGGGTCGATGGGGACGAGTTTACGCTTGTGCAGGATGTAAAACATTGATGCTCCTTGTCTTTTGATCTGTTTCCTCCTATACTTGATTTACCGGCTGTTGCCGCAGCCGAGATTCAAGGAAAGGAGGGAAATTTTATGCGAATCAATATGGATTGCATCCGCGATATCCTGTTGTGTGTTGAGGAAAACACCGGACTTCAGCAGCGTTGCTTTTTCATCAGCTATGATCTGGCCAAAGTTCAAGAGCTGATTGGATTGCCAGCTATTGAACCTGCTCCCTATCAGATAGAGCTTGAGAAGCTCTATGCGAACGAAGATCTGATCTACCATCTGAAATATTGCTTTGACGCGGGTTTGATCGAGGCTCAAGACAACATTCCAAACTATCAAATTTGGGTGGCAGACCTGACGGTAAAAGGACACGATTTTATTGCCAATATCCGGGATGATAAGCTCTGGAATACGATTAAAAAGGTCTGTGCAGAAAAGGGCGTATCGAGTATCGGCACATTGTTGGAAGTAGCCGGAACGACGGCTCTGAAGTCCCTCGTATCTGGTATTTCGACGCTGCTGTAGTTTCGTCAAGCGCATCCGGGTCATGCCGGATGCGCTTTATATTGTTATCCCTTCGATGATAAACAGTGCGATGGGATAGTTGGGATCGTACTCAAACCGCACTCTCACCCGCTCGTCTTTTTTCATGAAAGGCGCAAGTCCTCCGATTTTCGCCCACCGGTCGAACACGTTGTTGCCGGCGTTTTTCCAGTATGCGACGTGACCGCAAGTATCTGACGCCCAGTCAGCCGGGTATCCGAAATGGACCAGTGCGGCCTCTTTTTCTGCTGACCAGCTGTCCGTATGCCAGCCGTCATGTATTATTTCAGGGTTCATAAAACGCTCCTATCTCTGCAAGATGCAGTCAGTTCTTCGTCTTTGCGACTTTATCGATACACGCATCGATTTCCTGTTTGGTCGGTGCCGTGTATCCTTTTTCTTTGTAAAGAAGCAGCAGCCCTTTCATCGCCAAATCTGTTGACCGCCACATCACGGCACAGAAAATCGCCGCCGCAGCCAACGCGGCCTCGAAAACAATTCTCATCATCTCACATCCTTTCACACGCCCGAAAGGAACTGGGCCGCAAGCGCTAAAGCCACGATCACGCCGAACACCGCTACGGTCGGAAGGACCAGCGATACCCACATCATGATTTCGGCCTTCCATATCTGGCGATTCGCGTATGCGATCAACTCAAAGTCTCTCTGGGTATTCTTTTCAATGAATTCGTTTTCGGTCATTTGTCCTCCTTGCGCTTGTCCTCTCCGCCGTGATACAATGGGCGAAAAGGAGGTTTTAGTATGACTGAATTTTTGGACGCCTTCACATCCAGCGTATCATTTGCGGCATCGGTCGTATCTATCGGGGCTGTTACCATCTGTTCCATGCTGACCGCTTATATTTCGCAAAGAGGAGCAAGAAGGGTTAAACAGACGGAACTTGTCTTTTCCGAAATGACCTCATCCTACTATGCTTACTTGACTGCAAGCTCTGAACTCACTCGATTGTCAGACCAGGCTCAACTATCGGCTTACATAGATGCGTATGGACGGTCAATGTTATTCGCGTCCAAGAAAACCGCAGGTCTTTTGGAACTGCACAAAGCAGCCATTTTTGATATGCTGGAGGCCGATGCCGGAAGCACGGACGCCGAACGCTACGCGATCCAAGCCGGGAATTTGAGAAAATTACTGACTGCATCCATGCAGAAAGACTTAAAAAAGTCCTAACTCTGCGGCCATCTTCTGGAGCTCCGCCATATTCTCGATGAAGTCGGTAATGGTCAGCGCCATAACGCCGATGGTCAGAACGCTGGCCGAGATGGCCAGCAGCCATTCAACAGCTGTGTTGCCGTCGCCATCCGCCGCGTACTTAGATGCCATGACGCCCACCACCATGTAGCACACCGACATCACAAGGTAGGTGGCAAGTTCTGCTGATACGTACATTTCAGGGTTTGTCCTCCTTTTCCGTGTAGTGTGCAGCCTCGAACCTCTGCAAGTCCTCCTGCCGCACAAGATATGCCTTGCCAACCTTGACCGCAGGCATCCGGCCATTGCGAATCCAGTCCCACACAGTGGCAATCTTCACGCTGTACCGGGCCGCGATCTCGGCGCAAGTAAACAACTTGTCCATTCTCTCACCTCTTTCTTTGTGTGTTTTGTTAGTTGTGTTTCGTTTGGTTTGGTGGTATAATGGGATTGCTACAAGCCGCATATATCACAAACCCGTTCCTTTGTTTAGGTGTGTTTCGTGTGGAACAGTTGCATTATAGCACGCCAAACACACCAAGTCAACGGTTTTTGTGTGTTTCGTATGTTTTCGGCGCAATAACCAAAAAAGGTGTGTTTCGTATGGATGATATGCTGGAAAGGATTCTGGACTGCATAGGTCCCAAAAGAGGTGCTACAAAAGCATTGGCTGAGTACCTAGACATTTCTCCGAATTCAATTACAAACTGGAAAAACGGGCACAGCAAGTCGTATCGGGCTTATATAAAACAAATTGCAGCCTATTTTAATAAGCCTGTGGAATACTTCACCGGGGAGGCTCCAGAAACAAAAAAAGACCCCGCTGCTCCTAGCGAGGTCTCTGAATCTGATCTGAAGTTTGCCCTGTTCGGTGGCGAGGCCACCGACAAGCAGCTGGACGAAGTGCGGCGCTTCGCCCAGTTTATCAAAGAGCGTGATGCTAAATGACGCTGAATGAGCTGTACCGTCTGGCGGAGGCGCAGGGTATCGACGTATCCAGCTTTCCACTGCCGAATAGCGGCAGCCTTGCGCTGGAGCTGGGCGACCGACAGTATATCGGGATAGACAACTCCCGGCGCTACTCCGCCGGGGAAGAAGCCGCCCACCTGGGGCACGAACTGGGACACTGTCTGTACGGGGGATTCTACAACGAAAAATCCGCCCTGGACACCATCATGCGGCATGAGGTGCGGGCGGATAAGTGGTACATCGAAAACGCTATCCAGCGGGCAGAGCTGGAAAGGCTGCTGGCCGGCGGGTATGAGCTTTGGGAGATCGCAGAGATTATGGGCACGACTGAGGATTATATCCAAAAGGCGTGCGCATATTACGCGATTGGAAATATGTAGGGGAGGATGAATATGGGGTTACGCTTCCGAAAGAGTAAAAAAGTAGGCCCGTTCCGGGTCAATATCAGCCAAAAAGGCGTGGGCTGGTCTGTGGGGGTGCCGGGTCTGCGCTACACAAAGAAAGCAGGCGGCGGCAGCCGCGTAACAGCCAGCGTGCCAGGGACAGGCATCTCTTATGTGAAAGAGTCCGGCGGCAGCAATCAGAGGAAAAAGCCCCGGATAGCAGAAGGCAACACGGCAAAGTTGAATGCAGCCAAACCATCTGCGTCGCGTATGCCTGTTCCGTCCCCCGAGCTGACAGAGCCGCAGCCTCCCCAGAACGGCGGCAAAAAAACCGGACACGGTTGCTTATGGTGGGTAATGGCAATATTTTTCTGGCCATTTTTCCTATCCGCCTGGTTTTGGAAGACCGACAAGTTCAAGCTCAAAAAGCCTGCAAGAGCTTTTGCCCTGGTTGCAGTTTGGGCAATTCTTCTGGCTTCTTGGAGTGCTTCTTCTACCGAGTCCAATCTGGCAGTGTCCAGCTCCGCGGCGTCTTCCGTTGTATCGTCTTCTGCGCCAGCTTTGGAGGCAGAAAGCGAACCAGAAAGCCTAGCCGCATCATCTGAGCCAGCAGAAGATGTTGCGGACAGCCAGCCGGAAGAAGCCGCATCCGCGCCCATGCAGGAAGAGGCTCCATCCGAATCAACTCCCGCGTCCGAAGCGCCTGCTGCAGCCGCTCCCAGTGAACCTGCACAAGACGCAACCGCTCCCGACAGTACGGCTTCCGGCTCGCCTGCAGTGGTCCCCGCGCCCGTACCTGTCCCCACGCCTGCGCCTGCAGAGAGCAGCTCGGCGGCAGAGACGATCGAGGAACCTGAACCGCAAGAGGCGATGGTGTGGGTCACAGCGACCGGCTCCAAATATCATAGCCGGCCAAACTGCGGCAACACAAAAAGCTCCTCGCAGGTGCCGATCAGCCGGGCTATTGCAATGGGCCTGGAACCATGTAAACGCTGCTACTAAAACAAAAAGAACCCCGTCCACCTGTTGGCGCAGGTGAGCGGGGCAACAGACCGGCTCCCCTCAAGAAGAGGATCATCGCGCAGCCCGATCGTGCGCTTTGATTATACCTCTTTTGGGGTGGGCTTGTCAATCTATGCCCATTTTCAAGGAGGTATTTTTTATGGCGACTGTTGAAAAACGGGGCAAGGGCTACCGCATCACGGTGGCGGCCGGCATTGGGCTGGACGGGCGGCAGATACGCCGCCGGACAGTCTGGACGCCCGACCCCAAGCTGACGCCCCGGCAGGTAGAGAAAGAACTGGCCC
>ERZ1090879.131-NODE-131-length-53224-cov-138.948241_pt1 | contig 53224 bp, 62 predicted proteins | sample MGYA00478472_ERZ1090879 | MGnify/ENA primary metagenome ERZ1090879 (study PRJEB33644, sample SAMEA5815723) | chicken gut metagenome | biome: Chicken; feature: Gastrointestinal Tract; material: Caecum | place: Ireland | collected 2019-01-01 | study: A study of... | reverse complement strand
GAAATTACCGCGTTTCAAAGATTATAAGTATTTGCATCTTACTGCACAAGAAGATAATACTTACTCGTATTATAAGAATTTGCTCAAAGATGACAAACTTGTTCTTGACCGTGGAGCTCTCGGTGAATTAGTATATAGTTCAATTTATGGCAGAAAACCTCGCATTACACTTTCTGAAGTCAATAAACTTTTCAAAGAAGTTAATTGTTACGTTTTATGGACAAATGACCTTAACAAAATTGTAAAGAACTTAACTTCAAAAGGTGAACAAGATAGTGATGAGTGTAATTTGCAATGGATTCGCAATGAACAACAGTTGTTTTGGAAGTATATCAAACGTCTTAGAAATGTGAGTATAATTCCTTATGATTATCAGTTCATGCATAAATATTGTGAAGTAGTGAGGGGTTAAAATGAATGAAATCTTTTGTGAAGGAAATTCGTTCAATGATTTATATGTGAAAACCTTTTATGAGATGTCCGCTAAATCAACAACAAGTGCACCTCGTGGTTTGAATGTATATGAAGTTTCTCCAGCAATTTTAATACTCAAAAATCCTCGAGATAGATTATTGCAATTCAATGAAATGAGAAACATTAAGAGATATTGCTACGGCGAAGCATTGTGGTATCTCAGTGGTTCTGACAGTCTTGAATTCATAAGTAAGTATTCAAAGTTCTGGAACAAAATTTCAGATGATGGTAAAACATGTAACTCAGCTTACGGTAAATACATTTTCAAACATCTATATTCTGACGGTGAGCATCTCATAAATCAATGGGATTATGTTAAACAAACTTTACGAAAAGATTCAATGAGTCGTCAAGCATTGATACATATTAAACCGATTCAAACTTCACCGACAAAAGATGTGGTGTGTACAACAACATTGCAATTCATGATTCGTGAAGGTAAACTCGATTTAATTGTAAACATGCGTTCAAATGATTTTGTAAAAGGTTTAACATACGATGTATTTCAATTTACACTTTTGCAGGAACTCATGGCTGTCGAACTTGGTGGTATTAAGTTAGGCAGATATGTTCATATTGCAAATAACTTACATTTGTATGAATCTGACACTGATATGGTAACAAAGATGATAGCATCTGGTGTTAAACGAGATTATAAATTGTTACCTAAAATACCTAAAAACTTCAGATGTGTCGATTTACCTTTGTTGTTAGCAGGTATGAATCCGATAAGTCATTTTGCTGAGGAGTTCAAAAAATATGAGAGTGACAGTTGATTACAAAGGTAAGTTATCTAAAGGCTATGCAGACGATGCAGGCTGTGATGTGATTCTTCATAGAAATGCAGTATTTAGACCAATGTGTACTCAAGTGTTTGAACTTGATTTGCAAGTAGATATTCCCGAAGGTTTCATGGGAATGTTAATTGCAAGAACAAGTGCGGCAATCAAAGGTCTCAATGTTGCAATGTGTCCGATTGACCCGCATTATAACGGAAAAGTTAATGCGATAGTTCATAATATATCTCACGATACAATTACTTATAAAAAAGGCGAAAGTTTCTGTCAACTTGTAATTGTGCCTGTGACGATAATGCATGGACCAACGGTAAGTGTTCGTAAATCTGGTAAACGAACTGATGGAAAAATGGGTTCAACAGGTTCAACGAGCAAATAGGAGGCAATATGCAATTTGATAATTTTGTAACTCATAATATTGACTTTTACATGGGTAAACCTAAGTCAGGTAAAACAACGATTCTTGGAACTTATCCAAAGCCGTTGCTTTATATATCAGTTGGTAATGATGGTGGTGGACGTGTTCTTGCAAATATCAAAGACATTTATGTCAAGAATTTGCGGAATGACTTTGTAAAAAAGAAAACCACAATCGAACAACTTGCGGACATTCTTGCAGAGTTGAGACAACCGAATGCACCTAAATTTAAGACAATCGGCATTGATACTCTTGGTGCTCTTCAAGACGATTATAAATCGTATCTTGAATATCAAAAAGGCGGTCGTGCTCTTTCTCAACAAGAATGGGGTGATGTTTCAAAAATGATGTTATCCATCAAGGATAATATGAAGCGATTTAGTGAAGAGCAAGGTGTACAATTCGTGTGGCTTACTCACACTAATGAAATGGAGTTATATGAAACTTCTGGTCTTGACAAAGAAATTCGTATAATTCCTGATGTAACAATTAAGACTGGTGTTAAGTACATGAAAGATGCAAGCAATATCTTTTATTGTTGTCGCAAAACATGTATTCAACCCGACGGCAAGAAGACTGTAAAGTTTCTTGTGTATGTTGGTCCACATCCTGTTATTGATACAGGTACTCGCGATATGGTTCTTGCTTCAGGCGATTTTGTTGAGAACTTCACGTATGACAAATGGCAGACAATGATAAAAGCAGGAACACTTGACCCTGTAAAACTTGCACAATTTGAACAATCAGAAAATAAAAACTCGGAGGAAGTAAACGATGATTGAAAAATTCAGTGATTATGAAGGCGGTAATTTTATTGACCAGGAAGGTGAGTTCAATTTCGAAATCACCGGTGCAGAACTCATGGATAGCAAGTCCGGCAATTTGATGGTTAAGTTTGACCTCAAAGCTCCGGAAGGTTCGACAACGGTATATCACGTTCTGACGCCAAAAGCTCGTTGGACGTATAATCGTCTTATCAGTGCGGCTCTTGCTTTGACTGATGAACAGAAAAAATCGTTTGAGCTCGACTATGAAACGATTCATAATCAGCTCGTTGGTAAACACGTTTTTGCGACGGTTTATGCTGAGAGCTATGTCAAAGAAATCAAGAAGCCGATGGAAGATGGTACGTATCAGACTTCCGAAGAAGAGCGTATCGGTTACAAAGTAGATACAACTTCTTATAAACCTGTTGTTTAATTAAGCAACGTCAGCTCACCCACGAGGACGTTAACAACGTGGGGATTATGCCGGATTAGCTCAGTTGGTAGAGCAGCTGCCTTGTAATCAGCAGGTCGTCAGTTCAAGTCTGACATTCGGCTCCAAAGCCAAGAGACGTTAAACAATTCCATAAAACCCAAACCGCAAATTGTGATTGAAATATACTGTACCCTCTTGTCTGTTTAGGTAGAACAGTCCGTCTCTTGGCCCTTTATCCTCTCCGAAGACTGAGTGGTTAGCAGCGTCATGAACTGTTAAGCGAGGTTCGAATCCTTGGGAGAGGTCCACAGCAGAGAGTGAAAATAAAAATGACGCCCTTCCCATGCCTCTTAGGTGTCGCTATTTTCGGTAGACCTCTCTGCTCTTATTGCGGGTTAGCACAACGGTAGTGCATCGGACTTTGACTCCGACTATACAAGTTCAATTCTTGTACCCGTAGCCATTCTCGTTGCACAATGGTGGTGATAACGAGAAACTCGTCATATTAACAGAATAAATGGTGAAAACCCACTGGGCGATTAACAGTCGTGCGGACAGAGCGGTAAAAGTCGTTTGCTTATATGACGAGAACACATGAACAAGACCGCAGAGGACGGCAGCTTATAAAAGCCAATCTAAACGAATCCTAGTTGGAGCGATTGGTAAGCAAAATCCGATACTTGTTGGCCGGTGCAAATATTTGTTAAATGCGGACTCTGATTAGAGTTCCCAGCCGGCAAAATTTTATTGGAGGTATTAAATAAAACTAATTTCACCTTGTCCACTTTGTGGTAGTAGAAATGTTAGTATTGTTACTCGTAATGATAAAAACGTAACAGATAGATTAAAATTACTTCGAACCATTAAATGTAATTCTTGCGGTCTCTCACTCACACGAGATGAACTTGATGAAGCAATAAATGCGTGGAACGAAAGGAGTGAATAATAAACGAAAAAGAAATTTAAGGAGGTATCCGATGGAAAATATACACCGATGTCCACTGTGTGGAAGTAACAACATTGTTATTGATGCTCACAATTATACAACTGACACGGTATTATATACAATACATTGTAAAGGTTGTGGTTTAGCAATAACAAGAACATCAACCGAACAAGCAATCAGAGATTGGAATCAAAAATGCGAGGATTATTAAAATGACTGAAAAAGAAGCAGCGTTACAACGAAGATGTCAGAACATTATTCGCAAATACGGTGGATATGTTTTCAAAAACAATGGTAACATATACACAGAATGTGGCCGGCCAGATTTGACCGGCTGTATTCCTATAACGGCGGAGAAATTTGTAGAAGTTTTCGGTCCTAACAAAAGAATCGGTCTTTTCATAGGATTAGAACTTAAACGTGAAGGACATCTCAATGAAGTATCTGAAGCACAGAAAATTGTAGGACAGAAAATCAAAAACGCTGGAGGTTTGTGGTTTGCTATAGATGACAGCGATTTGGTTGAAGCCTTGATGATAAGACTTATTGGAGGTAAATATGACTTATGAAGAATACTTGCAAAACAAATTTGCATATCAGGAGGAAGGTGAACAACTCTTAGTCGACAAAAAACATGCGTGCTTGTTTTATAAAATGGGTAAAGGCAAAACTTATCCAACAATCACAGCAATGCGTGAAGTCGCGATGGATGGTAAATGTTTAATACTTTCAACAAGTGATTCAATTAAGAAAATGTGGCAAGTTGAAATTGTACCACAAGGAATACTTCCAAAGCAAACTGAATTACTTACATTTACAGCGGCAATTCAAGAGAACACAAAGCGTAGATTACTCAAAGAAAAATTTGATTGTATTGTAATCGATGAATGTCACAAAATAAAATCAAATTCTTCAAAAATAAGTAAACTGTGTTACATGTTAACGCGTAAATGTAAGTACGTTTTTGGTTTAACCGGTACTCCTCGAGGCAATAGTGACTTAGATATTTTTTGTGAATTTCATAATATGAATATCGCTTATTTTGGTGATATTAGTTATTCACGATTTGTTGAAGAATGTTGTGATGTAGATAACAAATTTTTCGGCGGTCGTGCAATAAGTATTCCAATCGGCATCAATGAGAGATATAAAGCAGGATTTGATAGAGTTGTTTCTATGTATTCTCAACGTATTGATTATGTCGAAGAAGATGATATGCCTCCTCTGAGAATAGTGACTCATTATATTCCATTTGAACCAACTGAAGAATATAAGAAAGCAGAACAAGGTATTATTGCAATTGATGATTATGCAAGTACTGTAACAAAGTTAGTTGCAATTAATAAAATGCATCAAGCTGCAAATGGTTATTTGTATACTGATGACTTTGATATTGAAGGTAAAAGAACCACAACAATAACTGAATTTAAGAAAAATGATAAACTTGAATGGTTGCAACACAATATAAGTGATGAACCTACGGTTATTGTGTATCGTTTTGTCAAAGATTTACAAGATTTACAAAAGCAATATCCGAATGCAACAGAAGATATTACTTTGTTTAAGCAAGGTAAATCTAAAGTTTTGCTTTTGCAATGTTCACGCTGTGAAAGTTTTAACTTGCAAATGTGTTCACGTATGATTTTCTATACTCTTGATTATTCTTACATTAAGTTTAGTCAAATGCTTCATCGAATCTGGAGACGTGGTCAAGAAAGCAATTGTCTTATTGACGTTCTTGTTTTTGGTGATAGCATTGAAACAAAAATCTGGAATACCGTACAAAATAAAAAGAGATTGGCGGATTTGTTTATGTCAATAAAAGGAGCATGATATGGCTGATGAAATGCTTGCTCGACTCAATCGAATATACCCAAACAGTAATTTTGTAAAAATTCAGAAATATAATCCTGACCAATGGGTAACTCGTGAGTATGATAGCAAGTTTGACATTAAGGGTCCTATGAACAAATGGAAGTCAAATCCGCTGTCTTATGATGAAGCACAAGAAGCGGTGGAAGAAGGCTTCAGAGTTGGTTGGGTCGTTCCTAAAAATATGTGCGTTGTTGATATTGATAACGCAGATAATCCTGAGTCACAAAATAAACTTATAAATTTGCTTACAAAATGGGAAGTAAAATACTCGTATAATTACAGTTTTCGTGGTATGCATCTTGTATTTGAAGACCCATCTGGTGCAATATCAAGTGACTCACATTCAAAGTGTGCATTAAATATCGATATTGATACTCGTGCTAATGGCACAGGTTATATTGTTTTACCGTGTAATGACCCTCATCGAAAGTGGGGTCAATGGAATGATGTTGTTGAGGAGATACCATATTTCTTAAAACCTGTTTTGAAAGATGGTACTCCAAGTTTTATCGGCTTAGCAGAAGGGGATGGTCGCAATAATGCTTTGTTTAGGTGGAGAACAAAGTTAATACAGACTCATAAGTTAACCGACCAAGAAATTGAGAAGTGTATTCGCATAATAAACGAATTTATACTTGCTCAACCGATGTCGAATAATGAATTGTTTAAGACTGTATTAAAAGAACGCGACAAGAAAAAAGAACTCAATCCACTTGATAAAGAAAATATTTACAACAAACTTGCAGAAGATATAATCGCAAGATACGACATTGTTGCTTTTGGTGATAACTTCTATAAATTCAATGGGTCATATTATGAATCAATTGAACCTGTTGATATTGAAAGAATTATTCACTTTGATATTTCAAAAAACATACCGAAGCGTGGTCGTTCTGAAATTATGGATTACTTGAGAATTAAAACTCAGGTATCTGAACAAGACTTCGATAAAGATTGGTATAAAATTGCATGCAAAAATGGTATTATAAATTTAGTCAATGGTGAATTAACTCAGCCAAACAAGACCGAGATAAACACGATTTACATTGATTACATGTATAATCCGAATGCAGAATATTCTGTACGTATCGATGAGTTTATGAAACAAGTAACTGGCGGAGATATTTTGAAAATGAACTTCTTATATCAAATTGCTGGTTATTGTTTACTTAAGAAAAACGTGTTTGAAAAGTTTTTCATCTTTCAAGGTGAAGGTGGTACTGGTAAATCGACATTTATGAATATTATTGCCAAAATGTGTGGCGACCAAAATACAGCGAACATTGGTTTAGCAGATTTTGATAAAGATTATTATCTTGCACAGTTGATTTCAAAGTTAGTTAATATCGACGATGACGTTGTTGATGGCAAAACACTTGAAAACACTGGTCGTTTTAAGTCAATAATTTCTGGTAACGTTATTTCAGTTCGTCAGATTTATCAGCCTGTTGTCAAATATTTGCCATATGTTACTTGTGTGTTTTCATGTAACAAACTGCCAAGAATAATGGACAAAACTTCAGGTTTGTATCGAAGAATTATTCTCATCGAACTTAATAACAAGGTTGAAAAACCTGACCCTTTGTTCATGTTAAAGTTAACAGATAAAGATATGGAATACTTCTTATACAAATCAGTGCAGGCAATAAAACAAGCACTCGAAGAAGGACACTTCCGTATCAATATGAGTGAACAAGATTTGTTGCGTAAATTCAGATGCAGACAAAGTCCGCTTAATGAATGGTTATTTGAAAACGATATGACACTTGGAGATGTTGTAGGTAAACGTTGTATGGCAATGTATACCGTATATCTTGAGTGGTCACGAATGAATGGGTATACAAAACCTATGGCAATGTATTCATTCAAAGAAGATATATGTTCTTTGTATGACGTTGAAGTAGAGTTTGAAATAAGTCCGCTTACAAAAACAAAATCAACAATACAAATTTTCACAAAGCGTGGTAAATATGACCCGAATGTGAAACCGTTTTAGGAGGAAATATGCAAGAACGTTTCTTTGACTTTGAGGTATTACCTCACTGGTGGTTGTGTGTATTGGGAGATTATAAACCAAACGTCGACGAGGGTATTAAAGATACCTTCGTCATTATTCATTCTGATATGCCTGATGCAAGAGAAAAGTTGATGGACATGATGAAAGAAGAAAATGTGGCTTTGTTCGGTTATAATATCAAACGATACGACTTAATGATTGCAAATGCAGTTTATAATGGATTTAGTCCTGAACAAATTAAAATTGTCAATGACATTATAATCAATCCAGGTCTCAAGTTCTCAAGTAAAGAACACATCAGATTACAACCTTTTGCAAATCGTAGATTGAGTGGTTGTGTGTATCAAGATTTAATGGACGATGACCCGATTGGTGGTTCATTGAAAGACAAAGAAGGCAACATGGGTCTGAGTGTTCTTGAAAGTTCTGTCGACTTTGACAAAGAAGATTTGACAGATGAAGATAAAGAAGACTTGATTTATTATTGCAAACATGACGTTTATGCAACAATGTATTATTATGAACATGTTCGCAAACCTTATGTTGATACAAAGCTATCTCTTGCTTATATTGATGGAATAAGTGAAGCAGAATGTTACATGAATACAAATGCAAGTTTGTGTGCAAAAATTCTGAAAGCAAAGAAATATGAATATGCTGATGAATTCAGTGACAAAGTTGAATTGCCGGGATTTGTTCGCAAATATGTTTATGATGCATTGGGAAGTGCTCTTGTTGATAGAGTACTTAATAATCCATACATGTTCAAAGCAAACTCAGATACTCCGACAAGTGCAACAATAACTGAGTTTATTTTCAACAACGAAGTTTTATTTGGTAATGGTGGTATTCATTCAACAAGAGCAAAGAACTTATATGTTGAAAGTGACGAAGATTGGATTCTTGTTAACCTCGATGCTGCAAGTTTTTATCCTTCGCTGTTGATATTCTTTCACTATCTCAGTCGTGGTGTTGAGAATCCTCAGTTGTTTAAAGATATATTTGATACACGTATTAAACTGAAACATAAAAAAGATAAAACCGAAATTGAAATAAAACTTGTAGGTGGTTATAAACTTGTACTCAATACAACATATGGTGCATCAATCAACAGGTACCTTGGATTATATGACCGCCATCAGGGTTTAGCAACATGTCGTGTCGGTCAGTTGATTTTGACAGCATTGGCTGCAAATCTTGTCAGACAAGTAAATGGTCTTGAGATTGTACAAATGAATACAGATGGTATTCTTGCTTATTTCAGAAAGTCTGATTTTGATAAAGTTAAGGTTATTTGTGACGAATGGACTAAGATGACAAACATTATTCTTGAGTTCGATTATGTATCTAAAATCTGGCAACGTGATGTTAACAATTATATGCTTATCAAAGAAGATGGTTCAAAGAAAATCAAAGGTGGCTGGCTGTCCGATAGTGCATTAAATAAAGGCAATTCAACAATATCCGGATTGTGTGCATTTGTTTGTACAAAAGCTGCTCAAGAATATTTGTTAAACGGAATAGATATTATGAAGTATATTGTGAACGACAAATTGTTATATGATTTCACAATATATTGTAAGAAAGGTCCAACATTCAGTCGAGTGATACAACGTTTTGCAAATGGTCATGAGGAACCTTTGTTCAAAGGTAATAGAGTTGTAGCAACGAAAAATACTTATTATGGTAGTTTGTATAAAATCAAAATGAATAAAGGTGTGCCTTCATATTTTAAGTTTGCAGATATTCCTGAAAATTGTTTAGTCGTAAATGAAAGTCTTGGTGCTTATAATTTTAACGACATTAAGAAAGAACTTGATTATATGTGGTATATTGAACGAACAATTGATATTCTCGATATACAATGGTCTCAATTGCGGAATGGAAAAATCGAATCGATAAATAAATTCCGATATGAAATTTAATCATTTTAATATATAATATTGTCACGAAAATAATAATCTTGATAAGATATTCATAAAATAAATATTATATATTAGAATTAACGAGGTTACCTATGAATGATTTTGTAGAAGTTAAAACAGAACATTATACAATATATTGTGAACAATGTGGGAATGAAATACAACTTGGTTTTACATATGTCGGAAAACGACCGACACTAACTCAAGAAGAAACTTTATGTTGTAGTCGTTGTGGTCAGATAATAAAAACGAATATCTTCAACGGACAATTTACAGTCAAACAGAGATGGAGTATACCTCGTCCTCATTATGTATCGGATTGATATTGGCGCATTTCATCCATTAGAGTTTGAAAATGTCGCCGATATAGCGCAATATGTTGAAGATATGAATGTTGGCATTCACAAGTCGGTTGGACTAATAGAAAGAAATACGGAGCACCTTTTAATAAGATGCTCCGTATCTGGCGACTATTTAGATATTACTGCTGATACGTCGGAGGAAATTGACAGACTGCATAAAAGACTTATGCAACGAAACCTTTATCGCCCTTAAAGATGTTCTTAGTAATACCTAATTTTTTGAGTGTTATGTATTCACTGTTTGAAGCGTAATACTTATGACCTGCCTGAGTCCATGTATAAATTTTAGCATATCGGCTGTTGTTGGACATTATTCGTTCAACAACAGTCTTTTTTTGTTCTTCGGTCATTTGCCTCCAGTATTTATCTCGACGCTTACCGTCTTCCTCTTCAACAGTGTATTTGACTTGATTATTTAGAAGTTTAATCAAATCAGCCTGATTCAAAGAACCATACTTCATATTAAGAGTTGTATAATCAACTTGACCAATGTCGTCATACTTACCAGTAAGAGGTTGTTTGTTCAGACCAAGCTCAATTGCAACTCTTTCTTGTTCACTGACTACATGAGGTTTTACTTGCATCGGACTTGCAACATTTATCAGGTCAACTAAAAAGTCCCAGATGAAAGGCAAACCATATTTACTTTGTACTTCGCCGGTGAATGGGTCAATTTTCTTAGGGAATGCATATGCAAGGAATGGAATCGACGAAGCTGCAAGATATTCAAGGTTACCTAAGAAACCGCTGTCATATTTAACTTCATGTGTATAGAACAATTTGTTAAGTGACTTCAAGAAGTTAGGTACAAAAGTTCCAAGAATATCCGTAGGTTTATCGAGTAAAACATCCCATACACTGTCAGCACCATAAGAGAACATATTTGCAATATCATTGAGCCATGCATCTTCAGTAATTGCACCGAATGCTGCCTCAAGAACTTCGCTGATGCTACCCTGACGAGGATTCATAAGCTCAGCACCGAGAATGATTGACGACGCACCAAATATGTTGTTGATATTGAAGTACACGTCACCAATTTTGATTTTGAGTTTATCATCGTCATCATCAACCTGGAACACACCAAGTCCGCCGAGCAACATACCAAGTCCCATAAGCAATGAACCCATGACACCTTTACCGACGTTACGAGTGATAACATATTTTGCAAGACGAGGGTCATATGTTTGACGACCTCTCTGTCTGTCAAGCAAAAGTTTATCGACTGTTTTCTCAAGTCTGCAAAGTTGTACAATGTTCTTTACAAGACCAACAGGACTCCAGTTGATACTCTCAACAAACCAGTTCCACGAAGTAGGTATGAACGGGAATATCATCTTGTAACCAGCATAAACTTTAGGTGCACGTTCACGGAGTTTGTTCTCAAGTTCACTGATTACATTTGTTTTGTGCATATAGTCAAATGCTGCAAGTTTATATGCTTCAGCAATGTGTGTCATTACTTCTTCAGATAAACCTTTACTCAAATCAACATTTTGTGCAGTTAACAATTTACCAAGATAACGTTTTGCAGTACGATTGATATAGCGATTATCAGATTGCCAACTAAAAATTGTTTGTATAATTGAGTTCATTACATCACTATTATAAGTATTACCACGCGTAATTTCATTGACAATGTTGTTTACAACCATATCTGTCAGAGCATCCATACCACTATAAGTACGAGATTTACGAGTATCATACTTACTTGCACCTTCAGAAATAAACTCAAATACACCGGTTTCAATGATTTGTTTCTGTATAAACTCCTTAACATCATCCGTAACTTTTACACCAATGATGTCAATTTGTTCTACTGCAAGTTCACCATGAGGACGTTTAATAAGTTTACGAATCCAACTATCAACTTTCTCAACAGGTTTCGCAAATGCTTTACCAAATACTTCTGCTGCTTTGTTACCTTGTTCTATTGCAATATTTGAAATTTGGTTACGAATAGCAGTAGCAGGACCAGATAACATTGCTGCTTTCTGGAACGTAAGTATCTTGTTCATTATTGTTGATTTATTAGCAGTGAAATCTACAAATATTGCTTTACCATCTTTCATGATTACAGCAATTTCATTTGTATTATTCATTACAAAATCTTGAACAAAATGCAATACATCAGTTTTAGTATTACCATATTCTTCACGAATAGTTTTCAATTGTGCTTGATTAAAATACTGCTCAGGATTACTTATAATGTCGTTAATATTTACACCAGTTTGGTCGATTAACTTTTTAGTGACTCTATCTACAGCTCTACGATTAGTTGTTTCTGTATCACCGACCGTTTTATAACGATACAAAGTATTACGAGCAAGTTCACGCTGAGCTTTGAGTATCTTACGAACATCACCTGTTTTTGTAGCTTCAGTTAAATTTTTGACATCCATTTCATCAATTTCTACGTCAAGACGTCTTGCAAGAGCTTGAATAATAACTTTGTTAGGATTGACTTTATACAATACACTACGCCAAGCAGCCATTTCACGAGCACTTGTAGACACTGTATTCAAAATGTCATCGGCACGTTCAAGATAATAAGAATCAATATCCCAACGACCTGAACGAGCTTCGTCAATGAAGTATGCGAGCAAATAAATTTTGAATACTCTGAATTTATCAAGTGATTCTTGGTTAGCTTCCAACAAAATTGCACTATCGAAGAATCTAATAATTTCTTCAACATCATCTTTTGTAAGATTCGTTAAAGTATCTGCATTAACTTCGAAGAAATACTTTTGATTGAAGATAGCACGTTTGTCATTAGGGTCTGCAATAAATTTTACTTTCGATTGACGAGTATGTTCAAACTCAGTGTCAAAAATCTTGCGCAAAACATCAGGCATAGCAATACCCGCAGTTGCTTTAAACTCTCGACTATTACTTTGAATGATGAGATTTTTATTGTCACTTACAAGAGCATAACGATTCTTGAGTTTCTGATTTGTCTCTTTCTGCTTTTTATACATCTCTTTGTATTTTTGAGCTTGTTTAAAAGCAGTAGTAGATGTTTGAGTTCTGAAATCGCCTCGTCTCAAACCTTGGGCAAGTGTACCGAGTTTAGACTGTATTTCTTGCAATTTAGGATAATTACCATTTGCATCAGGTTTAAGTTCAACACGAGCATATACTTCTTGTTTAAGATTTCCATCTTCATCGAAGTATTGTTTATATTCGTCAGGAACTCGTTTCCACTGGTCGGCAGAACGATAATTTTTAATTGTTGTTGCAAAACGTTTAATACTTGCTACAATGTTTTTACGTTTATCTACAGGTTTAGCAACATTATCATTTTCAATTGCTTTTTCTGTAAAATTAACACCCATTTGTTTAGCAAGAATTTTGCGATACATATTGTCAAATTGCTCAGGTGTTAAACTATCGATTTTATTTTTAATTGCTTGAGCAGCTTTACGTTGTTTTTGTTCAGACCAATTTCTATAATCAGGATTTTTCTTTCTCAGTTTATCACCATAATACTCAAACAAAAGTTCAAGTTTTTGAGCATAAGTACTTGTAGCAATCCTTTCTTCAAGAGACTGAGTCATCATATCCTGAGAAGTTCTAACATCTTCAATTATATCTTCTAAAGTACCAGAATCTTCTGTATCTGCTTTATGACCTTTGGTTATATCTTGCAATGACTTGTTTTTCTTATTAAGGTCCGCAGTATTCCAAGCTTCACCATAACGATATGATAAAGCAATTGCACGAGCAAGAGCAATAATATGTGCAGCAGAATCAATACTACCATCCATCAATTCCATTGCTGCGACACGCAAATGATTTTGGTCAATGTCAAGAGCTTCATATTTATAAGTATTAGTCTTTTTATCGAAAGTTTTGATTTCCATGAAGTGTGCGGCTTTCTTATCAAGCCTGTCTTTGAATGAAGGATTTTGTGAAATCTGTTCATATAACTTCATGAAATCTTCGAATTTCATAGGTTTAGTTACATCTAAATCAAAGCCTGCTTCGTACAATACACCTTGTAATGCATAATAGAAGGCAAGGTCAAGGTCAGTAAACTTACGTAATTGTTCATTAGTTTTAAACCATGAATTCGGAAAAAAGTATTTACGAATAAGTTGAAATGTGTAATTATCAATGTCATGATGAGTACGGAAATAATAATGCACATCATAATAATTTAATGTACCATTCTCAATTTTTTCCCATAATTCACCAGGTAATCGCGTAGGCGATGCCTCCATTATAAAACCTTGCATATCAAAAGCAATGCGTCTGCCAGCAAAGGCTGCAAGATTCGTACCTTTAGAAGCTGCTTTAGAAACATAAGTACGGTCAGAATTTGCACGAGGTTTCGCACCACGTTTACTTGTTGCACTACGTTGTTTAGCTTTAGGTTGATGTTTTTGTTCTTGACCAGGTTGTTCATCAAGACGGTCGATTGGACGATTACGAACGTCATTTGCTTCAACAATAGAATTGTGACGTTTAATCATGGACATCAAATCGGTCGAAACTTTATTTGCATCAGACAAAGTATATTTTGCTTTAGATTCTGGATTAAAATAATCGTAATTTTCATCCATGTCAATATCATCAGCAATTGATACTAAAATAGAACCGTTAACTTGAATTTCTTTTTTGGCAATTTGTAAAATTTGTTGCCATTGTTCAGTGGTAATAAAGTTACCCAAGTATAAAATTATTTCATTACCTGTATTTTCAAAACGTGTCGTCGCTTGTATAACATCCACATAAGATGATTTACTATCTTGAGAATCAGATAAAAACGTTTGATTATTAGGTAACAGTATTATTACTTCGCCTTCTTGTAACAAATCGCCTTTGTAAGGTTTATAAGTATAAAGATTAGAATGTTTTTTAGCTAATTCTTTCCATCTTTCAGTTATATCATCGGTGTGTTGTTTAATAATTTCCGGCAATATACCACCGATGTGAACTTTGTCATCATACCATGTTCCAGCATCAAGTTTAGTAGGAGTTTGTCTAATTTGTACTCCTTGTTCATTATCGATTTCTAACTGAAATAATTCAGTATTTGACATTTGTTTAGACGATATAATACCTTCATATAAACTGTTTGGAATATATGCAATTAAATCTTTAGGTTTTATCGTACCAACATACAAATATCTAGTAAGTTCATCTCCTGCAACGTGGTCAAACAAAGTATTTATTGCTTGTTCACCTATAGTTATAGATACCGTATCACTTTCATGTATATGTTTGTTGTTTTGAACACGCACAAATGGAATATCCATGTTCAAAAATTTTTCATATGATACGTTTTTAACTAACTGCTTATATGCAAGATACAACATTTCATCGTGAATAACCGGCTGTTTTGCAACTTTTAATAAATTTTCACGAACATCTTCTGATATACGTTTTCCTCCTAACATCTGGTCCATGTAATCACGTATTTCAGGAATTTCAAGTAATGCTTCTTTTCTTTTTATATCTTGTTCAGTTAAATTTTCATCAATATCATCATTACTAAAAGTAATGTAATTTTGCATTGCTTTATAAAAATCAGGATACTTTTTTGGGTCAATGATTGTTAATACTTCGCCGGTGTCATAATCAGGCAAATCAAGAGCTTGACCTTGTTCTTTGACAATAATATCGTGTTCAGTACCCCAAGGTGTAATAATATGAGTTTTATTACCTACAGTACCACGAACAAGTGTACCCATGAAAGCAATTGAGTCACTAAATAAATTTGCATCGATTTCACCGCTTGCCGTTTTATACAAGAACCAACGAATTGACTCTTTCTTACTTTCAACAGAAGCATTTTCAGCAAAAAGCTGTGGTAAGTTTTTTTCAAAATCTTTCAATAACTTGTCAGATACAATGAAATAAGGAGACAAACCACCAGCAAGTCGGTTAACATTTTGAATGGCGTGTTGGAACTCATGCAAAATTGCAAAACGAGTAAATGCATTATTCTTACTATTATTAATCACAATTGTATGAGTCTGAGGATTATGTGTACCTGCATTACCACTTTTATCACGTACAAATTCAATAGTATAATCCATTAATTCAGGACTCAATCTCGCAGGGTCAATAAATTTTGTAATTGAAATAGGACCTTTACCAACATACTTCTCAAATATACTATTTGTATTCTTACTCATATTTGCAATTGATGGTAACAAAGCATCATAAGCAGAAGTCATATCTGCAAATAATACTTGACCATCAGCATAACGAACGAGAGTAATAGTTTCATATTTATCAAGAAGCATGTCTCGCAAATACTGAAATGTCGTATAATTATTTACATCAACATAGTCTTCACGAATATTCATGAGGTCTTCAGTCTTTAAATAATCCTGAGGTCTCTGAACAATATCATTAATACTTGTAAATGCAAGAGTAACATCATTTATTTTTGAACCATCAACAATACTGTTTAAGAACTTACGCATTGTCTCACGGTCACGAGAAGGCTCAACAAGAACACCAGTTTCATCTTGCATGGTCATTTGCATCAAACCAAATAAGTCATTATAATATTCCATTGAACCTGCAGTATACGGAGAATTGTCGATAATACCTGTAGGATATACTCGAATGTTATTATCGTTCTTTTCAAATGCGTAACCGTTTTCAGTAAACTGACCAAATTGTTCTTGAATAAATACAATAGGGTCAGTATACGGATTACCATTTGTATCAAGTACTTTACCGATACGTTCTAAGAATTTTTTACTAAATCTGCCTGTACGAATCTCAAGTAAATTGATACCAAGATTTTGCATAAACTGATTGAAGTAATTGCGAGCAGGTGAAGTAGGTTCAAAATAAATGCGGTCATTATACTTTGAAAAGAATAAGTTATTATATTCGTTATCAAGCATGCGCAATGCACGAACGCGAGCATCGACACTTCTTGATTGCAAATCTTTACGAATCTGTTCTTTGATTGTATTATCTGCTTGCAAATAATTTATGCGATTCTCAATGATTCGTTTATCTGCATCAGTCAACTTATTATATTGTTGCTGATTAAGTATTCGGTTTGTTAAATCAAATGACCAACGATTTTTTACAATATCGCGAAGTTCTACATCTGTAAAGAAATCTTGCAATTGACTTAAGTCAGCATTTTGTTGATTAATTATAAAGTCACGAATGATGGGTTTATAACGTTCAAGTACTCCTTCGATAACTTTCTGATATATTGCGTCAGATACTTTATTTCCTTTTGCAGCATTTAATACGTCACGAATGTGAGTAATAAACTGATACATTTCTTGATTTGCAGTAGCAAAACATGCAGCAAAGAAATTGTCGTCAAACAAAAGAGCACGTACCGCATCTTCATAAGTACCTTTACGTTTATCTTGTTGAACAGTTCTCCACCAATTACGAATGCGGTCAAGCAAAGGTCTAGGAAGTTTAGCGACAAGAGTATCGATGAATTCATTCTCAGTAATTGTACGTAATACTTCCATGTCTTCATGAGTATCTGCATACTCACCAGGAATCATTTGAACATCGCCGGCATCTACTGTGTTATGACCGTCAGTATATGCAACATCTTTGTCAAGTTCTTTTGCAATTTTCTTTGCAAGATTTACACGTTTTTCAGAACGACCTTCTTGAGGTTGAATATCATTTATATCTGTTTTTGCAATAAAGTCATGTACCTGGGTTACATCTGCATCTACAAGTTTTTCTGCAACAGTCTGTCGTTTAGTTGAACCGTCCTTATTCTTATTACGCTTGAATAAGGACTTTTTATTTATTTTACTTTTTGCATAATCATTTTTGAGTTGGTCGACAGACAAAATCACTGCTTCAGCATACTTAATAGAATATTCTTTATAAGTATATTGCTGAGATTCAGCATAAGCAGCAAGACGAGCATCTCCGGACAGAACATTAAGAGCTTGAGCTTTCTTCTGAGTAAGTTCATAATGTTCTTTAATTTTATCAAACAAAGCAAATGCATTTTTAACACGTTCTTCACCGAGACCTCTGAACAAAGAAGCAGTAACAGTAGCAGCATTACGCATACTTGTTAAAATCTTAGAACGTTGTTCATCGGTTAATTTGTCATTCATTAATAATGTTTCATAAGTATCAACAAGATTATTATAATCAGCATAATAAAGCCACGATTTAAGTTTACCTAAACTTGCTTTATTACCTTCAATGTCAGTATCAACAGTTATACTAGGTGTAAATGCGATGTTGACTCCACTCATTAAAACAGATGCAAGACCTGCAACAACGAAAGTATCTACAACAGATTGCATTGTAATTTCATCTGTGTTAAAGGAATCATAAAATAAACCTTCAACTTGACTCGAAATATTTGCTGCAACATCTTGCAATACTTCTTCCATACCTTCAGAAACAAAGTCACGTGCAAGACGAGTACCAACACGACCGAGAGTACCAAGTTTACTCGCTGCTCTTGCAACTCCTTTTGCCGTTCCTGCTACACCGGTACCATACATTAAACGGTCAATTGTAGAAGTACCACCGAACAACTTAGTACTGAAAATACGTAGACCTTGTTCAATAAGAATATCAGTGGTAGTCTTGATAGTAGAGTCGAGCATTATTAACCATGTGGGTGTACTTGCAAAATTGGGGTCTTGAAAACGTTCGGTCGTTCTATTAGACCACATTGCAGTATAATAAAAAGCCATACTGCCACGACCAACAACTTTACTACTAACTCCAGCAAGAGTACCCATACCGGGTAATACAGCATTAGCGACCATCGATGGTGCCATCTGACCTAACGTATAAGCAACTTGTGATATATAGTTACCTATAGTAGTATAATTACCATTCGCATCTCGCAAAATGGACCAATCATCAAGTTGTAAAACTTCATCTTCAAAACGTGTTAAATTTTCACTACCTTCATATGGTACAGACATATCTTCACGAAACACATCTAACCAATTTTTACCTTGAAATACTGCTGAACCTGTTGCATCAATTAATGAAGAAAATAATCTACCTGCACCTTCAATTGTGTCGAGAGCACCTTTTAAAAAACTTCCGCCGACATCAGCAAAACCTGTAAAAAATTTTACAATCCAGGGTCGATTAGCTTTTTCTTCTTCCTTGAGCTCTTGTTCAATCATATAATTGTCATAATCAATCCAGTTTTGAAGTTGATGCTCAATCCATTGTTTTTCAGTCATCTGATACTTTTTAGTTTCATACTTTTGAGTATCAGGATTTAATACTTCTTCTTCCCAATCTTTTATTTCAGTATCATCAGCATACAAATCTTTAGAAACAGCTGCATAAAATATATCATCGGTGGCACGGTCGAGATGATACTTGTCTACATAATCTGCATATGCACCAAGCTCACTATCACCACGACGAATGATGTCAGCTTCCATTGCAAGACGACCTTCACGTGCTGCCACATTCCAGCGGTCAGCATCATACCAGTCATTATCTTGATTAATATCTCTAAATGACTCATAAGGGTTTAGAGAAGTCTGAGGTTTACCTAAAACTCTTGCCATAAAATACTCCTTTACGCTCTTCGCGTTTTGAAAATATTTCTCATTATATATGCCATCGATTTTATATCAATGATTTTAATATATAATGGAATCTCAAAAATTGATTTATTGATTAGATATTCATGAAATAAATATTATATATTAGAATATTAAGTTCTACCTGTTCGACGATTAAAGTCGATTTCAGATTGACGACGTTTACTTGCAGTATAATTTGTTAACTCGGTAACAAATTTATTATATGCTTGTTGTAATTCTTTATTGGCTTTATTGCGTATTTCTTCTTCATGTTCGTTTGCATCTGCAGCAATAGATACAGATACGCCTATACCTGCAACACTACCAATTAAAAATCCTACTAAACTACCAATGCCTGGAACAATCATACTTCCTGCCAACGCTCCTGCTGCAGCAGCACCACCTGTAATTCCTAAAGCTGTACCTGTAGCAATTTCTTTATATTTATCATCGTCATATTCTTTAAGTATTGCATCACTAATTTGTTTAATTGATTCAGTTGTGAGACCTGCTGCTTCCATTTCGCTAGTTAAACCAAAATCTTCAATTAAATCGCTAATTGCTTTATTTACGTCATCAAAATTTGTATCAATGTTCAAGTTATCAATATCTATTGAATTGCGTAATTCATTCCAAGTTGATTTTAATTGTGATTCGGTTATACCACCAAAGCGTTCAGCATATTGATATGTATAATCATCACTCAACATACCGTACATTGTACGCATTGTGCCAGCATTCGAACCTTCTGAAGTATAATTGTAAGGATTATAACTATTCGCCCATTCATATAACTCAGGATTCGTTTCTTTAAGATAATCACTCCAACTGTAACCTTTGTCATAGCCTGCAATTTCATTTTCAAGTTGGTCAAAGAAGTCTACACCGGAGAATGTTAAACCTTGTTCGTCATATAATATTGCTGCAAGTTCGTCGTCGGTTAACAAAGAAGGCTGAGTTTCGTCATAAATCACATTACCGTTTTCATCAGTCAGTGGATTACCATTTTCGTCAGTCATTGGCACAATATAACGTTTATACTTCGCCCAGTTAGGGTCATCAAACAATGTATTCTCACCGTTCTCATAACGACGCCAAAGTTCTTTCAAATATGCAATATGAGCATTCGTATAATCTGCAGTATACTGAGCTTGCTGTTTGAGAGCATCTTCAATATTTGTTAACTGTTCTTGTTGACCTGCAGAAATATCTGCATGACCAGATTGCAAAGATTGTGCATAACTATTGTACGCATCTTGCAAAGCAAGTTCTGTCTGCTGTAACAATTGCTCACGTCCAACACCTACAACATTACTTCCTTCAAGTGCATTTTTGTTTTGCAAATATTGCACATAAGCATCAGTCGAAGCGTTGATATATTGCTGATTTAACTTCGACTGGGCTTCCATTGCCTGAGCATTTACGCCTGTGATAGCGTTCTGCCATGTTAACCGATTGTTGTAATTACGGTTAGATTCAAGCAACTCTTTTTTAGCTTGTGAAGCTGTATAAATAGTTCCTGCTGGCATTATCGTACCCTCTCTGTGATTCTATATTTTATTGCAATATTCGGAGTTTCAAACAACTTCGGATGCGGGTCAGTATTATCATTTTCAATAATAAACTGAAATGCATTTGTTTTCATGAAATTTACACGCTTAATCATTGTTGTCAGAGAACTAATGTCATATTCAACGGTATCTCTATCAACAAGATTTTCGAGATTGTGATAATTCACAAATCGTAACTTATAGCGTAAAGTTTCACTATTTTGAGTTGTTACAATTGCAAGTTGTCGAATATGCTTATAATTATTAGGTGCATTAAAATGCATTTTCTGACTTACAACTTTCCACGGAATAACAGTGTCAGTCAAATCGGTGAAATCGGTTGTTTCAAAATCAAAGTACAAAAGCAAATTGTTATTGCCTTGCAAAACCAATACATTGATTTCACTGCCATCAAATATGATTTGTAATACTGGATAAGGTAAAGTCCAGTGCCACCACGATTGATTACGAATATCAAAAAGCAAAATCTCAGGTTGATTTCGTTTATATACGAATAACCAATCTTTGTACTGATACAATTTGATGGAAGCATTTGCAAAAGTATCATAATCGGTCATAATATTCTCAGTCAAATAATTGTAAATCTGTTCAGTCGATTGTACAAAATCTTGATAGGTAAGACCAATTAAACCTTTTAAGTTTGTGATGAAAATTGTTGCACCATCATATGCTGGCAAAACATCTGAACCTTTTTTGTTACCAAGTTGCAATTTCGTAGGTGTTAACAAATAAACTCCATTATCGGTGTCATATTGAAGTTCATATACGTTTTGAGGCAAAAATACACCGAGCGAAGTTTGATTAAAAGGTGTCAATGCCGTAATTTCATCAGATAAATTCACAGAGTTTCCATCTTCAATATATAATTGAGGTATCGTGTGTTTTGTACCATCTTCAAGTTCAATTTCACCTTTAACATCAGTAGACCAATACAAAATGTTACCAACAGATAATGCAATTGTTATGAAGTTTGTTACAATGTCTGGAGTAAATGCCGGATAACTTCCTTGTTTCAAAGTATCAACTGTGATAGTACCATTGTAGTCAGAACTATAAAGTCTATCGGTCGCTGTGTCATAATAAACAATCAAATTACCATCAGTATACACTGGTCTAACAGTTGTTAAATCGTCTGGTCTAATCAACGGAATAGTTGTACCATTATAATAAAACGCTTCATTACCCAAGAAATTTGTTGAATTTGAAATACGTACATAATCGCCAATATCAGACCAAACTTCATCAGTATAACTACCATCGAAAGTTATAGGATTAGATTGACGCTGACCGGTTTCACTAATATCGTTTGTATCACGATAAGTATATTTAAAATCATAGATGTCATCATTATCATTACGTATGTATCTAACATCTTCAATATAACTTGTTCTAAAACCATTTGCTCCACCGGTTGTAACACCTGCGGTTTTAATTTCAACAGAGTTATCACTTACCTGATATGTTGCAATAGTATCACCGCTATAAAAATTATTATCACCACGTAGCAAATTAAGTACATCACCGATAAGGTCTGCTTCATTCGGATTTATATAATTAACAAAAGCAGCATTACGAATTTTTGAACCTGTTGCGTGATGATAATTAAACGAATAATAAGGATTCCAGTTTACATCGAATTCTATAGTGTGATAATAAAATAAAGGTGAATTAAGTATAACATAATTAAACTCACTTTCATTACCACCAACAACCATACGAACACGGTTACCGTCATTTTGAATCATCTCAGAATTTGTCCAAGTATCACCGCTGTTCATTTGATTACGCATCAATAAATAAGTTTTAATTTCACCGTCAAGATACATAAGTAAAATAAAACCATTTGATGTACCTGATTCTCCAGAACCTGTTCCACTATCATATACTAAGTCAGTTTCAGAATAACCATTAACATGATTTTCATAAGTGCGTAAGCGATAATGACAATGAATTATATAACAACATTTACCTGTTTCAGGACTATGACCAAATGGCAAAACATCTTCACCTGTGAGTTCAACACCTGTATATTTAGAACTCATCATTACAAATGAAGTTCCACTACCTGCTTGAACTAACATATTTATGCCGATATTATCTGGCAAAGTAAAATGATATGAAGTCCAACTACCGATGATTGCTGCTTGCTCATTCATCGTGATTGTCATTACATAAACAGTATTATCTACCGCATCAATTACAAAAAGAGATGAACCATCGTCAGATAAAACAGGAGATTGACAATTTTCAGATGGAAAGTTTATTTGATTAAACACCGCTCCATCTACACTTAAATAACAATAGCTTTGTCCTTTCTTGTATGCAAGATAAAACAAAGTTTCAGAATCTCCAGCTTTTGTCGCAGTAATAAAATCTGCATCAATTGTTACACTGTTAAGAATTTTTGTAAATACTTTCTCATTATGAGGTTGAAATTCTATAGTCTTTTCGAAAGGTTCAATACCGTCGATTCCATCATCAATTGTTACTTTTACATTTTGACCTATAAGTTCTTGAGTAGGAGTACCTACATTTTTGTCAAAAACATAACGAACGTTGTCGTCTGTATAGAGCAAATTCGGATTTTCTGCATCTTGCATTACTCCACCTTGCGATACTTTCGTGATAGGTTTATAAATGAGTTGTTGACCTGTATACCATTGCCATTCGTCGTTAACGAGTTCAAAACCCTTAATCGATGCACCATCAAAGACAATATATAAACCTTCTTTGTTAATGATTTTGTTTGGCATCAAAAAGAAATCTTCAGGTGACGTTACAGGTTTACCATCATAAATGAAAGTGAGATAGCATTTATTATTGCTATCTTTTACTTCATAAATTGTCAGGTTATTAACATTAAATATTTCTACAACATTATAAGTTGTAGGAATAACATTATAACGCTTTACTGGAGGTCGAGTATGCAACTGTTGGTCTTGGTCGATATAAACATTTTCCACTTCTTCAAAAGACTGTTGGTCAATAGTAATATAATTTTTGTTTGTATTCAATCCTTTGAATTCTGCAAAGTTGAAATAACCAATTGCTTCTTCAAGGTTTTCAGCTGTATTGGTACTAATGCTATTAACAGAACGTCTTACAGTTCTTTTTGCCATCACCAGTCACCTCCAACCTTCATTCGTTTGTTACTTGCATAATCGTTTTCATCGATACGTGCAAGCATCATTTCATACTGATTATACAAAATTGCAGACTTTGTTTCATCGTCAATTTTATACAATTGACTTGCAATATATGTTGGCAAACACTCAAGTATATCATCAGGACAATCAAGTTCAAAACTGTCCAACGTTGTAGGCAAAATCTTAAACCATTTTGCTTTATATGCCATTTTATAGTAACCAGTTTTCATAAACATAAAACTGTTACCAGTGAGTGTTTGATAATCTTCATCACTTGCTTCACTGAATCCGAAGTGAAATCCTTTATAAGGTGCTCTAAAATTTATATCATCAGACCACATTACAAAATCGTCAGGAAATTTTATTGTATCACCTACATAAACATAACTATTGTATTCATCAAGAGCAGACAATTGGTCAGATGACAATGTACTTTTATCACAGGGTTGTTTTAACAAATATGATACGTCATCAAGGTGATACTTTTCTTTTAATTCGCAAAGAACAACGTCTCTATCTCTGCAATCATATTCTACATATGCCCGCTTTGCCTTAATTGCACTGGTGATGTGCGTGATAGCTTCATTTGCATAAAATGGCATCTTATTCATGAGTCCCATGTCAACTGCTTGATTCACAGACAAATCCATTTTAGCAAGTGCAGCTTCTTTAATATATCCCCATGTATACATAAATCACCTCATATTGTATTGAAAATAATGATTTTAATATATAATATTGTCAAATTATACAAAACCTTGATAGATTATTCAGGCCATGTATTGTAAATCAATATTATATATTAGAATTATCAAAAACACCTTATATGAAAAAGAGCCAGCCGGCACAATGCCGACCGGCTCCTCTCATAAGGCCGTAATAGCTTATTCGGTAGTCGTGGTAACCGTACCGACAATCGATACAGGACGAACAACCGCTTCAGCAGGCGTAATCTGCGTAAACGTAGCCGGGTCATTCCACTTACCAGACGAACCGGCGGGAGTTCCCAGGAATACGTACGCAATACCGCGCCACGTAGCAACGTTAATATCGAACCTCTGACGACCGTCGTACACTACACCGGCGGGACGTTTCTGCCAGACGACATCGAGTGTAAGAGCAAGACGCTCTGTGAGCTCAAGACCATGGTTTTCGCTGTTGTAGGATTTATCGACGATAAAGAAGCCCTGACCATTCGCACACTGAGGAATATCGTTCAGATAAGGCGTGGTCTTCAACGTGGCGCGCTTATAAGCAGCGTTGATTTGCAGAGATTCACCCTGCTTAAACATATCCATCGACAAAGCTGTCTCGATAGCAGCCTTGAGTTGAGGATTGTTTGCACAAACAATGGTTTTCGCACCCATAACGCCTGCGTACTTATTGTTATCATCTCTCAAGTTTTCCATGTAGGTGATAACCTGGTTGATGACATCTGCAAGACCGGAGATACGATTCGGGTCCGGACCATTGATGTTGATATTGGCATAGAACTTATTGGACTGATAAGCATTCTGAATATCAGTGTCACTCATACCGTCACGCTTAACAATGGTATGCTTATTGAAGAACAGAGGATTCTTAACACCATCAAGCGTACCATCAGTCGTGTCGGCAGACTGCAATTTCAGCTTGGACTTACCATCCTGAACATTGCCCCAAACAACTTCTTCACCGAAGCCGGAAGAAAGAGCTGCCATAGCATATTCAACAATGTCACCATGCCAACGTTTGATAAAGCGTGTTGCATCGTCTTTCACACGACCAAGTTCCTGGTCTTCAAGAACTTGCTGCGTAATAATGAACGCACCCTGGAATGTCCTCGTGCGATAGGTAGCCGAGAAACCTTCAGCAGTATTGAAGATAGGCCCAATCGCAAAGTCATTCGTTTCAGCGAAAGCGTGCTCAAAACCAATGCTCGATACATAGGTTTCCTGGAACTTATTGATAGAACCACGATTGTAAATCATGTCAATCGGGTTTTCACGTTCCCACGCTTCCTGATAGTTCCGAATCATGTCATTCAACGGTTCACGCAGAATGTTATACTCAGAACGGAGTTTCAAAGCCTCATCGATATTGATAATAACACCCATTCTTGTTTACCTCCTTATGCGGACACATCGCCGCCGTCAGCATCAAGAATGACGTCAGCCTTGTTGTTCGAAATTCTGTAAAGCGCAACATGCTTCCAAGTCGTGGTTGTTGCCGTAGCCGGAGCAGCAGCAAGAGTAACTGCGACTTCCGGATTATAGCGATAATCACGATTTTCAACCGGAACGTGACCATAACCGATAGTCTGGTCAGACTGAGCAATGATGTGCGTCGCATTTGCAAAAGTGGATTTCTGAATATAGGCGGCTACGCTTGCGGTTGCTTCAACAAGTTGAACGCAATCACCGACTTTAAGCGGAGCAGAACCTACAACATCTACATCGTGCCACTCTTCACGCTGCAGATAAGCGGTCTTGAAATGTGCCATGTTTGTCTCCTTAATCTTTTATAGTCTTTTTATTGAGCTCTTCGTCTTTGACTCCAGGATTAAAAAATTTGTACATTTGTTTTTCCTTGTCAGTCATAGGACGACCAGTAGACGGAGTAGGAGTTGCACCACCAGCACTTTGCAAATGAGAAGTATCTCCCTTTTGCTGAGCACTACGAGCTTTCATAATCAGTTCTTCACCATGAAGTACAATATAAGACTTTTTCAAAGAACCAGTCTTACGCCAATCATCAATGACGTCTTGCGGCAACTGATTCAAAGACTCATATTTTACACCGGTGAGTTTACTAATTTCATTAAGCTCACGTTGTGCAAATTCCTGAACTTGTTTCTGTTTGAATTGCTCGAGCTCTTTAATGCGCGGGTCTTCTTCAATTTTCTTTTTAACAAGTTCGTCTACAATTGGACTGACTTGCTCAGGGTCAAGTCCTTTATCTTCAAGCATCTTGTGTTCTTTCTGTTTTTGCATATCCTCGTAAGATGCGTAGCCGAGAGACTGTGCGATACGTTCACGCTCTTCCGCAACAGCTTTGTCTGTACGTTCCTTCAAACGTTTTGCAAAAACTTGAGTTTCCGTAGGGTCTTGTTTTTGAGATTCACCTTGACCTTCCGTGTTCGTTTCCGTTGCAGGTTCGTTACCCTCGTTTGCAGCCGGCGCTTTCTGCGAATTGCTTTCTCCGAACAATTCCTGCAACTCTTCCGTAGAGAAAACAATTTTATCGCCGTTTTCATTGGGCATATTCTGCTCCTTGTGACTTTTTTGTGCGAGTTTCGGAAGTCAACCGTTTTGCAGCGTCTTTACAGTATTATATTATTCAAAAATTTCAGAAATATTACTTATAAATCTTAAGTTAATTCAATTACATTGGACACTTTCGATTCTGTTACAGTCGTCTTTTGATTGATGACTTGTTGCTGACCTTCAATATTAACTTGAGCATTTGATGCAACAACTGGCTCTGAATAAGGTTCTTCCTTCGGAGGTTGTTTACGCCATTCTTCAAGAAGTTCGCTAATCTGTTCGGCTGTTGCAAGTTTAACTTTAGCACCTTTCATACCTGCAAGAGCGCCAAAGAAAAGACTACTGAACAAAATTACAACATTAAGCAATAATGTAAGAAATGCACTTGTCAAATCACCTTGTACAAAATTTACCGCAAGAGATGCTGCAAGAAATGTAGATAACAATGAAGTTAATAATTTTTGAATACGTCCTACGGCATGTTGATGTTCTGACTTTTTAATGTCAATTTTCATACCATCACTGCCACTTACATTAAGTACAGATAATACTTCACGAGAACGTCTTAAACCGGACTTCGGATATTTGTGATGTTTGACTTTCCAAATAAGCAACTTATGGTCATGGCCTTTGTATGGTTCATTTACAATTTCTTCAATTGTACGACCTGTTTCGTCAACAACATCATCGAGCCATGCTTGTACATAATCTTTGTTATACTGACGAATATATGCCTGCACTTCAGTTTGCTTAAGACCTTTTCTTGCAAAATAGTAACGACGATGAATGCTATACTTCTCGTTGAGAATATCAGCAGTCATCGCTTTGTCATAGTCTGCTTTGTAACGACTATCCCAAATAATGTAATTTAACACAAGTGCTACAAGAGCAACAACTGTAATATTACGTATACTTGGATTAAGTTCGATGTTTGTTACAAAAGACAAATATGCCATGACACCAAGTGCAGCGAGGAACAACAAAGTTGTTCCCCACGTCATAATCTTGGTCATTAACTTTTGAGTACTAAAATTAGTTATTTTCCGCATTGGAGTCGTCCTCCTCCACTTCTTCAAACTCTGCTCCTAAATATGTAAATGCTTTGAAAATCATGCCTGCTAATACAAAGAGCAAAATAAATAGTATTGCGCCTTTGAAAGCAATCAGCCCATCTACAAGAGCAGTTACAAATAGGTATACAAGAGCCATCACAAGAAGAACCATTATTGCATTGTAAATGTAAACTATCAAGTTAAGATGTTTCCATTTTTGTTTCGCAAGAGCTTCATCACCTATGTTCAACGAATAGTCATGTTCAATTTGCAATATCTCAGCTTTAACTTTCTTAATCTTTTCGTTGATTATAAATTTGCGTAATACAATATAGCTAATTAAGATAGCGCCAATACTTGCAAATGACCATTTGAATATTGTACTATGTGACTGAAATAACTCTATGCAAGTTATTACAATTGGGGCAACCCCGACAAGAGCCAGATAAACTAGCTCTTGCCATAATGGTTGTTTTAACTTCTTAGCTTTAATTTTTTGTTTAGCCATTGAAGTCACCTCACAGTTTTACTTCCTCAGTAACCTCTTCATTTACAATGTCTGCAATTGCTTCTTGGTCCTCTTCGGAAAGTTTCTTCACATGTGTAAACTGATTCAAAACTTTAAGAATAAGTACATTCTCTTTGTGAATCTGTTCAAGTTGCTCTTTGTTAAGTTCCTCAATCTTTGCCATACCTTGTTTAATAGGCTGTTCAATTTTGGAACTCACATCAAGCTTAATTGTTTTCGGAAGTACCGCGTCTTTGAATGCCTGTTCAATATATTCTTTTGTCACAGCAACTTCATTCTTTGCAGCTTTTGCTTCTTTTCTTGCACGTTTAATTGCTTTAACACAATAAATAACATTCGCAAAAACTGTTGCAAGAGATACACCGCCAATAGATAAGCCAAGAATGCTCATCAATACTTCTTGCCATCCGTCCATTTACATTTCTCCTTCGTCCTGCAAGGACTTGACGTCTTTTTCGAGTTTATCCATTCTTTCATTGACATCTGTAACCACTATAGTTTTATCTGTAAGTGATTTCAATGTTGACAAAATTTCGGATTGCGTATTCATTATGACCTCTTGCTTGTTTTCTATTACAATAAGCTTTGTCATAAGAATATCATACTGTTTTGCAGTTATCATTCTGCTTTCACCGCCTTATTATATTCATCAGCCTTAGGTTCTTTTGCACCAATTACAATTGCTGCGGCTTTGTTGAACGACTCAATATGATTCTGCTCATCTGCAATAATGTTGTCAACCATCTTTGCAAGAACATATGCTTTTCGTTCATCCTCGGCCCACAATTTAATCAATGCTTGTTTGGCATACTGATACTGCATGACCGTGTCAGATTCCGCCATAAGCATACTGTTGAGGATGCCGTTGGTAGCTGCAAGTTTGCAGCCACCATTTGCTACGGCATTTATCTGTTCATCGACAATCCATTTAACGTCCATTTTTAATTCTCCTTAACAATTTTTGTTAATAACAAATAAAATGCAAATTTTTATAGTGTTGTTACAATATCCATCAAAGAAGAAACACTCAAAATTTGAAACTTTTTCATTGTTCCGTCGGCAGACGTTTCAATCTCAATTCTATCGGATAAACGTCTAAGCAATTGAATTGTGTAATAAGTACTATTCATTATAACTCTGCCAGGAACTGAAGTGATTCCATTAGTCGTTAACATCAATACGTCACCGACTTTGTCCCACGAACTCGCTTGTGTTCCAACGTTGCTTATTACCGACATCATGAGGTCTGCGTTTGTACCAGATTCATCATGAATACTTCCTGTAATCGCATGTCGATACATCGGTATAGCGGGTACTGTAGTTGCAACAATCGCATTTATATACAAAGTAGTCGTTGTAGAATTAACGTTTGTAACTTCACAAGACATTATCCAACATTTTCCTTCATTGATTGCGTTACCATCGGCAATAATTATTACATTATCACCGACGACAGGAGTTCTGGAGAAATAAGATGTTGCCTGAGTTATAGTTGTATCAACCGTTGGTTCAGTATTTGCTTCATATGCTTTTTTACAAAACAGTGCATCTTCGCCAGGTGCACCAGATGGACCAGTTGGACCATCCGGTATATCTATTGTTCCTGCGGAAATTTGTGAACCATTATCCATAGTTAATTTTAATTCATATCGTTGAGCCATTACAATACCTCCTTATTGACAAACATATACAATAGTTCCGTTAAATTTAACACCTGCACCAACGGCAGAACCGTTCGTTGTAGTACATCTATGAATCCACAATCTGGAAGAACCTTCATATACCCGAAGATTAAATTGCACATCAGTAATGTCGTCTGCAGATAATGCGCAAGGAGTGGCCGGAATACAACTGCCAATATACTCCGGATTAGGATTCAAATTTCCCTCTACTCTGGGCAACGGTAAACCTGTAGCAAGGGCTATATCCCGCCATGCTACACCTTTAGAACCGGGAGTAAAAGCTATAAGAATTATAACAAGTTTGCCAATTCTGTATCCTACAATATTACCGGCGCTTTGACCAAATCCTTCGTCAAAAGCGAGTCCAGACAGTACTTCTACTTGAGCGAGGTCCGGCACCGTACCTACACTCGTCAACGATGCAGATTTTACTCCATTGCCTTTCAAATTATGGAAATTGAAAGTAAACTCTCTTGCAGAACTTGTACCGCCAAGGTCTACATCACAGCTAGGAGTTCCTATATTTGCATCAACTGTTGCAGTTGCCTCTGTAATAGTTGCATTCGTACCTGCATCACCTTTATCACCTTTTGGACCTTGAGCACCTTGAGATACAAAGAGCTGCCAGTTTGTAGTATTCGTAGGTACAACGCCTGTAGATGTATCTACTATACAAATATATGCATTACCTTGATAATTTACAAGGTCATTTCTTACATAAGTTGTAGTATTTACGTATTCACCACGAGCATTGATATTTGCAACAGATGTGGGTCCTGGAGGCCCTTGTTCACCTTGAGGACCTGGTTCACCTTGTATACCTTGTTCACCTTGAATACCACGTTCGCCTTGAGGACCTTGAATACCCTGTTCGCCTTGAGGACCAACATCACCTTGAGGGCCTTTGGCACCAGTAGTTTCGGTCACAAAACGATATTGTGCAGTAACATCGGAATCAGAAACTGATTGAACAAACAAAGTACAAATCCAACTCCTACCTGCTACATCACCTTCTCCATCAATAACTTGTACAAAATTTTCACCATTTTGAGGAGTTCTATTAAATGAAGTTATTGGTACAATAATTGTTCCTCTTGCACTTGGAACAGTAGAACTATTGACAATTGTAGTACCAATTAACGCCATTTCGCCTGTTGCACCTTGTGCGCCCGTCTCACCTGTGTCACCTTTATCACCTTTAATAACCCATGCAGAGTCAATAAGCAATGTGACGGTTGTACCAGATACTGACTGAACAGAACACTCTGTACCATACAATTGGGCAGGGTCACCATGCTGAACAAATACAATAAGAATATCGTTAGTTGCAGGTGTACGAGTAAACTGAGTTGTTTGTGCTGTAAATGTTCCGCCTATAGAAGGTGCTGCAGACAACTGAGCATATCCAATAAACGCAAGTGCCTTTTCACCAACAGGACCCTGAGGACCTGTGTCACCTTGCGGACCTGCAGGGCCAGTCGGACCTTCTGGACCTTGAGGACCGGTATCGCCGGTCAAGCCTTGCAAACCTTGAGGTCCTTGTTCACCTTGCAAACCTTGAGGACCTTGTGGTCCAGTATCGCCGGGGTCACCTTTTGCGCCTTTCTCACCCTGTATGCCTTGTTCACCTTGAGGGCCAGCAGGTCCAACTTCGCCTTGAGGGCCTTGCGGTCCTTGAGGTCCCTGTTCACCCTGAGGTCCTTGAATAGGTCCGTGATTTATCCATTCGTATGTACTGTTGTGCATCTCGCAAATGTAAATATCGTAAGGCTCACTTGTACCAACAGAACATGCTTGACCCAAATATGTTGCTCCTGCTGTAGGCAATGCAGTAGATACATCGTAATGTGTTTCGATGCTAAACGACTGACCATCTGCACCTTTTTCACCGGGAGGCCCTTGAATACCTTGAGGACCTTGTGCGCCCGTAGGACCGGCAGGACCTTGAACGCCTTGAACGCCCTGAGGTCCTTGGGGACCTGTAGCACCTGTAGCACCAATATCACCTTTATCACCTTTTACACCTTGAGGCCCTTGTGCACCAGTTACACCTGCAACACCTTGCGGTCCGGCAGGACCTTGAGGTCCAGTTGCTCCTGTCGGTCCAGCAGGTCCAACAACACCTTGTGCACCCGTAGCACCTTGCTCACCGCGAGGACCTTGTAAACCAGTTGCGCCCATAGCACCGGTTGTTTCGGATACAAAGTCAATTGTAAAAAGTACTTCTGTTTCATTGTTACCCGTAACAGTTGCACCAATTACAAAAGACTGACCTGACTCAGTATTACGCCAAGCTGCAATAAATTTATCGCCAACTGTTGCAGCACGACTAAAACTCGAAATATCAGCAGAACTTCCTGCTTGCAATACAGGATTTATTTCTTTTGTAATACCTGCACATACAAGGGAATCCCTACCTTGTTCACCTTGCGGGCCTTGAGCACCAGTAGCGCCAGTTGCACCAGTTGCACCAGTGGCACCTTGAGGACCGACCTCACCTTGAGGACCAACCGGACCTACTGCACCTTGAGGACCTTGTACACCTTGAACACCTGCAGGTCCACGAGAACCTTGAGGTCCTTGAACACCTTGAGGCCCCTGAGGTCCAACAGGACCAGTTGCACCTTGCTGTACAAATAAGCCCCAATTGTTATTATTACCCGGTGTTACTCCTGTTGTACCGTCGAGTTTACAAATATATGCACTACCATCATAGTTTACAAGGTCATTGACATTGTAAATCTCGGCAGCGTCATATGGACCACGATAGTTGATATTTGCAATACCAGACTCACCTTGAGGTCCTTGAGGACCTTGTGCTTGAACACCTGTATTTACACCACCGACATACCAGTTACCGTCAGAACCAATATATGGTGTATCACCAGGGTCACCTTTTGCACCCTGAGGACCCGTATCACCAACTGGACCTTGTGTACCACGCTGACCTTGTTCTCCTTGAGGTCCCTGCGGCCCAGTAGCGCCTTGAGGACCAACGGGTCCCTGAGGACCAGTATCACCGGTTTCACCTTTGGGTCCTTGCGCACCCGTAGCACCTGTTTCACCTTGAATACCTTGAGGACCTTTGATATTACCAATAGGCTCAGTACCAGTTGTAATAGTTGTACCTACAACAGAAGTAACTTGGTACAAATTGCCACGGAAGTCTTCTTCACTTCCTAGATACAATATAATATCACCTTTACGAACTTCTGCAACGGGTTTGACAATTTCAGACAACAACCAAGTGATGTCATTATCACCTTTATTGTCAAATACACCCGTATACTGAATTGCCCCATATTTTTGCAAAGATTTTACATATCCTGTGTCGTCTACTGTAAAATCATTTGGGTCAAACTGAGCAATACCGGGATTTTTAGTACCTGCATATGGAATACGGTCATAACCTTCATCGTTATCCATCGCAACTACTTTTTCAACAACATCAATTTCTGCCATTTGTTACCTCCTTAACAATTTGGTTTAATAATTAACAGTTCCGGCCTTTGCAAAATATCCTCTGTGAAAAAGTTTGCCAACGGTGCGGACCAACGTATATTTTTAACAAGGTCAGGACGACACTTCTTTATTTCTTCATACAGTGTACGAGCATCTGACGGTACCCACATTCTGTCTGGATAAATGCCTTTATACATGTCGAGAAGTAAAGGTTGTGTTTTCTGACCGCCTACAAGTCTAAATTCATACTGATACTGACTTTCAATCCAGTCTCGAGTATGAACATTCAAAAATTGTTTATGAAACACAAAAGAGTAAGGACGATATTCGCCTGCAAGGGGTTTAGGTTCTTCGTCATCACTCCATTGTGTAACATGCCAATAATAATATTCCTTATTCCCTTCTGCATCCTGTGTATAATAAATACTACCTTGACCATCATTATCCGGTTCAGGTGGTGCGGCATTTGTTTCAATAACAATATCTTCTAAATATATAGGAGTTTGACTTCTAAATGAAGGGTATGTAGACAAATCAAGCCAGCTATTAAGTCTATATTTACCATCAACTCGAAATGTATTGGACGATACAGTTATAATTAAGTACGGATTTGTGATTGATTTTGCAAGTACAAAAGGTGTGACACCGTCGTCTTTAAACACCTTGCGTGTCAAAGTAAATGTCTCACCTCTATGTACAATTATCTTACGACCAAGAGTTCTCACGATACTGCACCTCCTGTGGAACTATTTCCAAGTCCTTCAGTTACTTGTGCGTTTGCTGCTCTGTTGCGCGAATTTGTACGCTCAACGTTTGCAGCATGTGTTGCACCATTTCCATCAGGACCACTATTAGGACGAGCACCACCATGATTATTTGTACCACCACTCATCAAACCTGCATTTTGCATTGTTGCAATAACTTGTTGCAAAATCTCAGGCTGTTGCAAAAGCATTTGTTCAATCTCTGCAGGCAGATGCTGAGCATTATCTTTAATACCAGCGAGCACAAGTTTTGCAAGAGGATATTGTTGCTGAGCCATAATATTCCAGAACAATTCCATAGTACGAGGGTCAGCCGGATCACCAAGAGCACCTTGAATGAACTGATTCTGAGTCTCTTGCCACATCGCCACGCGATTATCTGCAAGACTTGCCACTGCATCAGAGCCAAACTTAAAGCTATCTCTATAATAAATATTACCCCATTTATCTTTATCTAAAAACATATATTTATTCCACGTCTCTTCAATAGCAGAACCATCAGGCAATATTTTTACAAAGTGTTGCTCATCATCACTAAATGCAAGCAAATATTTAAGAACAAGTTCATACAAATCTGCAAAAGCTGCTGCTTTCATTACGCGTAAAGACTCAATACGTCCTGCTGTCTGCATTGCTGCAAATTCTTTTGCTTTACCGGAGGTTGCACTTGCGTCATATCGACCTTGGAATGACTCAGTTACACCAGAAGATGCACGAGCACTCTCATACATCAACTGAGCAGCAACAACATCTTGAGAAGTATCAGCTTGAATTTGTTTGTTCTGTACCATCTGAGCTTCCTCATAAGTACGAACATTTACTTGCTTGATACCATCATCAGTGTCTTCAATCTTGACTCTATTCGGTTTAGTGATAATTGCACCAGATTGCAAACTCTTATCTGCAATTTTGGTGTACAATTTATTCGTCATATCTTGCATATCAAGCAAGATAAAAACTTCACTCATACCATACAAAGAGTCAATAGACGATACTGCCGGACGTGGTACAAAAGGCAACATTCTCAGTCGATAAAATGGAATTTTTGTACCTGCTTTTGCAAATAATGTAGTCTCATAATGGTCTTTCTCATTTTCATCATCAGTCTCACCGATGTCATAAGGATTGTAAATCATCATGAGGTCTTGTTCAAGTATATCTTCTTCAGCAATTTTATATTCAAAAGACTTACTACCACAAATAGGACAAATTTCTGCCTGAGGTACAACTTGACCACATTTTTTGCAAGTACGCAATTTACGAATTTGCCAATCTTCTTCATCACAAATAACTTGACGCGAGTGTTCTGCCCAAGAAAATTTACCAACAATCCGCTTGTCATTAAAATAATAACAAGTAACCATTGTGATTGTACTCAAGTCAGTTAAATCAGGGTCAGGATTCGCTGTATGACTTGTGTCAGCAGATATAGGTGTTATACGTCTATGATACAAATCCCAGATGCGTGCAAGAGAAATTTGTTCAAGCTCAAAAATGTACTCAAGTTTGCGCCAATCCTCAATGCCAGGTTGAGGTACAATCTGGTCAGCTAAGCAAATATCAATTTTGACTGCACCACTTGTACCATGGTGATTATCAAGACTATCCCACCAAACTTTATACCAGGAAGTGCCATCGATGTATGTTGCACGTTCTGATTTATCATTTACATATTTACTAAAAATGTTATCAACATTATAACGCAAAAAGTCTTCCGTCTTCTCAATAAGAGGCAAATCAGATTTGTACTGAGGTGTCATCTTAGGAGACGGAATATTATTATCAACTTTACTTTCTACAAATTCATACGCCATTTTACGAAGTTGACGCATCTGACGTTTGCTCTCAGTGCCATCTTTCTTAAGAGCACCAAGAGTACCATTATATGCTTTACGCCATTTTGAAATATTCTCACTATTTGCAAGTGGATTTGCTTCTTTAGCGGCGCGAGCAATATTAAAAAGAGGTACAAATTTGTTAATCTTTTCCTCTTCTTCGGGTGTATTTACATAGGACGGAATATCAATTGCCCATTGCAAATACCAGTCAATTCTGCTTGTTTTACTCATTAAACCACCTCGTCACGCCATTCTTCAGGATAACCATAAAGGTCGAAGAATTGCTCACGCTCTTCATCATTTTTACAATTCTCGAAGTCTTCCCACAAGTCTTTGCGCCACTCACTATAACGACGTTGTTTGTTATGTTTCGGCATAGCAATATCGCCGGTTATAAGTTTTATAATGCGACTGAGACCTTGTGTCTGACTATCAACCATATCATCACGCTTACCATAAGGAAACGTGCTGTGCTGTTTAATAAATTTATTTTTGCCACTAATTTGTTCTCTGCTATCCCACTCAATATCTGCCTCTTCTTCAATAGACAAATCATCGGGTAGGTGAACTACTCCTGTGGCCACGAAGTTTGATGTTGCCTGGGCTCTTGCATACTTGCCACCAAGCGGGGTAACTGCAACAACCGGCGGCATGCCTTTCTCATAATGTAGTACGTCAATGATAGCACTTCCATTTGCTTTATCCTCTATGACTAATTCATCAATGTCAGGAAACTCTTTGCAAATTTCTTTTATCTTATCGACTGTACCTAAGAAGCCCATACGTTTGTTTATGAGTTTCCACAAATAGACGTCGCGACCTTTGAGTCCCCAAAGTTCCATTGCAACAAAGTCGCTCGTCTCAGTATCTTTGAACGTTGCGTCGATGGACAACTGCAAATACTCAAGACTGTTTCGCAAAGCCTCGGTGCGAGTATAAGTTTTCCACCAACCTTCTTTGAACAAGTTACCATTTGCTGCCGAAGGTCGACCTTGGTACAAAGCATTCCATGTACGTTCACCGTCAGAGCGTATGACAAGTTCTTTCTTAGATGCAAGCCACTTGTTCGTGTTTGCAATTTTCTGAGGAAGTTTACTCTCATCATCACCGAGGTGAGCACCCATGAGTGAGTCACCAAGTTTACGACCAAGAGGGTCAGGGCCAACCTTTGCTGCAAAGTCATCATACTCCGCAGGCAAGTTTATAGTCTTCCAAATCCACTCATGCCAGTTCTCTTGAATCCAACCAATGACGTCACCTTCAACCCATCGTGTCTGAATAACAATAAGTTTACCACCAGGGTGAATACGTGACTGAACGCTTGGACCCATCTCATCGTGAATCTTTGCGATTATCGTCTCACTATCTGCTTGCTCTTTGTTCTTGATAGGGTCGTCGATTATGAATAGCTCACAACCATAACCAGTAATACCAGCCTTAAGACCAGCAGCACGACAGCGACCGCCCTGAGCAGTTTCCCACATTGATACGCTTTGTACTTGCTCATTAGGCCGACAGTCATGTACATAATTACCATCTCGGTCACGTTGCAAAAATACTTCCTGAGCAATGCCGTTGAACTTATCGCGATTGCGTCGGTTGAAACCCTCGGCAAATGTACTCTCATAACCTGCAATAATGACACTGTCAGTCGGATTTTTTGCAATAAACCACGAAGGTAATGTCTCAGTCACAGTATATGACTTACCGTGCTGAGGCGGAACGGACAATAGCAATATATCCATGAAGCCGTTTTTGCACGGAGTCTCAAGAAATTCTTGAATCTGGTCACACAAATACTTATGAAAGTGTGTCATGTAAAAACCCGGGTTCGCTAACTGAACATAAGTAGCATAATCTTTACGAGCTTTACGTCGCAATATCTCACCATCTAATGTTGCGGGTATTATCATTTTTACCTCACAATATAGCAATAGGCCCATTCGCAGTAGCGTAGGGCCAAGCTATTTACTTCTTAAAGTACTCGTCTTTCTCAAGACGTTCTTGTGCTGCCTGAATTGCTTTCTGTACTCTCGAGTTACCTACTGAGCGAGTCATTGTCATAGGCATGGGTGTATTCACCAGTCGAATATCACGTTCTTTCTCATACACTGCTTGTGTTAATCTTGCACGCTCAGTATATACAAATGTAAAACCATCTGCTTCCTTAGCCTTCTTGCAAGTAGTGTGAATAGCACCCCGGTCACATGCAAGGCCATCGCAAAGCCAAATATTATTGACCGGATTACCGTCCTTGTCTACGCCAGGAGCTCCAGGACAGCCTCTGGGTCCACACGCCATATTACTTACCTCCTTTGCCAGGCTTACTGGAGCTGGTCTTCACAACAATGCCGTTGGCAGTGCAAGTACTGTGAGTAATTTTTGTACCTTTAGCCATGTATATTACCTCCTTTTAATAAGTTGCATTATTTTATTCCTCTGAATTTGCAAGTGTTATGTTCGCCGGAGGCGAGGGAGGAGCTGAAGATTCCTCGGAGGACACAGCAGACTTCTTAATTCTTTCTAACTCGCGATGTTGCTGCAAAAGCTCCAGCTCCTCGTCTGTGAGCGTCTCATAAGTGTTAATGTTGCGTTGCTCAATTTTACTCTCATCCACAGGCTTTGCTCCGAGAGTGTCTCGTATGAATGTTGCTGCCGCAGTGTCTGTACGAGCCTTTATCATCTGACATGCAAGTATCATCTCTATCTGTGTTGGACCCGGGTCATCAGAGAGCAACTTGTCAATGTCCTGTGTAAGCGAGTCGTAGCCATAGCGCTCAATCTCACTGTTGTATGTGGGATTGCCATCTTTGTCATATGTAGCGACCGGCGGAGTGGCAGGCCGCATTGCAATAGCACGGCCGACGGATTGCCAAGCCTGGCGAGCAAATCGCGGGTCGGCGAAGAGAGATAACATCTCTTTACGTTTGCGTGCTAGTTCTGCTTGTTGTTTTTTCTGTGCTGGTGTCATTATCTGTCACCTTCTTTATATGAATTTTGCCAACCACAGCGACTGGTGAAGTGATTGTCGCTGGAGTTTGCAATGTGGTTGTGTGCGCGGGACGCGAAGGGAGAGGCTTGCTTAAGTCAATCATGATACCACCCGATGGCGACACAGGAATCTTCAAAAGTGTTTCATCAGTATTATTTTATTCAAAAATTTGCAAAATATTACAGCAGGTTTATGTAGTTTATTCAAGAATTTACAAAATATTACCGTCAAAATTTGATGTAAAACGAATGATTCTAATATATAATATTGATTTGATTTATTCTGATGATAAATTATATAAACAATTGAATCATTTATCATTATTATATATTAAAAATCAAATCGGATATGAATCCGTTTCATTATTATATAATATATAAATTGATAATTAAAGTTGACGAGTGGAGAAGTGATAATATGGTTCAAGAGGTGAAATGGGAGGCGGAAATATGGGTGGAAATTTTGCGAGGGAGTGGTGTGGGTTTACTATACATACCGTTTCAGGAGCGGCCCAATTCGCCTTTTTTATAATATGGTTCAAGAATAGTATACTGTCCCCTTTCGGGGACGCCCACCCGCGTGGGCCCGCGTGCGACGAACGCCACCTCCGGGCCCGCCAAGAATGCCATCACACCCACCTCGTAAGGCGGCAGTTAGCTGTGACAGCCCCGTCGACGCGAGACGGTGAAAAAGATGGAGGGACTAGCCGCACGTCGGTGGTGCATCCGGAACAGCCCCCGGTCGGACAATCTGAGCAGGACTCAGACCCGCAGGCGCATAGACCACAAGTTGAGCAGTGTTGATAATTGCAGCCAGAAGGAGGAACATATGTTCAAAGTCACCATTAGCAAAATCTTCCCGAGAATTGAATCAAACGACCCGATTGAGCTGCATAATTCGCAGGACTTATACGAACTTCGTCGCATTAAGTATGATATCAACGACAGAGTCGGGCCATTCTTAGTGCGACTCATTGAATGTGACGATAACGACCGCGAATGGTTAGATAGGGCTCATATTTGTTACAATGGCGAAGGCATATATAACTTTGTCAGGCGGACGATAGAACAGCATGCCATCATTATCGGCATACGTGACGTATTCAACAAATAAAATTTTTGAAATGGCTGCAATTATTAACACTGTTTGACTATAATGCGCTAACTCAATGGTGGTCACGCGCGTAAATAGGCCCGCGCGATTAATAGGCCGTCGTAGTGGAGCCTAACAAGCAGAAACTACGAAAATCGACTTGTAAAAGCCAATAAATTCGTCAAGTAATATATTCTAAAGCATTGAATATATTATTATTGATTTTGCCAAGGAGGTTATAAAAATGGCAGACGAAATGAAGGTTTATGAGAAAGGCGAATACACCGGTGCAGACATCGTCATGGATGAAGACGGCAAGTTCTACATCGAAGACAACGGTGTGCGCACGGCAGAATGCGTGGTCAAGCCGTACAGGGACACGGAGGAAATTCATCTCCAGCCCAACAGCTCGAACCGCAAGTTCTGGAACGCAGTCGATGCTCGCAAGAAATGCGCGAATGGCGGTCGCATTCAGTTGACCTATAAGCCGTCCATCAAACTCGGCGAAGGCACAACCCGCACCAATATTCCCAACGCGAAGCTCATCGAGTATCTCGACGAAGCGGACAAGGCAGAGTACCTCGCAATCATCGAGCGTGCAAAAGCCAATTATGAATCCCAGAAGAAAAAGCCTATGAGCGAAAAAGAGAAGCTCTTGGCCAAGATTGCAAAGTTGCAAAAGCAGCTTGAAGAGGTTGAAGAGAGCGACGCTGAATAAGCGTCCTCTCAAAACAAAAATTACTTGACAAAATTTATTGGAGGACATAAATCATGGCAAACATCGTCGACTATATTCTCGAAGAAGACTATCCGCGTTATCAGGAACTCGTCGCAAAAGCGGCTGAGAACAAGGCAAATGCTCCCAAGGTCAAGAAAGAGCGTGCTCCGCTGACCAAAGAGCAGAAAATTGAGCGCATGAAGAAACAGCGTGAAGCTCTGAATGCCAAGCTCGAGGCACTCATCAATGGTGAAGGCGAGATTCCCACGATGAACGGCGAAGACGCCGAGTAATCCAACACTTCACAAAGATAAGGCAGTTGCAAATATTGCGGCTGCCTTATTTTTATGCCTGAAACGCTGTCAATGTCAGCAAATCAGAGTATCACAAAATGAGGTGTAACTATGAAACTCATTATCGAATCCAAGGATTTACTCGACGTAATCGACAAATGTGTCGCTTTCGCAGCCAGTAACAACTTCGACCCTAATAGGTCGTTCTCCGAACAGTCCGGTCTTGACGCAGACGAGATTCTTGAAGAGGCCGGATGTGAATATGAGGTGCAAGAATGAAGTCATATATACCAACATTACAAGAGTTTGAGCTCTGGTGCATGTTCCAAGAGGCCTGGGACCCTGCAAGGTTCCATCTAGCAGTGGCCGCATGGTGGACGACGTATCACGAGGTAACAATGTAATGCCCGGCAAGATGACAATCACCAAGCGAGACCAAATGTTCGCCTGGATTATTCACAAATCGACAGAAAGCGGCTTAATTCGGTACGTAAATGGACCGGAAGGAGTCGCTTTTTACAAATCAATCAGTGATGCAAATGACCTTACTGCATATACGGAGTACAAAATGGCACTTCGTCGTGCAAAAGTCATTTACACCAACCTGCAATTCATCGAACGGCCTAAACCTAAGACGCCGCAACAATCAATCGACCGTGCAAAAGCATATCGTGACAAATATTACAAAGGCAAGAAATGGTGGCCATCAAGGAGAAAATCAAAAGAATGAACACTTTTGGTATGGTTTACAACAAACACAAGCATTGTTATGAACCGATTTATGTCGAAAAGACAAAAGATGAAAAAGCGAAGACCGCATTCATCATGTCGATGCAAGACCGTGAGGCAAAAGAACAATATAAACTCGAGCATCGCAATGGATATTGTCCGCATTGTCATGTGTTGATTCCACTTAGTGGTCGCTGTGACTGTCAGAAGTAATATTTTGATAAAAAGTGAATATATTATAATATGAAACTTTTGTCCCGAATCTTTCATTATAATGAGCTAGACAGCGGACAGTCAATTTTTAAAATTTATTTTAATTTTTATAAGGGTAGCCCCCATTTTTACGATTTTAATATATAATAACACTTCCCTCTTAAACTATACTTTTTAAAGTCAAAAAATATATAATATATATACCCCTATATATAATAAAAATAGGGGCTACCCTTATATAAATTTTTTATTTTTTTAAAAAATTGATGTCCGCTGTCTTGTTCATAGGAATGAAAGATAACGGACAATAGCAATTTCGGAGGTATCATGACTACTTTACATCGTCTCCTTGCCGGCAATTGTTACTTTGCCGTCCACTCTCTTGCCGACTCACCAATCAACTACTCTTTCCGCCTATCGCTCGACCCATCTGGGTTGCCGCCGATGGGACGAGAGATAAAGAATAATGCATTTGCATATCATAATGGACAATTGTATAACATTTTTGTAAAAAATCGAGCTACCGGAAGGTATCACCGCATTGGTGATTTGCAAATTGTAAATAAAATACCTAAGTTTACGTGGTGGCGGTCGTTGGAGTGGGTGCGAGCAAAAGTAATGTTAAGACAAGCTATTGCTGGCAATTTGCCTGTGACATTTGCACGTCGCTGCTGCAGATGTGGTAAAATTATATCGGTTGAGAACAGTGAGAAAGGTTATGGGCCAGAGTGTGAGAAGTACTTAAAAGGAGGTGACATCGTTGACGTATGAGGAGTTTTGCGAGAAGATGCGAGAACTCGAGCGACCAGAGGGAGGCTATTGTGATGACGACTATGTGATAGCTGAGATAAATGCGATGATACGTGAAGAGTTTTGTGAAGAGTATCCTGACTTTGCGAAGAGGTATTACGACTATGAGGATGAAGGAGGTGATGACAATTGCTAACCAGAGCGTGCAAATTGCCGCGGTATACTTGTGAGTATTGGGAACAGTATGGTACACTTGGCTCTTGTCTGACTCGTCTTGTACATGAGGAACAGGATATTATGTACATACCGCGAGTAGTGGCAAGAGATGAGTGTAATTGCAATAGGTATATTCGCATAAACGACGAGGCGACTGAGATGATGATAGAGATGAGCAAATGCAATTTGGTCAACGTGCTATATTATTACCAGCAAATTGGCTATCCTGAGACTGCTGGCTGGGAAAGAGACCCGGTAATTGCTGCGTCACGCAAACGTGACTTTGCAAACAATATGTTCGACTTAAACTCACGCATTAAGAAAATGTGTAAAAAGTTTCCAGAGTATGAGCCGGCGTTTGAGGAGATATTGCGACTATTAGGAGAGATACAGTATGTCGAGGAATGAGCTCATAAGTTATCAGATACCGCTCGCATTAAATGCCAGCAAAGAAAGTATTACAGCGGCAATAAATGACCACCTGACGACATACTCGCACGTGTATTCGTGGATATTGTACGACAAGACTAACGAGTATCGGCTTGATGTGCTTGTGAGTGAGACAGTAAGATACAACACATTGCTTGTTGAGACATTGCCGAGCATTGTGTATGAGACACTTAGCAAATATCGCGCAAATCGTCAGGAAGGTCGCAAGAATGCTATCGCGTTCAGACAGCCGCCGCTTGAGATATTGTGTGAGACGTACAAGCCACTCATATACTCACTGTGTATTCAGCAACATACATGTTGGCCGCAGATTGAGCTGGAGGACCTCATACAGATGTGTAATTTGCGCATTTGTGTGCTATATCAGCAAGGTTACTACATACACAAGAGACTTCTCAACAAGTCGTTTGCAAATGCGGTGTTGATGTTCTTGCGACCTGAGAGATATAAACCTCAGACAATATCGCTCGACCAGATAAGTAAAAGCAAATCAGGTGATGATGAGTCGGTCAATAGAGTTGAGGTCATTGAGGATGAGTCAGCAACTCAGCGCATGGACGAGGCAATTGATGAGATAGACGGCTGTACGTTTGAGGACCTTGTGTCTAAGGAAATGCGCAGTATTGTGCTTGAGTTTGTGAGTCAGAGAACATACGACCAGTGGTGTCTTGAGTATGGTACTAAGACAGTATCACGCAGTACTGCATCTCAGGTAAATGCTCTCAAGAGTAAATTATCTATGCTCGGTATAAATCGCAAGAATATAACTGACTATATTATAAAAAGGAGGTAATAATGACAACTAAGGAATTGTGTGATAAGTTCGGTATTGAGCTAATGCGCACAGTCGGTGCAAAACATTATTTGCAACTCGACGTAAAAGGTCGTCCAGTGGTCGCATATGACCGTGTAGACGACAAAGAAGAGTGGTCTGATAAGACTGCTATTGTCCAGACAATGTATGACCGTGAGGTCTTAAACAACGAGATTAAAAAATTGGAGGATAAAGAAGATGGCAATGTGGACAAAGAAATACCCTGATTACGGTACGAAAGAATATCATGAGAAGCAAATTGCTGTTAAACAAATCGAGTGCGATTTGTTAGCTGCAGGTATTGCAGAAATATTTGCGACTCATGATAGATATTCGTCAAGTGAGCTTGCAGATATGGCATACATATATCAGAATGCAGTGACAGAGCTTGAGGATTTGCAACAAAGTTTTGATGAGAAATATGCAACCGACGAGGATAATGAGGAATGAGTCACAGTAATAGCAGCTTAAATTGCTTCACAGTATGCGAACGTAAATATTATTACAATTATGTCGAGCATCTTGCACCTGAGACTTCGCCGTCACCTCACTTAACATTTGGTGCAATGGCGCATGAGGTTCTTGAGAAAGCAGGTGCTTTGCGAGACAATTGTGATGCAGGTATTCCTGACTACAACATTTGCATACCGAGTGAATTGCAATATCCAGAGCTTAAAGATTACTTCGGTATAAAGAATTGGCAAACATACTTCACTTTAGTATGTAAGCAAATTGCGAAATATGAGAAACAACTTTGCGATGAGTATGAGAATCCAGTGATTGAGCGTGAACTTAAATTAAGTTTAACGCCGGGTGAGATGTATGAGAAACATTTGCTGTATGAAGGTGAGGCAACTCAGCCGCTTGTTGGTGTAATTGACTTGTTGATAATGACGCCAACAGCAGCAACAATTGTTGACTACAAATTCAGTACAAAGAAGAAAACGCAAGATGACTTCGACATGAACAGTCAGTTGTATTTGTATGCAATGCTTGTGCATGAGATATATGGTGTACCGCTTCGCAATATTCAGATTGCATATATCGACATACCGAAGCAAGATTTCAGCATGCCGACATTGTTGACGAATGGAACATTGAGCAGAGCAAAAAGTCAGAATACATTGCAAGATATGTACATTGCTGCTGTTCAGGCATTACATCCGGACAATTGGAAAGAAGCAATTGCTCCGGGTGGTTATTACCACGACATTGTGAATGAGTTAGCACTCAACAAAGCAGCTTATTTGCAATGTCAGTACATTGAAATGGACGCTTACAATTGTATAATACCACAGTTACTCGACACAATACGACGCATTGAGATAATAAGTAAATACAACTTACGTTGGCTCACTCGCTTTGATGCATATACTTGTAAGAGTTGTGAGTTCTTGCATCACTGTAAGAAGTGGCTCAACATAAATAACAATGTATGAAAACATTTCTTGAAGGTGTCGTAGTTTTTATTGGTGTTGCAGTACTCTGTATAGTAGTAAGCGTCTGTATAGTATGTCTCATTTGCAAAATTGAGGATTATATTAAAAACAGGAGGAACAAAAAGTGAATCCACTGGTGATGATGCTCGATGGTTGGTGTGATGACTGTGACCAAGACCCAGCTGAGTGTTACAACAAAGGTTATTGCATTGGTGAGAAAATGTTGGAAGAAAAGGAGGACAAAGATGGAAACGAACAAGATGGACCTATTTAACTTTTATCTCGACCATGAGACAAAAGAACTTTGCATCATGAAGTTACAAGAACTTATACCTGGTGCAACAAAAGGTACATTATCGGCTCTTATTCGTACGTTGTTATGGCAATTTGCACACACTGATACGAAAGATGTAAACCCGACACTCATTGAAGCTGTGAAGCTCAATTATATTGTCTCCAAAAATAGAAACAAAAGGAGCAGTTTGTAGTCATTTGTTAATAGGAGGTAAAAACAAATGAATTGGTTTAAGAATCGTAAGAGTAAGAACTTGGCTATTGATAGTGTAACTCTTGCAAAGAATGGTCTGTACTTCAATATGGAAGTGGTAAATAACCTGAGCTTAGACGATTATAACTTTGCACAAGTTGCATTGCTCGATGACAAAACATTCATCGTACAGTTTACACTTAATCGTGTAAATGATGCAACAAATTACAGAGTCATAATTACTCCAAAAGGAGCATCGAAAGTATCTTGCATTCAGTTTGTAGATAAATATTTCAATGCTCGTCATGATGTAAAGCATTGCAAACTTAAAGTCGTCGAACGTGATATAGACCACCTGATGATTGAGTGCAAACTCGAGGAGGAATACATCAATGTGTGAACCTTATTGGCACGGCAGAGACCGAGAAGATGATAACTATGATGAAGAACAGGCTCGATATGAAGAGCAAGAAGAAATGAGACGTGATTATTGCGCTGATATGGATGCTTTCGACAGAGCGATGGAAAATTACGAGGGTAATGATGAAGAATAAATTAAAAGGAGATATATAAAATGTCTGAAATCTACAACAAAACTCAGTTAACCCCTGCAACCAACTTTGAACGTCACGTATATCACAGAGACCAGTTCGCGCATTATCTGCGTTGGACTCATGTACTCAAGAACGCAAAAATCGGTCAGACGATTCTTGACCTCGGTTGTGGTTCCGGCGAAATGTTCGAATGTTTCTATCGCAATAAATACAAACCCGGCATTTACGTCGGTATCGATATTCGCGAACAGACAATCAATAAAGCTGAAGAGAAATTTGCAAATTGTAGCGATTACGCAACTTTTGCCGCTTTCGACTTGACTCAACCGTTTGACCTCGGTATTAAGTTCGATGTAATCACGAACTTTGAAGTCATCGAACACATCGGTCATAAAAATATCGACGGTCTGTTACAGAATATCGTAAGACATGCGGATAAACATACGGTCATCTATATTAGTACACCGAACTATGACCCGACCGTAGGTGCAGCAGAGAATCATATTCTCGGACCTGAACGTGAAATCGGTGAATGGGACCATCATGAGCTTCAGAAAAAGCTCGAAGAATATTTTGTCATCAAACACAAATACGGAACTTTCGCAAGTATCAAAGATTACAAACATTTACTCAATGATTGGCAGCAGAAAATGTTCGACGCGTTAAGTGAATATTATGATACGAATCTGCTTGCAGTCATCATGGCTCCATTCTTCCCTGAACAAGCAAGAAACTGTCTGTGGGAGCTGCAAGTAAAATGACAATATACGAAACTGTATTATTTATTTTTGCAGGCTTCATTGTAGTATTTTGCGTATTTATAACAATGTCATTACAAATGACAAATAAAGAACTTGAACGAACTCAAAAGACTGTAGAAAAGCAAGGTATGCTTTGGGTATATAAGCCATTTGAAACTCGTTTTGAGGTCGGATATTTTCTTGCAAACGGTACATGGATTCAAGTGCATGTAGTTCCAACGGAAGAAAAAGCAATGATGCTCGTAAATTATCTTAATGGAGGTAATAATGGAACCGGAAAAATGTAGAAAATGCGGTAACAATGTGTTTGAGGCCAGACATAAAGGACCACATATTGGTTGGTATTGTACAAAATGTGGCGCGTGGTTACGATGGATTCCTCAGCATAATAAGAAGGCACAACTCACCGAGTCTCACCAAATGAGCATCGAGGAGTTCATGCAAGAGGCAGCACCTGAACAAATGTCGGATGAAGAACTTGGTATAACATTGCCGGAAGAAAAGACCTGTAAGTCTGAAATAGACGATATAAATTCGTTATACGATGATGACAATCTGCCTTGGGAGTAATTACTATGAAATTTGAAGTATCAAGAACATCGGGAGGTTACGAACCACCTTGCAAAGGCTGTACAAAAGAATATACTGTTGTTAAAATGCCAAAACGCGATTTTGGATACAATTATTATACAAGAGAGTTCAATACACTTGAAGAACTCATGGACTTTATAAAGAATGAAGCGAATAACAAAGTCGTCATACAATGGAACGAATGGTCCAACTTGTATGAAATTGAAATTTACGACGATTGGAGGGAGTAATGAGTAGATGTAGTATTTGCATACATGATTATTGTATGGGACGGCAATGTGTCGGTGAACAATGTAAAGTATTTAATGCCGATGGGCAGGGCTGTGGCTGTATATTGTACAACTTTGACGTGAACGAAGATTGTCCATTGTATGAACCAAAGGAGGTAACCAATGACACTGGGTCAGAGAATTAACATTCTTGAACAAGTCTGTTTTGATTTGCAACAAACAACAAGTAGACTTGAAAAGGAGCGTATCATAAGTACAATTCCAGACGAAGTCAAAGAGGATTGGCAGTATATACTTGAAATACTTGCCGGTAAGCATAAGCTCGGTTATACATATGACGAATATTGTACACCGCACAGACCGCAGGACAGCATGTCTGAGCTTACATTCAAACAGTATATCAGTCCATTGTATGAGCCGATGAGGTCTAATAATTTTACACAGCTCAATTGTTATCAGGCGATGCAACAATGTGGTTATGCAACTGACTTCATAGCCTCCATTGTAAACAGAACATTACGACTCGGCATTGGTCCATCGCAATTGCCGAAAGATGGTCTTGCACCTATGCTTGCTAAAAAGTTTGAGGACATCAAGTTAAAAGATGATGTATATTACGTCACAGAAAAACTTGATGGCAATAGATGTATTGCAAGATACGATGGCAGTAAATGGTTGTTCACAAGTCGTAATGGCAAACCTCTTAAAGTTAATATTGACATGGGTGATTTGCCTACGGATGTTGTATATGATGGAGAGTTGCTGTCAAGTCAGCAAACATATGACAGTAATAATGCATATTTGTCTATTATAAACGGTGAAAAAATAAAACCATACAGAGGACAATTTAATAAAACATCAGGAGTTATAAATAGCAAGTACAAAAATAAAGACCTTGTTTATAACATCTTTGATGTAATGACGGACGACAGCTATTCTATGCGACGTCAATATCTCGACAGTATCATAAACAGAGTATCACCAGAAACAAGAATATTACCAGTACTTGCAAAAATCAATTGTAACTACGAGAATACAATAGGCAGAATGCTTGATGAAATGACTGAGGCCGGTGCTGAAGGATTGATGCTTAATAATGGCGCTGCGTTGTATCAGCATAAACGTACTAACGACCTAATCAAAGTAAAGAATACATATACAATAGATATGCTCGTAAAAGACTGGGAGTATGGCCAAGGCAAGTACGATGGCATAGTTGGAGCACTTCAATGCGTAGCAATAACAGAAGACGGCAAACATATTGAAGCATCGATTGGAGCGGGCTTGTCTGACGAACAGCGCATGCTATGGGCAGATGACCCGTCACTTATTATTGGCAAAATTGTAGAGGTAAGTTACTTCTCCATGAGCCAAAGTTCCAGTACATATGGCACAAAATTGTATTCATTGCGATTTCCTCGACTTAAACGAGTAAGATATGACAAGGAGGTTACAAGTGTTGACTAACGACGAGCTGAAAAAGAAAATTATAAGTGCTCTTCAATCTGTTGAATTTGTCAGCGAAAAAGGCTGGTGTGGGCAATGTATCTCTTTAAGGCTTGATTATTCGGCGATTGCCGACGCACTTATCGCGGCTGGGATTGGCGATGTAAAAGATTTATAAGCACAAGTTGATGTTTTGGAAATAACAAACATTGCTTTGCAGGCAGGTTATGACGATGCTGAAAAGGATAGGCTTTATTGGGTAAATAAATATAAAGAGGCGGAACATCGCGCAGAAGTTGCAGAAGATATGATTGATGAGTTTGCGGAAAAAGTGTTAGAAAAAATTCGATATGAATATGAAAATTATCCGAACGTCATGACAGTCGGAAAATATTATCAGTTGCGCAAAGAAATAAACGAACTCGCCGACGAAATGCGGCAAGAGGTAAAATAAATGGAATTACTAAGACAAAAGAACGTAATCACTCGTAAACCTCACGTTTGTTTTGGTTGCGGACGTGAATTTAGTAAAGGAACACCTATGCGTTTTGAAGTTTGGAAAGATGTTGATATAAACAGTGCATACTTATGCGAAATGTGTCAATGTGTAATTCGCGAGATATTGTCTGAGGAACATTATTTTGAATACGGATTCGGAGATTTAAGAGAAAGTGCATTAGAATATGAATCTAAAATACGGCAGGAGGTGGAGAAGTGAAGGGTTATAAGAGATTGACACACAAAGATGACATCTATTATGTAGACGTCATAAATGATAAACATGAAATTGTATGCTCACCAAAATCAGACAACAATTTATGTGTAGTCTTATCTGCTCAAAAGATAGTAAAATTATTAAACCAACTTGTGGAATTAGAAAATATAGTTGACAATAAAAGAGTTCGCGGAGGTAAACAATGACAATAAAAATCAATGACATAACTTGGACGTTTGACCTTGTAAAAGGTACTGATAGTAATCTACTATTTGACAACGAATTCGTGTATGGTATTACTTGTTACAACGATATGCATGTATATGTAAGTAAAGATTTGCCGATAGAATTGCGAAAGAGAACATTGACACACGAAATGGTACATGCAGTATTATTTTCTCATATGCTTAGAAAATATGAAAGTTTTACGGAAGAAGAAATGGCAGATTTCGTAGCAAAATATTTTGACACAATTTGTATTTTACGTGATACAATTATGAATGAATGGAAAAATGAAAGTCATTAAACACTATTAAAGGAGAATAGACCAATGATACCTTTTGAAAAAGAACTGGAACTTATTCATAATGACCAAATTCGTAATACAACTAGCAAAATTCTTTGTCATATGCCGGCATGGTTTATGAAAGAAGGTGCATCAAGCACCGGTAAGTATCACCCTCAGTATGCACAAGGTGAAGGCGGTTTGTATCGTCACACTTGTGCTGCTGTTAAGATATTTGCAGACCTTATTGAGCTCGAATGTAACAAAGATATTTACTGGACACACGACTGGGGTATTGCGGCGCTTATATTACACGATATGTGCAAGTATGGTTATGACGATAAACCTACAAAATACACACAGTTTAAACATCCTCTTCTTGTGAGAGAATGGCTTGAACATTTGCAGCTTACAAGCAATGATATTGTAGAAGAAGAGTATATTAACAACGTATGTCACCTTATAGAATCTCATATGGGACAATGGAATACAAATAAGTATGAGCCAGAAGTAGAGTTACCTAAACCTACTACAAGAGAACAACAGCTCGTACATCTTGCAGATTATCTTGCAAGCAGAAAATATCTGGAGGTAAAGTTTGATGAGTGAACAAACATCAATAAGTTTTAGTACAACAGTTAATGATATGGTCAATCACCCACAACATTATAGGACAGGCAAGATTGAATGTATTGATTGTATCGCTGCTATTGTGAAGATGTACGATGGCGAACAAGCATATGATGCAGGTCAGGTCATTAAGTATTTATACAGAGCACCTACGAAAATGAACTTTATGCAAGACTTAAAGAAAGCACAATGGTATCTGAATCGACTTATTAAGATTGCATCGAAAGAAAACAAGTAAAATGATGAATTCTAATATATAATATTGATTCGATTATTCATATCAATATATTTAATAATGAATATGTACAATCGGACAACATTATATATTAGAATCATTTTCTGATTAACGTAATATTTTTTATAATATTGAATATATTATATTGAATATTTTATCAAAACTACTTGGAGGTATTTATGGAAGGACAAAGTGATAAGCAACTTATACTTGCGATTGCCTACAGTGCTGATAAAAATCAGTATTCGTTTGACATTCCACAAGGTATGAGTTTGCAAGAAGTTGCATTTGCAGTATCTGCACTTGCAAGATGTCTCAAACGCGACAAAGTTATTGAGACTGAACAGATATTTGTAGACCTTGTAAACAAATATCTGAACGACCCTCAATATAATGAGGTGAGTTACGATGAGTCTGATAGTTGAAGGTATTAACGGTGTTGGTAAAACAACATTTTGTCAAGAGCTTTTGAAATTACCGCGTTTCAAAGATTATAAGTATTTGCATCTTACTGCACAAGAAGAT
>ERZ1090879.126-NODE-126-length-53636-cov-23.859521_pt1 | contig 53636 bp, 42 predicted proteins | sample MGYA00478472_ERZ1090879 | MGnify/ENA primary metagenome ERZ1090879 (study PRJEB33644, sample SAMEA5815723) | chicken gut metagenome | biome: Chicken; feature: Gastrointestinal Tract; material: Caecum | place: Ireland | collected 2019-01-01 | study: A study of the... | reverse complement strand
ACGGTGCATTCGCAGCCGCGGGAACTTATAAGGTGGAATACGAGCTTACCTACAAGGGACTCAACCAGAAGTTCTTCCACAATGTTCTCGTGAACGCTCCCGAAGCGGAGGCATAAACAACCTGAGCTTCCTCTGCGGAACGCTATTCGAGCAAGCGCCCCCTTGAATAAGGGAGCGCTTGATTTCGAATTTTTGTAGTTCCGTCGAAAACGTTTTCGGTGCGGCAGAAGGGGAATCTGACCAAAAACAGCGGCTTAATCCGCTGTTTTTGCGCTTTATCGGGAAATGTCTTTCGCGTTCAGTCCTCGATTTGTATCATCACGGAGCCTTGCTTCGCCTTGCACAGGGGGCATTCCTGCCACGCTTCCTTCGCCGTGGCTTCGTAGCCGCAGTCCGCGCACTTCCATTTGACCTTTTCTTTCTTCTTATACATCGTGCCGCTCTTCATCTGCTCATAGAGCTGGGAGAAGAGTTTCTGATGGCAGGTCTCCACCTGGATGATGTCCTCGTAGAGTTTTGCGATCTCCGTGAAGCCTTCCTCGCGCGCCGTCTTGGCGTATTCGGGGTAGATCCTCGTCGCCTCGTCCATTTCGTCCTCCGCCGCTATGCGCAGATTCGCCTGCAGGTCCCATTTTTCCTTGAAAGGGTAGCCGCTGGCGATGTCTATGTTCTCCACCTGCTTTTCTTCGGACTGCTGGATGAAGGTGTAGAACATTCTCGCGTGGTTGAACTCGTTGTACACGACCTTTTCCACCAGTTCGGCGAGATACTTATAGCCGTTCATGCGCGCGCCGTACACTATGAATTCGTAGCGTGTGCGCGCCTGGCATTCGCCGGCGTAAGACTTTGCGAGATTGACGTAAGTTTTGCTGTCTTTCAGTTTCATATGACCTCCGTTTCTGCCGCGATTATTCCCACGGGGCAGGGGAAATATTCATCTTGGGCGGAAATCTTTCTCAAAACGCGTCCGCTTTCCGTCGCCCGAATGAAGGCTTGTGCGCCGCGTGCGTAAGCGCGCGCGATAAGTTGCTTAATTTTATTTTAATTTTGCTTAAATATTTGTTGAGAAAACTCAAACACTGGTTCGCTTCGCACGAATTTGTGTAGCTTAAAATTAGGTCTTATTATGGGGCTGAGTTTATTATAAGGAGCAAATTATGAAGAAGAAACTATTTCTGGCGATCATAGCCGTGTTGGTTGTCTGCCTGATGTGCGGCGTGCTCTTCGTTGCGTGCAACGACGATCCGCCTGCCGATGACGGCGGTAGCGGCGGAGTCACGCCGCCTCTCGTCGACCCCGACAATCCGGATCCCGGCGACGAGGAGGACGAGCTGACCAAGAGCGGTGTCTTTATCGATCTTGTCAAAAACTTCGACGCAGTCGAGCAGGACGCGACCGGCGAGAAGGAGTTCACATTCGGTCTGCAGATCAAGGACCGCGCGGATCAGACCTCTATTTTCAGCATCGCGCTTGAGAACGTCGGCGGAAAGGACTATCTCTACGGGGCTGTCGGCACGACGGTGTTCACCAAGTTCAACGGGTTTGACCTCGGTGAAACATTCATGACCATACTTAACTGGCTCGGACCGATCGATCTAAGCGAGGTATTCGACATCCAGGCGGGACTCGACGTAAAGAGCCTTACCAATCCCTTTGTGGCGGGCATCGCGTCCGACATGCTGATAGGGGATTTTGCCGTGTCCGAGAGCGGCGACGCCTACATGGTGGAGCTCAACATAGCGAAAGTACTCGCGACTATCGGGACCTTCGTTGACCTCGACGCCGTCATCAACGGTGCTCTGGGCGAAGAGACCGTGACGACGGTCGTCAACGCGCTTGCCGGCGTCATCGGCATCGAGCTTGCGGAAGGCAGCGCGACCGTGACTGGACTTCTGAACGCGATCGCGAATGCGTATCAGGTGAACTTCTACTTCGGTTTTGACACCGCGACTGCGGACTCTGAGGATCCTTTCGACGGACTGCTCCCCGGAGTGCAGGATGCACGCGGCACCCAGGCGAAGAACCTCCTCAACTTCGAAGGTGAAGTGATAGTCGAAGGTCTTGATGCGGAAAGCAACATCGACAACACCTATGTCCTCGACATCGACGTTGACGTCAATCCCTTTGTCGCGCTCGGACTGCTTGACTATGTCAGCACCACCGGCGGCGTGATGACGGGTAACCTTGTATTCTCCTTCGGCGGATTCGGTCCCTCCGATATAGTGGCAATGCTCGAAGACGCGGGCTACATCCACATCTCGCTTGACAAGTACGCAGGCACCAATACGGATGCAGATCCCGTGAGGAATCTGTTCACTCTGCATTACGATTCCGCGGAGGGCAAGGCTGTCGTCTCCGTCGCGACCAACGAGGTCACGGTCGGGGAGCAGGATCTCGCTCTCGCGGCAGGCGGCGTGTACGACATCGACGCGCTTGCGCAGGTCGTCGATATGCTTATCAAGAACGCGGCGAACAAGGATGCCGGCTTTGTGCTTCCCGCAGAAACGGCTGCTGACGGAAACCATGAGCATACCGACGCGAACGGCGACGGAATATGCGACGACGAAACCTGCAAGCAGATCGCAAATGTCATGGCTTACGTCATGGGCAAACTGCCTGCTCTCGGCAATTGCTTCGCCTTTAAGAACGGTGTGCTTGACGTAAATGAGGAAGCACTTGCTAACGTCGCGCAGCAGGTGCTCAACGACACTGCATATCTCACCAAGCTCACGAGCGATGAGATCGGCGGTTTCGTCACCGCATTCAAAGAGTTTGTGGACACCATAGGCTACAACACCACGGACGGTCTTAAGCTCGACGGCGATAAGCTTGCGGCTCTTGTCAACGAAGTGCTCACCACTCTCAAGAATAAGGGCATCATAACCGACGAGAACCTCACCGATGATGAGCTCGCGGCGTTTGTCGCAGCGGCGGCTAAGATCGAAGGACTCATCAACTTCACCACCACCGGCGGACTCCAGATCGGCGTCGACAACGCACTCGACATCGCGGAGACTTTCCTGAAGTTCTTCTTCCCCGACAAGGTTGATGCGATCGGACAGGCAAAGGCATATGTCTCCGACCTCCTCGGCGGACATGCCAAGATCCGCATCAAAGTGGCTGAGGGTGCGTTCAGCTTCGGTCACTTCGAAGAGAACGAGAAGATCAAGTTCGAGGATCTTACCTACAACCTCGGTTCCGGCGCGTATGTCGAGACCGTCACCGCTATCAGCAAGGCTGACGGCACCGCGATCGCAGTGGGCGACACCGTCAACGTCACCGGCAAGGGATTTGACGGCACGGAAATCACCGCCGAAGGCGTCGTGATGGCGATCGGCAACGACGGCACCTACTATGTCGGCATTTACACCGATCTCAACACCAACCTCGGAGTGCTGGAGGGCATCATCAACTCGTTTGCCGAGCCTGATATCGCCATCAACATCCAGCCTTCCTGGCCCTTCTACGGCGTGCTTGCCTACCCGGCAAATGCAGTGCAGGCATAATCATAATCATTGATGATTTATGTGCTCCGCACCTTCGGCGCATCGCACGCGTAACATGACAAAAACCCCTCGCCTCGGCGAGGGGTTTTGCTTTATGTCGGGACGGCAGCGGAAGGGCGGATATTGCTCCGCGGCGGAGAGAAACTTGATCTCATAAATACAATAAATCTCCTTAAGGTTTACGTTTCGTGTATCTTGTGCTATCATTGAATTGCGGATTTTTCCGCTTCCCGGAGGGGCTATGAGAATTGCCGAATTGTTCAGACGCAAAAACGCGGTGTGGTCTTTCGAGGTGTTTCCTCCCAAGGCGCAGAGCGGCATGGACGGGATCAACGCGACTCTTTCTGAGCTTGCCGATCTTGCGCCGGATTACGTATCCGTCACATACAGCGCGGGCGGCAGCCGCAACGCGCACACCGCAGAAGTCGCGCGCAAAGTGCGCGCGCTCGGCATGGAGCCGCTTGCGCACATCACCTGCGTGAACTCTACGCGGCAGGAAGTGCTGTCCGCTCTGGAAAACCTGAAGGCATCGGGAGTCGAAAATGTGCTTGCGCTCCGCGGCGACAGGGTGGAGGGGGCGACGTCGTCCGACTTCTGCTACGCTTCCGACCTCATTTCTTTCATAAACTCAAACGGCTTCGATTTCGACGTGTCCGCCGCGTGTTATCCGGAGGGGCACCCGGAGAGCGAAAGCATGCTCGCTGACGTCCGCCACCTCAAGGAGAAGGTGGATCTCGGCGTCACGCACCTCAACTCGCAGCTGTTTTTCGACAACGACGACTTCTTCCGCTTTATGGACATGGTGCGTCTTGCCGGTATAGACGTGCCCGTACAGGCAGGGGTAATGCCGCTTGTCAAAGCCTCGCAGTTCGGCGGCATAGTGAAGATGACCGCGGCGAAGATCCCGTCCAAGATGTCGCGCATGTACGCGCGTTTTGCCGACGATCCGGAGTCGCTGTGCGAGGCGGGGATAGCGTACGCCACCGACCAGATCATTGATCTTCTCAGCGGCGGTGTGGACGGCGTGCACCTTTATATCATGAACAACGCCTACGTTGCGCGCCGCATTACGGAGAATGTGCGCCCCTTCCTCGAAAAATTGTGCTCGGAGAAAAGGTCATGAAGATAGACCGTGCGGAGACGCTCCGCTATCTCGGCTTCCGCGGACAGGAGCTTTCCGCCGCGGACGAGAGCAATCTCGCGCGCGCGGAAGAACTGTGCCTTTCCGCGGCGACGCCACGTACGGTGTGGGCAAGGTACGATTTCGACTGCGCGGCGATGACTCCCGTAGGCAGCGGAGTGGTATTCCGCGGCAACGCGATCAGGCGCCACCTTGCAGGGTGCAGGGCTGTATATCTTATTGCGGCGACTTTGGGACTGGGGCTGGACAAAACGATAGCCGGGCTGATGCGCACCGAGCCTGCCGTGGGAGTCATGACGGATGCCGCCGCGGTTTCGCTCATCGAAAGCGTGCTGGACGACCTGTGCGCCGACCTTGCGGCGAGGGAACATGGCAGACTTACGCGCCGCTTTTCGTGCGGGTATGCGGATTTTCCGCTCGAACAGCAGACGGATTTCATGCGTTTGCTCGATATGGGCAGAAAGCTCGGAGTGTTCATAGGGGCGGACTACCTGATGACTCCGCAAAAGACGGTGACCGCCGTCATAGGGGTGAGGGAAGGAGAAGAAAAGAAATCATGAAAAAGAGTTTTCTCGAATTTGCGAAGAGCGGATTTGTGCTCCTCGACGGAGGTTTCGGTACGGAATTGCAAAAAGCCGGGCTTCCCGGCGGAGTCGCGCCCGAAACGCTCAATACGACCGCGCCCGAAAAGGTGCTTGCGGTGCACCGCGCGTATGCCGCGGCGGGCGCCAACGTCATTTCGTCCAATACATTCGGCGCGAACAGGCGCAAACACCCCGCGCCGGGCGAGGCGGCGGAACTCACCGCCGCAGGCGTGCGCCTTGCGCGTGAAGCGGCAGGGGAGAATGGTTACGTCGCGCTGGACATAGGGCCTACCGGCGCGCTCACCGAGCCGCTGGGGGATATGTCCTTCGAGGAAGCCTACGACGTATTCCGCGAGCAGATAGAAGCAGGGAAGGGCGCGGACGTCATTCTGATAGAAACGATGTCCGACCTCACTGAGGCGAAAGCCGCGGCTCTCGCGGCGCGCGAGCACAGCTCTCTTCCCGTCATGTGCTCCATGACTTTCGACGAGAGCGGCAGGACGTTCACGGGGTGCAGCGTGGAGTGCTTCGGCATCACGATGTCCGCGTATGCGGACTTCCTGGGTATAAACTGTTCGCTGGGGCCGGACAAAATTTTCCCGCTCATGAAGAGGTTGATGACGGTGAGCCGCGTGCCGGTATTCGTAAAGGCGAACGCAGGGCTTCCTGACAGCGAAATGAACTATCCCGTAGGCGCGGAGGAATTCGCGGCGATGTATGCCGAATACGTTGACGAAGGAGTGTCCGTACTCGGCGGCTGCTGCGGCACCACGCCTGCCCATATCGCCGCGCTTAAAAAGCTGACAGCGCACAAAAAGCCGGTTAAGCGTGACATAAACTATGTTTCAGCCGTCTGTTCTGCAACTGCGGCGGTTTTCATCGACGGAGTGCGCGTCATCGGCGAACGCATAAATCCTACCGGGAAAAAGGCGATGAAGGAAGCTCTGATGAAGGGCGATATGGATTACGTCGCCGCTCAGGCGCTGGAGCAGACGGAAGCCGGCGCGGACATCCTCGACGTCAACTGCGGTCTGCCCGGTATCGACGAGAGCGAGATGCTGCCGCGGCTGGTGAAGTTCGTGGGTTCGGTCACGGACGCGCCGCTGCAGATAGACTGCGGCAAGGCGGACGCGGTGGAAAAGGCGCTTCGCGCTTATACGGGCAAGGCGATAGTCAATTCCGTGAATGCGGAGGATTCTTCTCTCGCCTCGCTGCTGCCGCTCGTGAAGAAGTACGGTGCGGCGGTGGTCGCGCTTACCGTCGGCGAAGACGGGGTGCCGCAGACGGTGGAGGACAGGCTCGTGCTCGCACGCAAGATAATCGAGGCGGCGAAGTCGTACGGCATTCCCGAACAGGACGTGTTCGTCGACTGTCTTACGCTCACCGCGGGGGCGCAGCAGGAACAGGCTCTCAACACCCTTTCCGCGCTCACGCAGATAAAGAGGGAGTATGCGGTAAAGACCACGCTCGGAGTGTCCAACGTGTCTTTCGGACTGCCGGCACGGAAGATCGTCAACACCGCGTTCCTCACCATGGCGATGTATGCCGGACTGGATCTTCCGATACTCAATCCCAACATAGCCGAAAACATGCAGGCGGTGGACGCGTTCAATGTGATCTCGGGACGCGACCGCGGCTGCGCGGAGTATGCGGCGAAGTATGCAGGGTACAAGGACGTGCCGGCAGTGCCGGCGGGAGTCTCCGCGCCTTCCGCGGATGCGGCGGTCTGCACACCGGCGAAAGACGCGGGGGAGGAGCTTTTCTACTGCATATCCAAAGGGCTCGCCCGTGCGGAAACGCTCACCCGCGAGCTGCTCGGCACGCACGACGGGCTTGCCGTCATAGACGACTACCTCATCCCGGCGCTTGGCAGAGTGGGGGACGATTACGCGGCGGGCAGGATATTCCTGCCGCAGCTCATTTCGTCCGCGGAGACCGCAAAGGCGTGTTTCGACGCGGTGCGGGCATCTCTCCCCGACGCGTCCGGCGCGGAGAAGGGGGTGATCGTGCTTGCGACCGTCAAGGGCGACGTGCACGACATAGGCAAGAACATCGTCAAGACCGTGCTTGAAAATTACGGTTACAGGGTGGTGGACCTCGGCAAGAACGTGCCGCCCGAAGACGTGGCGGAGGCGTGCGCGAAGCACGGAGTCAGGCTGTGCGGACTCAGCGCGCTGATGACCACAACGGTGGACAATATGCGCGTTACCGTGGAGCGCGTACACGCACGCTGTCCCGGCTGCAAAGTAATGGTGGGCGGCGCGGTGCTCACTGCGGATTACGCAGCCGAGATCGGCGCGGACCGCTACTGCCGCGACGCGACGGAGAGCGCGCGTTATGCCGCGGAGGTGTTCGCGGCGGACTGAGCCGTCCCGTGCTCCGCCTCGGCTCCGGTCTGTCGTATGTGCCTGTTTGCCGAAAACGTCGATAAAAGTTGAAAAACGCGCGTTAAACCGCTTATTCCGTCACTTTTCGGGAGAGCGGTTTTCTTTTGCTTTTTCATGTGCGCGCCGGACGCGTACGGAAAATAAGGTCTTGAAATCCTTCTGCCTGCGTGTCATAATATATGTGACGAAACGTCAGGAGGGGGAAATATGGAATATAAAATGAAACTCACCGACGAACAGCTCGGGATACTGAACGGGGAGCGCGGCGCGACAATGGCGAAAGTCATGAAGACGCTCGTGCTTTTCGGCGACGTATTCGGAGCGGAAAAACTCGTGCCCGTCACCCACAAGCAGGGGCATCTGGTCACGAGTTTCGGGATAGGGTTGCTCAAGCCGCTCTTCCGCACTATGGACGAACTCATTTCGGCGGGACTGAAAGCCGAGGGCGGATTCACCGTCGATCCGCGTCCGATCGACTACGAGAATGTGAAGTGCGGGCTTCTCGACAAGCTGGTGTTCAGCAAGATCATGTACTCCCAGCAGCAGCGTTACGAGCAGCAGCTCGCGGCGGTGGGGCTGCGGAGTGCGGACGCTTTCAGCTGCACGTGTTATCTGCCCGAAACAGGTAATATCCCCAAAAAAGGCGACGTGCTGTCGTGGGCTGAGTCATCCGCAGTGGTTTACGCCAACTCGGTGCTCGGCGCGAGGTGCAACCGCAACAGCGGCATGCTGGATCTGTTCGGTTCGATCGTCGGATTTGTGCCTTACTTCGGTCTGCTCACCGACGAGGGCAGAAAAGCGTCGTGGAAGGTGTACGTCAAGACGACAAAAAAGCCGGAAGCGCAGGTGCTCGGCAGCGCGATCGGTATGAAAGTCGTCGAGGACGTCCCGTACGTTTACGGGCTGGACAAGTTTCTCGGCAACGAACTCAACGACGAAGCGACGGCGTATCTCAAGGATTTCGGCGCGGCGACGGCAAGCAACGGAGCGGTGGGACTGTATCATATAGACGGTCTTACGCCGGAGGCGAAGGAGCTGGGCGAATCGCTCGTGCTTCCCGACGCGAATACTTACATAATCGACGACGCGGAGCTTGAAAGGGTATACCGCTCTTACCCCGTCATGTGGAAAAATCCCGACGGACCTGCGAAGCTGTGCTTCATCGGCTGTCCGCATCTGACTTACGGGCAGTTGGTCGGATGGACGAAAGACATATGCGCGGCGCTGAGATCCGCCGGCAGGAAGAAGGTCGCCGTGCGCACCGTGCTTTGCGCGGCTCCGGGAGTTGCGGAAAAGTTCAAAAAGACGCCTCTTTACGGCGAACTTACCGCGACGGGCGCGACGCTTACCAGCATTTGTCCGCTCATGTACACCAACAATCCGCTCACAAAAAGCACCCCGATCGCAACCAACAGCAACAAACTGCGCACCTATTCCGTGGCGCGCTACTACAAGGACGCGGATATGCTCCGCGTGATCGCAGGCGGGGAGGGCAAGTAAAATGAAATCGTTCAAAGGCAGAGTGATCGCAGGCGGCAGATGGGAAGGCGAAGCGGTGGTGTCCCGCGCGGGCGTCAATACGCTGGCGACCTTTCAGAAGAGCGCGATGGCAAACAAGTCCGAAGTCATCGTTTCCGACCAGAACAACCCCGACATCTACGGCAAAAATATTACGGGCAAGGCGCTGTGTCTGCCCGTGACGATAGGCTCGACGACGGGAGGTCTTGTCATTCAGACCGTATGCGCGATGAAGATCAATCCGGCGTGCTTCCTGTTCTCAAAGCACATCGACAGCCTTGCCGCGAGCGGCATAGTGCTCGCTAAGGTGTGGGAGGACAGCGACGTTATCGCGGTGGATCAGCTCGGCGACGAATTTCTCGAAGCGGTAAAGACCGGCGACAGGCTGAGAGTGGACGAGGACGGCACCGTCACCGTGCTGTGACGTGCGCCGCGGCGCGCTGTTCGTTCCGTCGTTCCGCACCGCACATTTAGCACGAAACAGGGTTTTAATGTGCCGAATCAAATTAAAAAACCGCCGCATGTGCGCATGCGGCGGTTTTGTGTATCATTTCTATACGGATTCATTCGCCGATGATCTTGATCATAATACGCTTCTGGCGCATGCCGTCGAATTCGCCGTAGAAGATCTGCTCCCATGTGCCGAAATCGAGCTTGCCGTCCGTGATCGCCACCACGACTTCGCGCCCCATGATCGTGCGCTTGAGGTGTGCGTCGGCGTTGTCCTCGTATCCGTTGTGGGCGTATTGGGAGTAAGGCTTTTCGGGGGCGAGTTTCTCCAGCCACCGCTCGAAGTCGGAATGAAGCCCGCTTTCGTCGTCGTTGATGAATACGCTGGCGGTGATGTTCATGGCGTTGACGAGCACGAGCCCTTCCTTGACGCCCGATTCGCGCACCGCCTGCGCCACTTCTGGCGTGATGTTTCTGAAGCCGCGTCTTGACGGGATGTTGACTGTCAGCACTTTGCGATAACTTTTCATGATGTTCTCCTTGCGGACGGTGCGTCCTTATCCCGAATATACCTTAATACCGTCCGTGTGTCAACCCCGTGTGCCGCCGCGCTTGCCCGCGGCGGAGAAAAGTATTATAATTCTCTTACGGTCGCATACGGCGGCCGAATGCCTGCGAGGTGTCCGGTGGAAGGATCCTTTCTTTACGACAAACTTCTCGCTTTCGGAGAGGAAAACGTGCTCCCCATGCATATGCCGGGGCATAAGCGCGATACGGAGCGGTTCCCTTGGCTGAAGCCGCTCGGCGGAGCTTACGACATTACCGAGATCGAAGGGTTCGACGACTTGAGCGCGCCGCACGGAGTTATTGCCGCGCTCACGGAGCGTCTGGCGGCGCTGTGGGGCAGCCGCCGCGCATTTTTGTCCGTCAACGGCAGTACGGGCGCAATTTTTGCCGCATTGTCGCTTGCAGGCGAAAACGGGGTGCTTGCGGCGCGGAATTCACACCGTTCCGTTTTCAATGCCGTCGACAGGTTGAAACTGCATGCGGAATACGTCATGCCCCGGACGGTGCCGGGACGAAGTTTTTTCGGCAGCGTTGCTCCCGAAGACGTGGGAAGGAGGCTTGACGAAACAGGGTGCAAAGCCGTGATCGTGACTTCTCCTACGTACGAAGGCGTTGTGAGCGACGTGCGCGCGATCGCAAACGAAGCGCATGCAAGAGGTGCGATGCTGATACTCGACGCGGCGCACGGCGCGCATTTCGGTTTGTGCGGAGCTTTTCCCGAAGGCGGTGCGGAATGCGGCGCGGACATCGTGGTGTCCAGCCTGCACAAGATGCTGCCCGCGCTCACGCAGACCGCCGTCATGCACATATGTTCGGAGCGCGCAGACGCGGAAAAAGCGGCGGCGGTAATGTCCGCTTTTTCGACCAGCAGCCCGTCTTACGTCCTGATGGCGAGTGTGGACGGTATGCTGTCATTCCTTGAAATCGACGGGGAGAAGACTCTGCGGCGTCTGGCGGCGGATATTGCGGCTTTCCGCCTGAAAGCCAAGTCGTTCCGACATTTGGAAGTGTTCGACGGCGAGGCGGAGAATTGCCCGGAAATTTACAAAATCGACGCTTCAAAGATCTATATTGATTGCACAAAGTGCGGATTTGACGGTTACGCACTTAAGCGCAGGCTGAGAAGAGAGTATGGGATAGAGATGGAGTGCGCCTATCCGGGCGGCGCGCTGGCATACGTTGCCGCAGGCGACGGCGAAGAGAGTCTAGGCCGGCTGTACGACGCGCTGTATGCCGTCGACCGCTCTTGCGGCGATGACCGTACTGCGGCGGAAAGCGTCCGCGGAGAGGGCGCTCTGCCGGCGGCGGGAGAAAAGGTGTACGACATTTTCGAGGCGTCGCGCATGGCGTGTACGACCGTTCCCGTCGGTGGGGCCGCAGGACGCGTGTGCACCGAGAGCGTGTGGGTTTATCCCCCCGGCGTGCCCGTGCTGCTTGCCGGCGAGCGCGTCACGGAAGAGTGCGCGGATTATATCGCCGCCGCGGCGGCGCGCGGGGCGGAAGTCGCTTCGCCGTCCGGCGTTTTCGGCGGTACGGTAAAAGTCGCCGCGGAGTGACGTCGCGTCGCGCACGGCGCAGGCACCCGTAAATGCCGCGTCCCCTTGACAAACGCATAATGCGTAAGTATAATGTAATAAATAAACATTCAGGAGCAGATTATGAAAAGGATCATTTCTTTGAATACGCGCAATCTCGAAACGAGCAGAAAAGACGGCGGCTGCGGCGAATGCCAGACCTCCTGCCAGTCCGCATGCAAGACGTCCTGCGGCGTTGCAAATCAGAAGTGCGAAAAGCCTGCCAAATGACGGGTTTTTCACGTCCGATTTTCGGATGATTCCGCCCCGCGGGGGCGGATTTTTATAGGTTTCGGGAATGGTACATCTTTTCAGCAGACTCGGATACAACATAGCCGTAGATACGGCTAGCGCGTCGGTGCATGTGCTTGACGACGTCGCATTCGACGTGGTGTCGCTTTACGGCAAAGAATCGGACGAATCCGTCGTCGCTTCCGTTGCGGCACGCCGCGGCGTCGGAGAGGACGAGGTGCGCGAGTGCCTTGCGGACGTGAAGGAACTGGTTGCCGCGGGCACGCTGTTTTCCGAGGACAAATTCCGCCCCGATGTGAACGCGCTGGCAAAGCGCGCGTCCGTTGTCAAGGCACTGTGTCTGCACGTTGCGCACACTTGCAACCTCGACTGTGAGTATTGCTTCGCAAGCCAGGGGAAGTATCACGGCGAACGCGCGCTTATGACTTTCGACGTGGCAAAGCGCGCAATCGATTTTCTTATAGACAACTCCGGCGGCAGGCACAACCTCGAAGTGGACTTTTTCGGCGGCGAACCGCTCATGAATTGGAATGTCGTGAAAAAGACGGTTGAGTACGCAAGATCGCGCGAAAAGGAGTGCGGCAAGCACTTCCGCTTCACCCTTACGACCAATGGGATGCTTGTGGACGACGAAGTAATAGAGTTCAGCAACCGCGAGATGGACAACGTCGTCATGAGCCTTGACGGCAGGCGTGAAGTCAACGACCGTTTCAGAAAGACTGTCGGAGGCGTAGGCAGTTTCGACGTCATCGTGCCGAAGTTTCAGAAGTTCGCCGCCGCGCGCGGAGATAAGGACTACTACATCCGCGGCACGTTCACGCACCTCAATCCCGACTTCATGAAAGACATCGAGGTCATGCTGGCGCTGGGATTCGACAAGCTCAGCATGGAACCCGTCGTTGCCTCTCCCGATTCGCCTTACGCGCTGACCGAAGAGGACAAAGCCGTCGTCATGGAGCAGTACGAGCTGCTCGCGAAGAAAATGATAGAGAAAAACGCGCAGGGTACACCTTTCGTGTTTTATCATTATATGTTGGATCTGGAACACGGTCCGTGTATTTACAAGCGTATTTCCGGGTGCGGCTCGGGCACGGAGTATCTTGCCGTGACGCCGATGGGAGAGCTTTATCCCTGTCATCAGTTCGTGGGGGAGAAGAGATTCTTGATGGGCAGCGTGTTCGACGGCATTTCCGAGGAGGGGAAGGCGGTGGGAGAGCGGTTCAAACGCTGCAACGCCTACTCCAAGCCGGAATGCGACGATTGCTGGGCAAGGCTGTATTGTTCGGGCGGCTGCGCTGCCAACGCATGGCACGCCGCCGGCGACGTCAACGGCGTCTACTCCTACGGCTGCGACCTCTTCCGCTGCCGCATGGAATGCGCCCTCGCCGTCAAAGCCGCCGAAGCGCTGCGCGGATGACAGTCCGATCATTCGTTTTAAGACGGTGCCGGCTGTTTTCAATGCTTGACGTGAATTGAGAGAATTTGCCGACAAAATGACGACTAAATTCATTTAAGTTAGCTTTTTACCGACTGAAAAACACGTCCCGTAAGAGGACGTGTTTTTAATGTTTTTGGCATTCTGTGCGGGTGAAAAGTTGTTGGGGCTCTTTTGCGATCCTTGTCATTGGCGAAGGACAGACGTCGCGACTGTGTTGATTGTACGAGCCGGACCAGTTGTCTTTAGCTACGCCGGTTCGTGACAAGGAACGTCTGCCGTTACGCGTCCTGGGCGTCGGCGGGGGGATTGAAGCCGTTGCCCTTCACTTCGCGCGCCTTGGTGATGAAGGTGAAGGCTGCGGGGTCGCATTCCTGGATGATGCGTTTGACGGTGTTGATCTGTTTGCGGCGCACCACACACACCAGCACTTTGTGTTCCTCACCGGTGTAGTAGCCTATGCCGTCCATGATGGTCACGCCGCGGTGCATTTCGCGGGTGATATGTTCCGCGATCTCGTCATGCTTGTCGGAGATGACGTTGAACACCAGCGATGACTGGAAGCCGGACTGCAGCACGTCCGCGACCTGCGAGGTGGCGAGCTGTGAGAGGAAGGAATAGATCATGGGTGAGAGCACCGCAGTGATGACCGCGCTGGTGTCGCTGTAATCGAGATCCTGCGTGAATGCGAGTCCGCCGGAAGCGATGACGATAATGCAGTCGCACATGAAAATGAGCCACTGCACGTCGGAGATGGGGTTCTTGGCATAGATGAGTTTGCCGATGACGTCCGTGCCGCCGAGGGAGGTGTTGTAGCGCAGCATGAAGCCGAGGCTTATACCGGCGAGCGCACCGCCTGCGAGCGAAGCAAGGAGTTTATATCCGCTTTCCGGCGCTTCAACCGCGTATTGCGGCACATCAGCCAGATCGAACACTCCCATGAACACGGAGTAGACCACCACGCAGAACATGGTGTTGAAAGCGAATTTTTTGTCCAGAACGATGAACGCCGCTATAAAGAGCGGGATGTTGAGGACGAGCGCGGTGATTGCCGGGTTGAAAACCGTGTCCGCAAGGTGCGCGTCGAATGGGAGCACCGCGTTGTAGAGCAGGGATGAAAGACCCGTAATGCCGCTCGGCGCAAACCCGTTCGGGACGATGAAGATGTATGCGGAGAGCGCGCGGATCAGCGCAAGCACCGCAAGGAAGAGGTAAAATCTCGTGACATGCAGCACCCGTTTCGGGGTGATGTTTTTGAGCCTGACGGAAAGAGGCAGTTTTTCGGATTTGATCTTATCAGCCATATGCGGATCCTCCCCGAAGCGCCGCGCGCCTATGCGCATGCGCGTATAACTTCCGGTTGCCACAAATATAAACATTTTGCGCGAGCAAGTCAAGGAAAAACGCGCGAGTTTTCCGCATGCATTCAGGCAGCTGAAACATAACCGCACACGCCATGGTATTTGTAGCGTTATTATCAGCGAATTAACATAAACAACTCAGTAGAGAGACATTGAATAGGAGAGCATGTAGTAAGGATTTACTATTAGTATTATGGAAACAATGCTTTTGTCCCCCCACCGGCAAGAATGCAACTACCGGATAAAGGCTCTCCAAGCTGAGTCATAAGCAGATATATCAGCTCTGCTATTTCCTCAGCTCGTATTGTTCGGCGAATCGAGTTGTCGTTCCATTGCTTCCCCGGACGTATACCGTCAGTAAAATCTGCTAAGCCTTTCATCAGATCGGTATAAACCGGACCGGGTTCGACACAGTTTAGAATAATACCGCGTTCACCTAAATATTTACCATAAGCATGTACGATTCGAGACAATGAAAGCTTTGCAATTTGATAAACAGACAACAGATCTCTGTGAGCGCTTATTGAGGAAACCACACATATATTCCCTTTCACTGATTTTGAATACAATAAATTGGCGAAATTTCTCATCAAAAAGAAAACGCCTTTTAAATTTGTATTCATTACGTTATCCCAATCGGTCTCGGAAATATTCCACCCTTTCCAGTTAGAGCCGTCAAAATTTATTCCGCTTGAAATGACTAGCCCGTCCAGTTGTGCGTCTTCGATCATATTCTGTGACTTTTCGAGAAGTGCCTCGTGTTCTTTAATTTTTGTAATGTCAAAATCGAGAATATGAATTTTGCTTTCTATATTGTTGTTAGTTTGTCCTAAACTTTCTGCCAAAGACTTTTTGGCGTTTTGAAGTTTAATTTTATTTCGCGAGGCAAGTATAACATTCTGAGCACCGGAGCAGAGCAGTTTTTCTGCAGCGGCATAGCCAATGCCGCTGCCGCCGCCGACTATGATAATATTTTTTGGACGCAAGCTAAGTTCCATAGATCCTCTCACTCACAAAATACTTCGAAGAAAATAGGTTTTTGAGTTTTTGAGCTAATGAAGTACGGGAGAAGCTTATCGAATTCTCCTGGACTTTTGGCCGATATATACTCAAAGCCTGTTGATCTTACCCATCCTTCGGCCGATGTGTTGTGTTGTGATGTAACGGCGCGGAGATTGTGACTGCGCAGAAGTCCGGAGCCATTATTGTTTACCATAAGAATTCTGACATTGTTGCCGGGATTTTTATTCCAAATACTGTTCATATCATAGAAGAATGACAAATCGCCGACAAGCAAAAAGCATAAACGGTCATTTGTTACGGCACATTGTCCCATAAATGTAGACGTGCAGCCGTCTATGCCGTTTGTTCCCATATTGCAAAATACGTCTACTGTTTTGTCAAGTTTGTAACGTCTGCAGTCGAAGAAACTTTGTCCGACACCGAGGTGCAGTATAGAGGATTTGGGTATTGCAGGCAGGAATTTGCTTTGGATATAATGTGCGTTAAATGACTTCGGCACGGGGACAAGAACTTTATCATTTAATTCCTTCCATTTGCCGTAATATACCCCGTTGTTAAGAGCATCCCCCGCTTTTTCTGCGAAATAACGGAAGAAATAGTCCTGCGAGCACTCTAGCACAGATGACAATCTGAAATAATAGTCGCGTATTTTGCCGTCGGGAGAGACACTCCAGTGTCGTATATTGCCATATCCTCCACGTATTTTGAATGTTAAAGGATCATTCATGAGCCTTTTTCCGCCAACTGTAATTAAAATATCCGGAGAAAGCTGTGTATTGAATTCCGCCTGACTTATTGAGTTAAGCATAACAAAGGGTTGCAGTGAATATGCGCAATTCAAATTAGAAATATGGTCGGTGACTATCACGCAATTATATTTTTTTGCAAAATCCTCGATGTATTTAAGTTGAGTTTCCGTCGGCGGAGGATTTTGTCCATATACAACAAGGATCCGTTGAGATTTTTTCAACGAATTCACCCAATCCATCATTTTTTCCGGACCATTATTAAAACCGGCGCGTAGAATGTGAGGATAAACAAATGGCAATAAACTCCATGCCGAACGGGGGAGCTTTGCTCCTATGCTGATGTTGTCTATTGTTATGTTAATGTGCACAGGACCGGGAGTATTGTGGGTGGACTCTAATATACAGTCTGAAATATCGCGTCTAGACTGCAATTCCGCTTGTTTTCCGCCGCCCTCGGGCAAGGAAACCTCTTTTTTGACAACTCCGGAGTATATATTTTTTTGAGGGATCGTTTGATCCTCACCTTGATTTAGATATATTTCGCGTCTGTCCGCAGTTATCATGATGAGAGGTATACCTGTATAATAAGCTTCTGTGACAGCCGGCAGATAGTTGCTTGCCGCAGTTCCGCTCGTGCAGACACAAGCAACAGGCTGGCGCAACTGTGCCGCAATGCCCAGACCGAAATACGCTGCGCTTCTTTCGTCTGTAACACGATGCAGAATAAACTGATCTGCATTGTTTTCGAACATTCTTATCAGCGGTACATCTCTTCCGCCGGGAGATAAAACAACATGCTTAATACCGTAATCTCTCAACAATGTAGCCAAAAGGCGGATTTTTATAAAATCAGGATTTTCATGTAACCGTTGTTCATCCTCAATATCCATGAATTTGTAGAATGAACTTGGAATTGAAAAGTTGTCCCTTTTCATCTGACTTAAATGTGTTTTAAGCCATGATAGTGCTATTGTTTTTTCTCTCGCAACATTAGTATTTGCGGCGGTCCAATCCACATTAAAGTCAATATCTATGTTATTGACAATTTGTGCCGGATCGCTTTCCTCAAACACTCTTCTTGATTCTAATTCTAGAGTATTCATTAGGGAAACAAATCGATCAGCCCCTCTAACTGTATTGTAATAAACAGAAAAATCTTTCTTGAAAACATAAGCCATACAAGTTCCATGGAAAGAGTCTGTTACAATATATGACGCATTGTCGTAAGCATATAAGAAGTTGGACACAGAGAGAGGTGAGAGTATATTTAACCCTTCAAAGACATCAGCAAAATTCTTGTGGTATGCCGATGCCGCATCTGGGACACAAATTATATCAAGCTTTAATTTCTCGGCTATCTTTTCGATTTGTTTTCTTTTTGCTTCAGTAGGATTCAGAATAAATGCGAGCAGATATTTTTTGCTGGGTAATTTAGCATTTGCTTTCTTTGCAGCAGTTCTGTATTCTTCAACATCCGGTAAGAAAACGGCATCAATAAGTTGTGTAGCATTGACGCCATAAAATTTTTTTGCAATATCGACAGCGTAATCTTCTCTTACCGAAACAGCGTCAAATCTTTTTAATAATGGAGAGGTTGCATCAATAAAAGATTTTGGGGGATTAAAATCAGCTGTCCCGAAAGAAGTAGAATAAGAGAGTTTTGTTTTATTTTCATCAACAAAATTTAAGAAAGAATCTTCCTTGGAAAAACAAATGCGATTGTTCCAAAGTTGATCTCCGCCTACAATAAATGCATCGCAAAGTTGATTGAATTTTCCTAATTCTCTAACATCAACTTGAGGCGAACAATCATAATGTTGTTTCGCAAACGTCATAGCAATGCAATTATCGGGAATTACATAACGTCCGGGAAGCCCAGTGGCTTCCTGTATCATCAATACTGAGTATCCGAGATTTCGTACAGTTCTTTCAAGCGCAAAGTATGTTAGACAGCCGCCGAAGTTTTCATGTCCCCACCAACCATATATACCAACATCGTAGTGCTTTTTCATATTCCCTCACAAATTGAATGAATTTGACTATACGAAAATTATATCCCTTATTATGTTAAAAGTCAATTTAATCATGTTCTATCAATCATATAAAGCGTCGTCACTAAGATTGAGCCAAGGCGTTGACTTTTAATCAATATTATTATAACATTAATTTAGTTAATAGGAGGTTAATTGATCTGTCTATTGCCTGACAGGCACTAAGGCGTTTTAGGCAAAGCAGAGGATTGTAAGGGGCGTTGCTATGGGCGGAAATGTAAAAGTAAGTATTGTTGTCCCGGTTTATAATGTCGAAAAATATTTGAAACAGTGTTTGGATAGTGTCAGGAAGCAAACGCTAAAGGATATTGAGATTATTTGTGTTGATGACGGTTCGACAGATAATTCTCTTGCAATCTTGAGAGAGTGTGCGGCAGTCGATCCGCGTATTAAAATTATTTCAAAGCCAAACAGCGGATATGGTAATTCCATGAACCGTGGTATGGATGCGGCGGTAGGGGAATATATCGGTATCGTTGAATCAGATGATTATGTTGATAGGCATATGTTTTCAGACCTATATAATATTGCAACCAAGACTGGAGCGGAGATAGTAAAGTCGGACTATTACGAGTTTTCAACGGAGAATAAAAAATCATTTCAATACATTAACACGGTGCATAATCCTGCATTTTACAATCGGATCATCAACGGCGAGGAAAGCGATGAAATATTTCATTTCAGGATGAATACATGGACGGGAATATATAGGACTTCTTTTTTAAGAAAAAACTGCATACGGCATAACGAAACGCCGGGGGCCTCTTATCAAGATAATGGATTTTGGTTTCAAACCTTATCTCTTGCCAAGTCGATATATTTCGTTAACAAAGCATACTATTATTATAGGCAGGATAATCCTAATTCGAGTATCAATAATAAAGGCAAAGTATTTTGTATGTGTGATGAATTTGCATACATTAGGCGGTTCATAGAATCAAATGATGCGGTAAAGGAGAAGTATCTTAAAGTCTTTTTAGTAAAAAAATATTTCAACTATTTTTATACATACAAACGCATAGCCGATGAATACAAAATGTCTTTTCTGGAGCGTTTTTCTAAAGAATTCAAGCAGTCGCTTGAAGCGGGTGAGTTTGACGATACTCTTATGGCGGGATCAGAGATGTCAAAATTGAGAAGGATTATGGAAGACCCAAAACAATTTTATTATGATGATATGCTTTGGTGTCTTAACGAAGAATATCTGAGGAAAGTCAATTATAGAAACTATCTGCTTACCTTGATCGGAGAGAAAAATGGAAAAAGAAATTAAGATTTCGGTAGTTGTACCTGTATATAATACGGAACGTTATTTGCGGCCATGTTTGAATAGCCTTCATAATCAGGATTTCAAAGATGTCGAATTTATTTGTGTTGACGATGGATCAACAGATAAATCGTTGGATATTCTGAAAGAGTTTGCACAAAGGGACGAGCGATTTGTTGTGATCTCTCAAAAAAATGGTGGGCCGGCGAAAGCGCGCAACACAGCACTCAGCAAAGCTCGGGGAGAATACATAGGGTTTGTAGATTCCGATGATTATTTAGTTAGCGGCGCATATGGGTGTATATACAATATTGCGAAAAAGAATAATGCCGATATTGTTGTATTCGGAGCTTATACGGAGCCGGATAATGCTCCGGACTGGATAAAAGAAACATTATCGCCTCGCGATGTCGTTTATGATAAATTTGTACCCGAGGTATTGTTCAAAGAAAAAGGGGCACGTCCGTTTTTGTGGTTACAGTTGGTAAAAAGAGATATTATCGTCAAGCATAACCTGCATATGGATGAGTCATTACGACTTGGAGAAGATCAGCTTTTCCAGATGGCGTACTTTCCTTATGCGAAGAAAATCGTTTTTACGTCTGAGAAATATTATATCTATCGTTGGCAACGTGAAAATTCTATCATGGCGACGTATAAAGACGATCAGGCTCATAAATTATTGACGCATACCGCTTTGATTGAAAAAGCGTTTGAGCAGATTAAATATTATGATAATGCTGATGCTTTACGCAAGGAAGTGCTTGTTTGGTCAATATTTTTTATTTGGGGGGATTTGATTAATCAGCTGAGTAAAGTACAAAATGAAATAGCATCTAAGTTGAAAAAGATTTATGAGAAGAACAATTATCGCAAGTATTATGCTGATATGGATTGTTGGGGGCAGAAGCGATTAGATCAAATCATGCTTATGGCTGCCAATGGGGAAAATTATAATGAGAAAATCAATTCGTATAAAAAAGCAATTGCCGATGTGGAGGCAGAAATAGATTCTATAAAAAAATCACGATCTTACCGCAAGTATGCTAAACGAGAAAACAGCCTTTTTGTAAAATTTATTGTATGCTTGAGAGATAACGGGTGGAAATATACGCTAATAAAAGTAAGGGATAAACTTTTTAAGCGGCACTGAGATATATGCAACAAGAAATAGTTTATAAGAACAGAAGACCGGTTGTGCCGACGGGGTGCTTCTTTCAGGGGTGTTACAATCCGGAGTATGAGGCGGAGATCAGGAAGGGGAAGGATCTGTGCTGGCGGTTCAACGCGTTGCATCCCTGCGACAGGGAAGGGCAGACGGCGGTGCTGAAGGAGCTCCTCGGCGAGATGGGCAGGGACGTCGTATTCACGCCGCCCTTCTGGTGCGACTACGGCTACAACATCAAGGTGGGGGACAGCTTTTATGCCAATCACAACCTCGTCATCACGGACGGGGCGGAGGTGCGGTTCGGTGACAACGTATTCATCGCGCCGAACTGCTGTTTCACCACGGCGGAGCACCCGACCGATCCCGATCTGCGGAAGGCGGGGATAGAGATCGCCAAGCCTATCACGGTGGGCAACAACGTATGGATAGGCGCGGGCAGCACGGTGCTTGCCGGAGTGACCATAGGCGACGACGCGGTCATCGGGGCGGGCAGTGTGGTGACGCGCGACATACCTCCGCGCACGGTCGCGGTGGGCGTGCCTTGCCGCGTGGTGCGTGAAATCACGGAGGCGGACAGACACCGCTATCCCATGCACGAGAGCATAAAGGATAAGTTCCGCCCGTGAAAGATGTGGTGAAGCGGTCAGGCGGAAATTGATTTGAAGTGTGTTTCAAGACGGAAAAACAGCCCGCAAATGCGGGCTGTTTTGTATTGGATGATTTTTGTTGATTTTGTGTGTAGAGTGTTTAGATTGGATTGCGGGTGTGGCAGGGGAGTACACTTAACGTGTACGGCACTTCTTGACGTCGAGGATGTATCCCTCCATCGTTTTGTCCTTCTTGAAGCCCTTGATGACACGCGCGAAGCCGCCTTTCTTGCCGTTGCACATATCGACAAGCCCTTCCACGCTTTCCATGGAGAGCATGCCGCCCGTGAATCCCATCATCGAGCGCAGCGGCATATCCACCGCCGAGCGCACCATCATCTCGCGGTTGGTGGAGCTGCCGGCGACGATGCCGACGCCGAAGGAGATGAGGTTGTAGAGGAACTTGCCCGTCGCGGACACCGCGACGTCGCTAAGGCTGCAGTTCGCGTCGAATTCGCCCTTGGCATACGGCACGTTCTCCACCACGGACGCACCGTACAGCGCGGCGAACTGTTCCACCGGGATAGTGCGCTTCTGTTCCGTCGTTTCGGTGAGGTCGTAGTAGTAGGGCGCGGTTTCGCGGTAGTCCGGTACGGGGGCGTTGGGATTCGCGGAGGTGACGTTCACGGACGCTTCGAGGCGGATATCCTGAGAGGACGCGCCGACCATGATACCGAACTCGCCGCTTTCGATGTGCCAATCCTTGATGAGCACGTTGTAGTAAGAGAACGCGCGGCTGTCGAGAGTAATGGACACTTCTTTTTCTTCGCCGGCCTGCAGGAAGACTTTGACAAAGCCTTTGAGCTCTTTCTTCGGGCGGAAGATCCTGCTTTCCTTGTCGGCGACGTACAGCTGGGCGACTTCGGCGCCGTCGCGTTCGCCGACGTTCTTCACTTTGAACGTGACGGTGAGCGGCTCGCCCTCTTTGATGCCGTCTGCGGAAAGGCGCAGATCGGAATACTCGAACTTAGTGTACGAAAGTCCGTAGCCGAAGGGGTAGAGCACGGGCTTATCCGCCGCTTCGTAGTAGCGGTAGCCGACGTAGACGCTCTCGCGGTACTGCACGCTCCTGGGCCCCATGGGGAAGTAGCGTGCCACGATGTTGTCGCCGTTCTTGAGCGGGAAAGTTTCGGCTAGCTTACCGGAAGGATTGACGTTGCCGTAGATGAGGTCGTACGCCGCCTTGCCGGAGGACTGTCCGCCGAGGTAGAGGTTGAGGATCGCACGGGCGTGAGGCTCCGCTTCGCCGAGCGCGACGGGCGAGCCGCAGGAGAGGACGAGGATGACGTTCTCGTTCACCTTGGCGATCTCCTCGATGAGCATGTAGTGCGAATCGGGCATATTGAGGTGCTTGCGGTCGAACCCTTCGGATTCGTACTCCGGGGTGAGCCCGACGAACACCAGCACCGCGTCCTTGCCTTTCGCCTTTTCCACGGCTTCCTTGATGAGGCGCGCGCTGTAGCCGTCGCCCCTCATTTTGTAGCCGGGCGCGTAGTCGTATTTCTGCCCCTCGGCGTCCATGGCGTCGAGGAAGGACGTGACTTTCGTGGGATTGATGAGGCTGGAGCCGGAACCCTGATAGCGCGGAGTCTTTGCGAGCGCGCCGATGACGGCGACCTTCTGCGCGGAGGAGAGGGGGAGGGCGGAGCCTTCGTTCTTGAGGAGCACGGCGCCGTTTGCCGCGATCTTCGCCGCCAGCGCGTCGTGCGCGCGGAAGTCGGGCTTGACGTTCTTGTCCTCGCCCGCCTTGCGTTCGAGGGCGAACTTGATGAGCCTCAGCACGACTCTATCCAACTCTTCCGTGGTGATGGTGCCGTCTTTCACCGCTTTGACGATATTCTTGTCGTTCGCGCCGCGGTTGCCGGGCATTTCGAGATCCATGCCGGCCTTGATGCCAGCCACTCTGTCGTTCACCGCGCCCCAGTCGCTGACGACGATGCCCTCGAAGCCCCATTCGTCACGGAGCACATCGGTGAGCATGCGCTTGTTGTCGGAAAGATAGGTGCCGGCAAGACGGTTGTAGGAGCACATGACGGTCGCGGGCTGTTCCGTTTTGACAATGTGCTCGAACGCGGAAAGGTATATCTCTCTGAGCGCGCGTTCGTCCACGATGGTGTCGATGCTCATGCGGAGATGTTCCTGATTGTTGGCGCAGAAATGTTTGAGGGATACGCCGACGCCGTTTTTCTGAACGCCGTGCACCCATGCCGCGCCCATTCTGCCTGCGAGGAAAGGATCCTCGGAGAAATACTCGAAGTTCCTGCCGCAGAGAGGGGAGCGCTTGATGTTGACGCCGGGGCCGAGTACGGTGGAAACTCCCAGTGCCTTCGCTTCCGCCGCGATCGCCGCGCCTTCCGCCTCGATGAGCTGTGCGTCCCATGTGCTTGCCGCGGTGACGGCAGGGGGGAAGCAGGTCGCGGGATAGGACTCCTTCATGATGTTGACCGCGCTGGCGGCGTCCTTTTCGCTTCTGAGTCCGTGGGGACCGTCGGTCATGCGCACGGACGGAACGCCGTGATTTTCCAACGGAGTGGTGTTCCAGAAAGTGAGACCGGAGCAAAGCGCGGCTTTTTCGTTGAGGGTAAGATTTTTAAGTATGTCGGCAGCTTTTGCGCTGACGGCATCCTGGGTTACGCTTTTTTTGACTTCTTGTTCTGACATAATACCTCCCGTCCTGTTGAAGCCTTACTTCGCGCCGCGCACATACGGAGCGCGCGTGCGCACTAATACAAATATACTAGCATTGCAAAGGAGAATAATCAACACTTTAACGGCAAAAAGCGGCGGATTTCAGCGTTTTAAGCGGTTCTGCCGCCGCAGAAAGAAGTTTTAAGGACGAAAAGCATCCGTTTCCGCGCGGCGGACGACGCTCTGCGGCGCTTCCGTGCGCGGTGCGGCGGCGATGTCCGGACGGAAGAGCGGTTTATGCAGTAAAACGGGGTTTATGACGCTGTATGACAATAATAAACGCGCGTTTGCGCGCATAACGCGCTGCCGCATACGCCGCGCCGTACCGGCGCGCACGCGGATATGCGGACGAATTTCGCGTTGATGTTGGCGGCGCGCAAAAAAAATGGTAATATGGGTGTAACCTCCGTGCGCGGCGGTCGTATATTTAGCGAGAGCAGGCAACAGATGAAGAACGACGCATTCGAAAGATTATTCAAAAAATACTACAACGAAGCGAAGCTGTACGTTACGGCGCTCAGCCGCAACGAAGCTCTTGCCGAGGATATAGTGTCGGAGTCTTTCGTAAAGGCGTTCAACCTCATCGACGAGGAGAAAGAGAGCTTCAAATTCTGGCTTCTAAAAGTGTGCAGAAACGCATACTTCGACTATCTCAAAAAGGCTAGGCGGCTCGCTCCCGTGCACGACAACATGCGCGGCGACAATGCGGATCTCGCCGAGAAAGTCATCGAGGACGAGGAATACCGCGCGCTTTACCGCGCCATAGCGCTGCTCAAGGACAACTACCGCGAAGTGATACTTCTCTACTACTTCGACGAGCTTTCCGTGTCTGAGATCGCCGGCATCACGGGGCAGACCGTGCAGAACGTGAAAGTGTTGATGTACAGAGCAAGAATGAAACTTAAAGAAATTCTGGAGGACTGATATGAATTACGAAGAAGCATTCAGGCATTACCGCGAAGGGACCGCCACAGAAGAAGAGAAGGCTTTCGTGCAGGAGGAGATCGCAAAGGCCAAAGCCCTTTCCAGTCTCATGGACGATCAGGGGCTCGCCGTCAAACCCGCGCCCATCAAGGAAGCGGATGCGAAGGAAGTCAAGGACGCCAAGCAGCACCTCGTGTGGAAGCGCGTACTTGCGGGACTGCTCGCCGTCATAGTGCTGCTTGTGGCACTCGGCGCGATCCTCGGCGGGGTATTCGGCTCGGCGGCGGCGTATGCGAACGACAACATCGCCGTGTCGAGAGCGGAAGCGCGCGACATCGCCGCGGAATTTGCGATGGAGGACGCGGCAAGACGCGGTTATACCGTCGAGGGCAACGGCTATTATGTTGAATCCGAAAGAGAGATCGACGAACGCTTCAATTTCGAAGGCGATCTCAAGAGCAGCTATTACAGCTACAAAGTGGACGTGACCTGCTACACGACGGACGGTTACGAACTGGAGTACGAGATCGAGGTCAACTCGCATACCGGCAGCGCGTGGGTGTACGAGTTCGATCTGGACAGAGAAGGCCGCAGATAAACCGGATAAGCATTACCGCCTGCCGGCGGCAAGACAAGGGGAAGACGCGTCATGTGTCTTCCCCTTGTGCTGTTGCGGGTATTTCTGTCGCGCGGCAGGAAGCGCCGCGCCGCAGAGCCGCACGTCGTCCGCGTCCCTCATTTTCCCTGCGGTATCAGGACAGTTTGTCGCGCCTTGGCGTAAAATTCCGTGCTTATTGCATAGAATATACCCGAGGTGTTTATGTGGTCTAACGTCATCAGCATCGACAAGGGGTTTCGGAGGGAAACGGAGTTCATACTCGGAAAGCTGCAGAACATCAGACATCTGTCCTATGCGGTGGAGGAAAGCAAGGACAGAGTGTTCATATACATTGCCTCGGTATGCGAGATGCAGGATGAGGTCGAAGCGCAGGTGCGCGACATCCTGCAGACCGTGTTCCTGGTGTTCATGAAGCTGCGTTTTTTTCTGCGGTATTTACAGAATATGGAGTTGAACCATGCAAATTGCGCGCTGATAAGCTCGCTTGTGCATTTTGACTCGGAGTACGAGAAGGGCATCGTCAACCGCGTCCTGTCCGAAACGGTGGACTACGCCGTGGACGGACTCGTCAACTTCCGCCTGCGGCCGCTCACGGAAAACTGGGAGGAGCTCGCCGCCCTCGCCATGCGGCTCATATCCTCCGGCGGCAGAGGGGACATCTACGACATCGCGTCTTTCATCACGGGCACGGACGGCGCGAAAAACCGTATCGCCCTCACGCACGACGCTCTCTTCAATCTCACCGTGCGCCGTCCCATCGAGGTGATCGACCTTTTCGACAAGCCGGAGCTCAACCTCATCTCCGCCATCATCCGCGAACGTCCGTGTGAAATACTTCTCCGCGGGGTGTCCCTTTCCGCTCCCATGAACAACACCCTGCGCCACATCGCCCGCGTGGTGGTGGAGCAGGCGTAGCCGAAGCCTGTGCCTCGTCGTCCTGCGTATTTCCGCGCCCGTCCGGGCGCGTTGTCACGTCTGCGGCGCGTGCAGACGTCAACCCGATTATGGGCAACGATGGTTAATCAAAGGTGCGCCGTTGTTTTTTGTAGTGTAATATTATATATCATTATATTACATTGCGGAAAAGCGGATCACGGCACGGTGCTTATCGTGAGGCGCGTGCCGGCGGCTCGCTCCGCATGTTCCGGAGGGGAAGGATGAAGAAAAAACTTTTGCTGCTGGCAGTCGTTTTGCTAATCGCGGCACTTACCGCATGTATGCTTGCGGCGTGCAACGGGGATGACGGTACTCCCGGAGCGGACGATCCTGCGGCGGAAACGCCGGGAGATCAGGGCGGCACCGACGGCACCGGCACCGGTGACGGCACGGCCGACGCGTCATACATAGACCGCACCGTCCTGGACGCTTTTACGGCAAGGATAAATGAAACTCTCACGTCCGAGGCGTCGGAACGCTCCGAGCGGTGGCGCACGTATGCCTATTCGGTCGATATCGCCGCGGATCCAGAATTCCTTGAAAATGTTGGGTACGGGACGGAGTCCGAGGGCATAGTTGCCTGGGGCGTTGTGGGCGAAAAGAGCGGCGAGGATACCGGTACGGGCGGTCATGCGGAATATGCGTGGTCGGACGACACGGTTTTCTGGGTGGCATACGAGAGCGCGGATATGGCGGAGGAGAGAGGTCTGGACGGCTTCGGGATCGGCGCGACCAACGCGACGATGTTCCCGTCCGCCGCATATTTCGAAGGATTCGCATTCACCGTCGTCGGCAACTGTGTTGTCGCGGCGCGCACGCAGGACGTCGTCACGGATTTTCTGAACGACACGTCCGAACCTTTCGCCGATGAACTTTCCGACGCTGTTTCTTTGTTGCAGTCAGCCGAAGACAACAATATGATCGTGTTTGTCGGCGGAGATTGTGCGATTGACAAAAGCCTCAACGAGGTGACGCCCGGATTTGAAGCATATACTGAAAGCGATTCGAACTATGCAAACACGTTCGAAGGGTACGAATTTGTATATTTCCCCGACGAAGTGACGGCGGCGGAAACGGCGGCGATTGCAGACAAGGGGCTTTCCGACACGGAGGGCTACGGAGAGGGGAGTTATGCCGCGGCTTACGGGAAGTGGCTGGTGCAGTACGTGAAATCGCCGGCGCCCGGCTTGCACTACGAACTTTCAGAGGACGGGACTTATGCGGGCGTCATAAGCTATGTGTACGACAGTCCCGCCGATACTGTCGAGATCCCGTCCGAGTGGAACGGCGTGCCTGTGACGAAGATATATACCGCATTCACCGATGCCGCCGTGAAAGAAGTGATCCTGCCCGATACGCTTGCGTCAATCGGCTACGGCGCTTTCGAACAGTCGGGGATCGAACGCATTACCATCCCTGCAAGCGTCACGTCAATAGACATGTTCGCCTTTGCCGCACCGAATCTTGCGGAGATACACATTGGGGAGGGAAGTCCGCTGACTGTCGATGACATAGATGTAAGTGCGTTTGTCGGTTCCGCGTGGTACGAAGCGCAGCCCGACGGCCCCCTCTGCATCGACGGCATCCTCGTCGGTTACAAGAACTATGTCCCGGCAGACCCCGATCCGGAGCCCGAACCTGCCGTCGATACGGTGCCGGACGAAGTGGCGGCGAACATGAAAAACTTCTTTCTTTCACAATATTCAGCCCGCGAAACGATGCCGGAAGGAATGTCCGTCGTGATTGAACTTGCCAGGCAGCAGGAATCGTTCGACATTATGCAAACGAGAGGATTTGCCGTCGGAGCGGTCGCCGGAACGGAAGGCGGCGTCATGCAGCCGGTTTACGCATGGATTGCATATCCGACTCAGTCCGAGGCGGAAACATACGGTGCGCAGGAAGCGACAGAATTGTTCGGCACTCTTTGCGACGGGTTGACGGGGGAAGTGGTCGGGAACTGTTATGTGCTATCCTCCGCAAGCGCGGTCGAACAGACGGCAGACGACGGCTTTTCGCAATTCGTTGCCGACAGCATCATGCTTCTGTGCGGACCTGCGGAAACAGAGAATACTTCGTTGACGCCCGTAATCGAGCTTAATATCGTTTTTGAAAGCGGCCGTTGCCTTGTGTCGGCTGAAAGCCGGGACGAAGCGAGCGGTTATATGCTGGCGGAGGTCTACGCGTCGGAAGAGGAGCGCGACGCCGCGCTTGCGAAGTGGGAGGCGGATCTGCTCAGCGGCAACGTGGAAGAAAAATACGCGGGCGGCACCGCCGCAAAAGCGGAGCTTGACGGAACCGAGGGCGTATATTGTCTGCAGGTCGTTGCGGCGGTCTGAGCGGAAGCGTGCGTCAGCGATGTCTGCGCGCGTATGCGCAGGCTAATCAAACGGATACGGTTCAGGGAAGAGCGGAGCGGAAGAGCTCCGCTTTCCTTTTACGAAAAATTAACAAAACAAATACGGAAGATTTACGTTTCGGGAACAAATCGTAAACGATCGGACTGTAGAATGCAGTCATCAAAACGAAAAGGAGGCGGCAGATATGACAAACCGCGAAAAAGAAGAAAACTATGCGATCAAGATCAGGGAGGAATACTCCCCGAAGGGAGAGTCGGACATCTACGACATCGCCTCGTTTATTACGGGTACGGACGGCGCGAAAAACCGTATCGCCGTCACGCACGACGCTCTCTTCAATCTCACCGTGCGCCGTCCCGTCGAAATCATCGACCTTTTCGACAAGCCGGAGCTCAACCTCATCTCCGCCATTATCCGCGAACGTCCGTGCGAGATACTTCTGCGGGGAGTGTCGCTGTCCGCGCCCATGAACAACACCCTGCGCCACATCGCCCGCGTGGTGGTGGAGTAGGCTTTTGCGGAAAAGGCATACGCGCATAAGCGCGAGTATATTATCTTATAATATATATATTGACTTTTATGGCTTTTGTTTTATAATGATTGAGTAAAGGAGGCTATTTCTAATGGAGGAAATGAAACCAGTGATGAAAAATGAGAAAAAATATAAGCTTGGAATAGGAAAGAAAATTGTTGCAGCATTGCTTGCCATCGGCCTTGCTATTGGTCTTGGCGTAGGCCTTGTTGCTTGTAATAAAGATCCAGTAGATCAAGATCAAAATCCAGGAATTGAACAGCCAGGAGACCCAGACGATGGAAAGGAAGATCCAGATGATGGAAAAGAGGATCCAGTGAACCCAGGTGGCGACATAGAGGAGCCAACTGATCCAGATGATGGAAAAGAGGATCCAGAGAATCCAGGTGAACCAACCGACCCTGACAATCCAGGCGGTGAACCTACTGATCCAGATGATGAAAAAGAAAAGTTTAAAATTGATACTTTAGATGAATTAAAAGAATATCAAAATAGAACCATCTATGATTATTTTAACGATAACTATATACAGAGTGTTGTCACAAAACTTGCAGGAAGAAGCGCTTCAGTAGATAATGCTGAACAAATTGAATGGGCAATCACAGGAACTGAAGGCGAAACTATTACAGAGCTTCAAGTAAGATTTGTATATCATAGAGATGACGGTGGTTACTGGTATTTTGTAGGAAAAGTATCACCAGAAGAAGCTATTACTGTTAACGATATATTAGATGGAAATATCAAAATAGATTTAAATATATCAAGAGAATATTCCGCTAACACTATAGAAGTAGATATGGAGCAAAATCAGCCACTTGCTGAGGCTATAGTTACCGAACTTGGTGGTACTTTCAATGATAGTGATCAATTATTAGTATCTATGGATAATACTTCAACAGATCCAGAATTACATGAAGTAAGGGTTGTGTATGTAAAACAAATTACTGAAACTGGTGTAAATGAATATACAATTACAATTGCTGCTCCAGGAGGACATGGAGATATTGAAACTCTATTAAATAGTCTTGAAAACAATCAGTACAGATATAATGAAGACGATATTAAGACAGCCATAACTTTTGCTGAAGGCATGGACGGCTCAGTTGCAGATATTCCAGAAGATGAGTGGCCAGAATTTGAAGAAGAGGAGACAGCAAGCACAGCCAGCGAGACATATCGTTTGTATGGAAAAATGAAAGCAAATATGGTTCTTCGGTTAATATTTACTTGCCAGAAGATCTTATGAATGAGCTTGAATAGACCTCGGGTCACAATTTAATTAAGTTTAAAATCAGTTTTGACTGCATTTTAAAAGAAAGTCTACTTAAAGAATACCTTCCTCTTTAAGTAGATTTTTTATAATTATCATTTTAATTGTTTTGTCACAAAAAGAGTGTTTTTTGCGGAAGCAACAAAGGAAACGACGTCCGCGGCAGCCAAAAATAAGAATACGGCGGAAAACGGAAAGATTTGCAAAAGCGGGGCTTTGTGCCCCGCTTTTTCAGTGTTTAACATTATGTTGCGTCATTAGCTTATTTTATGACGCGGACTTTGATCACGCCGTCGATCTTTTCCAGAGCTGCCGTGTCGATGACGGAGTCGGTGTCGATGAGGGTATAGGTGTAGCCCTTTGCCGTGGAGGACAGTCCGTCCGTACCGAGCGCGGTGCCTTCCTTCGCCAGCACGGCGACGCGGTGCTTTGTCTTGAGCTCCGCTTTGAGGCAGGGCAGGTTGACGGAATTGACGATGTTGCCGTTCTCGATGTAATCTTTCAGCTCGTTCACCGCCATGACCGCGCAGTTGTCCTCCGCTTCTTCCGTGGACGCGCCGAGGTGGGGCACCGCTATGATGCCGTCGCAGGAGTTGATATCCGCGGTGGGGAAGTCGCAGACGTACTTGTGCAGTTTGCCGCCGGCGAGCGCCGCCTTGATGTCGGACACCACGGCGAGTTCGCCGCGCGCGGCGTTGACCACCACCGCGCCGTCCGCCATTTTCGCTATCGCGGCGGAATTGATCATACCTTTGGTTTCCTCGGTGGCGGGCATATGCAGGGACACGAAGTTCGCGTCCTCATATGCTTCTTCGGCGGTGGGGCACACTTCGACGAAGGGGATCTCCGCTTTCGCCGCGTCGGAGAGGTAGGGATCGTAGCCCTTAACGTTCATGCCGAGCGCGTTCGCCGCGGCGGCGACCTTTCTGCCTATCGCGCCGAGCCCCAGCACCGCGAGCGTCTTGCCCGCGATCTCGTGTCCGACGAACTGTTTCTTGCCCTTTTCCACCTGTTTCGCAACGTCGTCGCCGGTGAGAGAGGACGCCCACTTTATGCCTTCCGCGAGGTTGCGCGCGGCGAGCATGAACTCGCATATCACCATTTCCTTTACCGCATTCGCGTTCGCGCCCGGCGTGTTGAAAACGACGACTCCGCGCTTTGCGTAATCGGCATGGGGGATATTGTTGACGCCCGCGCCGGCTCTTGCTACGGCAAGCACAGAGGAGGGCAGATCGTATTCCGCCATATTCGCACTTCTGACGAGTATGCCCGCGGGGGACGCGCTCTCGTCGACCAGGTCGTATCCGCTCAGGATCTTGTCCGCAAGAGGAGAGATGGCGTTGAGTTTCAGAATGTCCATAACGCCCTCACTTGTTTTCCGTTTCGAACTTCTTCATGAAGTCGATGAGCGCTTTCACGCCTTCGACGGGCATGGCGTTGTAGATGGACGCGCGCATGCCGCCGGCAAGACGGTGCCCCTTGAGGGACACGAGTCCCGCGCCTTCCGCTTCCTTGACGAACTTCGCGTCGAGCTCGGCGGAGGGGGTGACGAAGGGGACGTTCATGATCGACCTGTCTTCGGGATTGACCTTGTTGGCGTAGAAGGAGGAGTTGTCGATGAAGTCGTACAGCATCGCCGCCTTTTCGCGGTTGATCTTCTCCATGGCCGCCACGCCGCCCATCTTCTTGAGATAGCGCATGTTGAGCATCATGACGTAGATCGCCCAGCAGGGAGGGGTGTTGTAGAGGCTGTTGTTGGCCGCGTGCACGGAATATTTGAACATCGTGGGGCAGATCGCCATCTCGCCGCCGAGCATATCCTTGCGGACGATGACGAGAGTGACGCCCGCGGGGGCGAGGTTCTTCTGCGCACCGGCGTAGATGAGCGCGTACTTGTTCACGTCCGCGACTTCGCTCATGATGCAGGAGGACATATCGGACACGAGCGGCGCGCCGCAGTCGGGCACATAGTTCCACTTGGTGCCGAAGATGGTGTTGTTCTCGGTGATGTGGACGTAGTCGATGTCATCGCGGAAGTCCGCGCGCGTGACTTTGGGTATGTAGGTGTAGCCCGCGTCTTCGGAGGACGCGACGAGGCGGATGTCGCCGTATTTCATCGCTTCTTTGTACGCCTTTTTGGAGAAGTTGCCCGTCACGACGTAATCCGCGCATCCCTTCTTCAGCAGATTGAGAGGGACGGACTCGAACTGCGTCGACGCGCCGCCCTGGAGCAGCAGCACTTCGTATTCGTCGGAGATGTTCATCAGCTCGCGGACGAGGGCGATGCACTCGTTGTGTATCGGTTCGTACACCTTGCCGCGGTGGCTGAGCTCCATGACGCTCATACCCGAACCTTCGTAATCGGTGATCTGTCTGCCGGCCTCTTCGAGCACTTCCATGGGAAGCATGCTGGGACCTGCCGAAAAGTTGTAAACTCGCATAGTGCCTCCTTAAACGGTCAAACCGGAAATACGCGGATATTATACAACATTCCGCGCCGCCGTGTAAAGAATTTAACCGTGTAAATCATTCCGTGACGGAATTTTCCGTTAGTGGTCCGTGCGCTTGCATAAAGCGTTTATATTTTGTATAATAAAACTTAATTTGAGAAAAAATCGGATAAGCGCGCGGCATGAGCCGGCGCGCATGACAGGAGAAATATGGCAAAATCTGTGAAAGTTGTTTTTCTGGGCGGCGTGGGAGAGATAGGTAAGAACATGACCGCCATCGAGTACGGCGACGACATCGTCATCGTGGATTGCGGCGTGGAGTTCCCGCAGGGCGACAGTCCCGGCATCGACGCGATCATCCCCGACATCACTTACATCCGCGACAACCGCAGGAAACTGCGCGGCATACTCCTCACCCACGGGCACGAGGATCACATCGGCGCGCTGCCTTACTATGCGGACGAGCTGGATGTGCCCATCTACGGCACCGCGCTCACGCTCGGACTGCTGGAGCGCAAGCTCTCCGAAAGGGGAGTGAAAGCGGATCTGTGCAAGGTGAAAGAGGGCGACACCGTGAAACTCGGCTGTTTCGAGGCGGAGTTCATCAAGGTCGCGCACTCCATGGCGGGCGCGTGCGCGCTGTCGCTGACCACTCCGATAGGCATAGTGTTCGTCACCGGCGATTTCAAGATCGACAACACGCCCATAGACGGCAAAAAGACGGATCTCCAGCGCATTGCGGAGATAGGCGCGAAAGGAGTGTTGCTCATGCTGGGCGAGTCCACCAACGTGGAACGCAAAGGCTCCTCCACCTCCGAAAAGATGGTGGGGCAGGGGCTTGAGAACATCTTCGTCGCCAACGCGGACAAGCGTATCGTCGTGGCGTGTTTCGCGTCGTCCAATTACAGGGTGCAGCAGATACTCTGGCTTGCCGAAAAATACGGCAGGAAAGTCGTGCTCGCAGGCAGAAGCATGAAGGGCATAGTCGAAGTCGCCTCCCGCGTCGGGGAACTGCATGTGCCGAAGGGCATCATCGCGGACGGCGTGGGCAAACTTCCTCCCGAAAAACTCGTCGTCATCGCCACGGGTTCGCAGGGAGAGCCGACCAGCGCGCTCAACCGCATGAGTCGCGGCGATTTCAACAAAGTTTCGATAGGTCCCGACGACGTGGTCGTGCTGTCCTCGACGCCCATACCCGGCAACGAGAAGTCCGTCTACGACGTCATCAACAATCTGTTCCGCAAAGGCGCGAACGTCATCTACGAGGCAATGAACGAGGTGCACGTCTCCGGACACGCGTACGAGGAGGAGCTGAAGATCATGCTCTCTCTCGTGCGTCCTAAATATTTCATGCCCGTGCACGGCGAATACCGCCACCAGTTCAAGCATGCGGAGATCGCAAAATCGCTCGGCATCAAGGAGAGCAACATCGTCATACCCAACATCGGCGAAGCGTACGGCGTCAACGCGCATTCGCTCAAACAGCATTCCAACGTGCCGGCGGGCAACGTGTACGTCGACGGCGTGGTGCTCGAGGACGGCTCTTCCGTGGTGTCCGACCGCAGGTCGCTTGCCGAATACGGCATGCTGCTCGTGCTCGCGTCAGTCAACACCGAGAAGGGCGTGATAGCCGGAGAGCCCGACGTCATCGCGAGAGGGTTCAACCTCACCGACGAGATAGAGCAGGAGATCGCCGGCACCGTCCGCGACACCGTGAACGGCGCGGATTTCGACGAAAACGGGCTGGGCGAGCTTGCGCGCGCCGTCAAGAAAGCGGTGCGTAAACTGTTCTACCGCGACAGGCAGTTCCCCATCATAATCCCGATCATCGTAGAGGACTGACATGCAGCGCAAACCCGTCGTACTCATTCTCACATCTTCCGACGAACGCGGCGGCGCGGCGGAAAATTACGCCGCCGCCATAAGCGCGGACGGCAGGTTCAACACTGTGGTGCTCGGTGAGGACAAGTACGGCGCGAAGGACATCTTCGGAAAGCACAGCAAAGCGGCATTCCGCGCGGACAAGCGCAGGCTGCTCATGAGCGGCGCGGCTTCCGCAGGCAGACTGCTGAGGGCGGGGACGCGCCGCGGCAGACTGCACGGCAGGAACAGGCGCGTCGCAAACGCAGTGAAACGCTATGCGCCGGAGTACGTCCTCACGGTCACGCCGTATGCGCAGGCGGCCTTTACGGAGGCGAAGCGCAGGGCGGGATTCGACGTGCCGTCCGTGCATGCGGTCACGTCCTTCGTGCTTCCCGGCACGGACTATCCGGCGTACGCCGCGGACGTCTATCTTGTGGAGAACGCCGACGTCAAGGAGGAGCTGGTGTCGAGGGGCATACCGTCCAGGCACGTTGCAGTCACGGGGCTTCCCTTCGACGCGCCGCGCGTCACCCCGGCGGAAACGGAGGACGGCAAGCAGGAACTCGGACTTCCGCGCACGCCCACCGTATTCGTCAATGCAGGCGGCAGGGACGCAGTGGAGATACTCGGACTGCTGGCGGATCAGGGCGATATCATCAACATCGCGTGCTATGCCGAGGACGTGAAGCTTCTTGCCGCGCTGCGCACCAGGGCGGACAGGGCGGAAACGCGCAGCAACGTCGTGCTGATCACGCGCAAGGACATGTTCCGCGAATATCTGCTCATGAGCGACATCGTGATCACACGGTTCGAGCCGTCCGTGGTCTACACCTGCTTCAAGGCGGGCAAACCCGTCATAGCTTTCGGAAAAGGAGCGGAGGAAGAAAAAAACGTCGCGTATCTTGCCGAAAGGAAGCTCGTCATGCCGGCGCGGTCGGACATCGACGTGGTTGCGCTGATATACAAATTCATGCAGACGGACACCGCTTCGGAGTACGTCGAAAACGGAGTGGAGAGGACGGAAATGTTCTCGCTCGAAAACACGGCGAATTATCTCGCCGCCTACTCGGAAAGGTGATATGGCAATCGTAAGATCTCTCGGAAAAGCCGCGCGCCGCGCCGGAATGCGTGCCGGCGACGACCTCGTTTCCCTCGGCGGAATACCCGTCCGGGACATTTTGGACTGCCTGTATTTCGACGGGGAAGAGAAGTTCGACGCCGAAGTCGTACGGAGCGGCAAACGCCGTGTGCTGCATGTGAGAAAGAGTGCCGACGAGCCGCTCGGCATCGAACTCGAAGAGGAAATGCGCCCCATGCGCTGCCGCAACAAATGCGTGTTCTGTTTCGTCGATCAGCTGCCGAAAGGAATGCGCGAAAGCCTCTACGTCAAGGACGACGACTACCGATACAGTTTCATCAGCGGAAGCTACGTCACTCTCACCAATCTTTCCGACGACGACATAGACAGGATAATACGCCTCGGACTCAGTCCGATATACATATCCGTGCACGCCTTCACCGACGAAGTGCGGAGGCGGCTGGTGACCAATCCCGGCACCGACACTCTCATCGCGAGGATGCGGAAACTGGGCGCCGCAGGTATAAAGATGCACACGCAGCTCGTCATTGTCCCCGGACTCAACGACGGGGAGGAGCTGACGAAGAGCATACGCGGACTGCACGGCGTGGAGGGCGTGGCGACCGTCGCCGTAGTACCCGTGGGGCTGACCGGACACCGCGAAGGGCTTGCGCCCATCCGTCCCGCGACGCGGGAAGAGTCCGCCGCGACGGTGAAGCAGGTGGAGGCGCTCAACGCGGAGCTGGGAGGCTTCTGCTGGTGCTCGGACGAGTATTACGTCAAGGCGGGCATGCCGCCGCGCGAATATCCGTATTACGGCGATTTCGAGCAGATAGAGAACGGAGTCGGACTTTTCGCGGAGTTTTACGACAACGTGGACTACGAACTCTCCTCCCTTCCCGACATGCGGCTGAACAAGAAGATCGCCCTCATCACGGGGGTGGACTTCGCGCCGTATCTCAGGGAGAAGATGAAAGAAGTTGACGCCAAAATCGGCATTTCAAGCACCGTTTTCGGCATAATAAACCGTTTCTTCGGAGAAACGATCACTGTCGCCGGGCTTGTGACGGCAGGGGATATAATCGCGCAGGCGGACTGCTCGGGCATGGACGCCGCGGTCATTCCCGACAATATGCTGAAGGAGTTCGGCGACGTATTTTTGGACAACGTAACGACGGACGAGGTGTCGCGCGCTCTCGGCGTGCCGCTCATCGTCGTGTCGCACAACGGCTCGGATCTGGTGAGCCGCATCGCGGACCGTTTCCGCGGGGAGGAGAGAAGATGAAGCCTCTTATTGCCATAGTGGGACGCCCAAATGTGGGCAAATCCACGCTTTTCAACCGCATAGCCGGAGGGCAGATCGCCATCGTCGAGGATACCCCCGGCGTGACGCGTGACAGGATATACGCCGACTGCGAGTGGTGCGGCCGCGCTTTCACGCTCATTGATACCGGCGGACTCGAACTCAAGAGCGAGGACGAGATGTGGATGCACATCCGCGCGCAGGTGGAGATAGCCGTCGAAGCGTCCGACGCCATCATTTACGTCGTGGACGGCAAGACAGGGCTCACGCTGGACGACGAGGCGATCGCGGCGTATCTGCGCAAGGCGAAAGTCCCGGTGATACTTGCCGTCAACAAGATAGACAACAACGAACTGCATGAAGCGTACGGCTTCTATTCGCTCGGTTTCGGGGAGCCTTACGCCGTTTCCGCCGCGCAGGGGAAGGGCATCGGCGAGCTTCTCGACGCGGTGACGGACGCCGTCCCCGCCGTCGCGCCCGAAGAGGACGAGGACGTGATAAAGATCGCCATAGTCGGCAAGCCGAATGCGGGCAAGAGTTCCATCGTCAACAGGCTGCTCGGCTACGAGCGCGTGATAGTCAGCGACGTCGCCGGCACGACGCGCGACGCGATAGATACGCCCATCACCGTGGGAGGGGACAACTACGTCCTTATCGACACCGCCGGCATACGCAGAAAAAAGAGCGTCGGCGACGGATTGGAGCGTTACAGCGTTCTGCGCAGTCTGCTCGCGGTGCGCCGCGCGGACGTCGCGGTCATCGTGCTGGACTCTGCCGAGGGAGTGACGGAGCAGGACGTCAAGATCGCGGGTTATGTGGACGCGCAGGGCAAACCCTCCGTCGTGGTAATGAACAAGTGGGACCTTGTGGCAAAGGATACGCATACGATAGAGAAGTACGAGAAAAAGTTGCATGAAGACCTTAAATTCATGGACTACTTCAAGTCCGTGTATGTGTCGGCAATGACGGGAAAACGCGCGGACGCGATACTTCCCGCGTGCAGAAAGGTGCTCGCCAACAGCCGCAGGAGGATCGCTACGGGACTTCTCAACGAAGTGCTTGCGGACGCAACGCGCATCAGCGAGCCTCCCTCCAAACTCGGCAGACGGCTCAAACTGCTGTACATCACGGAGGCTTCCGTCGCGCCGCCCACTTTCGTGCTCAAGGTCAACGATCCCGACCTCATGCACTTCAGCTACAAGAGATATCTCGAAAACGCTCTCCGCCGGAGCTTCGACTTCTCCGGCACGCCCATACGCCTGCTTGTGCGCGGAGGAAAAGAGGAATAAAGCCGCTTGCGCTTCGGCGCAATGTGTGGTAGGATAATTGAAAACGTCCGCGGCAGGACCGCGGCGCGCCGTTCGGATCGGCGCGAGGAGGATTATGGATTATAAGTCTTTTTCCGCAAAGGAACTCGAAAATCTGCTCCGCGACGAGCAGAAACGCTTCAAGAAGCTCGTAAAAGAGGGCAGAAACGTGGATATGACGCGCGGACGTCCCTCAAAGGAACAGCTTGAGATCGCAATGCCCATGCTGAAAGCCGCGGGCACTTACAACTATTCGGCAGAAACTTCCGACGCCCGCAATTACGGCGATCTCGGCGGTACGAAAGCGTGCAAGGCGCTCTTTGCCGAACTCTTCGGCGTGAAACCGGAGGAAGTATTCGTCGGCGACGGCAGCAGCCTCGATCTCATGTACACGCTTGTGCATTTCGCAAAGCAGTTCGGCGTGCTCGGCGCCGCGCCCTGGAACAGCCTGAAAAAGGTCAAGTTCATCTGTCCCGCGCCCGGCTACGACCGCCACTTCTCCATCTGCCAGCAGTTCGGCATCGAGATGATCACCGTCCGCATGAAAGAGGACGGCCCCGATATGGACGTCATTGAGTCCCTCGTCAGAGAGGACGATTCCATCAAGGGCATCTGGTGCGTGCCCAAGTATTCCAACCCCACGGGCATCACGTTCTCGGACAGCGTGGTCGAAAGACTCGCCACCATGAAGACGGCGGCAAGCGACTTCCGCATCTTCTGGGACAACGCTTACATGGTGCACAGCCTCTACGACGAGGACGACAAACTGAAGAACATCTTCGACGTCGCGCGCAAGGCGGGCACGATGAACAGGATCTATTCCTTCGCGTCCACGTCCAAGATCACCTTCGCCGGCAGCGGCATTTCCGCTATTGCGGCGTCCGAGGAAAACATCAAGGACATCACGGGCAAGATGTTCTTCAAGTGCATCAACGCCAACAAGGTCAATCAGGTCATGCATGTAAACTTCCTGAAAAACGCCGACGGCGTCAGAGAAGTGATGAAGAAGCATGCCGCGCTGCTGCGTCCCAAGTTCGAGCTGTTCGACAGAAAGTTTACCGAAGCGTTCGACGGCGACGAGTTCGTCAAATGGTCCAAGCCGCGCGGAGGTTACTTTATTTCCGTGGACGTCAAGTCCTGCGCGAAACGTATAGTCGAACTCGCTGCGACCGCGGGCGTCAAATTCACCGCCGCAGGCGCGACCTTCCCTTACAAACTCGACGACATGGACAGCAACATCCGCGTTGCACCCTCCGTTCCTTCCCTCGAAGAGATGGAGTTCGCCATCGACGTCATGATCTCCGCCATACGCCAGGCGCGCATGGAGCTCGTCCTCGCCAAAACCAAGTCCTAGCGGACGGCTGACTACGGTACCGAACGTTAAATAAGTTATCGCAAAGTCCTGAGCGGACGGCTGACTGTGGTGCAGTGCATTACATAAGTTTCGGTAAAGTCCTGTGCGTCCGGCTGTCCTGAGCGGACGGCCGGCTATGCGGTAGAGAGTATAGCATGTTAAACAGCCGGCACACGCGTCGGACGGTCACCGACAAAGCAAAACCGCGGCATATGCCGCGGTTGTTTTATTTATCGAATGGCGGTTAGGTCGTGTCGGAGCAGGCGGTTTTGGCGGGATGCCAGGCGGTCAGTAGCCTTTTCGGCAGTCAACGATGTTGTCGGGGAGAGCTCCGTTGAGGTATCGCAAGACGTTGTTCAGCGTATCTTCTACATATCTTGCGTGTCCGTCGGCTACCTGCATTGCTTTGTGGGATGAGAGCAGAACGTTGTCAAGCGTCTGGAACGGGACGTCAAACGGAAGAAGAAGTTCGTCCGCAGATGCCGGCTTTTCGCGCCATGTGTCGATAGCGGCTCCTCCCATGCCGCCGTTGGCGAGGGCTTCGAAGAGAGCCGCTTCGTCTATGCAGTTGCTGCGTCCCACATTGACGATGTATTTACCTTTGAGCAGTCCGAAAAGTTCTTTGCCGAACAAGTTGTCGGTGGACGGAGTTTTTGGCAGAGAAACGAAGAGTATGTCGCTTGCTTCACATAATTCACGCAAGGAATTCACAAGCAGGATGTCGTCGGGATATTCCTTTCCGCGATCCGTCGTATAGCATTTGATCCCGTTTGCGGCAAGCAGAGAATAGATTTCTCTGCCTATATGTCCGAACCCTGCCAGTCCTGCTTTCATCGAAAACAGGCTGCGCCAGTAAGGATTGTCCGTTGCCCAGTTGCCGAGGCGCATCTTGCGGTCGAATTCCGCCGTTCGGCTGACAAGAGTGACCGCCAGGCTGAAAGCGTACTGAGCTATACTGCGTGAATTGACATGTGAATTCGCAAGAATTATGCCGCGCGCCGCAAATTCCCGTACGGGAAAATCGTCCACACCGGTTTTGTAGGCAAACACCGCTTTGAGGTCATCGGCGTCTTTGAGTTTATCTGCCGACATTTTTTTCCCGATGAATATATCAGTGTCACGGAGAGAGTAGCCGTCAAGTCCGACGACGGCCACTTCGGCAATGCCGGAGAGCGCGGCGGCCATTTTTGCGAAAGACTCATCCATTGCCGATATGCTCAGACAAATACGGTATTTTTTTGTCACTGAATGTCCTCCGTCTTGTTCATAAAACTTATTATATCATTTTCGCTCGCTTTAAGCACATCGCCTTTCACCTGATGTTTCAACGCAAATGCCGCCGCGGCGAAACGCAGGATGTCGATATCGTTCATTCCGCACAGCAGCGCATGCAGGAACGCCCCGTTGAATGCGTCGCCTCCGCCGATTTTTTCCGTTACCGGGAAAGAGAAAACGGGCAGTTCGCTGCGCCTTTCGCCGCGATGCAGCATGGCTATTCCGACTGAGTGTAAAGACGGTGAGACGACATTTCTGTCGCGCAGCACAAGGTATTTGCACGGATAGTCATCCAATGCGTTTTCTTCACCGGTTTGCAAGAACGCATCCAGATCCCGACTGCTTGCGAGCAAAATGTCCGCAATTTCGGCAGCGCGGCGGAGATGAGCGCGCGCGTTGTCTGCAGTCCACAATGCAGGACGGTAGTTGAAATCGAACGAAACCGTGATGTTTCTCTTTTTTGCTTCGTGCATAAGTCTGAACGCAAGATCGCGCGAAGAGGGAGAGAGAGCGAGAGATATTCCGCTGATATGGAAAAGGACGGCGCCGTCGAAGACTTTTTCGAAATCGAACGAGTCCTCCGTAAGAAGCGTGAATTGCGAGTGGCGGCGCGCATAGACCACGTTTGCGCCGCGGCTTGCGGAGCCTGATTCGGAAAAATACATTCCGATGGTGTCGCCGCCGGTCAGCACTCCCGATACGTCTATACCGAGTCCGGTCAGATGATCGAGTGCGGCTTCTCCCAAAGGTCCTTCGGGCAGAGCGGAGAGGAAAGAAGTCCTGTGCCCCAATGCCGAAAGGCATGCAAGCACGTTTGATTCCGTGCCGCCGTAGCACGCGTTGAATGAGCGGCTGTCCCGTATCGTGCCGTCAGCCGCGGAAAGCCGCAGGAGCAATTCGCCGTAAGCAACTATTTTGCCGTTCATACAGTAGCCTCCGTCGCTTCGGACATTTTGAGTTCCTTTTCAATTCTTTCACTGCACAGGTCGGCATAATAAAGGCATGCCAGCAGAGCTTCGCCGCATTCTTTTTCGAAAGGCATACCCAACGCGCGCCTCACTCTGTATGCCGTGCCGTCGAAGTGCTGTCTCAGGCGCGTTACGCGGGGAGCGAACCTGCGTCGTACATAAATGATCCTGCGCGGATCGAGTTTCAGTTCGTATCCGAAGTTTATAGCGATATCGTCCAGTGGCACGAGATAAAGATCGCTGTCAAGTTTTGCGCCAAAGATCGCAGGCAAGTCGTCCTTTTCGGCTTTCTTTGCCGCGTCAGCCGCTTTTTCCTGCAGCTTGTCTTTAAGTTCCGCGGCGGTCATGTCGGCGATCACATAGAAATACATGTTCGGCTTGCCGCCCTCTATAAGGTCGCGCGCGAGTCCCAAAAAATTGTTCTCTACGGAAAAAGGCTTCAGGCAACTTGCTTCGATGCCGTAGTTTTTGGAGAGCGTATCCAGTATGATTTCCTGCAGTGCGGCGGCGGTCCCGCTTGCTCCGGGAGTTTTGCATGAAGAAAAAGCCTTTTCTTTGAGAGCGAGCGATATCGGCTGCGCAAATTTATCCTTCCACGTGGTTTTTCTTTTGCCGCGCTTTTCTATTAGTACATATCCGTCCGTTGTGAACACCAGACCGTTTATACCCAGCTGGTTGCCGAGTCTGGATTCCGGCAGAGGAGAGACTTTGTCTTTGAATTCGTAAATGTCGCGTATTGTGATGTTGCCGTCGAATTTGTAATCCATACAGCGGTTTGTGACCAGCATATAAAAGTATTGCGACCGCTGCGTTTTGAGCGTAAGACGTTTTCCGTCGGATTCGACGTCCTGCAGTCTGACGGTGACGGTATTGCGTATGGATGAACCGCCGTGAGCTTTGAGAAGCTCCGTTGCATGTTCGCGGATGAAGGAGGGGAGTTCGGACATTTCTTTCGAATCGGCAAAGACCATACTTGTGTCGCCGTTTACGTTTGCATACACATTCAGCCCGGAGAGAAAGAGCCTGCCGTCCATGTATTCGTTGATGTCATTTTCGCGCCGCGCATATTCTTCCGAGTAAGTGTCTACGACCATATTCCGGGGCCTCTTGCGATCATGAGGCACTCGTTTCAGCTGCATGAATATGCCGTCGGGCGAAAACACGTTGCCGTTTGTTTCCTTGGTCGGATCCGGAACGGTATGTTTATAATATTTTGATATTATTTTATGATGGTCGTCTTCCAGTTTCAGCGACTCTTCCATCGTGTGCTTTATTTTCAATGCGATTTTTGCCACAATGAGGGAGAAAGCCGCGGCAAGGAAGATCGACAGCATATCTGTCCCGGTAATAAACTCCAGGATTTTGTTTTTGGCGTTTTCTCCGGAAGCGAACGCGCCGCCTAGTGCAAGCACCGCAAGAGCGAAAAGTATGAGTGCGATCAGCTGCACCCAAAAGTTTTTGAAGATTTTTTCGCAGATCTTAAAGAACTTTTTCATTTTCCCCACCTGTAGAAGATATTACTCAAATAATATATCACAAAATATCGCATGCGGTCAACAGCGGCGGACTTCGGCGGCTATGCGCGGCGGATCCGCTTCGGATGGCGGATTGTCATATTCGGCGGAAGGGGGGCATATGTTTCAGTAAACCGAAACGGAGGAGTTTATGGACAAATTCGACCTTTATCGAGACATTGCCACACGCACGGGAGGGGACGTTTACGTCGGCGTCGTCGGACCGGTCAGGACGGGCAAATCCACCATCATCAAGCAGTTTATGGAGAAGCTGGTGGTCGGCGGCATCGAAAACAAAGACGTGCGCGCACGCGCCGTCGACGAGATACCGCAGTCCGCCGACGGGAAAACCATCATGACGACTCAGCCCAAGTTCGTGCCGGCGGATGCGGTGAGGGTGGTTTTTCAGGACAATCTTGCCGTCAACATGCGGCTCATAGACTGCGTGGGCTACATGGTGAGCGGAGCTCTCGGCGGCGAGGAGGACGGCAGAGAACGCATGGTGCGCACTCCGTGGTCCGACGAAGAGATGCCCTTTTCCGAGGCGGCGGCGCTCGGCACGGACAAGGTCATACGCGAACACAGCACGGTTGCGCTCGCCGTCACCACGGACGGGTCGTTCACGGACATCCCGCGCGAGGCGTACGAGCCGGCCGAGGAGCGCGTCATCGAAGAATTGAAGCGTACAGGGAAGCCTTTTGCCATAGTGCTCAACACCGCGGATCCGGCGTCCGAGCAGGCGTACGCGCTTAAATGCGCGTTGGAAGAAAAGTACGGCGTGTCCGTATCTCTCGTCAATGCGCTGAACATGAGCGAGAGCGACATCTCCGGTATAATGGAAAACATATTGCTCGAATTCGGGGTGAGGCTCATCGACTTCGATCTGCCCCGCTGGGTGCAGGCGCTTGCTCCCGATGACGACGTGGTGAAAGAGATCGTGAACGTCGTGCGCGAGATGGGCGAGAACGTGTCCAAGATGAAAGATTACACCCTGGTGGACGAATATTTTGCGGACAAGGAGTTCTGGAAAACGCCGGACAAGGTGGAGCTTGACGCCGGCAAGGGCAGGGTGTATGTCGCCGTTGCGCCGAAAGACGACGTGTTCTTCAAAGTGGCGAGCCGCGAATGCGGGCTTGAACTTGCTGACGACTTCGCCCTGCTTTCCCACCTCAAACAGCTCGCCAGGGCACGCAGACGGACGGAAAAACTCATCGACGCGATCGACCAAGTGGAAGCCACGGGCTACGGCATAGTGCTTCCCACCATGGAGGAGATGGTGCTCGAAGAGCCGGAGATCATCCGTCAGGGGCAGCAGTACGGCGTGAAACTCAAAGCCAGCGCGCCTTCGCTGCACATCATGAAAGTGGATGTGGAAACGGAAGTGCGTCCCATCGTGGGCAGCGAGCAGCAGAGCTCAGAACTCGTGGATGCGATGCTGGGCGATTTCGAGAACGACAAGCAGGCTATATGGGACACCAACATCTTCGGGCGCTCGCTCTCATCGCTGGTCGCGGACGGCATCAACAACAAGCTGATGAGCGTGCCCGTCGACGCGGAGCAAAAGCTGCGCAAGACTCTCGGCCGCATCGTCAACGAGGGCAAGGGCGGAGTGATCTGCATACTTCTGTGAGCGGTCTGCCGCAATAAGCGCAAATCGCATAAAAAAGAGTTTATATCATCAAAACGTGATGTAAACGCAGCGTTGCGAAAAATCAAAGAAGCCGAAAATAAAAGAGAGGCGGAGAGCACAGGCTCTCCGTCTCCCGCCGTTTGCATAGTTTCCGTCTGTCGGCTTCCGTACTCCGACGGCGCCTGCCGCGTTTAGGCGGCGGAATTTCCGACGGAGAGAGAAAGCGTGTTCGGGATCAGTTCTTGAAGCTGTGTATGGGGGCGGGGATCCTGCCGCCGCGCGCTATGAACGCGTCCGCGTTTTCCTTGCCCACGGGCATGATGGGAGCGCGTCCGAGCAGACCGCCGAACTCCACTTCGCCTTCCTCTTTGCCCGCGACGGGGATGACTCGCACCGCCGTGGTTTTGTTGTTGATGACGCCGATCGCCGCTTCGTCCGCTATGATGGCGGACACCGTCGCCGCGCTCGTGCTGCCGGGGATGGCGATCATGTCCAGCCCCACGCTGCACACCGAGGTCATCGCCTCCAGTTTGTCCAGCGAGAGTGCGCCGCTCCGCACCGCTTCGATCATGCCTATATCCTCGCTGACGGGGATGAATGCGCCGGAAAGTCCGCCGACGTGCGAGCTTGCCATTGTGCCGCCCTTTTTCACGGCGTCGTTGAGCATGGCAAGGCATGCGGTAGTGCCGTGCGCGCCGACGGAGGAGAGCCCCATCTCTTCGAGCACCTCTCCCACGCTGTCGTTGCGTATAGGGGTGGGGGCGAGGGAGAGATCGACTATGCCGAACTCCGCGCCGAGCGCTTTTGCCGCTTCACGGCCTATCAGTTCGCCCATTCTGGTGATCTTGAAAGAGGTGTTCTTTATGGTTTCGGACAGCACGTCGCAGCTCTCTCCGCGAATGTTTTCCAACGCCGCTTTCACCACACCGGGACCGGACACTCCCACGTTCACCACGCAGTCGCCCTCGCTCACGCCGTTGAACGAGCCCGCCATGAAGGGGTTGTCCTCCACCGCGTTTGCGAACACTACCAGCTTGGCGCATCCTATACCGTCGCGGTCGGCGGTGAGCTCCGCCGTACGTTTCACCACTTCTCCCATGAGCTTCACCGCGTCCATGTTGATGCCCGCGCGGGTGGAGCCGACGTTCACGCTCGCGCACACGCGGTCGGTGGCGGCGAGCACTTCGGGGATGGTGAGGATGAACTCTCTTTCCTCTTTGGTCATGGACTTTTGCACCAGAGCGGTGTAGCCCCCGATGAAGTCCACGTCCACCGTCTTTGCCGCTTCGTCCATGGCGAGCGCGATCTTGCGGTATCCGCCGCTCGCCGCGCCGATAAGGCTTACCGGACTCACTGACAGACGCTTGTTGACTATGGGGATGCCGTATTTGGACTGTATCTCTTCCACGACCTCTTTCAGTCTGCCGGCACGGGAGAGCAGCTTGCGCTTCACGTTTTCGGCGGTCCTGTCCGCGTCGTCGGAGATGCAGTCGAAAAGACTCAGGTGCAGCGTGACGGTGCGGATGTCGAGGTGCTGATCCTTGATCATGGATATTGTTTGTATGATTTCCTGTTGGTTGAGCATAGTCCTCTCCGGTCAGATCCTGTGCATGGAATTGAAGATGTCCTCGTGCTGTACGCGTATCTCGACGCCGAGCTCCGCGCCCACGGCGGCGAGAGCTTCGTTCACTGCGCCGACCGCCAGCCCCTCTTTCAGGGTGATGAGCATGATCATGGTGAAATAAGACCCCTGCATTACGGTCTGGGAGATGTCCTCGACGTTGCAGCCGAGCTCGTAAAGTCTTGTGGTGACTTTGGCAATTATACCTGTGCGGTCCTTGCCGATGACAGAAACTATGGCTTTCATAAGCCCTCCGCTTTGGATTTTTCGATTGATTATATCACACGCGCGCACGGAGCGCAAGAAAAGGAGGATGGCGTAAACGCTTTTGTGGAGGCAATTGCCGCCAAAACGGGCGGAACATCGTTGCGCGCGCCGTTTCCGACCCGGCGGCGCGTACGTCACTGCCTGCTGGGCAGGCATTCTATTACGATCATGGTGCCGGAAACGGTGAATTTTCCTCTCGCCGCATGCGGCATGAACCAGTAGTCGCCCTTACCGAGCTTGCGCGAAAAGCCGTCGCCGCGGATCTCTCCGCCGCCGTCCACGACCGCAAACACCGAAGGTCCGCTTTCCGGTGTGAATGTGCCTCCGTGCAGGGTATATCTCTTTTCGCCGAAGCACGGCGTGTCGTCGTATCCGATCAGTTCCTCGACTTTCAGTTTGTTGTCGCGGTGCAGAACTTTCGGCGTGATTTTGCACTGTTCGACGGCGCTCTTTCCGTATTTTTCGAAGTCGAATACGCTCATTGCCGTGTCGCGGTCCAGACCGAGATACTTTTCCTGTTCGCTCACACGCGATTCGCCGCACCAGTTCTCTATCTGTATCGTGAAATCCGTCGGTTCCTGCACTTCGAGCACGGTGCAGCCCGCGCCTATGGCGTGGATGAGTCCGGCATTGATGAGATAGACGTCGCCGACGTTCACTTTGACGGGGTTGATGAGTTCGGTCAGGATGTCGCGCTCGTCCAGGCTGCGGTCGGCATACGCCTTCAGCGTGTCGAGGTCGATTTTGTCCTTGAAGCCGAAGTACAGGCACGCGTCCTCGCTGCGTTTTGCCAGCACGAGCCACGCTTCCGTCTTGCCGTAAGGGCTGCCGCAGTGCTTCAGCGAAAACTCCGGGGTAGGGTGCACCTGCACCGGCAGACGAATCGCGCTGTCGAGATATTTGACAAGACAGTCGTACTTCGTGCCGCCGAGCATCTCGTCGGGGCGTATGGCAATGAGATCGTCGAGATATATCCCGCAGCCCTCGACTACGGATACGCCGTCGCGCTCTCCGAAATATACGGGATTTATCGCTTTTACCTTGCTTGCTATCCATTCTTCGGGGAAGGAGTTGTCGCCTGTGCCGTCGTTCATGAGCGCGCGGAAACCTTCGCCGCCTATGTAATTGCGGTACACTCTGTTGCGCTCGAAGAATATCGGAGCGTTGACGATGCGGTCGAGTTCCTTGCCGTCCGCCGCGCATCCGGCTCCTGTGTTGTCTTTCATTTCAGTGCCTCCACCTCTTCGCGGGAGGGCATGGAAGGCGCACCTCCCTTTTTAGATATGACGCACGCGCACGCGCGCACTGCAAATTCCGTTGCCACCGCAAGTCCCGCCGCGCTCAGCTCCGCATCGCCGTCCAGCAGGTGCGCGATTATGCTGCCGATAAAGCAGTCGCCTGCACCCGTCGTATCCGCGACTTCCGCCGGATACGCCGCGTAAGACCTGCCGTTCATAGCGCGGTCGTACACCGCGGAGCCGTTCGCTCCGCGCGTGACGAAAACGACTTTTGCATTCGTTGCTTGACCGAACAGACGTTTTATACCTTCCTTTTCGTCGGATAAACCGGTGATAAATTCAAGTTCGTCGTCAGTCACCTTTACAATGTCCGCCAGCGGCAGAAACTCGGCTATCGCGCTCTTCAACGCGTTTTCGTCCTGCCAGAGGTTCAGCCGCACGTTCACGTCGAAGCTGACGAGCGCGCCCTTCTCACGCGCGTATCCCGCCGCGCGCTTTATCGCGTGACGGGTGGGGGATTCGGGCAGGGACACGGAGCAGAAGTGCAGTACGTCGCCGCGGGAGAACATCTCTTCCTTCACTTCGTCGGGGGAGAGATTAGCGTCCGCCGGCATATCGCGGTAGAAGAAAAATTCGCGGTCGCCGTTCCTACTCAGCGTTACGAAGGCAAGCCCCGTTTTGCACTTTTTGTCCATGACGGTGAGGGAAGTGTCTATGCCGAATGTCTGCAGCTCGTTCAGCAGAAATCTCCCGAAAGCGTCGCCGGCGAGTTTGCCGAGAAAGCACGCCTTTTTGCCGAGTTTCGCAACCGCCGCGCAGACGTTTACGGGTGCGCCGCCCGTCTTTGCCGTGTAGGTCATCGAGCCGGGTGCCGCCGGCAGAAAGTCTATGATGCAGTCGCCCATGCTTATCAGTTTGCCCATGTTCCCTCCTTGCGCGTTTTGCCGCGGGAATGCCGCCGCAGGCTTCGCCGCTGTCAAGCGTGAACATTATAACACGTTCTGTTCAAATGGCAACTATGGTTTGCCTTTTTATTTTGCGTACCGTCGCTATATCTTGTGTGCGCGCATATTCGGTGCTGTTTATTGCGGGATAGGCAGCTGCAATTCGTACTTCCATTGCAATATGCCCGTCAGCACTATCATGCGCACCGTGTAAGGCGGCGTGATATTGCGCCGGGCGGTCCTTCCGGCTCAGGCGTACGCGCAGCGCCGCGACGTCCGCCGCGGGATTATCCCGCGGCGGACGTTTGGAGGGAGAGGTGAGGGGGCGCACCGCGCCGCTTTTATTTTTTGCGGTTTTTTTCGGTGACCATTACGAAGTAGTCAAGGCAGTCCAGTTTGCGCTGGGTGCGGTGGAGATCGCAGAGCAATGTCTTTCTGTACGTTTCGATAAGCCGCAGTACCTCGCCTTTTCTGCCTGCGGCAAGCAGCTTCGCACAGCGTTCCGCTTCCTCCTCCGTCAGTCCCGCGTCCGTGAGATTGCGCCGTATTGCCGTTTCATTTTCCGTCATGATGCACCTGCCTTGCGTCACGATTATCCCATCCGCCGTCCATTATAGCAAATACTTATTTGTTATCGCGGTCCATAGTTGACGGGCATAGTAGCAGCGTTTATAATGTTCTCGTTCGGAGGGAGCGTATATGGAACTCAGAGTATTGCGGTATTTCATCGAAGTGGCCAGAGAGCAGAACATCACCGCCGCGGCGGAACGGCTGCACATCACTCAGCCTACGCTCTCAAAACAGCTCATCGATCTCGAAGGGGAGTTGGGCAAGAAACTTTTCGTGCGCGGCAAGCGCAAGACCACCCTCACTGAGGACGGGATGTTCCTCTACCGTCGCGCAAGGGAGATAGTCGATCTCGCCGACAAGACGGAGGCCGCTTTCCGCTCCACCGACGATGCCGTGACGGGCGGTGTGTCCATCGGCTGCGGCGAAACGGAGGGTATGGAGGTGGTCATCAAAGCCATGCAGAAGCTGCATTCCGAACATCCGGACGTGCGCTTCCACCTCTACAGCGGCAACGGCGAGGACGTGTCCGAGCGGCTGGACAACGGGCTTGTGGATTTCGGCCTCTTCGTCGGCAATACCGACCTCGACAAATACGACTACATCCGTCTGCCGGCGTCAGATACATGGGGATTGCTCATGCGCCGTGACAGCGAGCTCGCTTCACTCGACCGTATCCGTCCCGCCGACCTCGCCCCGCTGCCGCTCCTGTGTTCGCGCCAGGCGATGCTCTCCAATGAGCTCTCCGGGTGGCTGGGGTACGATTTTGCCAAGCTCAACGTCATCTCCACCCACAACCTTCTCCACAACGCCGCGCTCATGGTGCGCGCAGGCATGGGTTATGCGATGACGATAGACAAACTGGTAGGGGACAACGATCCCGAACTCACCTTCCGCCCCCTTGAGCCGAAGATGGAAGCCGCCCTCTTCTTCGCCTGGAAGAAGTACCAGGTCTTCTCCAAAGCCGCCGAAAAGTTCCTCGAAACCCTGCAAAAACTCATCTGACCGCGTTTGTTATTATATTTGACATTGTGAAAGAGCCGACGCGCGGGCGCAAATTTTGTGTGGGTTACAGAAAGTGAGCGGCACGCATCTCAGCAAGCGTCAGACCTTTTGTTCATCAGCATAAATAATATCTATTTACGGTAAATGACTGAAAGAATGGTGCGCGGAAAATACGAACATTTACTTGGCGTTTTGGTTCGTATTATTCCGGAGTGGTGCAGTCGAAGGGACTCGTAAGGACGAGCGAAGCGAGGACGGAACAGCGAATTGCCGACATCTGATCTGCACGCTGAGCCGTGCAGGTCGGCATAAGGGGTCCCCGGGTAAAATCATGGATTTTGGCTGGGGCATAAGAGCGTCAGCCACAGGGGGAGAGTCCCTTCACGGCAAAGAAACCCCTTGCTTGCATTAGACGGCGGCGGAAGCCGCTCCCGCGGAGCGAAAACGAGTGAACGAGCGACAGTTTTGCGGCGAAGCGGAAAACGAGGAGCGAGTGAACGTCTTGCATTTTTGCGACGCGAAGAGGATCAACGGGGTCCTCGCCGAAAGTATTTTCGGTGGGGTTTAGCGCAGGCATACATGCAAACAGCCCTCCGATGCTCGGAGAGCTGTTGCGAAGTTCGCCTTGAGGCGACGATGGGTTTAGTGTATAAAAATGCTACTTGTTATCACTTATGATTTTTGATATAATACAAAAGAGGTTTTATTTTTATGATAGAAATACACATTCCTGCCCCATCAAAAAATTATGAACGAAAGCCGTATCTTTGTCCCCGTTGTAGACGACCGAATTATATTTCGGAAGAATTTTATAACGAATATCCGAGCGATGAATACGAATGTATCTACTGCAAGTCTATCTACAAGAAAGAAATGCTAATTGAAGGGGTGGAATTTGATGTCGACTCACCCTACGAATGGGTTATCAAAATCGAATTTCTAAAGAGTAAATCAAAGTATTTTCATAAAGCTTACAATATTGCAAAATTGTTGCCCAATTATATAAATTGTGGTGACAAAATTTCTTGTGGAACAAAAAAAGTTAAAGAATATTGTCAATATAACAGATATTTCAATGAGTTATTAAACTTAACTTCAAAGTGGAAAGAGGTAAAAGTATCATTTTTTGACCGTCCAAAAACATATAACATAGATTTTCAGCAGTTTATTAAGCGTGTTCAATCTTTGGCAGGGGATTATAATCACTTACTAAATCATTACTGTGATGAAGAAATCACATACGAAAACTTACCGATGCCTTATGTCTTTTATCCACCGTTATATGGTGCCTTTTTTGCTTTTTCCGAAAGCCCCAATTCAGACATTTATTTTTGCGAGTGCGAAAAAGAGGCAATAGAAAATTACTTTGAAATCCTTAAAGTTGCGCCTATTAAGAACCACGCATCGCAAGAGAGCCGATTATTTCCCAAAAAATTATATAGAACAGGAGAGTCAAAATTTGAACCACAAATAAAGTATAAACCAAATCTTTGTTTCAGGTGCAATAAAGTTATTCCGCAACTTAATTTTTGCCATCCAATGTATGGAGGTAAATTTGAACAAAAGCATGGATGGTATATTCAACAAGAATACTTGAAAAATGGATTGGACCCTTGCCGCCATGAATTGGGTATAGTGTTAGAAGATAAGTGCGGAGCGTACCTAAAAAAATCAGCAGAACTTGAAAAATCATTATCAAAATTGTTAAAAACAAATCCCGAATTTGATAAAATATCAAAAGAACTTGAAAATCTTGGAAGTGTATATAGTCTACTCAATGATAAGGTTCGAACTGATTTTGGTTTTAGAGGTATTGGAGAACATTGGATTAGCGAAACAACGCTTAAACATATTATTGAAGCACTTTATCCTGAAAAAACCGTCCTTGCTCATTATCGTCCTGAATGGCTTGAAGGATTGGAATTAGACATATATGTGCCTCATATTCGGCTTGGACTTGAGTATCAGGGGATACAACATTTTCAAGCTGTAAAACATTGGGGTGGAAAAGAAAAATTAAAAATTCAACAAGAACATGATGCAAGGAAAAAACGCCTGTGTGATGAATTAGGTATTACCCTTATATATTTTGATTATACCGAAGATATTACAACAGACTATGTAAAAGCTAAAATAAAGAATCATATAACTAAATAAAAATATAGCCCGGAGCTATAACCAGGCTATATTTTGGTGCAGTCGAAGGGACTCGAACCCATACGGTTTCCCATCGGAACCTAAATCCG
>ERZ1090879.124-NODE-124-length-54785-cov-23.087466_pt1 | contig 54785 bp, 47 predicted proteins | sample MGYA00478472_ERZ1090879 | MGnify/ENA primary metagenome ERZ1090879 (study PRJEB33644, sample SAMEA5815723) | chicken gut metagenome | biome: Chicken; feature: Gastrointestinal Tract; material: Caecum | place: Ireland | collected 2019-01-01 | study: A study of the... | reverse complement strand
GGCGGATTCCGCGGCAAGCGTGTCCAGGATCTTCTCGCCGCCGAAGGGGCCCTTGCCGAGCGGCGTGAGGGTGAGCAGCGCCATGATGAGCGATATGCTGCCGAAGATGAGGTAGTAGACGCGCAGCGGCGTGAGAAACGCCACTGCGACGAGTATAAAACCCGAAAAGAGATAGTGCTTCAGATTGCCGCGCCTGAAAGCCGCTTCGAAAAATGCGGCAAGAGAGAATTTCGTCTTTATGCGCTTGAGGTCGGGGAGCGCGCCGCGCTTTTTCAGCCAGCGGTAGACGGCGCGCATTTTCATGGCGGTGACGTGCGCCTCGTGATATTGCACTATGCGGTACGCGCGCCTGTCCACGGACTGAGTGATGATGAAAATACGTTTGCGGCCGAGTTCCTCCGCCTTGGTGACGAGCGCGTTGAGGTCGTTGAGCCCCAGAGGGTTCAACTTCACGGCGGCGAAGACGACCGCGTCAGATACGAGAATGTAGTTGCTTCCGTATTCCGCGCCTTCACCGGCGGCGGCGCGAAGCAATCCGATGAGATAGGACGGCGGACGTACCGCGCACTCCACGGTGAGCCTGTCGCAGGAACACGGCTTGCCCGCGCCGCGCTTTATGTAGACCGCAGTCACCGCCGCCATCAGCGCCGCCGCGCAGGACACGGCAAACACCGCCGCCCACGAGTCGAACGCCGCCGTCGTCCACACGAACGTGAGCAGAAAAGTGATCACGGTGAGAGCAGTAAGATCCACAATGCGCGCCATGCGATGATTTTTGCCATTAGTCCGTGATTTTATGCCGCGGTTTGTCAGGTCTGGCAGGATTCCGGCAGATTTGCCCCACCAAAGAGGTTTGTCTCCGGACACTGCATGTTTTACTCGCTCGGAAGTGACGAAAGCACGTTGCCGTATGAGCATGAAAAGCCCTGTCCGGATGTCCGGACGGGGCTTCGGGTGTCCGCGCCGGATGCGGAACCCGTACAGATGGCAACGTATCATAGCAAGTCTTCGAAGACGGTGTCAGTGCCGTTCTGCCTTATCATGAAAGATCCGTATACAAATCTTCCGTCCAGCCTGAGCGGCATTCCAAATTCATTAACATATGCGTTGTAAAATTCTGCGGCAATTTCCGGTGTTTCGCAGAGCACGGCGGGTGTTTGATAGCCCAGAGATTCGCCCTCGACTTCGTCCTCGTATCCGACTGCATTTACAATGAGACCGCCGAGAGATGCGCCGCCGCCAAATATAATTTCTTTAAGATCGGTTGTATGCAGCGCCGTGTCGTAGAAGAACTCGACGAATTTTGTTTCGTCCGCGTCCCCGGATACGGGAGTATTCATGAGCGTGTTTAAGGTTGGTATAATGCCTTGTGTCAGGTTTATGATGTCTATGGCTTGCGTAGCTGCAATTATAATTACCGTATTTGCAAACGTAATGCAAATGCGGGTGTCTGCATCGGGGTCTTTTGCGTTTTGCGCGGCGGCATACTTTTGTGCGGCTGCCTCTGTTTCGAAAACAACGGCTGCTCCGAAAATGTCGGCATCTGTTCCGAAATCATTATCTAGTCTTATTGCCAACCCGCCGAACGCAAGCGCGCCGGAAACATTGTCAAGGGAGCCGAGAATGTCGGAATTTGACGCAAGCATATTGTTTATCCCGTCATCGGACATGACACACAAATAAGATTCAATCCTTACTTCAGATGGCATTTGCGGCAGTATCAAGGCTGTGTTGAGCGCAATGTTGAGCAGCGCGCGCGGGATTTGCACGCCGCTGAAGTCAACCATCGTTTTGTCTGTCGGGTCAAATTCGATGCCGTCGTATTCGTATGTTATCGTCACGGTATCGGAGTCCAGTTCGGTCTTTTGATTATAGCCCGAAACTTCATGTTCCGCATAGAAAGTGAACTGCAGCGTGGCGGGGGAAATGCCGCCCAGTACGTCTGCGACATATTGCGAAACGTCGAGCGAAGTTGCGTCCGCCGATATGCTGACGTCCCATGCGAGACTGTCGCCCTTGCCGTCGGGGTATCTGGCGTGGATATCCAGCCAGTAGCCGTCGCACATATCCGACGGATGAGCGTCCCACGACAGCGTCATCGAGTCGGCGTCGAATGTCAGCCCCGTCGGCGCGGAGAGCTTCAGCGCGCTGTTGTCCGCGCCGTCGCCAAGCTGATACACCCAGTCGTCGCCGTGTGTGGTGAGCAGCGTCGTGTCGCCTTCGTAGCGGAAATAGTCGATCGTTTTTTTGTAACTGGCAACGGATATATCGCGTCCCGGGAGATACAGGTCGGTCACGAACGACGGGAGTTGAACATGATCGAGTATGACACGCACGCCGTTGATTTCCGCCGGGATGGTCACTTCGGCAGGGCGGTGATTTGCGTCGTAGCAAAATTCGTCGACAATATACCCGTCATACCAGTCATCGTAGCTGTAATATGTTACGCCGGGTTTCGTGGCGCATTCGATCTCCAGGCTCGCCGCCGTGCGCTCGACCGAGCAACTCCAGTTGGTGGAATCGTTGTATGATTGCTCAAACGATTGCGTCAGACTGTCCGCAGATTCGGACGTTTCGGCATCGAAAGTTTCACCCGGATAAGCGTAGTGGAAATTTGACCATTTTTCAAGTCTTGAGTCCGCGCCGTATTCCGGAGAAATATATTGCGAAATCGTCGCCCCGAAGGAATGCGAGTCCCCTCCGAAACGAACAAATACACTTTTCCCGGTTGCGGACGGCATGGCGCCCATTATTTTGCCGATATTTTCGTTGTCTTTTATCGCAAGCGGTGCGGAAGAATTAAGCAAATCCGCGAAGCCGGATTCTGCCGATACGGTGACGACGGTGTTCTCGTATACGAAACTTTCGGGGTCTACTATGTCTGTATACGGTCCCGATGTATAATCGATCCCTTTGTCGAAGTGTTCTTGCGCCGAGACATTGTCCACATGGATCGTAGCATAAAAATCCACACTCGCACCGCTTGTTTGTCCGCCTTCGTTAAGTTGTGCATGATATATATCGATAAAACTGTTATCGTAAGTTTCGTCAATATATGCCGCATCGCTGTAACATGATGCGAATAAGTAGTAATCCTCTTGTTGATTAGAGCCGTTGGTGTAAGTGTAATAGAATAGTGCGTTCAGAAGTTTCGTGGGTACGGGCGTGTTGTTGGCGAAAGGTTTTGCAACGCCGCCGTCCTGATTGCCGCTCCCGCTGTCGTTGCAGGCGGTGAGCACGCAAACTGCGAGCATGAGGCACAGCGCGAGGGCGAGCAGAGCCGTGAGCATGAGTGCCGGTTTTCTTTTGGTTGTCATCATGTCCTCCCTTTTTCACCGCGTGTGCGGTGAAAGTACCGTTCTTATGACACCATCATAAAGAGCGAACCGTGCATTAAGTGTGTGTTCTGAGGCTTTTGCAAAAAGTTTTTTGTAAAACATAGTTAATTTTTGCTGTTTTAACGGCACTTGAGATCTGTTTTCGGCACGCATGTATTGTTTTTTTTGAGGACGCTGTCTGTCCGCCGCTTTCGGGGTGCCGCGGCGCGCGCGGTGTTAACGCGTTTGTCTGTTGCTTTGTCCGCAGTATGCGCGGCGCGAAAAGCGCGGCTGCCGGACTTTGCGGCACTTTAATGCGCGCGGCTATTGAATTTTGCGGGTGAAATGGTATAATTTAATCATGCCGACGATAATTTTCGGCGGAGCGTTCGATCCGCCGCACAACGAACACGTCAAGGCGCTGGAGTGCGCCGTAAGGACTTTCGGTGCTGAGCGCGCCGTCATCCTGCCCACCTTTCTTCCTCCGCACAAGAGCGAAGGTTTTCTGGACTTCGACACGCGCGCGGAACTCGCGCGCATAGCCTTTGCGGACGCGGGGGCGGAAGTCGTCGTCGACAAGACGGAAAAGGAGCGGGGAAAAGATAACTATGCTTATCTTTTGCTCGGCGAAATGAAAAAGAAGTACGGCGACATCGTCTACCTCATCGGCGGCGACAGTCTGCGCGACCTCGGCACATGGCGGTCGCCTGAGAAGATCCTCGCGGAGTGTCCCGTGGCGGTCGCGCCGCGCGAAGGTTGCGGCGACGCGGCGGCACAGCGTGCGGAAGCATTGTCGAAGTACGGCGGCAACATTGTTTTGCTCGATTTCATGGGCGGCGCGGCGTCCTCCGGGCGCGTGAAAGCGCAGCTGCTCATCGGCACGGAGTGCCGCGACATCCCGAAAGGAGTTGCGGAATATATACGACAACACGGCTTATTCCGCGACTACGAAGAGTGGGTGGCGCACCTCAAAGGCATGGAAACGGAGGAGCTCTTCGCGCACTCCGCCGCCGCCGTAATGCGCGCGGTGGACCTCAACTCGCGCCACAACCTGAAGCTGAACTTCCGCAAAGTGTTCGAAGCGGCGCTGCTGCACGACAATGCGAAACAGCGTCCCTCGCTCGACGGGCTTGACGTCCCTGCGGACAGCGTGGGCACGCCCGTGCTGCACCAGTTCCTCGGCGCAGAGAAAGCAAAACGCGATTTCGGCGTGACCGACGGGGACATCCTTGGCGCGATACGGTATCACACGACCGCGAAGCCCGGCATGACCGCGCTCGAGAAGCTGATATACACGGCGGACAGCACGTCGTACGACAGAGAATACGATCCTATTCCCGAATTGCGCGCCGCTACGGACGCGGATTTCGAGCAAGGGTTCCGCGAAGTGTTGGCGTTCACCTACCGCAAGCTGAAGCGCAAGGGCGGAGCCGTCTATCCTCTGACGGAAGAGGCGGTGAAATACTATCTGCCGGAGCTTTACGCCGAACTCGGCTGAAACGGGCGGAACTCCGCACATTCGCGCTTTCTGCACTTTATGCCGTATGCCGCATGCAAGCGGCGTGCCCGACGAAAAGCGCGGATCCCGCGGCAGGGGAGCCGCGAGGGGCGGCGGAGCGCGAGAGTGTGTGCCGTTCCCTGTACGCCTTATGTGCGGTGAGGGCGGAAAGGCAAATGAGAGTAAAAACGCGCGTATGCGCATAATAAAGGAGAACAAATGAGTCCCGAAGAAATCAAAAACACGATATGCAAGGAGCTTGACGAGAGAAAAGCCGTTGACATCACCGTACTCAACGTCGCGCACCTGACCGTCCTTGCGGACTACTTCGTCATCTGTACGGCGAAGAGCAACAAGCAGGTCAAGGCTCTCGCGGAGTACGTGTCGGAGAAACTTGAGGAGAGCGGAGTGCCGGCGCTGCGCAGCGACGGCGTGCGCGAGGGCAAATGGGCGGTGCTGGATTTCGGCAGCGTGATACTCCACGTATTCAACGACGACACGCGTATGTTCTACTGCCTGGAGAAGCTCTGGGCGGACGGTGACAACGTCGAGTTTTATCCCGAAAAGAAGTGAACGCCGTACGACCGCGCCGCCCGTCGGTGCGCGTACGCGTCATTCCGGGAAAACAACGGTGCGGACAGCGTTGCGGCGCATTGACATCGATGCGCGCTGTTGCGCGCGGACACACCGTTATCTGAAACGGAAGCGGCAAAATCGAAGTGGCAAAAAGCGCGCGGAAAGGCTTTCCGCGCGCTTAACTATTCTCGAAAAAGCCCAAAATTATTATACTTTACGGCGATTTTGAGAATACTTTGCCTGATTTTTCAGGCGATTTGCAACTTTTTCAATATGACGGATTTCAACTCCTCGGGCATTTCGGGCGATATGCGTCTGTAGACTTCGAGGTCGAAGGTGACGGCGGCGTCACCGCACCCTGCCGCCGCGGCGGACTCTTCGAGCAGCTTTTTCAGCTCCGCACGCTCGCTCGCAAGATATATCGGCTCGGTGAGCACCGCAAGTACGACTTTGCCGTCCTTTTCGAAAGCCCGCGCGGCGAGTACGAGCGGATTTTCCAGCGCGGCGTATTCCGCGGCGCGGGGCAGATCGGCGGATGATGCCGCGTGCGCGGCGGATGGGTGGGAGAGCGGCGACGGGGTATTGGCGCCTGCCGCTTTTTCCGCGGCGATGTACGGTTTGCTGATGTGGATGTCGGGAGTGTTCATGCACCGATCATTCCCCATTTCTCTGAAAAATATGACTTTCCGCCCGTTTTCCGCATCTTTTTCTTCGTCGTTCTTCCTTTTTCTCTCATTTACCGTCCTTATATCTTCAAACCGCCGTCCGTTTATAACTCAGCCCGACCTTGCTTTTCCTGTTTCCCGTTTCCGCTTATGTATTCCCGCCGTCCGTTTATGACTCAGCCAACCCTTTCCTGGAATTCCTTTGGAATAGCTTATTTTCCTGCCGTCCGTTTCATTGCCCAAACCGCCCGATATATCTTGAATTTATGCGCAGTAATATTCGTTTTGTAGTCATTTTGACTACAAGTTTTGTTTTCGTCGGTTTGCAATTTGTTTGACGGTGTGTGAAAAGAGAAAGCGTTGGAAGGAGATTATAGTGAATGGGGATAAATTTAAGACCGGTCATGACTAATATGACGATATTCCGCTGCAAGGTGTTTGAGCTTGTAGTCATTTTGACTACAAGTTCCGGGTTGTTGCGGTTTGTTTTTGCTTGATGTGAAGAGCATGGGCGACACGTCGGGGGCATTTGCCGGCAAGACGGCATAGGAATGCGTCGGTAGTATGGGGGCGGCTTTAATTATGTCGTTTATTAAGGTTTGTAGTCAATTTGACTACAAGTTTTGCAGCGTCGTGTGGTTTTATACGTCGGAACAGGGGACAAGGCGGGCGGAAGAGTGGAGGAAATGCAGAGGAGCGGAAGAGAGCGGAGGGAAGCGGCGGATAATGAAAAAGGAAAGGGCGCGGAGGAAAGTTCGCGCTGACGGGAAAAAATCACGCAGTTTCGTTGACACGGGCGGCCGGGCGGATATATGATGATAGTGCTTCGGGGCGAGGTGAAATTCCTCACCGGCGGTATAGTCCGCGAACTTGCTTTGCAAGCCGAACGGGTGAAATTCCCGTACCGACGGTACAGTCCGGATGGAAGAAGTGCAATCCTTTTTTGCTTTGCATGCCCCGATTTGTATAAGATCGGGGTTTTTTGCAGCCTAACGAGAGTTTTCGGCAATCCGCAAGCCCCCAAGGAGGAGTTATGCAAATCGGAAAGAAGAAAATCACGCTGAAGATGTCGGCGGCGTATGTCGCAAAACTCGCGCTGCTCACCGCGCTTGCTTTCGCGCTATATATGGCGAAGTTTAACCTGCCGTTCATGTTCCCGGGATTTTTAGAGATGCAGTTTTCGGAGCTGCCCGCGCTGCTTGCCGGGTTCTCGATGGGACCGGTTGCCGGGGTGCTGGTGGTGGTGCTGAAATGCGTGTTCAAACTGCCGCTCACTTCCACGGCATTCGTCGGAGAACTGACGGACATGCTGCTCGGCGTGGTGTTCGTCCTGCCTGCTGCGATAATCTACAGACTGAAAAAGGACAGAAAACACGCGCTGATAGGGCTTGCCGCGGGCACGGTGCTCGCGACGGTGGCGGCGGTTATCGTCAACCGCTACATTTCGGTGCCGTTCTACACCGAATTCTACTTCGGCGGCAATTTCGAGGCGATAGTCAACATGTGCGCCGTGATATATCCGAACGCCACGGCTGACACCTTCTATGCGTTCTATCTCGGACTCGGCATAGTGCCGTTCAATCTGTTGCGTTACATCATCATGTCTTTCCTTACGTTCCTGCTCTACAAGCGGCTGAGCAAGATCCTCCACTGGGAGGGGAGCTCGCTGAGGAGCCGCCTTTCAGGCGAATATGAGAGCGGATCGGAAGAGGACACCGCGGAGCTTGCAAAAAGGGTGGCGGACACCCTGAAAGGCGGAGAAACGATAGTGCTGAACGGCGATCTCGGCGCGGGCAAGACCACGTTCACCAAAGGACTTGCGGCGGCGCTCGGTGTGAAAGAGGAAGTGACCAGCCCGACTTTCACCGTCATGAACGTCTACGAGGACGGGCGGCTCCCTCTGTGCCACCTGGATATGTACCGTCTGGAGTCTGCTGACGAGGTCGAGGAACTCGGACTCCTCGACACCGCGCCCGAAAACGCGGTTAAGGTGATAGAGTGGAACAAGTTCACCGACTTGACAGGACGCGTGATAAATGTCAAAATTACGCGTGACGGAGAGAGCGACAGGACGTTTACGATTTCCGACAGCGCGGAGGCTGAAAAGAGCCGCGCAAAGCGCGCGGGGCACGGAGAGAGGAAAACGGCATAAGGCGCGCGCTCCGGGTGCGGAGCATGAACATTCTTTATCTTGACACATCTCAAAACGTATTGACTGTCGGGGTGCTTGCAGGAGGGCGCAACTTTCCGCGCACCGCGGACGCGGGCAAAAACGGGCATACGCGCATACTCATGGGCGAGATAGACGCGGCGCTGAACGAGGCGGGCGTTGATGTGGGCGAACTCGACGCCGTGGCGGCGGTCACCGGCCCCGGTTCTTTTACGGGCATACGCATAGGCGCGGCGACGGCGGCGGCGATATGCCGCGGTACGGGCGCGAAGAAGATAGCCGTGACGGAATTCGAACTCATCGCATACGATAGAGGGACGGTCAACGCCGCGGTGGAAGCGGGCAGAGGAAATCTTTACTGCGCGCATTGCAGGAACGGGGCGGCGGAAGAAACGTATTTTCTTTCAGCCGAAGAGAGGGCGGACGCGGAGTGCGAAGGCGGTTTTGTGTACGACACCGTGCGCGACCGAGCGCAGGTATTTGCGGAGATCGCCCTGAAAAAGGCGGAAAGCGGCGAGTACGCCGCGGCGTTCGAACCGTTTTACATGAGAAAGTCACAGGCGGAGAGGGCGCAAGATGAGGTTTGAGCCGCTCCGCTACGAACATCTGCGCCAGATGGCGGAGATAGAAAAGGAAGCCTTCGACATGCCGTGGACGGAGAATATGTTCATCCCGGAGGTGAACAGCGCGAACGCCACCTACGTCGTCGGCACGCGCGGAGAGGAAGTGATCTGCTACGGCGGCTTCCACACCGTGCTGGACGAGGCTCACATCACCAACATCGCCGTGAAGAGCACTTCGCGCGGAAAAGGGATAGGCAGATTTCTTTTCGCTACGCTGCTCGCAAAGGCGAAGGAAGCGGGCGCAAAGCTCGTCACGCTGGAGGTCAAGACCACAAATACAGCCGCGATCTCTCTCTACGAGAGTTTCGGCTTCAAAGTGGCGGGAGTGCGGAAGAGGTACTACAACAATCTCTACGACGCCTACGTCATGTGGCTCGACCTGGAGGAGCGTGCATAGTATTGTTCTCGGCGAAAATCACGAAAAAACGGTAATTTTCCTGCACGGGTGGGGCGGCGGCGCTTCCGCCTTTTTGTTTTGCGCGGAAAGACTGAAAGAGGAGTTCCGCTGCGTGCTTGTCGATTTCCCCGGATTCGGGGAGAGCGACGAGCCGCCCGTGCCTTGGACGGTCGGGGACTACGCGGCGGAAGTGACCGCGCTTGCGGACAGTCTGGGAGCGACGGAATTTGCCCTTGTCGGACACAGTTTCGGAGGGAGAGTCGCGCTGGAGATCGCGGCGAAACAGCCGGAAAGGGTGCGCTCGCTCGCGCTTGTGGACTCCGCGGGGCTGAAACCGCGCCGCAAACCGTCCTATTTTCTCCGCGTCGCGGTTCACAAACTCGCAAAGAAGTTCGGCGGCAGGGGGCTCAAAGGCTCTGCCGACTACCGCGCGCTTTCTCCCGTGATGAAGGGCACGTTCGTAAAAGTGGTCAACTACGATCAGACGCCGCTTCTTCCGCGCGTCAAGTGTCCGACGGCGGTATTTTGGGGGAAAGACGACCGCGACACGCCGCTTTATATGGCGAAAAGATTCCTCCGCGGCATAAAAAATTCCTCGCTCTTTCTCCTTGACGGCGGACACTTCGCCTATCTCACGGACAGGACGTTCCTGCCCGTGCTCGCCGCCTTTCTCCGCGGCACGGTGTGAGCGCGGCGCACGTTGCTATCCGCCGGTGCATATAATGGCGCGTACGCGGCGGCGTAACGGAGGAGTGTATGTATCTGGCGCGCGGGGACTGGTATTTCATGGTTTGCGCCCTTGTCATGGGGGTGTTCATGGCTGTGCCTTACATCTATGCGGCGCAGCAGGACAACTACCGCGTCGCCGAGGTGTGGAAGAGCAGGCGCGTGCACGGCGCGTATCTTACAGACCTCTTGTGCATTCTCGTGTTCGGCGGCGCGTGGGCGGGGTGCTGGTTCATTTCCTCGCGCATATTCTGGGGTTTTCTCATCTCTCTCTTTTTCTGCATAGCGGAAGTGGCGCTCTACGTCGTGGAGGACGCGCCCAAGAAGAAAAAGCCGCTCCGCTACACCAAACGGACGGTGCGCGCGCTCATCGCGACAGGGCTCGTATCGGCGGCGGCGGTGACGGCCGCGATCGCGCTCATCAACGGGAACGTAGAGGACGAATATCTGCGCTATCCCGTGTTTTTCGGGCTGTCGCTGGTGTTTCCGCTCATTTTCTCCGCTACGCTTGCGGTCGTCAACGTGTTCGAGCGCATGAACAACCGCCGTTACGAACGGCGCGCGCGGCGCACGCTTTCGGCAAGCCGCGATCTCATCAGGATAGGCATCACGGGCAGCTACGGCAAGACGTCGGTGAAAAACGCGCTTGCCGCCATGCTGTCGGTGCGGTTCAACGTGCTCGCCACCCCGGAGAGTTACAATACGCCCATGGGCATAGCAAAGACGGCGAGGGAGCTTACGGAGGCGCACGACGTGTTCATCGCGGAGATGGGAGCAAGGCGGAAAGGAGATATAGGCAGACTCATGCGCATAGTGCGCCCGTCGCACACCGTGCTCACAGGGGTGAACGATCAGCATCTCGGCACCTTCGGGAGCAGGGAAGCGATCATGCGCGAGAAGCTGAAGGCGCTGGATGTGCGCGCGGAGGACGGGGCGTGCGTGGTGAACGACCGTCTTGCGGACGTGCCGCGTGTTGCGGAGGACAAGTACGGCAATATAGTGCTCGCAGGGGGCGACGCTCGCTCGCGGGTGCATTACTCGGACGTCGCGGTGTGCGCGGACGGGAGCGTATTCACGCTGTGGTTCTACGGCACGCCGATAGAGTGCACGACGCGGCTGCTGGGGGTGCACAATGTGGAGAACATCACTCTTGCCGCGGCGATGGCGTTCCGCTTCGGGATATCGCCGGAGGAGATACGCGACGCGGTGGCCGAGCTGCCTCCCGTGCCGCACCGTCTGCAACTTATCGAAGGAAACGGAATAAGAATAATCGACGACACTTTCAACTCCAATCCCGACGGAGCGCGCCGCGCTCTGGAAGTGCTGGGGCTGTTTTCGGGGAGGAAGGTGGTGGTCACTCCCGGCATGGTGGAGCTGGGCGGCGCGGAGCAAGCCGAAAACGTCGGACTGGGGCGCATGCTGGCGGACGTTGCGGACGTGGTGATGCTCATCGGCGGAAAGCGTGCGCGCGCGGTCGAAACGGGGCTTAAAGACGCCCGCTTCACGGGAGAAACGCGCAAATACGACTCTCTCCGCGACGCGGAAGAGGATTTCAAAAACGTGCTGCACGTCGGCGACGTACTGCTGCTGCTCAACGATCTGCCGGACTGCTACGACGATTAGGCGAAGGGGCTCCCTCCGCCGCATGAATGGAGGGAAGGATGAGGACCAAAGTTGCGCTGATTTTCGGAGGGCGATCACTGGAGAGCGACATTTCCGTCATCACTGCCATGCAGACGCTCGCGGTGCTGAAAGAGACGGAGTACGACGTGGAGCCGTTCTATTTGTACGACGGCGATTTTTACACTAAAGGCGTGGACGACATCTCCGCATTCACCCCATTCGAGAAAGAAAAACACCTGCGCACCGTCATGGTGAACGGCACCTTCTGCTCCGTGAAGAAGAACAGGCTGAAGAGGGAGTTCCGCCCCGACGTCGCCCTCATATGCTGCCACGGCGGAGAAGGGGAGAACGGCGTGTTGCAGGGGCTTCTCGACTTCAACGGAGTGAGTTACTGCAGCTCCGGGGTGCTGGGGTCGGCGGTGTGCATGGACAAGGGAGCGGCAAAGAGCGTGTTCGAGCAAATGCTCCTCAACGTCATACAGCACGTCACGGTGTTTTCGGAGGATCTCGCACGTGATCCCGACCTCGCCGCCGCGCATTGCGAAAAGGCGCTTAAATATCCCATGATCGTGAAACCCGCATCCCAGGGCAGCAGCATAGGCATCCGCGCCGCGCACGACAGGGCGGAGCTGATAGAGGCGATGCAGGTCGCCGCCGAGTTCGACGGCAAACTGCTTGTGGAGGAGAAACTCACCGACTTTGCCGAAGTCAACTGCGCCGCGTACTTAAAGGGCGGCAGAGTGGTCGTGTCCGAGACGGAGCGTCCCCTCGCCGCAGGGGAGCTGCTCACTTTCGAGGATAAGTACATGTCCGGCGGCAAAATGAGCGGCGGCGGACGTGTCATGCCCGCGGACGTGGGAGAGGAACTCAACGCCGTCGTCCGCTCCGTCACCGAACGCGTCTACCGCGCGATGGAGCTTAGAGGCATAGTGCGTGCGGACTTCCTCGTGGACAGGACGCGCGGCAAAGTGTACATCAACGAGATCAACACCATCCCCGGCTCCATGGCGTTCTACCTCTTCGAGCCGCTGGGGATAGACTTCGCCGAGCTCCTCACCGACCAGATCGAGGAAGCCCTCGCCCGGAGGCGCGCCGGCAGCCGCCGCACCGTCTTCCGCTCCGCCGTCCTCACCCACTACGGCAAAGGCGCCAAATCCTCCAAATTCTGAGTGTGTAAGCAACACAAAAAAGTACATCGAATATGTTATATTATGTACTTAATATACACACAACTGTCGCGATAAGTCAATGTTTTATGAGAAAAATCGCAAAATAATAATCATGCTATATACGTGATTGCGCCTTTTCGCTGTATTTTTTGCGCGTTAAAGCACGCCGAATAACATATTCGGCGTACTTTTTCATTTGGCTTTTCCTGTGAAAAATACGCCGAAATGTCAGAGAAAAAGGAGGATGGTTATGGCAAAATGTCCGAAATGCGGAGGGGAACTCACACCGCAGGAGAACGAGCTGTGGAAGTGTTCGGCGTGCGGCAAACTGTTCAGGATCAAGCAAAAGACAACGCCGGAAAGCACTCAAGGCGCAGACGTTCCGCCCGTGAATGAGAGCGGTGCGGACGTTCCGCCTGTGCAGACGACGTCTGTCACGCCTACCGCACCCGCACAGGAAGAGCACTCGCAAGCTGCTGAGATAGCGGAACTCAAGCGCCGTCTTGCCGAGATGGAGAGGCGGCAGTCCGAGCAACAGCCTGCAAGCCACAGCGGCGCGGCGGCGTCTGCGGCAGCGGTCAAGTTTGCTCCCATGGTGGAGTTTTTGAAAAAATACGGCTTGAAAGTCGTGCTGCCCGTCACTTTGCTTGTGGTGGCGTTCATCACTTTGTGCGCGTGTTTCATGGGCTTGCGCGGCATTTACGTCAATGTGGACAACCCCAGCGAGTTCATCAGTTTCAACGCCACGAATTACGAGTGGCACTACAACAGCATGCTCGGCGAAACCGTGGACAAGGGCACATGGAGCAAGAGCGGCAACACGCTCAATTTTGTCGTGGATGACGAACTTTTCGGCGAGGTGGAAGACCCGTACGACGTCACGAATTTCTCATGGGACGGCTTCACTCTCGTGGACTCTTTCGGCGCGGAGAAACGCTACGAAAGAGTGTCCCTCATATGCTACAAGGATAACAACTCCAAAGTGACCGTGACCTTCGACCTCAACGGCGGCACGGGTGGCGGCGGCAGTGAGCAGAAATTCCGCATAGGCTCGATTGCGACTGAGCCGGAAACGCCTACGCGCGATGGATACATTTTCCGCGGTTGGTATACCTCTGCCGACAGTTGGAAGACGGGCGAGGGGAGAAGCTATCAGCCCGGTGTGCGCGAATGGGAGAGCGCGACTTACTATGCGAATTGGCAGTCTGCGACTCAGTTCGAAATGTATTGCTCGTATTTTGAAAATGAAGTTGAGCCATTCTACGAAGGTGACAGCCTGATGGATGTATTCATGCGCGGCATGGGCGATGACGGCGATACATCCAATGATATGTTAGAGGGAATATTATTTTGTAGGGGGGACGAGCATGGAACAAGTGGGGGTCCGTTGGAAAGTGATGTGGCACCGGCGTATAATGTGCGATTAACTCGCAATTCTGATGTCGAAACTCGCACGATCATTGTAGATGGAAGACTTTACTCTGTGGTCAGTGATGCGGTTAAATATACGATCCCCAATATAGTCACGGACATCGGTGAGCGAGCTTTTTCCGGGTGTGACAATCTAACATCAATTACTTTCTCTAACAGCGTAACTAGCTTTGACGAGAACGCTTTTCAATATTGCGACACGCTGACATCGCTTTATTACACCGGTAATATTGCGGATTGGTGTGAAATATCATGGCGATACAAAGGAATTCAAACAGGCTATACATTTTATATAGACGGTGAAACAATTGAGGGAGAATTGATTATACCCGATGGAGTGACGAGCATAGGGGACTATGCCTTCGCCGGTTGCACCGGTTTAACGTCTGTGATCATCCCAGACAGCGTGACGAGCATAGGGGAGTCTGTTTTCCATAGTTGCAGTGGCTTGACATCAATAACTATACCCTTTGTTGGCGCAACAAAAGACGGAACTGAAGAAACAATATTCGGATATATATTCGGAGCTTCTCATTATGGGTATAATAAAAATTATGTTCCCGCTTCTTTGAAAGAAGTCTCCATCACGGGAGGGAAGAGCATAGGGGATTATGCCTTCTATGGTTGCAGCGGCTTGACGTCCGTGACCATCCCGGACAGCGTGACGAGCATAGGGTGGTATGCCTTCCAGGATTGTACCGGCTTGACGTCCGTGACAATTGGGAACAGCGTGACGAGTATAGGGGGTTATGCCTTTCGAGATTGCACCGGCTTGACATCCATCACCATCCCTGACAGCATGACGAGAATAGAGGACAGTGCTTTCTCAGGGTGTGATAAACTTGTTGAGGTGTACAATAAGAGTTCGCTTGATATCACGGCAGGAAGCAGTGAAAACGGATATGTGGCGTATCACGCCAAGAACATCTATACCGAGGATGGTGGCTCATGGCTTACGGACACAGCGGATGAATTCCGCTTCTTCTATGATGGGGCAGACGGCTATCTTATGGGCTATTACGGTGAAGAAACTGAAATAACTCTCCCTGACGGGTTCACTGCCTATGATGGAACGGAAGTGACGGAATATGCAATATATGATTCCGCTTTCCATAGTTGCAGCGGCTTGACGTCCATCACCATCCCAGACAGCGTGACGAGCATAGGGGCGTGGGCCTTCTATGGTTGCAGCGGCTTGACGTCCATCACCATCCCAGACAGCGTGACGAGCATAGGGGCGTGGGCCTTCTATGGTTGCAGCGGCTTGACGTCCATCGCCATTCCGGATAGCGTTACGAGCATAGGGAGTAACGCTTTCGGTGGTTGTGAAAGTTTGGAATATAATGAACACGATAACGCATATTATCTCGGCAACGAAACAAATCCGTATCTTGTTTTGGTGGATATTATAGATACATCGATCACTTCTTTTGTTATTGGTGAACAGACAAGAATTATATATAGTTCTGCCTTCCGTAATTGCACCGGCTTGACGTACATCACCATCCCCGACAGCGTGACGAGCATAGGAGAGAATGCCTTCTATGGTTGCACCGGCTTGACGTCCGTTACCATAGGGGACAGCGTGACGAGCATAGGGGAGGATGCCTTCAGTGGTTGCAGCGGGTTGACTTCTATCACCATTCCGGACAGTGTGACGAGCATAGGAGATTGGGCCTTCTATAATTGCAGCGGCTTGACGTCCGTGACCATAGGGAATGGTGTAACGAGAATAGGGTGGAGTGCCTTCGAAGATTGCACCGGCTTGACGTCCATCACCATCCCGGACAGCGTGACGAGCATAGGGAGTTGGGCCTTCGAAGATTGCACCGGCTTGACGTCCGTGACGTTTGAAGGAACGGTCGCCGAATGGAACGCGATGAGCAAGGGTAACCAGTGGGACACTAATTGCCCGTTCACGAAAGTGGTGTGCTCGGACGGGACGGTGCAAGTGTGAGCGGCGCGAGATGAGCAAGCATCAACCTTTGTCGGAAGAGTTCCCGGCATGTTCTGGCAGTGGGGAAGGGCGCGGAGATGTCCGCGCTCTTTTCCTATCCGGCGGTTCTATATCACGTCAAACCCCTCTCAGCCGCTTCATCCCTCTTTTTATCCTCAGACCGCCCGTTCCCCGTCAGCCAAAGTTCCTTTCAGCCGCAGTCAATCCCTCTTATCCCCGGTCAATTCATCCGCTGCCGCCCATGTTTCTTTCGGCACCTAGCCAATCCCCATTATTATACCAGGTCAATTCATCCCCCGTCGCATATTGAACTTGTAGTCATTTTGACTACAAGCCGTTATATATCCGAATAATCTGTTTTAATGCGTAAATATCTCAAAAGTCCCGCCATAAAAACAGAAGTGTAGACATTCCGCCGCAAAAGAAACTTCTGGTTATTTTGACTACAAGTTTTATTTTTGTTCGCATTTATGTGTGTCGCGGTTGAACTGCAAGATACACATTTGAAACACAAAAATCTCACCATTGCAGCGTAGTGCAGTTTCTAGTCATTCTGACTACAAGCCCGATTTTGTCTGTCGCATTGTAAGTAACGGCAAAAAACGCATGATTGAACCCATAAGGCACACCGCATTACAACGTAAAATCTTCTGGTCATTTTGACTACAGGCTCGATTTTGGTCGTTGGATTGTAGGTTGCGGTTGAAATGGAAAATACACGGTTGAAACACAAAACCCTCGCCATTGCAGCGTAGTGCAGTTTCTAGTCATTCTGACTACAAGCCCGATTTTGTCTGTCGCATTGTAAGTAACGGCAAAAAACGCATGATTGAACCCATAAGGCACACCGCATTACAACGTAAAATCTTCTGGTCATTTTGACTACAGGCTCGATTTTGGTCGTTGGATTGTAGGTTGCGGTTGAAATGGAAAATACACGGTTGAAACACAAAACTTACACCATTGCGGTGTAATGCACCTTCTGGTCATTTTGACTAGCAGCTGTGTATGCGGACGGGGTGTGGGTTCGGAGCGGAGAATGGAAGGGGGGGGTACAATATTCCCAAGTCAGGGGAATAAAAAGAGTACATCAAATATAAAATTCACCGCGCTTGCCAAACGGGGCGGCGATGTGGTATCATCAAGCATATTGCGAGGTGAAACATGGATAAAATCAAGATGAACACACCTCTCGTCGAGATCGACGGGGACGAAATGACGCGCGTGCTGTGGCAGTGGGTGAAGGACATCCTCATCACTCCTTATGTGGATCTCAAGACGGAGTATTACGACCTCTCTCTCGAGAACCGTGACGCGACGGACGACAAGGTGACCGTGGACGCGGCGGAAGCGTGTCTCAGGCTCGGCGTGGGCGTGAAGTGCGCCACCATAACCCCCAACGCGCAGCGCGTGGAGGAATTCGGGCTGAAGAAGATGTGGGCGAGCCCCAACGCGACCATCCGTGCCAAGATGGACGGTACGGTGTTCCGTGCGCCCGTCATCGTGCGCGGCATCACTCCGCTCGTGCCCGGCTGGAAGAAGCCCATCGTCATTGCCCGTCACGCGTACGGCGACGTATACAAGGGCGTGGAGATGAAGGCGAAGGGCGGCAAGGCGGAGCTGAGCTGCGACGGCAACTCCCTCACCGTGTTCGACTTCGGCGGCAAGGAGGGCATCCTGCAGGCGATCCACAACACGAAGGCGAGCATAGAGAGCTTCGCGCGCAGTTGCTTCAATTACGCGCTCGACACCAAGACGGACCTGTGGTTCTCCACCAAGGACACCATTTCCAAGATCTACGACCACACCTTCAAGGACATCTTTGCGGAGATCTACGAGGCGGAGTACAAAGAGAAGTTCGAAGCGGCGGGGATAGAGTATTTCTACACCCTCATCGACGACGCGGTCGCTCGCGTCATGCGCTCCGAGGGCGGCTTTATATGGGCGCTCAAGAACTATGACGGCGACGTCATGAGCGATATGGTGGCGACGGCGTTCGGTTCGCTCGCCATGATGACCTCGGTGCTCGTTTCTCCGACGGGAGCGTACGAGTTCGAAGCGGCGCACGGCACCGTCACGCGCCACTACCGCAAGTATCAAAAGGGAGAGGAGACTTCCACCAACTCCGTGGCGACTCTCTTCGCGTGGACGGGCGCGCTGAAAAAACGCGGCGAACTGGACGGCAACAAGGAGCTCTCCGCCTTTGCGGAGCGGCTTGAAAAGGCGACGATAGACACCATCGAGAGCGGCGAGATGACAAAGGACCTTGCCGGGATGTTCCGCCTCGACGGCGTGACCGTCAAGGCGTTGAACAGCCGCGAATTCCTCGAAGCCGTCGCGAAGAGGCTGTAACACATACCCCGCCAAATTTCTTGCAGAAATTTGGCGGGGACCCCGAATTGAGCCCCACCGAATTCCCTGCGGGAATTTGGCGGGGACCCCGAGTTGAACCCCACGAAAAATCCTTGCGGATTTTTTGCGGGGACCCCGGATTTTACCCCACCGAATTCCCTGCGGGAATTTGGCGGGGGCCCCGAATGAGCCTACAAAACGTTGAAGGGTTTGTGTGGGAAAAACAGTGCAAAAAAAATAACGCCGCCTTTGCAGGGCGGCGTTTTCCGGTTCGTCGCGGCGGTGCTTGCCGTCGTTTTTGCGCACAGAATCGGAAAACGCGCCAAGACGGCGGTGGTATGTTTGCTCTCCGGAGTGTTCGCGGTGGTGGTGCTGTTCGGATATTTCAACCTGGCGCCGTTTTATTTCAATTCGGGAGCGGTCGTTTTCGCCGTGGGGGACGAATATCAGATCTGCTGGAGCACATCGGCGCCGTCCACGGGCTACGTCGAGGTGGGCGGGGAAAAGTATTACGCCGTTGTCGCGGGTTCGATCCGCAACGACGCTTATCCGGACCACGAGTCCGTGTCCGCATTCCGCTTTACGGGCACTGCGCTTGAGATAAGAGAGGACGGGATCACCGTCATGTTCACCGATCAGAATAAGGACGTGAAAGGAGTCTACGAAGTGTAGACCGCGATGTTAAAGGCGGCACGCCGCCGCGTGCCGCCGATGAAAGAAGCCCTCACTCCGGGTCGTCGTCCAACCCGATGAGAAAGTCCGCCGAAACATTGAAAAGCCTGCAGATCTTTTTGATCTGCGCAATGTCCGGCTCGTATTTTTCGTGTTCCCAGCAGCTTATCGTACGGAAATTCACCTGCAAATACGAAGCGAGTTCCTTTGTGTAAAGCCGTTGTCCTTTCGCAACTCGCGGATCCTGATCCCATACATAGCATTAATTCTAATTATTATTCAAAAAATTTGTTGATATTCCATGTTTGCTGGAATTATTTTACGCAAATTTATATAAATAAAGTGCGGTTGAATGCCTTTTAGTTCGTTTTCGGGGAGGCTGCCCGCGGAACGTAGGAGAAAACCGGATATAGAACGATGTTCCGGCAGGAAGGCGCGGCGTCGTCGCGGCGGATGTCCGGGAGAGGGGGGCGGGAGAAAGCGGAAAGGGTGCGCCGCGGCGGCACTGCATACTGATATGCCGGCAGGGAAGAGGACGGGAGAAGCGGTGCCGCGCCGGCGGCGCATGCCGCAGGGAGTCGGAGGGCGGAAAAAAATATCCGCGGCAGAGCCGCGGACACACCGTTACGGTTTTGCGTAAATTATGTTCACGCCGTTTATTTCCACCTTGTCGCGGTAGGCGGCGGGGATGGTGATGATCACCTGTTTCTCTATGCGGTTGGGTTGGAAACAGAGGTCGAGCATGACGTCGATCGGATCGTCATGCGCGGGTTCGGGCGAGCGGACGATGTTGAGGATGTAAAGCGAAGTGCCCACCGCCTCTTTCGTGATGACGTACTCATCGGGGTAGAGGTTGTAGTAGGAGATCTCTATCCTGCTTGCCGATGTATCGTATCTGACTATGACGTCGCGCTCGGTGATGTCGACGTTGATGGCGGTGACTTCGTTGACCTCGTATTCGGGGCGTTCAGGGACGCTGTCGGCGAACCAGCCGTGCGAGAGCATATATTCGCTCCTGGCGCTCACCCACGCTTCGGAGTTCATGCTTCCAAGCGCGGCGGAAACTATCACGCAGATCACCGCAAGCACGAACAGGGCGTAGCCGAGATTCAGCCATGTCAGGTATTTGGGCTTCACGATGACGGAAGAACTCTCGTTTTTAGCATTTTTGAGAGTAGTTTTCTTAAAAACGGAGGATAGTTTTGATTTCGCGGGGCTTTCGCCGCCGGAGGTTTCTTCCGCAAAACCTGCGGCGTTCCCTCCTTCCGACGCCGCGGGAGCTTCGTCCGAAGAACTTTCGCTATCCGTACGGACGAAAAGTCTTGCTCCGGGTGCGTCGGGCCAACGGTCGTACCACACCTTGCGCATATACACGAAGAAGCCGCGTACGGAGATGACCGTCACTCCCGCGCCGATGAAAGACAGCCCGAACAGGGTGAAAAACGCCATGACGGATTCCCACGCCACTTGCAGGGCTATCGCATAACACAGCGCAACCGCCCAGAGCGCCGCCATGGCAAGAGAGATGAGCACTATGCCGGCTGCCGGCAGAGCGTAGAGAAATTTCTGCAGTTTTTCGGATCTGTTTTTCATGGAGAGCGCGATCTTCCTTTGTTTGCCGTTTTCGGCAATTATACGGAGCGTGTCCGCGCAAGTCAAGCGATCGGCGTCTTTGCGGCGCGATAAAGGTTCTGCACAAGGGAGGCGGCGCATATCTATTTTGTGCGGAGATAAAAGCGAAAACGACGAATTTCGACAAATTCCGACAAAATCCGCCGTTTTATCCGCCGCGCATTCTTTTACTATGAGGTGAACCGTGTTCGTCGTCCTGAAAAAGCGAAGCATAATGTTGGCAGCGGCATTCGTCGTACTGTTTGCGGTGCTGACCGCGGCTCTCGGCGCGTCCGGAGCGGCGGGGGTGTATTTCGGGGTGAGCACGCGCAAGATCCCCGTCTACTGCGTGGAGCGCGGCGCGGAGGAAGAAAAGGTCGTCGCGCTCACTTTCGACGCCGCATGGGGCGCGGACAAGACTCAGGGCATCATGGACATTCTCGGCGAATACGGCGCCGGCGGCACGTTTTTCCTTGTCGGCTTCTGGCTGGACAAGTATCCGGAGATGACCAAGTCCATCGCGGAGGCGGGGTTCGAGATAGGCAACCATTCCGCCAACCACCTGAACATGCCGAAACTCAACGTCGAAACAATGCGCACGGAGATAACGTCCGTGAACGCGAAGATAGAGGAACTTACCGGCAAAAAGCCCGTTTACTTCCGCGCTCCGTACGGCGACTATTCCGACAAGCTGATGACGGCGGTGGAGGATCTCGGCATGGTGGGCGTGCAGTGGAGCATAGACAGTCTGGACTGGAAAGGATTGTCCGCAAAGGAGATAACCGACCGCATAGTACCCAACGTGAAGAGCGGGGACATCATACTTTTCCACAACAACTCGGACCACGTCCTGGACGCGCTCCCGCTGGTGCTCATGGCGCTTAAGAACAAGGGGTACTCCTTCGTGGGGCTGTCCGAGCTTGTGGCGACGGAGAATTTCACCGTCGATCACACGGGAATGCAGCATAAAAACGCATAATACCGGCTCCGGGGCGTCCGCTTCCGGTCCGGCTAAAAAACAAAACTGCCGCTTCGGCGAAAGAGAGGAATTATGGGTTACGAACAAATGCAGAACAACAGAGCGTACGTCGCGGGAGAGGTGATCTCCGCTCCCGTATTCTCGCACGAGGTGCTGGGCGAACGGTTTTACGACGTGGTGCTCAGCGTAAAGCGGCTGTCCGACCGCGCGGACGAGATACCGGTCACCGTGTCGGACAGGCTCATGCAGGACGCGTCGCTGGAAGTCGGGACGCGGCTGGGTGTGAGCGGCCAGCTCAGGAGCTACAACAAGCAGGCGGACGGCAGGAGCAAACTCGTCCTCAGGGTGTTTGCGAGAGAGCTGGACGACGGGGAGTCGGACACTCCCAACCGCATAGAGCTGGAAGGGTACGTATGCAAACCTCCCGTGTACCGCACCACGCCTTTCAAGCGTGAGATATGCGACATGCTGCTTGCGGTCAACCGCGCGTACAACAAGTCGGATTATATCCCCGCCATAGCGTGGGGGCGCAATGCGAAATACGCAGGCGAATTCGCGGTGGGTGACAAAGTGGCGGTGTCCGGGAGGATACAGTCGCGCACCTACCAGAAAGTCCTTCCCGACGGAAGCACGGAGGAGAGAGTCGCTTACGAAGTGTCCGTATCGCAGTTGGAAAGAGTGGACGGCTGAACCGTCTAAGCTACATGAAGCGGCGTCGCGGACGCCGTTTTTTGTTTACAAATATGCGCGCGTGATGTATAATCACCGTAAAGGTATGTTATGAAACTCGAAGATTTTTCCCTTAGAATCGTTTACGAAAAAGACGGCACGGAAGTCGTCACCGAGGACGGCGACTCCGTCGTGTCCGTGGAGAAGGAGATCGCGGACGGCAGACTCACAGTGGTGCTGCGTTCGGACCGTCCGGTCAGGCTGCGTTCGGCAAGAATGGTACAGCCGAGGGAGTATTCTCCCGAGGAACGCTTTTTCGGCGGCGGATACCAATCCTGGACGCGCACGCTGGAGTACGGTCCCAAAGACAGGCAGCGCGGACTTCTCGGTCCCTCCCGTCTGCCCGTGGCGCGCACTTTCTCCGCCGCGTCCGGCGACTACGCTTTCGTCAATTACGGCAGGAAGCTGTTCCACTCCCACGGTTACACCTACATCCGCCGCGGCGACAGGACGGAGCTGTTCGGTTCGCTTGACGAGAGCACCGGATTTACCGTGTTTTATGCGGACATGAAAGAAAACGTGTTCGCCGTCGTCAAGGACGTCGAGGGGGCGGAGTTTTCGGGAGAGTACAGGCTTTTCGACATTCTGCACGCCGAGGGAGGCTACGACGAGGTGTTCGACAGTTATTTCGCGGCATATCCCGTGAAAGCTCCGCGCAGGCAGATAAAGCGCCTCGCCGGATACACCTCGTGGTACAACTATTATCAGAAGATCGACGAAAAGATCATTCTCCGCGACCTGGAGTCCATGTACAAGACGGCGGGCAACGCGGCGAACATCTTCCAGATCGACGACGGTTACGAGAGCAAGGTCGGCGACTGGCTGATTGTGGACAGGGAGAAGTTTCCCGGCGGCATGAAAGCCATGGCGGACGCAATACACAACAGGGGCTACCTCGCGGGGCTGTGGCTTGCGCCTTTTGCGGCGCAGCGCGACTCGGACATCGTGAAAAAACGTCCCGATTGGCTGGTGCGCGGCAAAAACGGAAAACCGCTCGTCGCGGGCGTGGCGTGGGGCGGCTTCTATGCGCTGGACAGCGAGAACAAGGGCGTCAGGGAATATTTGAAAGGCGTGTTTGACACGGTGTTCGGCAAGTGGGGCTTCGACATGGTGAAGCTGGACTTCCTTTACGCCGCATGTATGGAGCCGAGGAACGGGAAATCCCGCGGCGCGCTCATGCACGACGCGATGGCGTTCCTGAGAGAGTGCGTGAGCGACAAACTGCTGCTGGGATGCGGCGTGCCGATGTGCTCGTCGTTCGGGTTCGTCGACGCGTGCAGGACGGGGTGCGACGCCGAGCTTTCGTTTGCGGACAGGTACTATGTGTCGTGCACCAATCAGGAGATCGTTTCCACCCGCCATTCCATAGAAAACACCGTGTTCCGCAGACATTTGAACGGACGGGTGTTCCTCTCCGATCCCGACGTGTTCTTCCTGCGCGACGGCGGTATGAAAAAGACGAATTATACGGACACTCAGAAAGCTCTGCTCGCCAAAGTGAACAAGATGCTGGGCAGCGTGCTTTTCGTGTCAGACAACGTCGGCGTGTACGACGCGGAAAAACGCGCCATGCTTCTGGACGCCTTTGCGCCCTTCGAAGGGAAGGTAACGGGCGCGGAGATGACGGGGAAGGATACCGTGAACGTGTATTTCGAGGAAAACGGGACGGAAAAGACGCTTTCTTTCGACCTGTCGACGGGCGATACGGAAGTGCGGGCGGACAAATGAGGCGCTGAATGGTTTATGCCGAACATATCCGGGAAGTGAGAGAGTCCGTTGCGGCTTGCGGCAGGGAAGTCGCGGTCGTGGCGGCGGTCAAAATGCAGACGAAAGACACGGTGGACGAGCTGATGCGCGCCGCGCCCGATTTCATACTCGGCGAAAACCGCGTGAAGGAGCTCACGGCGAAATACGATCCGTCCTACCGATGGCATTTCATCGGACAGCTGCAGACCAACAAAGTGAAGTACATCGCGGACAAGGTGGAACTCATCCATTCTCTCGACCGCGCCGAGCTTGCGAAGGAGATCGACAGGCAGGCGGCAAAACACGGAAAGATACAGGACTGCCTGGTAGAGGTGAACATGGGCAGCGAGATCTCCAAGGGCGGTGTCGCGCCGGAAGAGGCGGCGGAGTTTCTGCGCACGCTGCAGGACTTTCCGCACATCAGGGTGCGCGGGCTTATGAGCGTGCTGCCAAACCTCGGCGACACGCCGGAACTGCGCTCGCTTTATGCCGGGCTGCAGTCCCTTTTCGAGAGCACCGCGGGGCTGTCGCTCTCCAATTACCGGGCGGATATCCTCTCCGCGGGAATGTCCGGCGACTATAAGATCGCACTCGAATACGGCTCGAACATGATCCGCCTCGGACGGACGCTGTTCGGCGAAAGGATATATCCTGCCTCGGCTGTCTGAAACCGGGCGCGGGAAAAGGAAAAGATATGAACGAACGCGATTATTACAGATCCGAATCCCGGCGTCCCGATCAGGGCTACGGCGAGAGCAGATACGAGCCCACGCGCAGGTTTTCGCGCATATTCGGCGGCGGAGATCAGCGCGCGCAGCAGTCCGGGCCGCATGGCGGCACGGTGATCTATTCGCCGTCCACTTACGAGGACGTGCAACTGCTCATCGACCATCTGAAAATGAGAGAGCAGGTGATAGTCGATTTCTCCGACATCAACCAGACCTCCGTCTACCGCATACTCGATTTCATGAGCGGTGCGATCTACGCGCTGAACGGTTCCATCCAGCAGATCACGAAAAACATCTTTCTCTTCGCGCCGAGCGGCGTGACGATCACCGTTCCTCCCCACCTCGGAAGAAGATAATGGAAGAAAAAAAGAAACTCACCTTCAGGGACATAAAAGCGCGCGCCGTCGACAGAGCGCGCGGATTCGCGCTTTTTTTCAAGGAATTCAAGTGGGATAAAGAGCATGTTTCCGTACTCGTCAAATACACGGTCGAGGTGCTGCTTTTCGCATTCATCATCACCTTCGACCTGTGCATGAAGAATTACCTTTACGACTTCGTGGAGGTAAGACACGGCGGCAATTACACCGTGATTGACGGCTTTCTGGACCTGACTTATTCCGAAAACACCGGCATGGGCTTCGGACTGGGCAAGGGCAGTACGCTCGGCATAACAGTCATTACCGCCATACTCATTGCCGCGATCATAGGCTACCTGCTGTTTTTCAAGAAGGAGAAGGCGTACATCCGCATTCCTCTCATCATGGTAGCCGCCGGCGGAATAGGCAATCTCGTGGACAGGACGCAGCTCGGATATGTGCGCGACTTTTTCGAGTTCACGTTTATGGACTTCGCCATCTTCAACATAGCGGACGCTTTCGTGACCGTGGGGGCGGTAGTGCTCATCATAGGGCTTATCGTCACTCTCTTTAAGCCGCAGAAAGACAAGCGCGCCGACGACGATGCGGAGCCTGCGGCGGAAAGTGCGGACGGAAAGGTGCGGTTCGGCGTGTCGCGTGCGGACGAACCCGGTTCTTCCGCTTCGGACAATACCGCGGAAGCGGAGCGCGGGCAGTGCGCGGACGGCGCGGACGCCGCCGATACGGCGGAAACGTCCGGCGGCACCGAGGGCGGCGGCGCGGAAAAGCGGGAGAGTGCGTCCGCAGAACGCGCGGCGTTCACGATCGAAGCGGCGGACGGGAAAGAGTCCCGCAAAGAGGACGATGAAAGCGAGAGTCGGTGATGCGGACTCCGGCGTCAGGCTGGACGTATTTGTCGCACGCGAAACCGGACTTACGCGTTCGGCGGTCAAGACTGCCGTGGAAAAGAACGGCGCCCGTGTGAACGGGATATTGCGCTTCAAGAGCGGGGCGGAACTGAAGGCGGGCGACGAAGTCGAGTTCACGCCGCCCGATCCGGAGCCTCTCGAAGCGGAGGCGGCGGATATACCGCTCGACATTGTTTACGAAAACGACGATTTCGCGGTGGTGAACAAGCCGCGCGGAATGGTCGTGCACCAGGCGTCGAGTTACCGTGCAAACGATACGCTCGTCAACGCGCTGCTTTTCAGACTCAAGGATCTCAGCTCCATAAACGGCGTCATACGTCCCGGAATAGTCCACCGCCTGGACAAGGACACCACGGGGCTTCTCGTCATTGCCAAGAACGACGAAGCGCACCGCAGTCTTGCCGGGCAGATAGAGAAAAAGACCGCGAAGCGCATTTATATCGCGCTCACGGACGGAAATTTTACGGACGACGGCGGCACCGTGGACGCACCGATAGGCAGAAGCCGCCGCGACCGCAAGAAAATGGCTGTCGTCGAGGGCGGACGGCGCGCCGTCACGCATTACGAAGTGATGGAGCGTTTTGGCAATTACACTCTGGTGCGGTTTGAGCTCGAAACCGGCAGGACGCACCAGATCCGCGTGCATTCCTCCTACATTCACCATCCCGTGACGGGGGACGCGGTCTACGGCGGTTCGACATCGCTGTTCAAGGACGGGCAGCTGCTCCACGCCGCGCGCCTGGAGCTGAACGATCCCTCGACAGGCGAAAGAAAGGTGTTCGAGTGTCCGCTTCCCGACGATTTTGCCGCCGTCCTCGACCGCCTGCGCAAGACGAAAAAATAGAGCGGAGAAAGTGAATTGAACTACTTTCCGTTCCGGCTACACGGGAGTATTGTATCCCGCATTTACTTTGATTGAGAACAAACCCCGAAACTATTCCGCAACTATTTCATGAGCTCCGGATGGGCGTCCGGCTTTGCGAGGACGGTCTTGAAATCGGTGTATATCACCTGACCGGGGTGTCCGTTCGGGCGGCGTTTTACGAAACGGCGGAGAGTATAGTCCACTTCCGCGCTTGCGCTCTCCGACGCGGCGGCGATCTCAGCCGCGATCCTTATCACGTCGTCGGGGACGCTCCGTCCCTCCGTCAGCACGACGACGTGTGCTCCGTGGCGGTTTTTGAGATGCAGCCACATATCTCCCGACGAGGCGACGCGGAAGGTCAGTTCGTCGTTCTGCAGATTGTTTTTGCCGGCAAGCACGGTGAATCCGCCGACGAGATATTCGTGCGGCGGTTCGGCTTTCTCGCGGCGCACTTTGCCGCCCTTTGATTTGCGTTTGAAAGCGCCGAGCCGTTCGAGTTCCTCCTCTATCGCCGCCGAGGGGGAGTCGTAGGGGAGCGAGGCGATCTCGCTCTCCAGCGAGCCGACGTATTCCAGCAGGGCGAGGTCGGCGGCAAGTTTCTTTTCGGTGAACTCTTTTGTGCGCTTGAGCTTGTTGTAACGGTTGTAATAAGCCGCCGAATTGCGCGACGGCGTGAGTCTTTCGTCGAGCGGGATCTCGCACTCCTCGCCCGTATGGTAGTTGATACATTTCAGCACGGAGTCGCCTTTGTTTATGCGGTAGATGTTGGCGACGATGAGTTCCCCCATTACGCGCCACTTGTCCATGTTTTCGCACTCGGCGAGCCTTTCGCGGTCTATCGCCACATTCTTTTCCGTGCGCGAGCGCAGATGTTTTACCGCCGTAGACAGCGTTTTCAGCCGCGCTTTGTTGCGCAGTTCGCGGTCCGCGGAGGTGTAGAGCGCGTCGTATGCGGATATTATGTCGGGGTAGTCCCGCCTTTCCCCCCTCGCCGCCGCGTAGGGGAAAGGATACACCTCTTTGCCTATGATGCACGGAGCGTAAAACGGCGCTGCCGTGACGGGTGTGAGAGAGGCGGTGAGTGCGTGCAGCCGCGCTTTCTCTTCCGCCGAAAGCGCGCCGGGGAGGGTGGACTCTACGTCCGCGCGGCGCAGCAGTTCGGAGACCGTGGCACCCGAAAATCCCGACACGTTGTCGAGTATCCATCTGTGCAGATCGCCCCCTCCGAACGCGTCTATCCGCGCCGCGGCTTCCGGCAGGGCGTAGTTGGGCTTCGGCTGTTCGGGCGGCAGATATTTCACTCCGCGCAGCACGACGTGACCGCCCCCGTCATCGAAACCGAGGTGCTTTACCGCGTCCAGAATGACGAGGTCGGAGTCCGTGAAAACTATGTTGGAGTAGCGGTTCATTATCTCTATAAAGAGATAAAACTCCGCGCTGTCCCGCATTTCGGTGCGCGCGGTGAAACGCATGAAAATTATTCTGTCGTGCCGCCACATGCCCACTTCTTCGAGGACGCTTACGGAGAGGTATTTGCGCAGCAGCATACAGAAGTTGGGCGCGGTGACGGGGTTGGGCTTGCGTTCCGCCGTGAGGTGCAGACGGGGAGCGCCCGCGTTGCACGAGGCGACCAGACATTCCGTCCTTCCGCCGGCGCGGAGAAAGAGCCGGATCTCGTCCGTTTCCGGCTGCACGATCTTGTCGGTGCGCGCGCCGCGAAGGCGCGAGTCGAGTTCGTTTGCAAGCGCGCTGAGCGCAAGGTAGTCACTGCCCATGGCTATATTATACACGACCTGCGCCGGTGCGCAATGCAAAAATCTATTGCGTTTCGTAATGTTATATGTTATAATCCCTTTTACTTACGATTTAATCAGTTATTGCGGCTTAAAGCGGCATAAACGGAGGACAAATGAGTTACACAGTTGAAAAGTTGGAAAAGAGCCAGGTCAAGTTCACCTTTGACGTCGACGCGGAAACGTTCGAAAAAGCCGTTGCCGCCGCCTACGGCAAGACCAAGCACAAATATTCCGTGCCCGGTTTCCGCAAAGGTCACGTTCCCCGCAAGGTCATAGAGGGAATGTACGGCAAAGAGGTATTTTTCGAGGACGCGATGGACATCGTAATTCCCGAAGCATATTCCGAGGCACTCGACAAAGAGCACGACATCGAGGTCGTGGGACAGCCCGAACTGGAATCCTTTGATTTCAAGGACGACGGCGGCGTGACTTTCGTGCTCAAAACCGCGGTCCGTCCAGAGGTGAAACTCGGCAAGTACAAAGGGCTTTCCGTGGAGCGCAAAGTGGACAAGGTCACCGCAAAACAGGTGGACGAAGAGGTCGAAAACGCACGCGATAAGCAGGCGCGCATCGTCGACACCGACGCCGCGGCGGAAAAGGGTGACATCGTCAACATCGATTTCGTCGGTTCCGTGGACGGAGAGAAGTTCGACGGCGGCAGCGCGGAGGGATACGATCTCACTCTCGGCAGCGGCAGTTTCATCCCCGGTTTCGAGGATCAGCTTATCGGCGTGAAGAAGGGCGACAAGAAGGACGTCAAGGTCACTTTCCCGGAGGATTACCACGCTGCGGAGCTTAAAGGCAAGGAAGCGGTGTTCGAGTGCACCGTCAACGCCGTCAAGAAGAAGGAGCTTCCCGCGCTCGACGACGAGTTTGCCAAGGAGATCTCGGAGTTCGACACTCTTGCCGAATATAAGGCGGACGTCAAAAATAAACTTATGAAGGACGCGGAGATGCGCGCCGACAGACAGTACGAGGACGCGCTCGTCCAGGCTGTCGTCGACGGAGCGGAAGTCGAGATACCCCAGGCGATGATCGACGCCGAAGCGGAGGATATGGCCAAGGAGTTCGAGTACCGCCTGTCCTATCAGGGCATCAAGCTCTCCGACTATCTCGGCTACATCAACATGACGCGCGATCAGCTTCTCGACGAATACAAGGAGCAGGCGGCGAAATCCGTCAAGGTGCGCCTCGTCATGGAAGAGATCGTAAAGCAGGAGGAGATGAAGTTCGAGCAGGAAGAGCTGGACGCCAAGATCGCGGAGATGGCGGAGCGTTCCGGACAGGACGTCGACACCTTCAAGAAGGGGCTCGGCAAGGAACATTACGATTATCTTCCCAACCAGATCCTCTCCGACAAGCTGCTCGCCATGCTGCGCGAACAGAACGCGCCGGCGAAAAAGGCGGCGGCAAAGAAGAGCGCGGACGCGGCTGACGGCGCCGACGCGGAGAAGAAATCCGCCGAAAAGAAGCCGGCTGCGAAAAAGGCCGCGCCCAAGAAGGCTGCCGCGGCGGACGGCGAAGCTAAACCCGCAAAGAAATCCGCAAAAAAATCCGAAGATTCCGCAGAATAACATCATGCGCCGCAAGAGCGGCGTAACAGGAGATTCACAATGGACATCAGAAATCAGCTGATACCTATGGTCATCGAACAGACGGGACGCGGAGAACGTTCCTACGACATCTATTCCCGTCTGCTTGAGGACAGGGTTGTGTTCCTGACCGGCGAGATCAACGACCAGATCGCGGATCTCATCGTCGCGCAGCTTCTCTTCCTGGAGGGAAGGGATTCCGCCAAGGACATCAGCCTGTATATCAACAGCCCCGGCGGTTCGGTGTCTGCCGGATTCGCCATCTACGACACGATGAATTATATCCGCTGCGACGTGTCCACCATCTGCGTGGGCATGGCGGCAAGCATGGGCGCGTTCCTGCTTTCGTCCGGAGCAAAGGGAAAGAGATTTGCGCTGCCCAATTCCAAGATCATGATCCACCAGCCCCTCGGCGGCGCCCAGGGACAGGCGAGCGATATTGCCATTCAGGCGGAGGAGATACTCCGCACCAAGAAACGGCTGAACGAGATCCTCGCCGCCAACACCGGGCAGGAGCTTGCCAAGATCGAGTTCGATACCGACCGCGATTTCTACATGACCGCGGAAGAGGCGGAGAAATACGGTCTGGTGGACAAGATCTTCTATTCCAGAAAGTGATCCGGACGATCGAGAGGTAATATGGACGGTTTTCAGAAGGAACTGCATTGCAGTTTCTGCGGAAAAAGCGACAGTGAAGTCGAAAAGATAATCGTCGGGCCCAACCGCATGACGATCTGCAACGAGTGCATCGAACAGTGCGCCCATTTGCTCGCGAAAGAAACGGCGTCGAATGCAGGCACCGGTGTTTCGCTGTACACTCCGCAGCAGATCAAGGCGAAGCTCGACGAGTACATCATCGGTCAGGACAGCGCCAAAAAGGTGCTGAGCGTCGCGGTGTATAACCACTACAAGCGCATCAACAGGCTGGGCGGCGATGACGGCGTGGTGCTCGAGAAGAGCAACGTGCTCCTGCTCGGACCTACGGGGTCGGGCAAGACTCTGCTTGCCAAGACGCTGGCGCAGATCCTCAACGTGCCTTTCGCGGTCGCAGACGCGACGACGCTCACCGAAGCCGGCTATGTCGGCGAGGATGTCGAAAACATACTGCTCAAGCTCATACAGGCGGCAGACGGCGACATCCGCAAGGCGCAGATGGGCATCATCTATATCGACGAGATAGACAAGATCGCGCGCAAGGGCGAGAACGTTTCCATCACGCGCGACGTGAGCGGCGAGGGCGTTCAGCAGGCGCTGCTCAAGATCATCGAAGGCACCGTGGCGAGCGTTCCTCCCCAGGGCGGACGCAAGCATCCCAATCAGGAGTGCTATCAGATAGATACCACCAACATACTGTTCCTGTGCGGCGGCGCGTTCGTGGATCTGGACAAGATAGTGGACAAACGCAAAGACGGCTCCAAGCTCGGCTTCGGCGCGTCAGTCAAAGGCACGAAGAACTACCGCTATGACGAACTCATTGCGGAGCTTCAGCCCGCGGATCTCATCAAGTACGGTCTGATACCGGAGTTTGTGGGACGAGTTCCCATCGTGGTCGGACTTAACGCGCTTGACGAGGAAGCTCTCGTGAAGATCCTTTCCGAGCCGAAGAACGCGCTTGTCAAACAGTATCAGGTGCAATTCAAGCTGGACGGGGCGGACCTTGAGTTCGAACCGGCGGCGCTTCGCGCCATTGCCGAGAAAGCGATCAAGCTCAATACGGGCGCGCGCGGACTCCGTGCCATAGTCGAGGACATTTTGCTCGACCTCATGTACGAACTGCCGTCCGACAAAGGGATAGCGAAAGTCGTCGTGACTCCCGAATGCGTGACGGAAAAGGCGCGTCCGCGCATCATACGGAGAGATGCGGAGGCTCTTTCCGACTCCGCCGTGCCTTCCGCAGGTTAAAGACGGGAGCATGTGAAAGTAAAAATGCGGAGAATCCGCAGACGGTCCGGAACGCACGGCGTGATGCCGTGCGTTCCCGTTTGTCGGCGCCGCCGCGGGCGGAAATGTGCGCCTCGGAGGCGCGGTGCGGCTTACGGCGGCAGTTCGGTTGCTTTCGGTCGGGTTTTGAGTTAGAATAAACGAGGTGTGACGAGCGTTGCGGTGATCGCTCCGCGCAGTCCACCGTCAAGGGAGAAAAGAAAAGCCATGGTCATCAAAAATGCGGAATTTATCGTTTCGGTCGCCGACTCCGGCAAGTTGCCGGACTTCGGTGCGCCGGAGATAGCTTTTGCCGGGAAATCGAATGTCGGCAAGTCCTCATTCATCAATTTTCTCACCGGCAACGGCAAACTTGCGCGCACTTCGGGAGATCCCGGACGCACGAGGCTGGTGAATTACTTCGGCGTGAACGGAAGGTCGCTGATTTTTGTGGATCTTCCCGGATACGGCTTCGCAAAGGTCGCCAAGACGGAAAAGGCGAAATGGGGGAGCATGATCGAGGGTTACCTCACAGGCAGCCGCAATCTCGTCAACGTGTTCGTTTTGCTGGACGTCAGGCATGAGCCTACCGCGGACGACAAAATGCTGCTTAATTTTCTCTACCACTACAACATACCGTTTACGGTGGTAGCCACCAAGTGTGACAAGCTCTCCCGTGCGCAGCTGACGAAGCGCCGCGCCGAGATCGCAAACGCCGTCGGCATAGGAGTCGGCAACGTCTATCTCATATCCGCTCTCAAAAAGACGGGCAAGGAGGAGATGCTTGCGAGGATAGACAGTCTTGTCGCCGCGTTCGGCGGAGAAAGCCGTGCCGAAGAAGAGTAACGCACCGCCGGACTTTGCCGCGGCGCGCTTGTTTGCGGCACAACATACATCGACACGGCTGCCGACAGGCGGCTTTATTTATTGTCGAAAGCGTAGAAGTATTCTCTAAAACGGCAAAAAGTATTATACTTTATGTCGATTATGAGAATACTTTTGCATTTTGCCGTGCTTTTGCGGCGGAGCACTGTTTGCGTCGGGTTCGGACTCAAGTGTCCCTGAGCGGCACGCCGTGCGCCTCGTTCCGAAGTTCCGGTGACGTCGTGCCGCGGCACTCCGTGCACCGGTGCGCTTGAAAACAAAAAAACTCCCCGTCGGCGGGGAGGATTTTTCCGGTCGCTTGTCCGGAGGGATTCTTTGAGGGCGCGGGCGTATTATACGCGTGTGTGACGCGTGTTTACGTGCGCCTGCGAGAGGTGCGGCTTCGGACGGTCAGAACAGCCGCACAAGTTTGTTGTCGGTGAGGTCGCATGACGTGAGGAAGTATTTTACTCCGTTTTTGACGATCTCCGGAGTCACGCGCGCGTTTTTGCCGTGAAGGTGTCCGTACGTTACGGTCTTGACGCCGTACTTTTCTATGAGCGCGGTGACTTCGCTGTCGCCGTATTTTGCGTCGAACGGGGGATAGTGCAGGACGGCGATGACCGTGTCGCCGTCGGAGCGCATTTTCTCCGCGCATGACAGGGAAAGTTCCAGCCGGAGAAGCTCGCGCCTGTATATCTTGCCGTCGTGTTCGTCGGAGCCATCGGAGGGGGGTGTCCAGCCGCGCGTGCCCGCAATAATATAATTACCGTATTTCAAGCAATTGTTTTGTACGAAGCCGAACCCCGGAAAGGCGGAAGTCATTTTCGCCAGCGAACTCCAATAGAGGTCGTGGTTGCCTTTGACGACGGCTTTTTTGCCGGGAAGGGCGGCGACGGCGGCGTAATCGGGAGCCGCTTCTTCGATGTTCATGCCCCAGGACATATCGCCGCCGAGCAGCACGAGATCCTCGTCCTCGACGCGGGCGCGCCAGTCCTCGCTTACGCGCGCGAAATGGTTTTGCCAGCCGTCGCCGAAGATATCCATCGGTTTTTCGACGGCGAACGACAAGTGGAGATCGCTTATCGCAAACACTTTCATACCGGTATTTTAGCATATCTGCGGATTTTGGCAAGGCGGAAAAGGCATTCCTTTTGCGGATTTTACGCGCTCTCGCCGTGCGCGGATCCGGGGCGCGCCTTCGCGCGGGCGCGCTGTGGCGCGTCCTGCGCGCGCAAAACGCGCGCGAGAGTTTCGGGCGTAAAACCCATGCAAAAAACCGCAAGACCGCTCTCAGGCGCTCTCACGGCGTCAGGGGAGCTATCGCGGGCGCACGCGTAAGGGACGAAACGGAGGTGAAGCGTAATTCGCTGCACAGGTGTCGGTGGGGGGAACGGCGGGGAGGCCGGTGCGGAGAAAGACAAAACAAGGGAGCGCACATGCGCTCCCTTTCCGCAGACCGGACTGCCGTGCATTCCCGTCAGCGCGGGAAGAGGGGCAGGTCGAAAACTCCCTGGCACACTTCCTGCGAAAATTCCGTACAGGGCGGGATCTTGCAGTAGCCGTACGAGGGGACGAGCAGGTCGACGTCCGCGAGCACCTTCATGACCACCGTTGTGCATGCGGTGATGGAGAATGTCGTGCCGCTGACGTAAACGCCGTTGGGGCTCGCCATATTGACCGTTGCGGCGAGTTCGACGGGGAAGACGCTGCCCGTGGGCACGCACATCACGATGTCCTCGGTGAGCGCGACCGTGCCCGTACCCGATCCTTCGACGCCGTTGGCGTCGGTATAAGTGATCTGAACGGGGATCGACACCGTTGCGAGCACGCGGGAAAGTCCCGGCCTGTCGGCAAGGGGAGTGACCGTGAGCGCCGTAATGGTGCCCCTTGAAGAAGTTGATTTACCGCTGACGAACGTCAATGGCTGTACGGGCGAAGCCGGAGTCAGGTCGGTGAGAGTCACGGACAAAGTTTCGAGCGTGGTCTGCGAGATGCACGCGTCGAAAACTTTCTTGACCTGGATACAGACTTTTTCGCAAAGTCCGTTCATCGGATTGCCGCTGATGTTCCCGGGACATCTGTCAGCGCCGTTTGAGTTGCAAAAAGACATCTTTTTACCTCCTTTTTGTGGCTTTGCTGTAATATATGCCGGGGCTCCGGCAAAGGTGAAAAGCGCGGCGCGCGCCTTAAGGCGCGGTCCGTGCGCCGCGCCGTCCGACGCGGCGTCGAAAAGCGTGCGGAGCCGGGGCGGAGCGGCGGAGTGGCGGCAGGGCGGAACGGACGCCGCCGAGGGGATGCATAAGGTTTACAATTGAACCGAATATTTCACGATTGAACCAAAATGGTTAAACATTGAACGAATAAAAATCCAGTTTGTGCGGCAATAGTTTGAATAATGCAAATCTTTTATGAAAAATATCGGCTGAAATGTGGATTTTTTTATTCTATGAAAAAAGTTTTGGGAAAATTCAAAAAACTGTTGACCGGTGGTCAGAAGTGGTTTAGAATGGTGGCAAGGAGGAAGAGATGCCGAAGTTCATGCTCGGAAACGTTCGTCATCAGCTCGACGACAAAGGCAGGATGAGGATCCCCGCCAAGTACCGTGAGGTGCTGGGCGGCACGTCTTGTATTCTCCCCGGCAGAGCAGGCTGTCTTTTCATCGTCCCGGAGGACAAACTCACGGAGACTATGGAGGCGGTGACGGAGCACAACGCTTTTGCCAACTCCGAGGCCAACGACATCTCCACCGACATCACGTCCAACGCGCATTACCTCGAAGAGGACGCGCAGGGCAGGGTGAGGCTCCCCGCCGAACTCGCAAAGCTGGTCGGCATAAAGAAGGAGATCGTCTTTGCCGGCAAAATGACTTACCTCGAAGTGTGGCCGGCGGAAACGTGGGACTCCCGTTACAACGTCCTCAACCGCGACAACCTCGAACGCATGATCGAAAGGATCAGGAGCCTGGGGGTGTGAGGTGGAATTCGCACACAAACCCGTCATGCTCGCGGAGTGCATCGAGGCTCTGAAGATCAAGCCTGACGGGATATACCTCGACGGCACGATGGGAGGGGGCGGACACTCGTACGAGATAGCAAAGCGGCTGACGGAAGGCGGCAGGCTGATAGCTTTCGACAAGGACGCGGACGCGCACGAAGCCGCCGGAAAACGGCTTGAAGAATATGCGGACAGAGTGACTTTCGTACGCGACGACTTCAAGAACGCGTGCGCCGGGCTGGACGAGCTGGGCATAAGGACGCTTGACGGCGTGCTGCTCGACCTCGGTGTGTCAAGCTGGCAGATAGACAGCGCGGAGAGAGGGTTCAGCTATGTGAAAGACGCGCCTCTCGACATGAGGATGGACCGCGGTGCGGAGCTGAGCGCACGCGACGTGGTCAACGGATATACGGAGAGCGAACTCGCAAGGATCTTCCGCGAGTACGGCGAAGAGAAGCTGGCCGGTAAGATAGCGGCAAGGATCGCGAGGGAGAGGGAAAAGCGCCCGATCGACACCACGCTGCAGCTTGCGGATCTTGTCGCGGCATGTTATCCTCCGGCGACGAGGCACAAATTCGGCCACCCGGCGAAGCGCGTGTTCCAGGCGGTGCGCATAGAGGTGAACGGAGAACTCGAAGGACTCGGAGAGGCGGTGACGGAGCTTGCGCTCCGGCTCGCACCCGGCGGGAGAATGGCGGTGATCACCTTCCATTCGCTCGAAGACAGAATAGTGAAGAACGCGTTCAGACAGTTGACGCTGTCGTGCATCTGCCCCCCGGATTTTCCGGTGTGCGTATGCGGAAAAGTGCAGGAAGTCAGGCTCGTGAATGCGAAACCGATAACGGCGTCCGCCGCCGAGCTCGAGGAGAATCCGAGAGCGGAAAGCGCGAAACTCAGGATTGTCGAAAGACTCGCCGCAAATAAGTGAGAAGGAAAGAGAGGTGAATAATTATGGCTATTACGCTGGATGAATTGCTCGGTCGCAACAGGGGGGACGCCGCCGACGAATATACTTCGGACAGATTTCCTTCTTACGGCGAATTTTCCGCCCGCCGTACGGGCGGCAGCGACGTGCGTTACGCCGACGGCGGAGAAGGTTACGCCTACGATTTCGACAGACGCCCCCAGAGTGCGCCCCGTTCGACGGAAGCGGCGAGAGATTACGAAGCGTCGCGTCCCTACAGAGCGCCCAGGGAAGAGGAGTACCGTCCGATAGATTACGCCGCGCGCGAGCGCAGAGCGCCTTCCGACGCCGGCTACGACGCGGGCTACGACAGAGGGTACGAAGAGAATGCGCGGAGCGCATACGCCGACGAACGCGGCGCGCGCGCTTATTCCGGCGGACTGTACGAATTCACACGCAACGATGCCGAACGCGCTTCCGGCGAGGATCTTTACGACAGGCTGTCCGCGACGGGTACGGCGAGTGCGGCTAAGACCGCCGGATACGAAAGAGCGGCGAGAGAAAGCTACGTTTCCGAGGATTACGCGGCAAAATACCGCGCCGAACACAAGACCAAGAAGAAGGCGCGTTTCGGACTCAAAGCGAAACTTATCATTGCGGCGTACGTGATAGTCGTGGCGATAGTGGGCATACTCATCATCGTCAATGCCAAGCCGCTCAACAACGGGACTGCGGCAGTGCCGAGCAGTTCGGTCGTGGCGGTCGAATGAACGCATAAACCGGCTTCCGCCCAAATATCATTTGGGTATGAGGCTGCAAAAAAAGGACCATAATCAATCCCCAATAATTCATAATCCGAGGAAAAGGCTGCTTGCGGTATTACTGCTTGCGGCTTTTTCCTTTGCCGCGGTGCTGGGGAAGATGTTCGCCGTGATGGTGGTCCAGAGCGGCGATCTGCAGGCAAAGGCTGTCACGCAGTGGATGCGCGACGTGCCCACGGAAGCGGCGAGGGGAAGGATCCTCGACCGCAACGGCACCGTGCTTGCGGATACCGCGACCAGATACAACATATATGTACGTCCCAATGCCACGGGAAGCAAGCAGGACGTGGCGAAACTGCTTGCGGAGGTGTTCGGGTACGAATACAACGATATTCTCGCGAAAATTTCCGTGCACACATCGGAAGTGACGGTGGCCCGCGGCGCGGACAAGGAACAGCTCGACGCGCTGATGGAATCGGGACTTTCCGGGATATATTACGGCGAGGACAACCTCAGGTATTATCCTTTCGGGGATTTCATGACTCAGGCACTGGGTTTCACGGGGTTCGACGGAGAGGGGCAGACCGGGCTTGAAGCGTATTACGACAAATACCTTACGGGTACGGACGGCATGATACTCACGGACACCGACCTCGTGGGCAGGGAGATCGAAGGCGGAGGGAGTTATTATATTCCCGCGGTGAAGGGCATGGACGTCGTCACCACTCTCGACGCGACGATACAGCGTATAGCGGAAGGCGCGCTGCGCGCCGCGGAGGCGAGGTTTCAGCCGAAATCGGCGGCATGCGTGGTGATAAATTACGAAACGGGAGAGATACTCGCGCTCGCGGAATATCCGTCCTTCGATCTCAACAACGTGCCGCGCGACGACCTGGAAACTCTGTTCGGCACGTCGAAAAGTTCGGTGGTTTCCACGGTGTACGAGCCGGGATCGACCTTCAAGATACTGACCGCAGCCGCCGCGCTCGACGCCGGCAAGGTGGGTGTGACGGACAGGTATTACTGCTCCGGCACGCGGGTGGTGGACGGACAGAAGATCAGGTGCTGGAAGGCGAAGGGGCACGGCTCGATCTCGTTTGCCGAAGGGGTGGAGCAGAGCTGCAACTGCGTGTTCATGGACAGCGCGCTCGCCATGGGGACGGAACTTTTTTACGATTATCTGGACGCGTTCGGACTGCGTGCCAAGACGGGTGTGGATATAACGGGGGAAACTTCGGGTATATTCATTCCGGAGCAGAGCGTGAAAAGCGTCGATCTTGCGAGGATAGGCTTTGGTCAGGCGGTCGCCGTGACTCCTATAGGCATGCTTGCCGCCGCGGCGTCCGTCGTCAACGGCGGACGGCTGGTAACTCCGCACTTGTTGTCGGGAATAACGGACGGGTATTCAGGAGAAACCGTATCCGGCAGCTTTCCCGACCGCGGAACCACCGTTTCCGCCGCCACTTCCGAAACCATGCGCGTTTTGCTGGAAAACGTGGTCAAGAACGGCAGCGGCAAGAGCGCGTACGTTCCCGGTTACCGCATAGGGGGCAAGACGGGGACTGCGCAGAAGTATGAGAACGGACACATCGCGCAGGGAAAATACATATCCTCCTTTCTCGGATTTTCCTTCGAAGAGGAGGCGCCCTTTGCGGTGCTGCTTCTTGTGGACGAGCCGCAGGGATATATGTACTACGGTTCTCTCGTCGCCGCGCCGCTTGTCGGGGATGTGTTCGGCAACATATTCGCGTATCTCGGAGTTGCTCCGGAGTTTACGGGAGAAGAGGCGGAAGTCGTAGGCACGCCGTTTTCGCTGGCGGATTATACCGGCATGAGCGTGCAGCAGGCGCGCGCGAAGCTCGCCGCCCTCGGACTTCACGTCGAAACGGACGGAGAGGGCAGCACCGTAAAGGGACAGATACCGGCGGCAGGCACCCTCGTGGACGGCAGGAACACTGTACTTCTTTTCACCTGAAAGCACTGAATTTTTCCGTTGATGTCTTATTTTACCGCGCCGTTGACCGGCGCTTTTTTAATACTTAACATAAGCGTATAACCTATACGGGAGGTGCCTTATGAGGCTGAGTGAACTGCTCGTCGGAGCAGATGTCGCCGCGGTATGCGCGGACGCGGATTTCGAGGTGGGATCATTCAGGATCCATTCCGGGGAAGTCGGTGACGGCGACCTGTTTTTTTGTATGAAAGGGAGCCGCGACGACGGCAATCTCCATCTCGGCGAAGTGCACGCCGACTTCGTCGCAGTCACGGAAACGAAACCGGAAACCGACTGCAGATACGTCCTCGTAAAAGACGTGCGCAGGGCGTATGCGGTCATGTCCGAAAACTTCTGGGGGCGGCCCGCGGAGGGGATGAAATTCGTCGCCGTGGTGGGCACCAACGGCAAGACCTCGACCGCGCATTACATTGCCTCGCTGCTTTCCGCCGCAGGGTTCAGGACGGGGATCATAGGAACGGAAGGGCATTTCATCGACGGAGAAAAGGTGGGGGCGAGCCTCACCACTCCCGACAGCTTCGAGCTGAACGAACTTTTGTTCAAGATGCGCGCGAGGGGAGTGGACGTCGTCGCGGCGGAGGTTTCGGCGCATGCGATCAGGCTGGAAAAGACGGCGGGCATCACCGCCGACGTCGCAGTGTTTACCAACCTCACGCGCGACCACCTGGACTACTTCCGCACGTTCGGGGAGTACAAGGAAACCAAACTGTCCTATTTTTCGTCCGGCAACGTCAGAAAGGCGGTGGTGAACGCGGACGATCCGTACGGCAGGGAACTCATGGCGCGCGCGGAAGAAAGCGGACTTCCTTTCGTAAGTTACGGGCTGGAAAATCCCGCGGATTCCTTTGCCGTCAACGTGCGCGAGGACATGGACGGAGTGCGCTTCGTGGCCAACCTCTCCGACGACATCGTCGAGGTGAAATCGCATCTGATGGGAGAGTTCAACGTGTACAATCTGCTCGCGGCGATGACCGCCGTCCACGAAATGGGGGTTTCCGCCGAAACGCTCACTCACGCCGTCAGGAAGGTCAAGGCGGTAAAGGGAAGGTTCAGCGTGCTTAAAAACGACCGCGGAAGCGTGATCATCGATTACGCCCACACTCCCGACGGGCTGGAAAATCTGCTGCGCACCGCGCGTTTGCTCACTAAATCGCGGCTCATCACGGTGTTCGGGTGCGGCGGCGAGCGCGACCGGGGGAAGCGCGCCGTCATGGGAGCCGTGGCGGCGAAGTACAGCGATTTTACGGTAGTGACTTCCGACAATCCTCGCTTCGAGGACCCGGAGCGCATCATCGCCGACGTGGTGCAGGGCATGAAGGGCGCGGACTATAAGACATTCGTCGACCGCACGGAAGCCGTCGCGTACGCAATGTCGGAAATGGCGGAAGGCGACACCGTCGTCATCGCGGGCAAAGGCAGCGAGGACTATCTGGACATCCGCGGAAAGAGGGTGCCGTACAGCGACTTCGACGCGGCGCGCAGGTGGGGACAGGCAAGATGAAACCGGGCGTGCTGCTCCTTGTATACCTTATTGTGTCCGCGGTGCTCGCCCTTGCGACGGCGCCTTTTGCCGTAAGGGCGCTCAGGCGGCTGAAAGCCGGGCAGACGGTGCTTGGCTACGTCACCCAGCACGAGCACAAATCGGGCACTCCCACCATGGGCGGCATAATATTCCTGCTGCCCGCGGTGATAGTGTGCGCCGTTGAAACGACGGCGTTTTCGCTGGTCGCGCTCGCGGTCACGCTCGGCTTCGCCGTGCTCGGTTTTCTGGACGATTTCATCAAGATAAAGTTCCGCCGCAACCTCGGACTCAAGCCCTACCAGAAGATAATCGGACAGCTCGGCATCAGTGCGATCGCGGCGTATTTCTGCTATGCTTCGCCGGAGATCGGCACTTCGCTCTTTCTGCCTTTCGGAGGCGGATGGGGCGACGTTTCGTGGTGGATAATACCCTTTGTAATGCTCGTCTACATTGCGACGACCAACTCCGTCAATCTCACGGACGGACTGGACGGTCTTGCCGCGACGACGTCCGCGGGCTATTTCCTCACATTTGCGATATTCACGTATCTCGCCTTTTCGGACGCGCTCTCCGCGGGGGACGGGACGCGGGCGGAGCAGCTTTTTTCGCTCTCTGCATTCTGTGTGTCCCTGCTCGGCGGACTGCTGGGATACCTCGTGTTCAACTCCAACCCCGCTTCCGTGATGATGGGTGACACCGGCTCTCTCGGTCTGGGAGCCGCGGCGGCGACCGCGGCGGTATTTTCACGCGCGGAACTTCTCCTGCCGATAGCCGGCATAATGTTCGTATGGTCCAGCATATCAGTAATAATGCAGGTGCTCGCGTTCAAGCTCACGAAGCGCCGCATATTCCTGATGGCCCCGTTCCATCATCATCTGGAGATGAAAGGGTATTCCGAGCCGCGGATATGCGCGCTGTATCTGGTGCTGACGGTGCTCGCGGGCGCTCTCACTCTGATTTTTGCGAGGGCAATATGAACCTTACCGGCAAGACCGTCGTCGTTTACGGCGCGGGCATCAGCGGCATTTCCGCGGCGCAGCTCGTGCGCGATCACGGCGGACGGGCTGTCATCTATGACGACAATCCCACAAAAAGCCATTCCACATCCTGTACGTCGGTGTTCAACGACTGCGATATAGTGGTCGTCAGTCCCGGCGTGCCGAGCGGCAACGAGCACGTCCTCGACGCCCGGCTCGGCGGCAAACAGGTGCTGAGCGAGCTGGAATTCGCCTCGCTTTTCTGCCGTGCTGAGCAGATAGCGGTCACGGGTACCAACGGCAAGACCACGACCACGCTGCTCATCGACCACATTCTGAAATACGCGCGCATTCCTTCCCATGCGGTAGGCAATGTGGGAGCGGCGTTTTCATCCATTGCGGACAAGCTGGACGCAATGGAAGTCGCGGTGATAGAGGCGTCGAGTTTTCAGCTCGAAGGCGCTAGGTACTTCGCGCCGGACATCGCGGTCATGCTCAACATCACCCCCGACCACCTGGACAGGCACGGAAACATGGCGAGATACATAGGCGCGAAAGCGAACGTCTTTTTAAGACAGTCGGAAAGCGACGTCGCCGTATACAACGCCGACGACGCAAACGTGCTCTCCCTCGAACCCGTGATCAGAGCGCGCAAAGTTCCTTTCAGCATTTCGCATCCCGTGGACGGGGCGTATCTCTCGTCGGGATTCGTGTGTTACCGCGGAATGCCCGTGGCGGAGGTGTGCGATCTGGATTTCGCCGGGAGAGAGCTTGAGGACCTGCTCGCCGCCGTCGCCGTCGCCGTCGAAAAGGGGGTGAGCCTGTATACGGTTGCTTCCGCTCTGCATACGTTCCGCCGCCCGGAGTTCAGACGCAAAGAATGCGGTACGGTGGACGGCGTGAAGATATTCAACGACAGCAAGGCTACCAACGTCTTTTCCACGGTTTCCGCGGCGGAGAGCATGGACGGCGGTACGGTGCTCATTCTGGGCGGCGCGGACAGGGGAGAGAATTTCGCCGAACTGTTCTCCTCGCTGCCCGACAGCGTCAAAGGCGCGGTGGTCACCGGCGAAAACGCGCAGAAGATCATTTCCTCCGCCAGAGAGAACGGCTTCAGACGCATAACGGAAAGCCCGGATATCGCCGACGCGTGCGCTGACGCCGTGGAGCTCGCGCACGAGCTCGGCTGCGCCAACGTGTTGTTCTCCCCCTCTTCCAAAAGCTATGACAATTATACGAGTTTCGTGGAACGAGGGCGCGCTTTCGACGCCGCGGTAGCGCGGCTCGGCGGAAAGAAATGAAGAGGGAAGGTTTCTTTTCGTTCGACAAACCGCTTGCGGTGAGCGCGGCGGTTCTTTCCTGCATAGGACTGCTGTTCATCTATTCGGCGTCCTCTTATTCCGCCGAATTGCAGTACGGCGACGCTTTCAGGTATGTGGAAACGCAGGCGGTCGCGCTGGTGCTGGGGATCGCCGCCATGTTTGCGGTGTCCTTCGTCCGTCCGGAAAAGATAAAGAAATATTCGTTCGTCCTGTTCGCCGTCGGCGTCGCGCTGCTCGCGGCGGTGTTCGTCCCCGGCTTCGGCGTGGAGAGCTATGGTGCGAAACGGTGGATAAATCTCGGATTTTTCACGGTGCAGCCCTCCGAATACGCGAAGTTCGCCATGGTGGCGTTCCTCGCCGCTTTCGCCGCGAAAAAGGGAGTGGGCACGTTTCCGCGTGCGCTTGTGTTCCTCGCAACAGCCGGACTCGTCTGTCTGCTCCTGCTGCTCGAGCCCAACATGTCCGTGACGATATGCGTGGGCGCGGCGGCGTTTGTCCTCCTGTTCGCGGCGGGGGCGAAGCCGACGCATCTTGCGGTCATACTCGTCCCCGTTGCCGCTTTGGGGATCGCGCTCATTGTCGCCGAACCTTACCGCGTGCGCAGACTGCTCGCGTTTCTCGATCCGTGGTCGTCGCCGCTGGACGAAGGCTATCAGCTCATTCAGTCCTACTACGCGCTGGGATCGGGCGGACTTTTCGGGGTGGGGCTGTTCAATTCCAGACAGAAGTATCTGTTCCTTCCGTTTGCGGAGAGCGATTTCATCCTTTCCGTCATCGGCGAGGAAACGGGCTTTTTCGGAGTGCTCGGAGTGCTTGCGCTGTTTGCGGTGATCATAGTCCGCGGCACGCTGATCGCGGCGCGCGCACGGGACAGATACTCGTGTTATCTCGCCGCGGGGATAACCGCGCTTCTCGCGCTGCAGACTCTCATGAACGTCGCCGTTGTCTGCGGAGCGGTCCCGCCGACGGGGCTTCCGCTGCCTTTCGTCAGCGCGGGGGGAAGTTCGCTGGTGTGTTACTTCGCGGCGGTCGGGGCGCTGCTTTCCGTGTCCAGGTACTCTTCGGGTGTGTTCCTCGGTCCTCTTGCGGAGAGGACGGGCGCGCCCGCCGCGGCAATGCCGCAAAGACTGCGGGGGAGGAATGTATGAAAGAAGACGTGTTCGTCATCGACGGGGGAGAATCCCTCAACGGAAGAGTGCAGGTGTGCGGCGCTAAAAACGCCGCGCTTCCCATGCTCGCCGCAAGCGTGCTCACTCCGGAGCCCGTCACCGTCAGGGGGTGTCCGCAGATTACGGACGTCGCCGACATGACGGAAGTGCTTCGCGCGCTCGGAGTGCGCGCGGAGAGGAACGGACGTGACATCACCGTGTCCGGCACGCCTGCTTTGACCGAGATACCCGCGCATCTTGCGTGCGCGATGCGCTCCTCGGTGTTCATGCTCGGCGCGCTGCTCGCCGAATGCGGAGAGGTGCGGCTTTTCACTCCCGGCGGATGCAGGATAGGCGCGCGTCCGCTGGACATTCACTTCGACGGATTTTCAAGACTCGGCGCGCGCGTGGAATACGGAGAGGATTTCGTCCGCTGCACCGCGCAGAAGCTGCACGGCGCGGAGATACTGCTCAAATATCCCAGCGTCGGCGCGACGGAGAATCTCATCATGGCTTCCGTCAAGGCGGAGGGCACGACAAGGCTCGTCGGTGCGGCGAGAGAGCCGGAGATAGTGTCGCTTGTGCGGCTCCTCAGGAAAATGGGCGCGGATATATCAGGAGAGGGGACTCCGGTCGTGACGGTGAGAGGGGTCGACTGTCTTGACGGCGCGGCGGCGGTGCCCGTCCCCGACAGGATAGTCGCAGGTACGGTAATGGCGGCGGTAGCCGTATGCGGCGGAAGGGTGGAGCTTTCCGGCGCGGATTCCTCGGTCATGGGGGCGGTGATCTCGCCTTTCCTCGGCGCGCACACTTTTTTGGTCGAGCACGGAGGGGTGATGGTGTTCGAAAGCGACGGTATGCTTGCGCCCACCGACGTCAGCACGGGGCCTTATCCGCTTTTCCCGACGGATATGCAGGCTCCGTTCATGGCGTGCCAGTGCTACGCGTCGGGCATGAGCACCATGAGGGAAACGGTGTTCGAGGACAGATTTTCGCATGTGGCGGAACTGCGCAAAATGGGGGCGCGGATAGCTCTTGCCGGCAACACGGCTTTCGTGGACGGCAGCGGAGGGATGAGGGGAGCGGAACTGCGTGCGGCGGATCTCAGGGGAGGCGCGGGACTTGTCGTGGCTGCGCTCGGCGCGGAAGGGCGCAGCACCGTGTCGGGAGTGCGCTATATAGACCGCGGCTACGAACGCATCGAGGAAGTTTTCTCCTCTCTGGGCGGAAAGATAGCGCGCGTGACTGCCGTGCGGTGACCGCTGTGCGGCGCCCCGTTTTACCGCGGCGCGCCGCCGCACGGAAAGCGCGTTCTTCTCCGTTTTTTTACGCCTTCCGCCGCGGAATGCGACATTTTCACGCGCCGGACGGAAGAGATCTTACAAAAATCCGTTTTTTTAACGTAAAAGCATTGACAGCGAGTTCATTTATCATATAATAAAAATAGTATTATTATAAATCGCGCTTGCGTATATGCGCGCGAACGGGGTAATATGAGCGCACTGTTCAACAAGGATATCGTCGTGCTGGACGTCACTTCGAGGACCGTCACCGCTGTTGCCGGGTGCAAAAAAGCGCAGTCCGTATACGATGTGAAAGCCAGGACGGTCAAAGAGTACGACGGTTATTCCGACGGGGAGTTTTTCGATGCCGACGCCGCGGCGTCTGCCGTCTGCGACGCGCTGAAAGAAACGCTCGCCGCATCCGGCGTCGTTCCGCGCCGTTTGTTCGTCGGCGTTCCGGGAGAGTTCGTCACCCTTGTCAACCGTCCGGTCACCGTGACGCTCGACAGAGTCCGCAGAGTAGTTGACGCGGACATAGAGTATCTGGCGGCAAAGGGCGGAGTTTTCGACGACGGCGCTTACGTTTTGATAGGTTCCTCCCCGATATGCTATTCCGTCGACACTTCCGACAAACTTTACTTCGACGTCCGCGGTATGAATGCGGGCAGAGTGTCCGCCACCGTTTCGTACATGCTTGCGGAGAGGAGCTTCACCGAGCTTGCCGAAGGCGCGGCAAAACGCGCCGGTTTCAGGGAAGTCCGTTTCGTGGCTTCTCCGTGGGCGGAGTGCATGGCTATGTTCGAGAGAGAGCAGCGCGACGCGTCCTACGTCGTCATCGACGCCGGCTATCTTTCCACGTCCGTCGCGGTGGGCAGAGGAGAAGGGCTTGAAGTGCTCAAATCCTTTTCCATGGGAGGCGGCCACGTCGCCGCCGACATATACGAGGTGCTCGGCGTGCCTTTCGAGCTTGCCGAACGCGCCAAGGAACTTATCGACCTCAACCTTTCTTATTCCGACGACGCCGTTCTCGCCACCGACGGCGAACACGTCGTTTATGCCGCGGAAGCGTGCGAGATAGTCCGCGCGCGGCTGGAATATTTCGCCGAGGTCGTCGCAGGGATAATCGGCGGTGCGGATACGCCCACCTATCTTCCCGTGTATCTCACGGGAGAAGGATTTGCGTCCATACGCGGAGCGCGCACGGTCATTGCCGAAAAGCTGGGGCGTACGGTGGAGATATGCGCCCCCAAAGTGCCCGGTTTCACGCGGCCGGACGACAGTTCGCTGCTGTCGCTGTTCGTGGTTGCGGAATCATTGTCAAAGACGAGCTTAGGCTCTTATATCAAAACGCGTTTTCAACGGAGGTAACTTATGATAGATTTTGAGAAATTCGGCTATTCCGGCACGCAGGAAACCGAAGAAGAACCGAAACACAACGAGTACGGCTATGCTTCGGACGACGCCGAAGAGGAGGAGATGTACGCACCCGTTCCGCGCAAAGAGCCGGGCAAAGCCAACATCGTCGTCGTGGGTGTGGGCGGCGGCGGCAACAACGCCGTCAACAACATGATCCGCGCGGGCATCAAGAGCGCGAGCTTCATCGTCATGAACACCGATATGCAGGCGCTCAACATGTCCCTTGTGCCGGAGGAGTGCAAGATCCAGATCGGCGTCGGCAAGACGGGAGGACTCGGCGCCGGCTCCAACCCCGAAATCGGCAAAATGGCCGCCGAGGAGTCGCGCGAGGAGATCAAGAAAGCACTCGAAGGCATAGACCTCCTCTTCATCACCGCCGGCATGGGCGGCGGCACGGGTACGGGAGCCGCTCCCGTCGTGGCGGAGATTGCGAAATCCATGGGCATTCTCACCGTCGCCGTCGTGACCAAACCTTTCGTGTTCGAGGGCGCGCAGCGCATGAAGAACGCCGAGATCGGCATCCGCAACCTCAAGAATTTTGTGGATACGCTGCTCATCATACCTAATCAGAAACTCATCGAAGTGCTCGACAAGAAGGTCGGCTTCAAGCGCGCTTTCGAGATCGCTGACGACGTTCTCCGTCAGGGCGTTCAGGGCGTGAGCGACGTCATCGCCAATCCCGAACTCATCAATCTCGACTTCGCAGACGTCAAGACAATACTCAAAAAACGCGGACTCGCACACATGGGCATCGGCTACGGCAAAGGCGAGAAACGTGTGATCGAGGCGGTTAGAAACGCGGTTTTCAGCCCTCTGCTTGAGACTGACATCGAAGGCGCGACGGGCATTATCGTCAACATCTGCGGCGGCGAGGACATGATGCTGAGCGAAGTCACCGAGGCTTGCGAGATCATTCGTCAGGTGGTCGATCCCAGCGCCAACATAATCTTCGGCACCGATTTCCGTCCCGACAAGAAGGACATCGAGATCACCATCATAGCCACCGGTTTCGTAGACAAGCACAATGCGCCGGCAAGGTCCGTAGGCTCCGCTCCCGTGAGCGCGGCGCGTTCGCTGGAGTCCGCCATTTCCGACATCGCCTCCGACGCTGAAAAGAAAGAAGAGGTGGTCGAGCCCGTCAGAAGCGAGTACAACCGCGATATATTCCGCGACCGTCCCGTGTTCGGCGGACGTCTTGCTCCCCAGCAGCCCGAAGCTCCTGCCGAGCCGGAACCCGTCCGTCCCACGGCGCCCGAACCCGCACCCGAACCTGCCGCTCCCGCGTCCGGCATTCCTTCCGGACGTATCGACCTCGGCAACGGAGGGAAGCAGGTTCCGCCGTTCCTGCGTCATCTGCGCCGCACCCGGGACTGAGAGGGCGCTATTTAGCGATCTGCTTTGTCAGCCCCCATATTCAGACCTCTTACGTACGACAAGTACGCGGCGAGTCCTGAATATGGGGGCTTTCGCGCATCTCATCTAAATATCGCCCTCTCAGCACCCTAAAAGTATATTCTTCGGGGTCCCCGCGTAAAATCCGCAAGGATTTTTCGTGGGGTATAAATCCGGGGTCCCCGCAACAATTTCCGCAGGAAATTTTGTGGGGTAAATTGCGTGATACTGCGTCAAAGCCTTTCCGCTCTGCAAGTCACGTACGTTTTAGTACGCTCCTCTTGTGCGGAGAGGCTTTTCCTTGTCTGACGCTCAAATATCGCGGTTTAATCAACGTGCACTTGTTCAGGGCGCACTTGAAAACGACGGGCGCTTATTCGGAGCTGGAGCCGCCCAGCCAAAAAATACCCCACAAAAAATCCTTGCAGATTTTTTGCGGGGACCCCGGACTTGCACATCGGACAGGGACAGAGTGCCGAACCGAAGGTCCAGCGATTGTTACGCGCGCAGCGCGTCAATCGCGTCGGGCAAGACGTCCTGTACGCTAGCAATGCGCCATCTCTTCGCGAAGCGGGCGCATTGCAAGTGGCATAATTTGCGGCACCGCAGAGGTGCCGCAATGCTGTCGCTTGTGCCCGAGCGCCGAATGGGGCTCCCCGCAAAATGTACATTTTGTGGGGTCCCCGTGTCCCCCGAAATGGTGGGTTCCCTTTTAAGGGGGAACGATTTCGGGGGAAACCCACAGGAAGGGGGTTAACAATATTCTTTTATTTGGGTAACGTCAAGCCCGATTTGTGGGGTCCCCGGTAGGAGGGGGGGGTACAATACTCCCAAGTTTGAGGACGTACAGCCGGTCTTGCCGGAGTTTCACCCTCACGCCGGGAAGGATGTGGCACAACATTCCCGTGTCAAGGGACGTGAAGTCTGTTTTACTTTGATTTATATATTATTTATTAGCGGAATATTCCTCCGCGCGCGGCATAATTGCGCAGGTCGGACGGACGCGCTGTGCTAATGTTGTGACATCAAAGCATGCCGGGGTGCTGAGCGTCCGGGCGTGCGAACTCGGAGGAAAAAAAGTTGATCTACGCAAAATGGTTGGATTATTGGCTGAAGAACTACGTCATGCTCTCGGCAAAGCCGCGCACTTGCGCGCGTTACTCGGAGGTCGTCCGCGTATACCTCGTTCCGTCGCTGGGCGGATACGATATGGACGCTCTTACGCCCGCCGTTATGCAGCGGTTCGTCACCGGGTTGGCGGAGCGGGGCGGTAAGCAGGGCACGGGGCTTTCCGCAGGCACGGTGAACGTCGTAGTGTCCGTGCTGCAAAGCTCGTTAAAAGCGGCGCACGCGCAGGGCGCGGCGGAGAACTACACGGCAGGCGCGGTCAAGCGCCCGAAAGTCACGGAACGAAAGGTGGAATGCTTCACGGCGGCAGAGCAGAAGAAGATCGAGCGCTCGGTGCTGGAGAGGGGCGACCACAGAATGTACGGCGTTGTCATCTGCCTTTACACGGGGCTGCGCATCGGCGAACTCCTCGCCCTGCAATGGCGTGACGTCGATTTCCGCCGCGGCATTATCAGCGTCGAGCGTTCCTGCTACGACGAGGCGGGCGGCAAGGTGCTGGACACTCCCAAGACGGAAAGCTCCGTCCGGATGATCCCTCTGCCGAAACAGCTCCTGCCCATCCTTCGTGAGATGAAGAGGAAGAGTGAGTGCGACTTCGTCGTAGCACACGGCAAGACATCCGTCCCCGTGCGCTCCTATCAGCGGAGTTTCGCGCTGCTGCTTGCGAGGCTGGGCATACCGCACAGGGGATTCCACTCCCTACGTCACACCTTCGCCACGCGCGCGCTGGAATGCGGCATGGACGTCAGGACTCTCTCCGAACTGCTCGGACACAAGAACCCGACCGTCACGCTCAACCGCTATGCGCACTCGCTGATGGAACACAAGCGCGCGATGATGAACCGCCTCGGAAAGCTGCTGTAAAAGTACATAGAATATATTATATGACGTACTTAATATACACACATCTGCTGCGATAAGTCAATGTTTGGCGCAAAAATTGCAAAATTAAAAATTACGCTATGTACATAGCGTTGATTTTTCGATGGATTTTTTGCATGAAAAAAATACGCCGAATAATATATTCGGCGTACATTTTTTTAACCCTTTTTTACGCCGAAAAAGGGGAGCACAAATGGCGGGCAACAGCGATCTTCGTAAGGCAAAAGCTGCTATGAAAGATGAATTTTACACTCAACTTTCCGACATCGAGAATGAACTCAGACATTATAAAAATCATTTCCGCGATAAGACCGTACTGTGCAACTGCGACGACCCGTACGAGAGCAATTTTTTCAAATATTTTGCCTTGAATTTCAACATTCTGGGGCTGAAGAAACTCATCGCGACTTGCTATGATCCTTCTCCCGTTGCATACACGCAGCTGTCGATGTTCCCGGACATCGAGGAAAAACACATCCCCAACACTGCGCGTCGGGCATACAAGATCGAGATAACCGAAGTGGAGGACTTCAACCGTGACGGCACCACGGACATGGTGGATGTCGACCATTTGTTGAAAAACAAGAGGAATGCAATCACGCTCCTCGACGGCAACGGGGATTTCCGCTCCGCGGAATGTGTGGAACTTCTGAAAGAGGCTGACATCGTCGTTACCAATCCGCCTTTTTCGCTATTTCGCGAATATGTAGCACAGTTGTTTGCTTATGATAAAAAATTCATAATCATAGGCAATCAGAACGCAATCACTTACAAGGAGATATTCCGACTGATAAAAGCGAACAAACTGTGGCTGGGCTATGGGTTCAGCGGAAATGCAGGGTTTTTTATCAACAAGCACTATGTGGATTACGCTAAATCCGGTCAACACAGAGAAGGAATGATAAGAGTGCCGGGAGTTATGTGGTTTACCAATCTCGACATAAAAAAGCGACATGAAGATTTGATATTGTACAAAAAATACACTGCCGAAGAGTATCCGAAATATGACAACTATGATGCCATTGAAGTTTCGGTAACGAAGAAAATCCCATATGATTATAACGGGTTTATGGGGGTTCCGATAACATTTTTATGCGATTTCAATCCCGATCAGTTTGATATTCTCGGAATGGCGGCTTCTGCCGGCTACTCGAAAGAAATAGTCGGGATAGATTTTATGGGCGTTAAGGACGCGCGTCCGATACTTAACGGAAAGACAAAGTATGCGCGGATATTTATTAGGAGGAGAAACAATGAAAATTGAGTTGCATGAGATACCGATCAGGGATGTTGTCGAGGGGTATGTAGACAACGATGAGGAGGGGGTCTTTGGCTACGGCGGCAGGCTGAACATCCGTCCGCAATATCAGCGCGAGTTTGTCTATGAAGAAAAGCTACGCAATGCGGTCATCGACACCATAATGAAAGGGTTTCCGCTCAACGTCATGTATTGGATGAAGAACGAGGACGGGACTTTCGAGTTGCTGGACGGACAGCAAAGGACGGTGAGTTTCTGCCAATACGTCAACAACGACTTCTCCATAAAGAGCCGCATGTTCGGCAACCTCACGCAGGCGGAAAGGGAGCGCATCCTGGACTACAAGCTGTTCATCTATTTCTGCGAAGGTACGGACGAGGAGCGGCTCGGATGGTTCAGGACAATCAACACGGGCGGGAAGAAACTTAAACAGCAGGAGATGCGCAATGCTGTTTACATAGGCCCGTGGCTCACAAGCGCCAAGCGCTATTTCAGCAAGAGAGGGTGCGCGGCTGCAAAGGTGTCGGAAAAATATTGTAAAAGGAATGTAATAGAACAGGAATTGCTCGAAACCGTGCTCAATTGGATAAGTGCGCGCGACGGGATGAGCATAGAGGACTACATGTCCCGCCATCAGCACGACCGCAACGCCGATGACCTCTGGATCTATTTCAACAATGTCATCGAATGGGCAAAGGTGAAGTTCAAAGTCGTGCGCTCTTGCATGGAAGAGGTGGAATGGGGCTTCCTTTACAACGAGTTTCATTCCGCGCCGCTGGACGCTGACGTGCTGGAGGAGGAGATCTCGCGGCTCATGCTGGACAGCGAGGTGAAAAGCAAAAAGGGCATTTATCAATACGTTCTCACGCGCGATCCCAAGAGTCTGAGCCTCAGGGCATTCCCGGATGACATCAAGATGCAGAAGTACGAGATGCAAAAGGGAATTTGCCCCCATTGCCTCAGAGAGGGACGCCCGAACGCGCATTACGCCTACAAGGAAATGGAGGCGGATCACATCACTCCGTGGATAGAGGGCGGCAAGACCACAATCGAGAACTGCCAGATGCTGTGCAAGGAGCACAACAGGCGGAAATCGGACAATTAAATTGACGGCGTTTTAATCATTTATATTTTTTCCTCCGCGGCTGTTCCTGCCTTGTGCAGGCGCAGCCGCATTTTTTCCGCCATATTGCCTCTTACGGTTGCAACACAATATGCACTACAAAACCGCAAGTCATACACCGTTGCAGCGTAAAGAACTTCCAGTCATTTTGACTGCAAGTTTGATTTTGTACCCCCAATAATCTCTTTTAATATGTGAATCTCTAAAGTACCGCCATAAAGCTGCTTATAAACACCATGCAGTAAACAGCTGCTAGTCATTTTGACTACAAGTTTGATTTTGCGCGATTATTGTGTGCCGCGACTGAAAGACGCATGGCTAACCCCGCAAAGCACACACAAGCGTTGTGTAAAGCGGTTTCTAGCCATTTTGACTACCGGTTGCGTATGGCGGGGCATGTAGTGTGGGGCGCGGTGAAAATGAGATGAAATGTGATGTGGATAAGATGTGGATTTGGCTGCAGGTGGGGCGAAAAGCCTCGGCAATAGGGCACGGCGATGTCTGCGCTTTTTCTGTCGGTGATATTTATCCGCAGACGGGGCGCGGAGGGCGCGGAACGGAAAGATTTCGCAAGGTGCGGCGGGGTATAATCCGTGGCGTGAGGGTGTACGTCGAGGTTGTGCTCATCAACAATCTTGCGCTCGACGCGCTGCTGGTGTATGCCGTGCTGTTCCTGCGCAGAAGGAAGGTGCGGAAGGTGCGGTTTGCCTGCGCGGCCGCGCTGGGTGCGGCAGTCGCCGTGGCGTATCCCGTCGTGCCGGAGTGGGCGCAGATCCTCATCCGTGCGCTGCTTGCGCCGCTGCTCACAGTGCTGTTCGACAAATATGCGAACTTCAAGGACTACATAATCTCGCTGGCGGTGTTCGCCGGGCTGACGTTCGCGCTCGGCGGCGCGGTGTCAGGGGTGAGCAACCTCATCGGCACGGATCTGAACAGCTATCTCGTCCTCGGTCTGACCGCATTCGCGGCGTTGGTGATGCTCGTCGCCGTACGGTGTTTTGCACGCGCACGCGGCAGGATACGGCGGAAGATTTGTCCGGCGCGGCTCATCGTGGACGGAAGAGAGTTCTTCGCCGACGCGCTGTGCGACAGCGGCAACACGCTGACGGACGCCGTGAGCGGACTGCCGGTCGTCATAGTGTCCGAGAGGTTCGCCGGCGGCATCGACGGGTGGCACGGAGCGGCGCGCGCCGCGAGCATAGAGGGATTCGTGGAGCTGACGACGGTCAGCGGACGCGCCAGCCTGCCCATTGTCAAGTTGGACGGCGTGAGAGTGGAAGGCAGAGAGATAAGGGCGTACGCCGCGCTTGCCGACAGGGACTTCGACGGCTACGAGGTGATCCTGCAAAACACGATGTTTTAGCCCC
>ERZ1090879.121-NODE-121-length-55422-cov-21.390937_pt1 | contig 55422 bp, 49 predicted proteins | sample MGYA00478472_ERZ1090879 | MGnify/ENA primary metagenome ERZ1090879 (study PRJEB33644, sample SAMEA5815723) | chicken gut metagenome | biome: Chicken; feature: Gastrointestinal Tract; material: Caecum | place: Ireland | collected 2019-01-01 | study: A study of the... | reverse complement strand
GCGGTGCACATTATGCGCCGCTCACCCCCAAGGGGAAGCCTTTATTCTTGCTCATGGCATAAGCCTCTACTGAACCCCCAGTCTATCCGGGGCGGGGGTTTTCTATATACAAGAATACAGCCCCGGGCGATGCCCGGGGCTGTGTGTTTTCAACTGATCCTATCAGTCGTTATAGGGATCGTTTTCATCGGCGGCGGTTTCAGGCTCGTCGGCTTCGGGAGCTTCAGGCTCCTCGGATCTGGCGGGCTTCTTCGCCTTGGGCGCCTTTGCGGGCTTGACTTTGGCGTGTTTTTTCACCTTCGAGTGCACGCGGCGCACGATGATGGCGACGATCGCAAAGAGGAGTACGACGGCGAGCACGCACGAAGAGATGACCAGCCAGATATTGGTATCCGAAGTATCTGCGGTGCTGTCGTCCGTGGTGGTGTCGTCGCTCGAGCCGAGGTCGTCCTGCTCCACGGTCACGTCCGTCGCGCCGTAGTTGAGGAACATCGTCGTGCCGTTCTTCAGGTATACGATCTCTTCGCTGTACGCCGACTGCGTGTACGAACCGTAGGGATTGCCCAGTTCGTCCTCGTCTTCGTTGACGTCGTAGCGGAGATAATCGACCGAATCATAGAAGGTGAAGGTGTAGTAGAGGGCGTCCTTGAGGTTGGAATCGGGATCCTCGGGATCGACGAGGTTCGTCTTATCCTGTTTGAGTTCGTCCACTGCCTCGCTGAGCAGCGTGTCGTAATCGGAGGTGGATTCGGAGGTATATGCATCGAAGAACACATATTCGCCCGCGGGGAGACCGTTGTCCTTGTTGGTGCGGCTGCCTGCCCACACTTCGAGGCGGTAGTTCTTTTCCTCGCTGCCCGCCTGCACATAGAACACAACTTCCACCCAGCCGTCGTCGCTCGCGTCCGATCCCTTGACCTCGATGGCGGTGCCGTACGCGGACGCATCCGTCGGAGCGGTGTAACGCACGGGGATGCTTTCGTCGGAGGAGAGGGGCGTCACGGGCTGCGAGTAGGTGTAGTTGCCCGTGCTCACCTCGGTGCGGTAGGCGTAGGCGCTGTCCTCGTCTTCATCCGCAGGGTTGTGGTAGAAGGCGATGGTGCCGTCGCTCGTCACATAGTTGCCCTCTTCGTCGCGCTCGTAGTTGGCAAGGTTCGCGTAGTACACGACGTTCTCGTCGTTCTCGCTCGTGCCCGCCTTATAGTAGAGCCCGTTGTCGGCAAGGTAGTAGAGCACGTCCTCGCGCGAGTTGAAGTCGTCGCTCGCGGGATCCTTGTTCACGATGTTGCCGTTGTCGTCGTACCAGTAGGTGACGGCGGGGATATCGGGCGTCAGCGTATCGTTGTATCCCGCTTTTGCGTCCGAGGTATCGATGAGGTACACCGTCGCCGTCGCGCCCGCGGAGAGCTTCACGCGCACGGAGATGCGCTGCGCGGAGTCTGCGGAGACCGTCTGCGAAGAGCGGAGGATGTATCCGTACGACGCCGCTGCCGAATCGCCGCTGTTGTAGATGAGGAGGGGCTGGTTGGCAACGCGGGAGCCGGCGGTGCCGCTGCCGAACGCAGCCTGCCACCATGCTTCGCCGTTTGCGTATTCGCCGCTCGTTCCCGTCACTTTCTTGAGCGCGTTCACCCAGTCTTCGTCAAGATTTCTGTAGGTATCGGCATACTTCGCATTGAGCATGCCCGTGTAGATGCCCGCCGCGGCGAGTTCCTCGCTCGTGGGGTTGGAGGGCGCGGGATTCCCGTCTTCGCCGGGATCGAGCACGTTGCTGCCCGCCTGTACGCCCTGGAAGGAGACGGGCTTTGCAAGTTCTTTCTCGATATCCGTGGTCGCGGAGGCGGAGTCGAACTGCGAGTCGTTGTCCACGCTGCCCGTAAGGGAGACCTTCTGTGCGTAGTCGGTCGTCGCCGCATAGCCGTACTGCGTGGAGGTCATCGTGCTCGTCTCAAATCCCGTGAACGCCGCATAGCCGTCCGCATAGGCGGAGAGCTCCGCAGTCGAAACCTCGGTGGGACCGTAGTGGAATTCGAGCGAGAAGGTCTTCTGCGTATCCGTTTCGTTGGCTACATAGAAGAAGCACTGTACCCAGCCGTTGTAGATGTCGGTCGTGTCGTCGTCGATGTCAACCGTATCGGCGGCGTTGGAATCGAATGCCGAAATGGTCGTGCGGTTCTCGCCGTCCACAAGGGTGACGGAGGCGCCCGTCGCGCCGCTGCGGATGTCGCTCGTCTTTACCCAGAAGGAGACGAGCATGTATTCGTCTTTTTCCAGCGTAAAGGTATCGGGCGCGCTGAGCTTCGCGGTGTACGCCGCTCCGTTGGTGGAGAGGAGAAGGAGCACTTTTTCGCTGCCGTTGATCGTCCCGTCCGGATTCGTGAAGGGGAACCCGCTCCCGCCTTCGGAAGCGAGGAAGTCCTTTTCGACGACGTTCTGAAGATACAGGTTGCTGCTGTTTTGGAGCTCATCGAAGGTGTAATACCCCGTCATGCTCCGTTTGTTCTCCGCCACTCTGCGGTCGTTGCGGTTGTCCTTGATCTTGGAGGTGTACGTCTTGCTGCCCGAGATCTCTTCGGTGATGCCCGTCGTGAGCTGCTGCGTGCCGTTCTCCAGGTCGAAGTTTGCGCTGTCCATGTACAGATCGAGCGAGAAGGTGCGCGCATAGTTTTCGTTTACTTTCAGGGCGCTGTCGTCGAACACCTTGTCGTCGCCCTTGCTGTTGAGGTCGGCGGTGTAGTCGTCGCCCGGCGTCTCGTCAAATTCCGAATTGGGGATGACGGTGCAGGTGAGGTCGTCGAAGAAGGCGTAACCGTTGATGGATTCGTATCTGTCGTCCGAGGTGCCTTTGCCCAGCCCGAGCGTCACCGTGAAGGTGGTCTCCGCGAAGGAGCAGGCGCGGATGGAGAGCTTGTACTGCTGCCACTCGCCGTCCGTGCGGATGTTCTCGATGCGCCAGTCGTCGAGGGAGGTGCCGCCCACCGTCTGCGCGACTTCGATGTACGCGCCTCCGAGGAGGACGGTGCTCATATCCTCGTAGCTGTAATCGAGCGCGTCGGTGCGCACCCATACGGTCAGTTCGGCGGAAGTGCCCGCGTCCAGCGTGATGGTCGTGCCCGAGGTATAGTGCTGCCCCGTGCCCACAACGCCGTCCGACGTGCGGCGGTTATGCACCATGAGGACGGCGGATTCGTCCTCTTTTACGCCTTCGTGCAGGGCGGGCGCCGTTTCGCCGAGGTCTTCGGCGAGGTACTGCACGTCCTCGAAGTCGATGGTGTATTCGTAATCGGCAAAGAGCTGCGCCGCGTCGGAATCGGAGTCGAGATCGTCGATCTGGTTCTCAAATTCGGAATAGAATCTGAGGCGGTCGTAAACGGTCACGTCGTCGTCTTCCCAATGGGCGACCACGTCGTCGATGTGCTCGGGGAAGAAGGTATCTTTGTAGTCCTCCTCCTCGGTGTCGCTCATGTCGGCGGTCGCGTCGCCGAGCTGCGTGCTCAGGTTCTCGAAGAACGCGCTGCCCGAGGCGGTGAGGGTATCCCACTCCGTCATGTCGACGATGCCCGAAGACGTGTCGGACGTGGGCGAACCGGAAGAGAGCGTCCAGTTCGTGGGCGAAGAGATGAGGTCGCGCTTGTCCGCGAGGTCCTCGTCCATTTCGCTGTAAAACTCAAAGTTCCCGTTGCGGATCTTCTGGGTATCCGTCTGCGTGGTCGTCGTCTCGTCGTCGCTGTCGTCGCTTGTCGTATCGTTGGCGCAGGCGGCGAAGATCCCGAGCGAGAGGCTGGCGGTGAGTGCGACGGAGAGCGCCAGTCCTGCGCGGCGCTTCCATCTGTCTTTTCCGAAATAATGTGCCATATCAATTCCTTATAGAGACGGGGGCATGGAACAGCGCCCGCCATTTTTCGAAATACTTCTCTATTTTAATATAAAACGCCCTTCAACGCAAGCATTTCCGCGTGAAATTCACGATGATTTCGTGCAATGCAGGAAAAATTTTCGCAAATTCATGCAAACTGATTTCGGAAAGAAAGCGTTCCGCGGACGGAACGGAAAGAGGAGGAATCGCGGTTTTTATGGCACGAAAGGGGAAATTGTTCTGCCGCCTTCTGGGCGGGAGCGCCGTGGGGAGCGCGAACGGCGTGTTCGGCGGCGGGGGCGGCATGATCGCCGTACCCCTGCTGGAGCGCATCGAGGGGAGGGGGGAACGCCAGGCGCACGCCACTGCCATCGCGCTCATCCTGCCCGCGTCCCTCGTCAGCGCGGCGGTGTATCTGTGGGCGGGGCTGGTGCCGTGGGCGGTCTTTCTGCCCGTGGCGCTGGGCGTGCTCGCGGGCGGGTATCTCGGCGCGAAACTGCTGCCCGTGCTCCCGCCGCGGGCGCTCTCCCTGCTGTTCGCCGTGCTCATGCTCGCCGCCGGCGGGAAGGCGCTCCTGTAATGGCGTTTCTGCTCCTCGCGCTCTGCGGGTTCGCGGGCGGACTGCTCGGCGGTATGGGCATGGGCGGCGGTACGGCGCTCATCCCGCTCCTCACGCTCGCCGGCGTTCCGCAGGCGGCGGCGCAGGGCGTCAATCTGCTCTCCTTTCTTCCCATGGCGGCGCTCGCGCTGAGCGTGCACGCGAAGGCGGGACTGCTGCGCGGGGAGGGGCTGCTCCCGCTCGTACTGCCGGCGCTCCTGTTTTCGGCTCTGGGCTCTCTGCTCGCGGCGCACCTCCCCTCCGGCGCGCTCGAGAAGGGTTTCGGCATTTTTCTCATCGCTTTGGCGCTTTTTCGCCTGCGGGACGCACTTTTTGCCCGAAAATTCACGAAAAAATGACAAATTCTCGGATAATTTTTTTCAAAAGGGTATAGACAAACCGCCCGTCGTGTGATAGAATAGGGTAGAGTTCAAAATACAGAATAGGGGCATTATCGAGCGATTGAGAAAAAATATCGCGCGGGCGGGTGCGTTCTCCGCGCGGCAAACGGATGCCTCCGCGTTCTCCTGATCGGACGGGCAGGTCCGAAAATTCACACGGAAAGGTTGGAACGTCATGGAAAAAATTGTCGAATCGCAGGCGAAGCCGGCGGAAAAGATCGGGATCATCGATCTCGGTTCCAATTCCGCGCGCCTCGTCATCGTACAGCTGTTCGGGGACAATCACTTTATGGTCGAGGACGAGCTCAAAGAGAGCGTCCGCCTCGGGCAGGATATGGACAGAGACGGCTTTCTGAAGCCGCAGCGCGTTGCGGAGACCATCCGCACGCTCAAAATGTTTAAGCGTCTGTGCGACGCAAGCGGCGTGGAGCGCATCATCGCGGTCGCCACGGCCGCCGTCCGCCGCGCCAAGAATCAGCGCTCCTTTCTCGATGAGATCCAGGCGACGTGCGGCATCAAGGTAGACGTGCTCTCCGAGGAAGAGGAGGCGACGCTCGTCTACCGCGGCGTCATCAACTCCATGGATATCCCCAAGGGGATCATTCTCGAGATCGGCGGCGGCTCCACCAAGATCATCTATTATAACCGCCGCAACATCCTGCACCACGCGACGCTCGCGTTCGGCGCGGTCACGCTGACCGATCTCTTTGCCGACGACGGCGTCCCGCCCGAGGAGCAGACGGCGAAGATCGAGGAGTTCTTCACCGAGCAGTTCAAAAAGATCGAATGGCTCTCCGAGGTCGAGCCCGACGTGCAGATGATCGGCGTGGGCGGTTCCTTCCGCAATCTCTACAAGATCAACCGTCTCGTACGCAAATATCCTCTCAACACGGTGCATAACTATTCCTTCGCCGTGGAGGATTTCCGCTCCATCTACGAGATGGTGCGCGTTCTCGACGTGGAAAAGCGCAAGCGCATCCGCGGGCTCTCGCCCGCTCGGGCAGACATCATGCCCGCCGCGCTCGCCATCATCAAGGCGTTTACCGACTATCTGCACATCGAATCGTTCACCGTCGGCGGATACGGTCTGCGCGAGGGCATCATGTTCAATCAGGCGGTGCCCCAGACGGTGGAACGTCCCATTCTCGACGTACTGAGCTATTCGCTGAACACGCTCGTCAAATATTACGGGTGCAACGAAAAGCACGTGGAGCATACCGTGCGTCTCTCCATTCAGCTCTTCAAGCAGCTGCGCGTGCTGCACAAATTCCCGCGCGTATATCTCAAAGTGCTCAAGATCGCCGCGAGCCTGCACGACTGCGGGCTGCGCGTCCGCTACTACAACCACGCCCAGCACAGCCGCTACATGATCCTCAATTCGGGCATCTGCGGCGCCACGCACCGCGAGATCGTGCTCGCCGCTTTCGTGGCGGGATGCCATAAGAAAGAGGATATCAACGCCGCCGAATGGGCGCGTTACCGCGATATCGTCACCGAAGAGGATCTGGAGATCGTCAAAAAGCTCGGCGTACTGCTGCGCATCGGCGAGGCGCTCGACCGCAGCGGCATGGGCGTCGTCACCGGTATCAACTGCGACGTCCTCGGCGATTCGGTCATCATGAAGACGGAGCTCGCCGGCGACGCGGCGCTCGAGATCAGGCAGGCGATGGCTGCCGGGCCCGAATTCAAGCGTACATTCAAAAAGAACCTCGAGATCCTGTGAAATTCATTTTAGCAAGCAATTCTCCGCGCCGCAGGGAGCTCCTCGGCGCGCTCATATCCGATTTTACCGTGGAGCCTTCGCACTTCTCCGAGGAGGGTGCGGGGCTTTCTGCGCGCGATACGGCGCTCACCTTCGCCTGCGGCAAGGCGGCGGACGTTGCGGCGCGCCGTTCCGGCTGCGCGGTGCTGGGCGCCGATACCGTCGTCGCGCTCGGCGACCGCATCCTGGGCAAACCCCGCTCCGCGGACGAGGCGCGCAGGATGCTTGCGCTGCTCAGCGGAAAGGCGCACACCGTCTACACGGGCGTATGCCTCATCGCCCCGCAGGGGACGTATTCCGACGTTGTGGAAACGCGCGTATATTTCCGTCCGCTCGAGGAGGAACTCATCGAGGCGTATGTAGAAAGCGGGCTCCCCATGGATAAAGCGGGCGCCTACGGCATCCAGGACGGATATCCGCTCGTCGACAGATACGAGGGAAGTTTTACGAACGTGGTGGGGCTGCCCGTGGAGCGCCTGAAAGCCATCCTGCGCGAGGCGGGGCTCATCTGAGATAAAGATCCAAGGAAAAACTATGCTCAAACTTGCAATCGACTTCGGGACTTCGGTCACAAAAATTTATAAGATCGGGAGCGGGATCGTGCTCGCCGAGGCAACCTGCGTCACCGTGCAGAAGGAGACGGGGGAGATCCGCGCCTTCGGCAACGAGGCGAAGCGCCTGCTCGGCAAGACGGCGGAACTCACCGACGTGTGCTTCCCCGTCTACGAGGGCGAGATCGTCAACGAACGCTACGCCGCGGCGCTTCTGGAGTATTTCCTCGGCAAGGTGGTGCGCCGCACGCACGCCGTCGAGGTGCTCTTCTGCGTGCCGTGCGCCGCGTCCGTGGAACTGCGCGAAAAATACTGCCGCGTGGCAAAGTCGGTGGGACTCTCCCGCGTGCGGTTTGCCGAATCGCCCTATCTCGCGGCGCTGGGGCAGGACGTGCCGCTCTCCGAGTCCAATCCCGTGTTCGCGCTCGATATCGGCGCCGGCAAAACGAGCGCCGCCGTGTTCTCGCTCGACGGCATCATCGCGGGGCTCACGATGAACGTGGGCGGGAACAACATGGATGTGCACATCATCGATCACATCGCCGAAACGTACAATCTCAAGATCGGCTCGCAGACGAGCGAAAAACTGAAAAACGCGGTGGGGAGCCTCATCCCCAACGACTACCAGAGCACCATCGTCAACGGGCGCGACGTCACGACGGGCAAGCCCCGTTCCGTCGCCGTCTCCTCCGCCGATATCCTCTTTCCCATCCGCATCTATGCCGATAAGATCGCCGAATATGCGGAACTTGTGCTCCGGAAACTCCCCGCGGAGGTTTCCGCCGCCATGGTCAAGAACGGCGTGTTCCTTGCGGGCGGCGTGTGCAACATCGCCGGCTTTGCCGACTACATGGCGGATAAACTTCAGATGGAGGCGCACGTCACGGGCGATCCGCAGATGGCGGTCGTGCTGGGCGGCGGAAGGGCGATCGGCAATTCCTCCATCCTCGCCCGGATCGAAATGGAGTAAAAAACGGAAAAACGCTCTGCGGAGCGCATATATTTACAAAAGAAGACCGCGCGGTTTCGCGTGGTTTTTTGTTTGTTTTGTAAAAAAGCGATGAATTTTTGCCCGCCGCCCCGAAAGACGCGTCGTATCGGTTGACAAAACACGAAAAAACGGTATATTTTAGGATACGCTTCCCGCGGCGGGGCTGCGTTCCGCCCCGCAGACAAGACTGATTTTATCGACAAGGAGTGATTATGAACGAAGAACGGGAGGACGGGATCACCTTCGGGGAGATCTGTCATCTGGTAAAAAAACGCATCTGGGCGATCCTGCTCGCCTCGGTGCTCGTCACGGCGATCGCCGTCATGGTGGTCGCGCTCTTTCTCAACCCGGGATCGACCTATTACAGCATGACGTTCGCGCTCGCAAGCCCCGCGGCGTCTACGCAGCAATATGCCGACGGGACGCCCTTTTATTACCGCAACATCATTTCGAAAGACGCGCTGAACGCCGCCAAGGCGAGCGACGAGCGCCTTTCCGACGTCGATATCGACGAGATGCTCGAAAACGACGACATCACCATCTCTTCGGCGACGGACGGTGAAACGAGCAGCCTGTATCTCGGCGTATATACGATACAGGTGAAGGGGAGTTATTTTGCGGACGCCGACCTTGCGCGGACGTTCATCTCCGCCGTCGCCGAGGAAGCGGTCGCCTCGCTCCGCGAAAAGGCGGAAACGCTCGATTACACGGTGGATTCTGCCGCGTATTATGCCGCCTCTCTCGAGGAGCGGCTCGCCATGCTCACGCAGCTCCGCACTACGCTCACCACGAGCTATGATACATGGATCAGCCGCTACTCGAGCGCCTATTCCGTGCAGGTGGGGGAGACGGGCAAGACGCTGGGTAACTACCGCGCCGAGGCGAGTGTTATTTTCGGCACGAGCCTGCAATCGAGCCTCGAAGAACTGTGTACGCGCGGCGGGTTCGGCAGCATCGTCGTCGCGCAGTCCGCATCCGACGAGAGCATCGAGTCCGCCGTCTCCCTCCTCCGCGACGAGCTCAAAGCGGAGTATGAGCTGAACGACCGCATCATCGAAAGTTTCAAGGAGGTCGCGGGCGTCGCGGGCATGGCGGGCAGTTCGCTCGTCGAGGAGTACATCGTCCGTAACGCGACCATCGCCACCCAGCTCGGCGATTACGTCACGTCCGAAACGGATGAGGGCGGCGGCACGCTGAACGCGGAAAGCGTCAAGTCGTTCGCGCAGACGCTCGACGCGCAGTACGCCTCGCTGAGCGCCGCCGCGGAGACGCTCAAACAGGTCACGACGGCGATCTACGAGAGCAATACCTGGGTCACCTATCAGTCGCGCTCGCCCGAAACGACGGGCAGCACTTCCGTCGTCCTCGTGGGCGTTGCGGCGTTCGTCGTCGCCTTCCTCGTCGCCGCGGTCATCGTGTGCGTCACCGATTATCCCAAGTACCGCGCCAAACAGGCAAAGGCGCGCGAAGAGGCGCAAAACAGCGTGCAGGACGGCGTTTCGGGGAAGGAACCGCAGGATCGTGCGGACGAAGAAAAACAGTAAAGGGCAGTTTGTGCGCGCCGCCGCGGTATTTCCGCGGCGGTTTTCATATCCGTCCGTTTTCCTGTGCGCTTTTTCTTGCGAAAGCGGCGGGGGTATGTTATAATACACTGCGAAACCGCAACGGAGGGGAGAAGATGTACAAACATCATCAGGAGAGCGCGCAAAAACTCAGGGAATATTTCGAGGGACAGGAGGGCGTCATCGCCGTCGTGCTCGACGGATCCACCGTCAAGGGCAATGCGCGTCCCGATTCGGATATCGACGCCATTATCGTCGTCACCGAAGAGCGCTATGCCGCGCTTGCTGCGGAGAACCGTCTTGCGGAGGTCATCGTCGGTCACTGCACCTATGAGGGCGGCTATTTCGACGTGAAGTACAAGACGAAGGCGATCCTGCGCCGCGCCGCGAAATACGCCAGCGAGCCCACGCGCAACGCCTACGTGAAGGCGCAGGTCATGTGTACGACGGACGAGGAGATCCCGTCGCTCGTCGCGCAGATCTCCGCCTATCCCGAGCACACGGTGGAGGCGAAGATCGCGTGTTTCTGCGCCAACCTTCAGCTCAACCGCGGGTATTTCCTCAACATCGTCCCCGCGGAAAACGCCTATATGCGCGCGCACCTCGCGCAGGAGATCGTGTACAGCGTGTACCGTCTCATCCTCATCGAAAACCGCGCGCTCTTCCCCTGCAACCGCCGTCTGGAAGAGACGGTGCGCGCCTGCGGGAAGCGTCCCGCAAATATCGTGGAGCTCGGCGCGAAGTTCCTCTCCGAGATCACCGCGGAAAACTGCGAGGCATTCGTAAAGGCGTTCTGGGAACAGAGCGCGCTGCCCCTCAACGACGACGTGAGCGAGAGCTGCTCGCAGTATGTGAAGCATTACGAGGACTGGTGGCTGGAAGAGGATCCGCCTTTCCCCAACGAATGGTAACGTTCGCGGCGCTCCGCTTTGCCGAGGACGGCAACCTTTCCGACCGCACCTATTGGTATCGGTGCGATTTCGCGCTCTCCCCGGGGGAGCGCGTTCTGGCGCCCGTCGGGCCGCACGACCGTCTGCAGCGCGCGGTCGTCGAACGCGTCCTCGAGGCAGGGGCGGAGAACGCGCCCTACGATCTTCGCCTCATCAAAAGCGTCGCCGCCAGGGACGGCGCGCGTCTGCTCAGAGCGGGCGGCGCCGTGTTCCGCGAACTCGGCGGGATCCGCTACGACCGGAAGCATTATACACGGTTCGGGCGCGTGCTCGTCGGTATGCGCCTTCCGTCCGCGGCGCGTGCGGAGCTGAGCGGATACGGCGTTTCTCTGTTCTGCGATACGGAAGAGAACGGCGCGGCGGCGATCCTCCGCGCTCTCTCCCGTGAGCGCAGCTGCACACTCATTTTCGGCGATACGGCAGACATGGTAGGGGGATTTTTGCTCCTGCACGCAGGCGTGCCTGCGGACGCGCTCCCTCCCGATATCGCCGCGGCGTTTCCGCATCCCTGCGGACATGGCAGGGGGACGGAAGAGGTCTTTGCAGACATGGGGCTCACCGGGGCAGAATGCTCCCGTCTGCGTGAAAAACTGCGCTGAGGCGCATACTGAGCAAGGATATGAAAAACATTCTCATGATCGCAACGGGCGGCACCATCGCCTCCCGCAATACCGGAAACGGACTGGAGCCCGTCATTTCGTCCGAAGAGCTGCTGGACTGTGTGCCCGAGATCGCGCAGTCGTGCGCCGTCACGGCGGCGCAGCCGTTCAATCTCGACAGCACCAACATCTGCGGCGCGCACTGGCTCGCCATTGCGAAGCTCATCGAAGAAAATTATGCAAAGTACGACGGATTCGTCGTGACGCACGGAACGGATACGATGGCGTATACCGCCGCGGCGCTCAGCTATCTCATCCAGAACAGCGCGAAGCCCATCGTGCTCACGGGCTCGCAGAAGTCCGTATACACGCGCGATACCGACGCCCGCCGCAATCTTTCGGAGGCGTTTTCCTATTGCGCGGACGACGGCGCATCCGGCGTGCATATCGTGTTCGACGGCAACGTCATTCTGGGTACGCGCGCCAAAAAGACGCGCACGCGCAGTTTCAACGCCTTTTCGAGCATCGATTTTCCCGCCGTCGCCGTCATGCGCGAAGGCAAGCCGTTTTATTATATCGAAGAGCCGAAACCCGCGGGCGCGCCCGTCTTTTTCCGTGCGCTCAACGAGAACGTGTTCGTCCTGAAGATGATCCCGGGCATCCGTGCGGATATCTTCGATTATCTGGAGGCGCACTGCGACGGGCTCATCATCGAATCGTTCGGCGCGGGCGGACTGCCCAATTACGATAACGACGCGTTCTTTGCCCGTCTGAAGGCGTTCCTCGCCAAGGGAAAGACGGCGGTTCTCACCACGCAGGTGGAACGGGAGGGGAGCGCGATGGATACTTACGCCGTCGGCAGGAAGCTGCGCGCGTGCGGGAATATCCTGGAGGCGCGCTGCATGACGCTCGAGGCGACCGTCGCAAAACTCATGTGGCTCCTTGCGTTTGCCGGGGGAAAGGAGGCGGAGCGGCTCTTTTATACGCCCGTCGCGCACGATATTTTCTGATTCCCGGGGGAACATTTCCGCCCGCCGCAAAAAATCCGAAAAAATTTCAAATATTTTTCCAAAAACGGTTGACAAACTCCTTTTGTTCCGTTACAATAAGTAAGCTATTCGGTTATCCGAATACCAACATCGCGGGGTGGAGCAGCCAGGTAGCTCGTCGGGCTCATAACCCGAAGGTCGCACGTTCGAATCCTGCCCCCGCAACCATACGGCGATGTAGCTTAGTTGGTTAGAGCGATCGGTTCATACCCGATAGGTCAGCGGTTCGACTCCACTCATCGCTACCAAAAAAACCGGCGTCAAGCCGTTTTTTATATCCTGAAGGTTTTTGAGCGCACAGCGCAAGCAAAGCCTGATATGTGGCCCCGTGGTCAAGAGGTTAAGACATCACCCTTTCACGGTGGTATCATGGGTTCGATTCCCGTCGGGGTCACCAGCAAAATGAGCAGAGCAATCTGCTCATTTTTTTGTTGGTGACCCCGACGGGACTGAAGAAAGCATGCGGGGGCGCCCGACGCCGCAGGCGGCGCACGAGGCGGTGAGCCGCCGAAGTATTCCCGAAGAAAACGACGTATATCTTACGATTATCGGCAAAATGAGCAGAGCAATCTGCTCATTTTTTTGTTGGTGACCCCGACGGGACTGAAGAAAGCATGCGGGTTCGTCCGACGCCGCAGGCGGCGCACGAGGCGGCGAGCCGCCGAAGTATTCCCGAAGAAAACGACGTATATTTTACGATTATCGGCAAAATGAGCAGAGCAATCTGCTCATTTTTTTGTTGGTGACTCCGACGGGACTGAAGAAAGCGTGCGGGTGACGCGATCGCGCCGCAAAAAGCGGCGAACGATACGCTGTTCCGTCGTTTCACTTCTTACGCCCGACGCCGCAGGCGGCGCACGAGGCGCACGAGGCGGCGAGCCATGCTCATACGGCATATCTCTGTTCGGACGGAGGGGCGGAGTTTTCCGAGGTCAATATCTCCAAACTTCGTCCTTACGGGGAAATTTAATATAACAGAAAGGGGCGGAACAAAACGTTCCGCCCGTTTCTGAATCCCGAACAGTATCCGAATGTTAATGTTTTATGGGCGAACCGCAGTACGGGCAGCGCGGGTCGTCCGCCGTGTAACTGAATTTCGCGCCGCAGAACGGGCATTCCGCCGCATAAGCGCGCTTGTCGGGGGCTCGGTTGTCGTTGAGCACGATCGCGTCTCCCTCCCGTTTATAGCCCGTGAGATAGCGCTTGCGGAAGCACAGGTCGAGGCGGTTGCGCACGTCCTTTTCGGAGAGGGAGAGCTGGGAGGCGATCTCGCTCACGGTGCAGAGGTTCTCCTCGACCACCGCGCTCACGATGCGGCTGAGATTTTTGGTGGGGGCGTACGCCATCGTCCACGCGCACGGGCAGCCGTAAAATCCCATGACCATGCACGCGATCCCGATCGCCCATACCGCGGGCTGACCGATCGCAAGTCCCACGCCGAGCAGCGCGCCGCCGAGAGGCAGTGCGAGCGTGAGTATAACCGAAAGGATGAGACTTTTTCTGAGCGCTCTTCTGACTGCCTGCATACGTATTCTCCGAAAAAATTTTTTCTGTATGGAAGAGACGGCGCGCGCCTGCGAAAGCGGGACCGGGCGCCCATGCATTGCCGATTCTTTCCGCGCCGCACACTCTTCCCTTATAATTATAGTATAAATTGTGCGGCGGCGTTTGTCAAGGGGGGCGGAAATTTTAATCTTGACATCTTTTTTCCGGCGTGATATACTGTACACAAGCATCGCGCCGGGGGCGCGTAAGGAGGAAGTTATGTTCCTGAAAGTCATCGAATGGGCGGAGAGCGCGCCGGACGTCATCGTCTGGAAGTTCCCCGTCGGGAAGAACACCATCGAACGCGGGTCGTCGCTCACCGTGCGCGAAGGGCAGGCGGTCGTGTTCTGCGATAAGGGGCGTATGGCGGACGTGTTCGGCCCCGGCATGTATAAGCTGGACACCGATACCATTCCCATCCTTACGCGGCTGCTTTCGTGGAAGTACGCCTTCGAAAAGCCCTTCAAATCGGATATCTATTTCGTCAGCACGCGGCAGTTCGCCAACCTCAAGTGGGGTACGGCGACGCCCGTCATCGTGCGGGACGCCGAATACGGCGCCGTCCGCCTGCGCGCATACGGCACGTATGCGTTCCGTGTGACCGATCCCTATGTCTTTCTGAAGGAGATGTCCGGGACGTGCGCCGCGTTCCGTACGCAGGATATCACAGACCATATCCGCAGCCTTCTCGTGACCTTCCTTTCCGACGCGCTCGGCGAGAGCGGCGTTCCCGTTCTCGATCTCTCCGCAAATCTCGTGGAACTGGGCGACGGCGTGAAAACGTCGCTCGAAAAGCGCCTCTCCGCCATCGGCGTGGGGCTCACGGCGTTCCGCTTCGAGAGCGTTTCGCTCCCGCCCGAACTCGAAAAGGCGCTCGACGAGAATACCCGCCTGAATATGATGCGCGGCAACATCGATATTTACACGCAGATGGCGCAGGCTGACGCGATGAAAGAGGCGGCGAAGAACCCCGGCGGCGGCGTCGGATCGATGATGGGCGCGGGGCTCGGCATGGGCATGGGTATGCAGATGGCGGGCGCCTTCGGCGCACAGCCCGAAAAGAAGGCGCAGGGCGGCGTCTGTCCGCACTGCGGGGCGGCGGTCACGGCGGGCGCAAAGTTCTGTCCCGAGTGCGGAAAATCGCTCCTGCGGTCGTGTCCCGCCTGCGGGGCGGCGCTTCCCGCGAACGTCAGATTCTGCCCTGAATGCGGGCAAAAACTCGGGTAAGGAGGGCTTATGGGCTGGCAGATCATCGTCATCATCGTGCTTGCCGTCCTGTTTGTCGTCGCGGCGGCAGCGGCGCTGGTGTTCCGGAAAAAATACATTGCCGAAAAACGGCGTTCCGACGAAAGCGCGCGGTTTGCCGAAGACGTGAAAGTCAGGGGCGGCGTGCGCTACTCCGGGGACGACGCGGTCGAGCGGGAGGGCGCGGCGAACATTACGCTCAAAAAGGGCGACATCCTGCTCCCGCGCGGCGAGACGCATTCCGCCGAACGGGGCGGGGAGATCATGCCGGGGACATATACCGTGCTTGCGACGGGGGATAACGTCACGCAGTTCAAACTCCGCGTGGGCGGGCTCGTGCGCACCTATTCGCACGGCGATACGCTCGTGCTCGCCGAGGGCGAGGAGATCTGCGCCGTCTCCTGCGCGGTGATACTGAGATGAGAGGAGCTCACAGATTTTTCCCGAACTGACGGGAAAAATCTTCGTGATTTTTAGAAAAACCCCGTGTTCGCTTGCGCTCTGCACGCGGTTTTTCTCGGCGGCATTCATGGCAACATAATAGCAACGCCGCCTTCACTTTTCCGCATAAGCCGCGTGAGCGGCAAATTGGGGTGAGTGGCGCGTTATGCGCAGCACCGCGGTGCGGTGTGCGCGCGCCGCGAACTAAGAAATTGCCATTTCAGCGGCAATTTCGTGTCCGTCCGACGCGAAGCGGCGCACGAGCGTAGCCGAAGTATGCGGCACACTACCTCGGTGCCGCCGAGACACTGCGGAAGGAAACCTTCCTTGTATCTGTGATTTGATGGCTGGCATAACGCAGTGACGCCTTTTGCAACGTATTTATTACGGATATGCGGGAAATGCGATTTTGTTTGCGCGAGATAGAACTTGCCTCCCTCTTTGAGGGTGAGCCATGCGTAATGCACAGCAGCGCGGTGCGCTGTGCGCGCATGGCGAACTAAGGAATTGCCTTTATCAGCGGCAATTCCGTGCCCGCAGGCGGCACACTACATTGGTGCCGCCAAGAGGTGCCCCGCAGGGGCGGTGGGAGTTCTCGCCTCCCTCTTTGAGGGTGAGCCATGCGTAATGCGCAGCAGCGCGGTGCGCTGTGCGCGCATGGCGAACTAAGGAATTGCCTTTCTCAGCGGCAATTTGTGTCCGACACGAGGAGAAAGTCTTGCTTGCAAAAGAATTTCGACGAAGTGGCGCACGAGCGCTACGCGCGAAGTACCGCAGGCGGCACACTACATTGGTGCCGCCAAGAGGGTGTCGCGGCAGAGCTGCGACGGAAGGGTTGTCGTGTTATAATTCGCCGGAAAGGCGGTTTTGTCATGCGACTGCCTCGTTTGTATGCGGGGAAGGGCAAATGAGCTAAATTTCATGTGTGCGACGGGGCATTTTGCCCAGCCGCAGTGCTTTTTTGCGCGTAGCCGTATATGCGCGGCAAGGCACGCGTTTTTTCCGCGGCGGGAATTTCAAATTTCGGCACGCGATTTTTCAAAAGCGCGGAAAATTCTTTGACATCTCCACGAAAACATGGTAATATTAGTATCGGCGTACGCGAGGAGGATCGCTCTCCACGTTCCCCTTGGCGTAACGCGACGAAAATCCATAGGAGGTAAAACGCAAATGGAAAAGCAGGAAATCATCGCAAAGTTCGCTGCTCACGAGGGTGACACCGGTTCTCCCGAGGTTCAGATCGCGCTCCTCACCGACCGCATCAACCACCTCAACGAGCACCTCAAAGTGCACAAGCACGACAATCACTCCCGCCGCGGACTTCTCAAGATGGTCGGCCGCCGCAGAGGCCTTCTCGACTATCTCAAGGCGAAGGATATCGAGCGTTACAGAGCGGTCATCGCCGCGCTCGAGCTGAGAAAGTAAGCTTGGAAGGGGAGCGGTTTTTTGCCGCTCTCTTTTTTTGGTTTTACCGTGCGTTTTTTTGCAAAATCACGGGAAAAACCGCCGCTTATTCCGCCGTTGGGGCGGAAGGCAAAGAACGAAAGGCGATAAGATAAGGAGAATAAAAACATGAACTACCAAGAATTCAGAACGCAGGTCGGCTCGCGCGAGATCGTCGTCGAGACGGGCAAGTACACGGAACAGGCGAACGGTTCGTGCGTCGTCCGCTGCGGCGAGACCGCCGTCATGGTGACGGTGTGTATGTCCAAGACCCCGCGCGACGGCATCGACTTCTTCCCCCTTCAGGTGGACTACGAAGAGAAGATGTACGCGGTCGGCAAGATCCCCGGCAGCTTCAAGCGCCGCGAGGGCAGGGCGAGCGACAAGGCCATTCTGACGGCGCGCCTCATCGACAGACCGCTCCGTCCGCTCTTCCCGAAGGGACTTTTCAACGACGTCGTCGTCGTTGCGACGGCGCTCTCGGTGGAGCCCGATGTCTCCCCCGAGCCTCTCGCAATGATCGGCTCCTCGGTCGCGCTCGCGATCTCCGATATCCCCTGGGCGGGTCCCACGGGTTCGGTCGTGGTCGGGCTCGTCGACGGCGAGTACGTCATCAATCCCGATGCCGCGCAGCGTGAAAAGAGCACCATCCACCTCAACCTTGCCGGCACGCGCGACGCGATCCTCATGATCGAGGCGGGCGCCGACGAAGTTTCCAACGACGAGATGGTCGGTGCGATCATGTTCGGGCATCAGGAGATCAAAAAGATCTGCGCGTTCATCGAGGACGTCATCGTCCCCGCGGCGGGCAAGCCCAAGCAGCAGATCGAGCTGTACCACATTCCCGAAGAGCTCGACGCCGCCGTGCGCGCCTACGGTTCCGAGAAGCTCGACTGGGCGCTCGAGACCTTCGACCGCGCGGAGCGCGAAAAGCGCCAGGACGAAGTCGAGAAGGATATCCTCGCACACTTTGCGGAGATCTATCCCGATCAGACGCGCGAACTCAAGGATTCCATCTACTATCTCACCAAGGAGAAGGTGCGCGCGAAGATCTTCGATAAGGGTATCCGCCCCGACGGCAGAGGTCTCAAAGATATCCGTCCCATCTGGTGCGAGCGCCACATCCTGCCCCGCGCGCACGGTTCCGCCGTGTTCACCCGCGGGCAGACCCAGACGCTTGCGACCTGCACGCTCGACATGATGAGCGCCGCGCAGAAGCTCGAAGGGCTCGACGACGAGACTTCCAAGCGCTACATGCACCAGTATAACTTCCCCGGCTACTGCACGGGCGAGGCAAAGGCGATCCGCGGCGCAGGCCGCCGCGAGATCGGGCACGGCGCTCTCGCGGAGCGCGCGCTCGTTCCCGTGATCCCTTCCGAAGAGGAGTTCCCTTACGCCATCCGCGTGGTCAACGATATCCTCTCCTCCAACGGCTCTTCCTCCATGGCGTCCGTCTGCGGTTCCACGATGGCGCTCATGGATGCGGGCGTGCCCATCAAGGCGCCCGTTGCAGGCGTTGCGATGGGGCTCATCAAGAACCAGGAGACGGGCGAGTTCCGCGTCATGACGGATATCCAGGGGCTTGAGGACTTCCTCGGCGATATGGACTTCAAGGTCGCGGGCACATCCAAGGGCATCACGGCGATCCAGATGGATATCAAGATCAAGGGCATCTCCGAAGAGATCATGCACGCCGCCATCGAGCAGGCGAACGAGGGCAGGCAGTTCATCCTTTCCAAGATGCTCGAGTGCGTGCCCGAAGTCGCGCCCGAACTCTCCAAGTATGCGCCCCGCATCATCTCCTTCAAGATCGATCCCGAAAAGATCGGCGACGTCGTCGGCAAGCAGGGCAAGGTCATCAACTCCATCATTGCCGAAACGGGCACCAAGATCGACATCGAGGACGACGGCACCGTGTGCATCGCCTCCTACGGCGATCCCGAGGGCGCGCAGCGCGCAAGAGCGATCGTCGAGAGCATCGTGCGCGACCCCGAGGTGGGCGATATGTTCATCGGCCGCGTCGTGCGCGTTCTGTCCACGATGGGCGCGTTCGTCGAGTTCGCTCCCGGGAAAGACGGCATGATCCACATCTCCAAGCTCTCCGATAAGCGCGTCGAGAAGGTGGAGGACGTGCTCAACGTCGGCGACGTGGTCAAGGTCAAGATCATCAAGATCGGCGAGAAGGGCATCGACTTCAAACTGCTCGAAAAACTCGCGTAACAGCAAAAAAAATCCCCTGCCGCCGTATGGCAGGGGATTTTATAATTTCTGCAAAAACACGGCGCCGCCGTGTTTTTTATACGTCCGTTCTTCCGAGAAGGTAGTCCGCGGAAACGCCGAAAAATTCGCACAGCAGGGCAATATAGCCCGCCTTCGGCTCGTTGATCCCGCGTTCCCAATAGTCGATCGCCTTTTGGCTTACGCCGATCGCGTCCGCAAGCGCCTGTTGCGAAAGTTTGCGTTCCGTCCGCAGTTCCCTGATGCGTTTTCCGATCATATCTCAGTCCTGGCAAAGGATATAATTTGCGTCGAGATCGAGCATTTTACAGAGATTGGCAAGCGTATCCAGGGCGGGCATTTTTGTGCCTTTCAGATAACAGGAGATCTGTTGGTGCCGGATCCCGAGCCGCCGCGCGATCTCGGTTTGCGGAATGCCGCTCTGCCGGATGGATTCAGCCAACCGTTCTTGAATTTGAAGGAGTGTGATCATAATTTCTCCGTTTTGTGTAATAGTTTTCAAAAATTATAGCACCCGATGGGTGCAAAACATTTGACATGCACCTATTGGGTGCTTTACAATAGAGGGGGGATGATTTGGAGAAAAAGAGGAGCGGCTATGTCGGAAACAAAAGAATGTGCTATCGGTGCAGGAATTTTACGCAGTATTATCTGAAAAAAACGGACGGCAGTTTTCGGCGGGCATATTACGGCAGGTGCCGCGTGCTCTATACGCCCGTTCATGTATATTTCGGCGCCTGTGAATTTTTTGAGGCGAAATCGCAGGAAAACAGATCTGACGAGATATAAGATCTGCGGTGCGGCGCATGTGCGGCAAACGGTATATGCATCGCAGCGCAAAAGATACGAAAAAGCCTGTAAGCTGCGCGCACCCGCATATTCGGGTGCGCGCATATTTCCGCAGGATACGCCGCGGACGGTTTTTATTTGTAAAATTTCCCCGAAATGCTTGACGTACCGTAATTTATATAGTACACTTAATACAGATAAAACAGATAGAGCAAAACGGAGAACATGGAAATTCGTCTGACGGGAAAAAAGAGCATATACGAAGAGATCACCGAGGCATACGAGCGGTACATTCGCCTCGGGGCGCTCCGCGAAGGGGAGCGGCTGCCGAGCGTGCGCGCGCTCGCCATGCGGCTGGGGGTGAATCCCAACACCGTCGACCGCGCCTACGGCGAACTGGAGGCGCGGGGGCTTATCCGCACCATTCCCAAAAAGGGCGTTTTCGTGAACGCGGCGGGTCAGAAACCCACGTTGTACGAGGTCGCAAAGGGGCAGCTCGCGGCGCTCCGCGGCGAGGGGCTCACCCGCGAGGAGGCGCTGCGGACGATAGAGGAAGTTTATTCCGGGGAGGAAGTGCATGATTGAGATCGAGGGTCTGAAAAAATCGTACGGCACAAAGACGGTGCTCGACGGCGTGCATCTCACCGTACCCGACGGCGCGGTGTTCGGACTGGTCGGCATCAACGGCGCGGGAAAGTCCACGCTGCTGCGGCTGATCGCCGACGTTCTGCGCCCCGACGCGGGCGTCATCCGCATCGACGGCGAGAGCATCACGGGAAACGCCGAAAAACGGCGCGAACTGTTTTTCCTGCCCGACGATCCCTATTATGCCTCGGGGACGACGGTGGAAAAGCTCATCGGGCTGTATCAGACGTTCTATCCCTTCGATAAGGCTGTTTTCGAGCGCTTTGCCGGGGCTTTTCATCTGGAGCTGCGCACGCCCATCCGCAACTTTTCAAAGGGGATGAAGCGGCAGGCGTTTGCGGCGCTCGCGCTCGCCGCGCGGCCGCGCTATCTGCTCCTCGACGAGGCGTTCGACGGGCTCGACCCGCTCGCCCGCCTCGAACTCAAGCGCGGGCTCATCGAAATGGAGGGGAGTACGGTGCTCATTTCCAGCCACTCTCTGCGCGAGCTGGAGGATATCTGCAACGGGTTCGCCCTGCTGGACGGCGGCACGGTGGCGGACGCGGGCGATATCCACGACGCCCTCGGCAAAGTGCATAAATTCCAGATCGCGCTCGAAGCTCCCGTCACGCGGGAAGATCTGCCCTTCGAGTGCCTCTCCTTCGAGGCGGAGGGGCGCGTGGCAAAGTTCATCGTGCGCGGCGACCGCGAGGAGATCGTGCAGAAGCTGCGGGCGCTTTCGCCGCTCTTCGTGGAGGAGATCGCCGTCGATTTCGAGGAGCTGTTCTTGTGCGAGGTGCAGAAAAGGGGGTATGTATCATGAAAAAGCAGCTCCTCTATGAGATCAGGCGCAATCTGCTGCCGCTCGTCATCTTCACGGCGATCGGCGTCGTACTTTCCCTGCTCGTCTGCATGGTGACGGATCTGGAATATGTCTGGCAGGATCCGCCGCGACCGCGCAATTCCTGTCTTTCTTTGTTCACCGCGATCCTGTGCATCCTGTGCGTGGTCGTACCCGCGATGCAGTTTTCCTACCGCATGAAGATGCGCAGCGTCGATCTGTGGTATTCCCTTCCCGTCTCGCGCAGGCGTCTCGCCCTCGTGCGTACGCTCGGCGGGCTCCTTCTGGTGCTCGTTCCCTTCACGCTGAGTTACTGGATGGGCGTCGCCGTCATAGCGTCCCGCGGCGCGGATTTCGACTGTATCTGGTACCTGCCTGCATTTTTCGTGCAGTTTGCGCTTGGCGCGGGGCTGTTCGGCGTGAACGCGTTCATCTTCACGCGCGCCAACCGTCTCGGCGACGGCGTTCTGTTCCTCATCGCCTGGACGTGTATCCTGCCGCTCTTTGTCATGCTCGTCTGCCCGGAAAGCGCGTGGGGTCGGAGCGCCGGGGCGCTGTCCCGTGGAGATTTCCTCTCCTGCTTTTTCACGATGAGCCCGCTCGGGTGGAGCGCGACGCTCTTCCAGGATCTCATTTTCCGCGAATCGGTGTCGTTCGCCCCGTACGGCGACGGATTTTTCTTTCTGATCGCGCTTGGCGTCGGCGTGCTCGAGGCTGCCGGCGGGTATACGGCGCTCTTTCTGCGCGCCGAACGCGACAGAGCGGAGGACGCCGATCAGATATCCTCTTCGTGGATGGGGTATCGGGTGCTCGTTCCCGCGTACGTCGTACTCGGACTGAACGCGCTCGGGGAGGTTTTCAGCAATTCCGATCTGCCTGCCGCCGCGCTCATCTGCGTGCTGGTGCTTGCGGTGGGGCTCATCGGGGGATTCGCTTACCGCCGCTCCTTCCGCTTAAGGTGGTACGATCTTGTATCGCTTTTCGCCGCCTTCGTGGTCGGGACGGGGTTGTTTTTTCTTTGAATTTAAGCGCTTTCCGGATGCGCGCGGCGCGGAAATTTTTCCGCGCCGCGCGCATTTTTTGCATATTTCGGGATGTGCGGAATATAAAATTATAAGTTAAGTTTATATTATTTTGCGCCGTTGTGCGTCTTGCAATTTGTTTCGATGTTTTCAAAATAAATAAAATTTCGCTGGAATAATCGGATTTTTGTAAAAGTTTTGTGAAATAACGGCGGGAGATCTCCGTTTGCCGCCCCTCGATTTGACAAATTTACCAGAATATAGTATAATTTCAACTGAAAGATCAATGGAATGCGCCGCGGCGCAGAAGGAGGCAGATATGGCAGTCGGCGAAAGAGACGATTATTTTCTGACGAAAGACGAATGGGTAAAGATCGGCGGGCTCACCCGCCAATGTGTGGACGCATGCCGCATCGACCCCAAATATTACGAGCAGTACGACGTGAAAAAGGGCTTGCGCGATCTGGACGGAAAGGGCGTCCTCGCGGGGCTCACCGAGATCTCGGAGATCAAGTCGATGGAGGTGGTGGACGGCAGGCGCGTCCCCGTGGACGGCGAGCTGTATTACCGCGGGTACGACGTGAACGAGCTCGTCCGCGGCGCGCTCAAAGATAAGCGTTTCGGGTTCGAAGAGACGACCTATCTTCTGCTCACGGGCAAGCTCCCCAACGCGCGCGAACTGCGCTCTTTCCGCAAGCTCCTCGGCGAGTTTTACACGCTGCCCAAGAACTTCGTGCGCGACGTCATCATGAAGTCGCCCTCGCTCGACATGATGAACTCCCTCATGCGCTGCGTGCTGGCGCTCTTCCCGTACGATCCGCACCCCAACGATACCTCTCCCGAGAACGTCATGCGGCAGTGCCTGCAGCTCATCGCGGAGTTCCCCGTGTTTTCGGTGTACAGCTATGCGGCGGCGAATTTCTATAAGAACAACGATTCGCTCGTCATCCACCGTCCCTGCACCGAACTTTCGCTTGCGGAGAATATCCTCTATATGCTCCGGCAGGACTGCAAGTATACCGAGCTGGAGGCGCGCGTTCTCGATATGGCGCTCGTGCTGCATGCCGAGCACGGCGGCGGCAACAACTCCACGTTCACTACGCACGTCGTCACCTCGTCGGGAACGGATACCTATTCGGCGATCGCGGCGGCGCTCGGTTCGCTCAAAGGACCCCGCCACGGCGGCGCGAACATCCGCGTCAAGCAGATGTTCGAAGATATGAAAAAGAACATTGATACGCGCGATGAAAAGCAGGTCGCGGGGTATCTCGAAGCGCTTGTGGACGGCAAGGCGTTCGACGGCGCGGGGCTCATCTACGGCCTCGGACACGCCGTGTACTCCATTTCCGATCCGCGCGCGAAGATCTTCCGGGAATTTGTGGAAAAGCTCGCCGAAGAGAAGGGCATGGGGGAGGAGTACGCCCTCTACGCCAAGGTGGAGGAGCTCGCGCCCGAGATCATCGCCAAAAAGCGCAAGATCTACAAGGGCGTCTCGGCGAACGTCGATTTTTACAGCGGGTTTGCCTATACCATGCTGAATATCCCCGTCGAGCTGTTCACGCCCATCTTTGCCATCGCGCGCATTTCCGGCTGGAGCGCGCACCGCATGGAGGAGCTCGTCAATGCAGGCAAGATCATCCGCCCCGCGTACGAGAGCGTCTCCGAACGCCGCGCCTATGTCCCCATGAAGGAGCGCAAGTGAGCGCGGAACATATCCCGTAAATTTCAGCCGCGCCGTGCGGAACGCACGGCGCGGCTGTTTTTATCCCCGCGCGCCGTCCTCAAAGCCGAGGCTGATGAGGATGGCGCGGTTCACGCGGCGCATCGTCGCGGGCGGGAGTTCTCCGATGCGGCTCAAAAGCCGCTTTTTATCGATGGTGCGTATCTGTTCCAGAAGGATCACGCTGTCTTTGGCGAGCCCGAACGCCGATGGCAGTTCGATGTGCGTCGGCAGGCGCGCCTTGTTGATCTTGCTCGTCACCGCCGCGGCGATCACGGTGGGGGAATATTTGTTGCCCGTGTCGTTCTGCACCACCAGAACGGGGCGCACGCCGCCCTGTTCGCTCCCCACCACGGGGGAGAGGTCGGCATAGTAGAGTTCTCCGCGTTTTACGATCATAGTCTTCCCTCTTTGGTGAGCACGTCGTCCCTTTCATTGTATGTATCCGAAGGCGCTCCGTGTTCCGCGGCGCTCACCGCATAAATTGTTGACGCATGCCCGCGCTTTTATACTGTAAGGGAGTAATACGAACCCGATCAAAAGCGGAAACTGTGCGCTCATACATTGTTGAAGTCCTTGCCCGTGCCGCACGGCACGCGCTGCGTCCTTCGCCTTGTCTGAGACGCCCATCTTGCCGCTTTTGATTGCTTCGCACCTTTGGCGTGAAGATTTCCGTGTCAAATTTTTGTGAAGATGACGCAGTAATACCGAGGTATTGCAAGGAAGATGAGCAAAAAGATGCCGAAAAGATTCCGCCAAAGGCGTGGTCCGTATTTTTCCCTTACAGTATACGCCTTCCGCATTTGACAGCGCGCCCGCGTTTGCGTATAATATGGGCGTATGGAAAATTCGGAGAAAAAAGGGACGGCGGGGCAGCGCGCGAGCGCCGTCGGCATCGTCTGCAATCTTGCTCTGGCGGCGGCAAAGATCGCCGCGGGGCTCGTCTCGGGGCTCGTCTCCGTCGTGGCGGACGGCTTCAACAACCTGAGCGACTGCGGGTCGAGCGTCGTTTCGCTCGTCTCCTTTCGCGTGGCGGAAAAACCCGCCGACCGCGAGCATCCCTACGGGCACAGGCGGGCGGAGTACGTCGCCTCCATGATCATCGCCTTTTTAGTGCTCGCGCTCGCCGTGGAACTCGTGCGCGAATCCGTCGAAACGATCGCTGCTGGCACCGTGCGCGAGAGCGTCTGGTGGCTGTATCTCGTTCTGGGTGCCTCCGTGCTCGTCAAGGCGGGGATGTGCCTCTTTTACCGCGTGAGCGCGCGGCGGCTCGATTCCGATACGCTGAAGGCGGCTGCCACGGACAGCGCGTGCGACTGCGTCGCTTCGCTCGCCGTGATCCTCGGCATGGTGCTCTCGTCGTACACGCCGTGGAAGGCGGACGGCTATATCGGCGTCGCGGTGGCGCTGTTTATTCTCTGGCAGGGCGCGTGCCTCCTCAGGGAGGCGGGCTCCAAACTTTTGGGGCAGGCGCCCGACGAGGCGCTCGTGAAGCGCGTGCGCGGGATCCTGCTCGCGGGGGAGGGCGTTCTCGGCGTGCACGATCTGAAAATTTACGGCTACGGAAAGGGGGTCACGTTCGCGACGGCGCATGCCGAAATGGACGCCCGCCTGCCCGCGCTCACCTCGCACGAGGTGCTCGACGGGCTCGAGCGCAAAGTACTCGCCGAAACGGGCGTTTCGCTGACGCTGCACCTCGATCCCGTTGTGCTGGGCGACGAGGAGGCGAAGGAGCTGGAGGCGCGCGTGCGCGCCGCCGTGGAGGGGCTCGCCGACGGTATGAACCTGCACGATTTCCGCCTCGTGCGCGGCGTGAAGACCAAGGTCGTGTTCGAGGTGGGCATCCCCTTCGGCAGCCCCGTCAAAAACGCGGAGCTGCAGAACGACATCGAGCGCGCCGTGCGGATCCTGGGCGATTACGAGCCCGTCGTCACGGTGGAGCGGGAGTAGGGTGCGGAGCGGGAGCGTCCCGCGAATATCATCTGTGCGGCAGTGCGCCGCCGCGGAAAGAACCGCGGCGGCGCTTTTTTGCGCGCCGGTGCGCCGCGGCGCGCAAAACTTCGGGCAATCGTTCAAAAATAAGCGAAATTGCGCGCAGACGATTGTCTTTTGCGGATAAATCTGTTATAATAGCATCTGGAATATTGTATCATCGGGGAGATTGCCATGTTAAAGATCATTGTAGACGCGATGGGCGGCGACAACGCCCCCGCGGAGATCGTAAAGGGTGCGCTCGACGCCGTAAAAGAGCGCCCCGACTTCAAACTCGTACTTACGGGCGACGAGGATCTCGTCAACCGCGAACTCGATAAATATACCTTCGACGCCTCGCGCGTGGAAGTCGTCGCCTGCACGCAGGTCATCACCAACGACGACGTGCCCACCCAGGCGGTGCGCGCCAAGCGCGACAGTTCGCTCGTCGTGGGGCTCAACCTCCTCAAAAACGACGCGGAGGCGGGCGGGTTCGTCTCGGCGGGCTCCACGGGCGCCGTGCTCACGGGCGGCATCATGTTCGTGGGCAGGCTCAAGGGGGTCATGCGCCCCGCGCTCTGCCCCGGCATCCCCAACGTGCGCGGCGAGATCACGCTGCTGTGCGACTGCGGCGCGAATGCGGAGTGCAAGCCCGCCTATCTCGCGCAGTTCGGCGTGATGGCGTCCGCATACGCCAAGGCGGCTTACGGCGTGAAGGAGCCCCGCGTCGGGCTTCTCACCAACGGCACCGAGGAGCATAAGGGCGATCCGCTGCACCAGGAAGCGCATCAGCTGCTCAAAGAGACGAAGGGCATCCGTTTCGCGGGCAACGTGGAGGGGCGCGACATCATGTACGGCGACGTGGACGTCGTCGTTTCGGACGGATTTTCTGGTAACGTTGCGCTCAAAGCCATCGAGGGCTGCGGCAAGACGGTCGCCACCATGCTCAAAAAGGAGTTCACGCGCTCTCTGGGCAGCAAGCTCAGCTACCTCTTTGCGCGGAAACCCGTCAAGGGGCTTGCGCGCGCGCTTGACTATTCGCGCTTCGGCGGGTCGGTATTTCTGGGTCTGAAAAAGGTCGTCATCAAGTCGCACGGATCGTCCAAGGCGTTTTCCATAAAGCAATCCGTCTTTCAGGCGATCGACGCCTACCGCGGCGGGCTCATTCCCACCCTTGAATCGATGTTCGCGCAGACGGACGGCGAGGACGTCCGATGACGGCGGAGTGGACGGAAGAGGAATTGTGCGCTGCGGAAGAGGCGCTCGGTCATAAGTTTTCCGACCGCGCCCTGCTCAGAACGTGTTTCACGCACGCATCGCTCGTAAACAGCGGACAGACGAGCAACGAGCGGCTGGAATTTCTCGGCGACGCCGTCCTCGAGCTGGTCGTTACGGAAAAACTGTACCGCGACGTAGACGCGCGCGAGGGCACGCTCACCGAACTGCGCAAAAAATACGTCTCCAAGGGCGCGCTCGAACGCGCCGAGGCGCGTGCGGGGCTTATGCGCTTTTTGCGCTATGCGGGCGGCGAAGATACGCTCCGCGGCAAAACGGCTTCCAACCTCTTCGAGGCGGCGGTCGGCGCGATCTATCTGGACGGCGGCATGGCGGCGGCGCGCGCCTTTCTCGCGCGGACGCTGGAAGAGACGGAGACGGATAACTATAAATCCGCTCTGCAGGAATATGTACAGAAGTACGAGCACGTAACGCCTGTGTACAGGACTGCGGAGGCGGCGGGAGGATATGAGAGCACGGTGTGCGCGCTGGGGCAGTCTGCGTGCGGCACCGGCAAGAGCAAAAAGGAAGCGGAGATGTCCGCGGCGAAAAAATTGTACGGGAAACTTTCAGAGCAATGAATTTCAAAGAGATGCAACTTGTGGGGTTCAAGTCGTTCGCGGACAAGACCTCCATCAAATTCGACGACGGCGTCACCGTCATCGTCGGCCCCAACGGATGCGGCAAGAGCAACGTTGCCGACGCCGTGCGCTGGGTGCTCGGCGAACAGTCCGCCAAGACGCTGCGCGGTTCCTCCATGCAGGACGTCATCTTCGGCGGCACCGAGGCGCGCCGTCCGCTTTCCTACTGCGAGGTGACCCTCGTATTCGATAATACCAACCGCATGTTCGATATCGATTACGACGAAGTCGCCATGACGCGCCGTCTTTACCGTTCGGGCGAGAGCGAATATCTGCTCAACATGCAGTCCTGCCGTCTCAAAGATATCGTCGCGCTCCTGCACGGCGTCGGCATCGGCAAGGAGGGCTATTCCATCATCGGGCAGGGCAAGGTCGAGCAGATCATGAACGCCAAGCCCGAGGATCGCCGCGCCATTTTCGAAGAGGCGACGGGCGTCATGAAGTTCAAGGCGCAAAAGGGCGAGATCGAGCGCAAACTCGAGAGCGCCAAGGATAATCTCACCGTGTTCGTGCAGCGTATGGACGAGGCGGAGAATCAGCTCCGTCCCCTCGAAAAGCAGGCGGAAACGGCGAAAAAGTACCGCGCCTATACGGAAGAACTCAAACACGAGGAGGTCAACGCCTACCTCGTGCGCTTTGATAATTTTGCATTCGAAACGGGCAAACAGCGCGAAAAGATCGAGGATGCGACCCGCCGCCTGAACGCGGTGGAAGACCGGCTCTCGGTGCTGGATACCGAGGAATCGGAGGGGCGCGAAGCCATTGTAAAGGCGGACGAGAACCTGCGTTCGCTCAACGAAAAGCTCCGCCTTTTCGAGGTGGGCATGGAGCACAAAACGGGCGAGGCGAAGGTCATCGGCGAGCGCATCGCCTCCTATCGCCGCCAGCTCCAGACGGCGGCGGACGACGTGGAGTATTCCCTCCGCCGCACGCAGGAGATCGATCAGCTCGAGCGTGCGGGCGCGGCGCGGGCGGAAAAGAACGGCAGGCGCGCCGCCGAGATCGGCAAGGAATGCGCGCGGCTCGAGGGCAGACTGCGCGAGGCGGACGCGAAGGTCGTCGCGTTCGACCGCATCTCCGATGAAAAGCGCGCCAGCGAGCTCAGTTCCGTGGAGAGCCTTGCCGACGTCCGTGCGAACGTGGGGAGCCTCTCCGCCCGGCACGACGCGGTCAGCGAGCGTATCGGCGAGGTGAAGGAGGCGATCGGCAAGGCGCAGGTGCGCCGGCAGGAGTACGAGCGCCAGCTTGCGGACTGCCGCAAGGATAAGGACGCCTGCACCAAGTTCCTCGACGCAAAACCCGCGCGCGAGGAGGCGCTCCAGGGCGATATCGCGGCGCTCCGCCAGTCCCGCCGGAAACTTTCGGAAGACATCGTGGACTGTAACACGTCCATTTCCAATCTCAACAACAATCTCGAGATGTACGTCAACCTCAAAAACAGGTTCGACGGCTACCGCGACTCGGTGCGCCGTCTGCAGCTCACCGCGCAGAAGGATCCCGAGATCGGCAGGCGCATCCGCGGCGCCATTGCGGATATCGTCCGCACGGACAAGCAGTACGAAGTCGCCATTGAAACGGCGATCGGCGGCGCGATGCAGAATCTCGTCACCGCCACGCAGGACGACGCACGCTGGCTCATCGAGTATCTTAAACGCACGGGCGGCGGCATCGTCACCTTCCTCCCCGCCGATGCGATGCGCCCCCGCGGCAACGGGCGCGACGTCCAGGCGGCGCTCCGCGAAGAGGGCGCGATGGGGCTTGCCGACGAGCTCGTCAAGTACGATCCGTACTATTCCAACATCGTAAAATATCTGCTCGACAACACGCTCATCTGCGATACCATCGGCAATGCCACGCGCATCGCCAAAAAGTATCCGCGCGCGTTCAAACTCGTTACGCTGGACGGCGATACCATTGCGTCGAGCGGCGCCATGACGGGCGGTTCCCGCCGCCGTGAGAGCGGCAACCTCCTTGCCGGCGAGCGCCACATCAAGGAGTGCGAAGAGGGCATCGCGCGCAAGAAAAATACGCTCGAAAAGCTCAAAGCCGCGCTTGCCGACTGCGAGGCGGAGCTGGAAAACGCGGAGGCCGCCTATGAAAAATTCCGCGTAAAGGTACAGGAAGAGACGGCGGCGTTCGCCGCGCTCTCCCAGCGCGAGGCGACGCTCGAAGGGCTCGCGCAGGACGCCGCGAACGACGTTGCGGAGTACGACGCGCTCCTCGAACGGCTCACCCGCACGGCGGACGACCTCAGCCGCGAAGTGCTCTCTTCCGAAGAGAGCGAGGAGCTCCTCAACAAGATCCGTTCGGAGGCTGCCGCGGAATCCTCGGCGCGCCAGGCGGAGGGCGAAAAGCTCCGCGCCGAGCGCGACGAACTCTCGAAACAGCTCAGCGAACTCAGGGTAGAGGAGGCGGCGATCGCCTCGGCGCGCCAGGCGGACGAAGAGAGCTCCGTGCGCATGCGCGAAGAGCGCGCAACGCTCCTCAAAAAGGTGGACGAGACCCGTGCCGCCATGGCGGAGACGCAGGCGCAGATCGAGCAGCTCAAGCGCGAGGAGGAGAAAGTCGCCCTCACCGAAGAGGAGCAGAGGACGGTCGACGCAATCCGCGAGCGCCTCAAAAAGGTGGAGGATGAAAAGCGCGCCGTTCTCGCAAAGCAGACGGAGCTCGCCGAAGAAAAGCGCGGGCTGCTCACGCAGCAGATGTCGCTCGGCGAAGTCAAACATGCCTGCGAGCTGGAGATCTCCAAAGCCGAGGTCACGCTCGAGAACATGAAGCAGCGCATCGACGAGGCATACGGGCTCACTTACGAGAGCGCGCAGGAACTGCGCGACGAAAATTACGATATCACGCAGGCGTCCGCGCGCATCAACAGCTTAAAACACAGGATCACTTCGCTCGGCGCGATCAACCAGAACGCCGAGGAGGATTACGATAACCTGCTCGCGCGGTATAACGAGATGCTCACGCAGAAGGAGGATCTCGATAAGGGCATCACCGATCTCACGACGGTGCTCGACGAGCTCAGGGCGGAGATGCAGAAGAAGTTCGACGACGGGTTCAACGAGATCAACGAGAACTTTACCAGGATCTTCCGCGAGCTGTTCGGCGGCGGCAAGGCGGAGATGCAGCTCGACTATACCGACTGCGACGACCCGCTCAACGCCGGCATCGAGATCGTGGCATGCCCGCCCGGGAAAAAACTCACAAAAATTTCGCTGCTCTCGGGCGGCGAACGCGCCTTCACCGCGATCGCCATCCTGTTCGCCATCCTCAAGTCGCGTCCCATGCCGTTCTGTATCCTCGACGAGATCGAGGCGGCGCTCGACGAGGCGAACGTCGACCGTTTTGCAAAGTATCTCAAAAAGTTCTCCAAGGATACGCAGTTCATCGTCATCACGCACCGCAAGCCCACCATGAACCAGGCCGACGTCCTGTTCGGCGTCACGATGGAGGAAAAGGGCGTGAGCAAGATCGTCTCCGTCAAGCTCTCCGAAGTCGAGGCAAGACTGGGCGGAGATACGGTGATGGCGTGACGATATTCACACTTTTTTCCGCGAACTGACGCGAAAAAAAGTCGTGATTTTGAGAGACAACCCGCGGGCGCGCCTGCGGCTGACCGCGTGTTTTCTCTCTGCGGCGCAATCGCAACATAATAGCGCGCCGCATTCACTCTTTCGTCGTAAGCGCAGGTATGCACAAATGTGGGGTGAGCGGCGCGTTATGCGCAACACCGCAGTGCGGTGTGCGCGCGCCGCGAACTAAGAAATTGCCATTTCAGCGGCAATTTCGTGACCGAAGCGACACACCACCTTGGTGTCGCTGAGACGGGCGGAGGCGTAGCCTCCTTGCGCGAGTGATTTTATAGCAGGTTCGCGCAATCTATTATGAGCTATAAATTACAGATACAAGGAAGGTTTCCTTCCGCAGTATGCCACAATTTGCCGCTCACGCGGCTTTCAGGTAGGTGTGAATGCGGGCGAACTATTATTGTAAGCCCCTAAGGTTCGCCCGCAGAGCGGGAGGTGCTGTCAGGCACAAAGTGCCGTGTCAGCAACTTCCTGCTCAGATCACGGAATTTTGTCGTCCCTTTGGACGAGAAAATTCGTGAAGATACATAGAGGTAATTTATGGGTCTTTTCGGAAAAATCAGAGACGCATTGAAAAAGACGAAGGACAGCGTCGCCCTGAAGATGCGGCAGCTGTTCCTCAAAAATAAGATCGGCGACGCCTTCTACGACGAGCTCGAGGAGATCCTCATCTCCGCGGACGTCTCCGTCCGCACGGCGGAGGACGTCGTCGAGCAGGTCAAAGAAGAGGCGATCGGGAACAAGGTCAAAGACGAGCAGTTCGTCACCGATCTTCTGAAGGATATTCTCGAAGATACGCTGAACGAAGCGCCCGTTCCAGAGATCGAGTATCCCTGCGTCATCATGTTCGTGGGTGTCAACGGCGTGGGCAAGACGACGACCATCGGCAAGGTCGCAAACTGGTTCGTCAAACAGAAAAAGAGCGTGACCATCGCGGCGGCGGATACCTTCCGCGCGGCGGCGATCGATCAGCTCGAAGTCTGGGCGAACCGCGCCAAGGTGCGCATCGTCAAGCACGAGGACGGGAGCGATCCCTCCGCCGTCATTTTCGACGCCGTCTCCTCTGCCAAGGCGCGCGGAACGGACGTGGTACTTGTCGATACCGCGGGGCGCCTGCACGTCAAGGAAAACCTCATGAAGGAATTGCAGAAGATGGATCGCGTGGTCACGCGCGAATATCCCGAGGCGCAGTTCCTCAAATATCTGGTGCTCGATGCGACCACGGGGCAGAACGCCGTCAGTCAGGCGCGCGTGTTCGATGAGGCGGTGGAACTGGACGGCATCGTCCTGACCAAGCTCGACGGCACCGCGAAGGGCGGGTTCGTGTTCTCCCTGTGCGGCGAACTGAAGATCCCCGTCGTGTTCGCGGGCGTGGGGGAGAAGATCGACGATTTGGAACTGTTCGACGCCGAGCAGTTCGTCGAGGGATTTTTCTGATCGCATCGTCTGCCCGCGGCGGGACGTTGCCCGGATACAGTTTCAAAAAAGCGGCAAAATTGCCGCTTTTTTTGCATATAACGCCGAAAATGCAAATATTTCGATATATATCGAAATATAAAACCGATATTTCGACAAAATTCGAAATAACAAAACGGCGCCCTTTCCCGCGCGCTCCGGGCGGGCGGCGGGGCTGCGGAAAGAAAAAATTTCATCTGTCAAGTAATTTTGCTTGACAGGCTGAATCTCCTCTGTTATAATGGACAGCGTTCGGAGGGAGACGTATGGATCTGCATTTTTTACGGCTGTGGGATATCTACAGTCCGCTCCTCACCGAGCACCAGCGCGAGATCACCGATCTGTATTTCAACTGCGATCTTTCCCTCGCGGAGATCGCCGAAGAGAAGGGGTGTTCCCGCCAGAGCGTTTCGGATACGCTCCGCAAGGCGCGCCGCCTTATGGAGGAGTACGAGGAAAAGCTGCACTTTGCCCGTCTTGCGGCGGAAAGTTCGCTCGCGCAGTCTCTCCGCACGGAGGAACTCATGCGGTGGGCGCAGTCGCTGCCCGCAGAAAAGCGGCTCGAGGCCGAGGCGATCCTCAGCAAGGACTATTCCGCCGAGGTCGGCAGGGCGCTCGCGGACGGCAAGGCGCTCTAAGCTGCGCTCTCACGATCGAAGGAGGTAACGCATGGCATTGTTTGCATCGCTCTCCGAGCGGCTCAATCACATTTTTTCCAAGCTGACGAAACGCGGCAAACTCACCGAGCTGGAGATCCGCACCGCCATGCGTGAAGTGCGCATCGCCCTTCTGGAGGCGGACGTCAACTTAAAGGTCGCAAAACAGTTCATCGCCGAGGTATCCGAAAAGGCGGTCGGGCAGCAGGTTCTGCAATCGCTCAATCCCGCCCAGCAGGTCATCAAGATCGTCAACGATGAGCTCATCGCGCTCATGGGGTCGGGGAACGCCAAGCTGGAAGTTTCCCCCAAGCCGCCCACAGTCATTTTAATGTGCGGACTGCAGGGCGCCGGAAAAACGACGCTATGCGGAAAACTCGCGCTTCAGCTCAAAAAACAGGGGAAAAAGCCTCTGCTTGTCGCGTGCGATATCTACCGCCCCGCCGCGATCGACCAGCTCAAAGTCGTGGGCGGAAAGGCGCAGACCGAGGTGTTCGAAAAGGGCACGCAGACGCCTTCCAAAACCGTGAAACAGGCGGTGGAATACGCCACCCGCATGGGGTACGATACCGTTGTGGTGGATACCGCCGGGCGGCTGCACATCGACGACGCGCTCATGAAGGAGCTCGAGGAGATCGAAAAGGCGGTCACCGTCACCGAGATCCTGCTCGTCGTGGACGCGATGACGGGGCAGGACGCCGTCACCGTCGCGGAGACGTTCAACGCCCGCCTCGGGATCACGGGCGTCATCCTCACCAAGCTCGACGGCGATACCCGCGGCGGCGCGTGCCTCTCCATCAAGGCGGTCACGGGCAAGCCCATCAAGTTCATCGGCGTGGGCGAAAAACTCACCGATCTCGAACCCTTCTATCCCGACCGCATGGCGTCCCGCATTCTGGGCATGGGCGACGTTCTGTCCCTCATCGAGAAGGCGCAGGAGGCGGTCACCGAACAGCAGGCGAAGGAGATGGAGCGCAAGATGCGCGAAAATTCCTTCACGCTCGCCGATTATCTCGATCAGTTCGAGGCGCTCAAAAAGATGGGAGGCGCCTCCGCGCTCATGGGCATGCTCCCCGGGAGCAAGCTCAAGATCAAGGAGAGCGATCTCGACGAGAAGAAGATGGAGCGCACCCGCGCGATCATCCTCTCCATGACGCCCAAAGAGCGCGATAATCCGCAGATCATCAACTCCTCGCGGAAGCGCCGCATTGCGCAGGGATCGGGCACGACGGTACAGGAGATCAACCAGCTCTTAAAGCAGTTCGAGCAGACCAAGGCGCTCATGAAACAGTTCAAAAACGGAAAGGGCAAAATGCGCCTCCCGTTCTGAAAATAATCCAAGAAAAACATTTTATCGGAGGTAGGTATTATGGTCAAAATGAGATTGGTACGCATGGGCGACAAGAAGTCCCCCGTCTACCGTATCGTGGTTGTGGACGCGCGCAAGGCGGCTACGGGCGAGTACATCGAGAAGATCGGTTTCTACGATCCCAAGTCTGAGCCCGTGCAGCTCACTGTCGACGTGGAGAAGGCAAAGGAGTGGCTCGCAAAGGGTGTTCAGCCCACCGAGACCGTCCGCAGCCTGCTCGTCCGTGCCGGCGCGATGGAAAAGCCCGCAAAACTTTCGCCTTCCAAGACCAAGACGAAGAAAAAGAAGTAAGATATTTCACGAAATTCTTTTCGAACTGACGTCGTCGCGGCGGAGCACATCTTGCGGGCGGTTCGGCTGCGCCGAACGCCGCGCTTAAAACGCTCGCCGCTCCTCTTCGCAAAAAATCTTTCTGTGAAATCTTTTTTGCGAGTGCTGCGGTATGATAATGTCGTGAGGGGAAGAGAACCCCAATGTTCGCCTGCGGCTCTGCGTTCGGTTTTTCTCGGCGGCGCAATCGCAACAGTATAGCTGCGCCGCATTCACTCTTTCGTCGTAAGCCGCGTGAGCGGCAAACAGGGGGGCAAAAGACATAACGCAGTGACGCCTTTTGCAACCATTTTACAGCAGGGAAATCATACTTGCGCGAGTGATTATAACTTGCCTCCCTCTTTGAGGGAGGTGCCCCGTAGGGGCGGTGGGAGTTCTTGCCCTCCCTGTGCAAGGGTGAGCCATGGGTCATGCGCAGCAGCGCGGTGCGCTGTGCGCGCATGGCGAACTAAGGAACTGCCTTTATCAGCGGCAATTCCGTGCCCGCAGGCGGCACACTACATTGGTGCCGCCAAGAGCAAAAAGCATAACGCAGTGACGCCTTTTGCAGGAAATTTATAACCTTTTTCCGTGGGAAAAGCTGTCAATCGCAGATGCAAGGAAGGTTTCCTTCCGCAGCATGCCCCTAATTGTTGCGTAAGCAACTTTCAGGTAGGTGTGAATGCGCCGTCCGCTATTATGAAAGCCCTGATGGGACGGCGCAGAGCGGGAGGTGCGGTTAGCGCACGCCCGATCCCCTCATCCGTCTGCTTCGCAGACACCTTCCCCCAAGGGGGAAGGCAAAGGGCGGGCGCGTACCCGCAACTTCCTGCTCAAATCACGGAATTCTCATACCGCAGCACTCGCAAAAAAGATTTTGCAGAAAGATTTTTTGCGAAGAGGAGCGGCGAGCGTTTCAGGCGTACTGTTCGGTAAAGCCGAACAGTCGCAAAAGGCACTCCGCCGCGACGTCCCTTTGGACGAGAAAATTCGTGAACCCAAATAAGGAGGAAATCATTATGTTGGATCTGATCAAATACGTTGTGGAACAGTTCGCCGAAGATAAGGCGAACATCCGTTACGAAGTCGAAGAGACGGAGGAGGCGATCACCGTCACCGTGCTCCTTTCCGATTCGGATATGGGCAAGGTCATCGGCAAACAGGGCAAGATCGCCAAGGCGCTCCGCACCCTTGTGCGCGCCGCAACGCCCAAGGATTCCAAAAAGTACAGCGTCGAGATCAAAGAACGCCCGGCGGAATAACGTACGAAACGACCGCGCCGCGGAAATTCCGCGGCGCGGTTTTCTGCCTTCGCGCCTGCACGGCGTAAATATGGCAGCGCGGACATGGGTACCCGCTCACACATGTCTGTGCGGACATGGGGCGGGGAAAATCTGTAAAGAGCGCGGCGGGGAATATGTCCCGCCGCGCATAAAAAAGCCCGCTGCAAACGCAGCGGGCTTCTGTTTTTCGGGTTATACGATATATGCGGGATCGGGTGCGGCGGCGTCGAGCTCCGCCTTCTTTTCCGCATAGCCGGGCTTGCCGAGAAGGGCGAAGGTCGCCTTCTTGCCTGCCTCCACGCCGGGCTGGTTGAAGGTATTGATGTTGAACATCGCGCCCGCGTAAGCCGTCTGCAGTTCGAAGAGGAACAGGAGCTGGCCGAGCGTGAATTCGTTGACTTCGGGAAGGTTGATGGTGTAGTTGAGCCTGCCCGCCATCGTCAGCGCATGCGCCGTCGCCTTGTTCTCCGCCTGGATGAGTTCCTCCATCGTATGTCCGCCGAGGAAGGAGACGTCGGGGATGCTTTCGCAGCCGTGGGGGATGGGCGTCTTTTCCTTGTAGCTGCCCACCGAGAGGAAGGTGACGACCTTATCGAAGGGGCCTTCGGTATAGAGCTGAACCTGCGAGTGCTGGTCGGTCACGCCGAGCGCCTTCACGGGCGTCTGTCCCACATTGCAGGGCTTGCCGTCGAGCGTCACGTTCTTGCCGAGCGACTCCGCCCAGAGCTGTGCGTACCAGTCGGAGACGTAGCGCAGGTTGTCCGAATAGGGCATGAGCACGCCGATGTTCTTGCCGTCGTTCATCGCAATGTACTGCAGCGTCGCCGTAAGGAGCGCGGGGTTCTTTTTGAGATCCGCCGTCTTGCACAGCTTATCCATGTAAGCCGCGCCTTTCAGAAGCGCCTTGATGTCGATGCCGAGCACCGCCGCGGGAAGGAGCCCCACGGGGCAGAGTTCGGAGAACCGCCCGCCCACGCCGTCGGGGAGCACGTAGCTCTTCACGCCGCCGAGCTCTTTGGAGATCTTTACGAGGTTGCCCTTTGCGGCGTCCGTCGTGAAGATGACGTTTTCTTTGATGTCGATGCCCTCTTTTTTGAGGAGATCGGAGATGATGAGGTACTGCGCCATCGTCTCGCTCGTCGCACCCGACTTGGAGATAACGTTGAAGCAGGTCTTTTTGACGTCGATGACGTCGAGAAGTTCCTTCATGCGGACGGGGTCGACGTTGTCTTCCACGAAGAAGCGGGGACCGCGGCGCTTGGACTTGGGCAGGTCGTTATAGTGCAGGTGGCAGAGCGCATTGAACGCCATCGTGGGGCCGAGCGCCGAACCGCCGATGCCGAGCACGACGAAGTTATCGAACTTCTTGCGGACGAGTTTCGCCGTTTCCAGAATGTCGGCAACGATCTCGCCCTGGTTGTAAGGAAGTTCCGTCCAGCCCATGAACAGCTCGTCTTTGCCGCGGTTTTCGGCAACGTATGCGTGCGCCGCTTTTGCGATCTTTTTGTGTGCGTCGAGCGTCTTTTCCGAAATACCTTTGTCGCCGAGGTACTTATCCGTCATGTTGGTGTAGTCCACCGTCACGCGCATCGCTTTGCGCAGTTCTTCGGTCAGTTTCATACCGTTTTCCTTTCCTCCGATCATCAGAATTATATCTATTGTAGCATAAACGCGGGGCAATATCAAGACCGAACGGAAATTTTTTTGCTTTTTTTCGCAAAAAAACGGCAGAGGAGCGTGCGCACGTCGATGAGCCGCATCAGGCTGAACAGGAGCACTTCCGCCGCGGCAAGAAGGAGCATCGTGACGGCAAAGGCGGGGAAGTAACTGAGGTAGCGCGCGCAGAAGGCGTGCGCCGGGAGCCCGAGCGCAACACAGAGCAGCACCGCCGCCAGAAGGCGGAGGCAGTATTTCCCGATGCGCAGCCGCCCCGTCTTTTTGCGCAGCAGCAGAAGGGAGAGAAGGGCGGTGATGCACGAATCGCACGCCATCCCCGCAAGCAGCGCGCCGCCGCCGAGGTATCTGGGCAGCAGCACGGTGCACAGGAGCATCGCGCCCGATCCCGCCAGAAAAATGCCCAGCGTATGTTTTTCGCATCCCATCGAGTTGAGCATGCTGGTGGAGATGAGCGTCAGGCTCATGGGCACGAGCACGAGCGCGCACGCCGCGATCATGGTGCCGCTGCGGGCGTTGGAGTACAGGAACACGCCCACGTCCTCGCCGCAGACGATATAGAAGGGGAGCAGAAGTCCCGCGATGAGCAGCGTCGTGCAGATCGCCCGTTCGGTGAGCGCGCCCACTTCCCGCGTCCTGCCTTTATAAAAGTTTTCCGAAAGTTCGGGCACGAGCACGAGCGCGATGGAGCCGATGAACGCGCACGGGATCGCCATCACGGGCGAGACCATGCCGTATACCACGCCATATTCGCTCATGGCTGCCGACGAGGAGAACCCCGCCGCCTGCATCCTGAGCGGAAAGATCACGGAGATGAGCGAACTCATGAGCGAGGAGGAGGTGCGCATCGCCGTCACGGGCAGGGAAGAGGCAAGGAGGGGGCGCAGTTCTCCCTTCGGCGAACGGAATTTCCCGCCCCTGAAAAAATAATATCCGAGCGCCAGCGCGAAGGAGCACAGGTAGGAAAGCAGCACGGCGAACGCCGCGCGATTGACGCCCGCGAGCGACGTCTGGAGGAAAACCAGCAGGATGACGCCCGCGCAGATGCGGATCATCTCCTCGCACAGCTCGACGAGGGAATAGGCAAGAAAGCGCCTGTTCCCCCAGAAGCTCCCGCGGACGACGGAATAGACGGACGTGAACGCGAGCCCCGGGAGAACGATGTAGAAGAGATCGGCGCAGCGCGGGTCGGAAAACACGCGCGAAAAGGGCGTGCGCAGGAGAAAGAGAAGGATGGTCGCGGGGACGCTCACCGCGAGGGCGAGGAGCACCGCGGCGCTCGTTGCGGCGTGTTCGCGCGGGCGCGCGCCGTCCGCGCGGTGTTTGGAGATGGTGCGCGACAGCGTGACGGGCAGCCCGCTCGAGGAGATGGTCAGAAAGACGGCGAACACCGTGAGCGCCACCTGGTATACGCCCAGTCCCTCCGGACCGAGCGTGCGCGAGAGGAGGATGCGGTATAAAAAGCCGAGGCAGTGTTCCGCCGCGGAGAATGCGGTAACGAGCGCGGCGGTGCGGTACAAATTCATGTTGTATTGTATTCGCGCCCGGAACAAATTTATGAGCGGGCGCATAATATAGCTGCGTGGAACTTCGTCTGAACCGCGCTGCGGTCTATCGGGTCAGGCGCGGGCAGTCGCTTGCGGACATCGCCCGCGCGTTCGGCGTCACGGCGCGTCTGCTCGCCGCCGTCAATCATCTCACCAAGGAACCCGAAGAGGGGGAGGTGCTCGTCCTGCCGCCCTCAGGCGACCGGTACGTCGTGCGGGGCGGGGAGTCCCGCGCGCTCCTGTGCGGTTCCCCCGAGCGGTTCGAGGCGCGCAACGGCACGCGCGCCCTCTACCCGGGGCAGGTGGTAATAATATAAAGTGTTCACACTTTTTTCCGCGAGCTGACGCGGAAAAAAGTCGTGATTTGAGGAAAAACCAACGGGCACGCTGTTCGCTAACCGTTCGTTTTTCCTCTTCGCGCGAATTTTAAGGGCACAACCACAATACTTCGCGCGAATTCACCTTTTCGGGAAAGCCGCGTGAGCGGCAAATTGAGGCGCAAAAGGCATAACGCAGTGACGCCTTTTGCAACGTTATTTTATAACATTGGCGCAAAATGCGATTTTGCTTGCGCGAGTGATTTATAGCAAGTACGAACAAGTACGAACGGAAAAAGGCGTGAAACTGAAAAACGCCTTGTGGGTAAGCAGGGGGTGCGCAAAATATATTCCGGCAGCATAACATGGAATAGAACGCTACGTTCTTTTTACGGAGGTAATCAATGTCGTTTTTTTCCAATTTTTCTTCTGATCATTGTCCGGGGCCCATCACGGGCAATCCGTTGAACGGCCTTTGCGAGAAGGTGTGCATCCAGGCGGAAAAGATCTTCGACGCGGGCATTATCCAGACCCGTCTCGAAAACTACACCCTCACGCTCACCGATCTCACTCCGGCAGACCCTACATATCCGCTCACCTTCGTGAGCGCGCGCTCCGTCACGGGGACGGGCGCCGTCTCCGATCTTTCCGTGGAGCGCCAACCCGATTCCTGCTGCGCGCGCGTCCAGGCAACGGTCACCGTTCCCGTCGAGGTCGTGTATACCGATGCGTCCGGCAGAGAGGGCAAGGCAAACGCCGCGATCACGCTCAGCGAAGACGTGCTCATGTACGTTCCGTCTGCGTCCGTCATGCCGTTTACGGTGACGGCGGTCGCAAGCTGCGTCGTGCCCGAGGGCGCGTTCAACGAGAGCGACAATTCGTTCACCGTCAGCGCGTGCGTCACCTGTATCCTCAAAGTGGCGATGCAGGTCGAGCTCCTCGTACCCTCTTACGGATATTGCGCCATCCCCCCCGCGCAGGAATACTCGCAGGAGATCTGCTCGGGATTCTTCGAGCTGCCGCTCTACCCGCAGGGCAAGGGCTGCTGCAAGAAGTAACCTTTTTCCCGCGCGCAAGCGCGAACGAGCCGCCCGCCTTATTCAAGGCGGGCGGCTCTTGCCGTGCGCGCCGCAAAAAATGCTGCGCGCGTCTTCGTACATGGGTAGGCGGAACGCGTTCCCGTCCCGTACATGGCGGGGGCTTACGTCTCTTCCGCAAGGGCGGGATCGCCGAGGACGGTTCCGAAATCCGTATATGTGACGAACCCCGGTTTGCTCCCGGATGGCTTTTTCACGCGGCGGACGGGGCAGTGGTCGACGGGGATCTTTTCGCCCTTTCCCGCGGAGTACTTTGCGCACACGCCCGCGGCAAAGGCGAGCACTTCCGCCGGCACCTGCCGTCCCTCCGTCCTGATCACCACGTGGCAGGAGTGCAGGTTGCGCGCGTGCAGCCACACGTCGTCGGGGGCGCTCATGCGCACGAGGCGGTCGTTCTGCACGTTGCTCCGCCCCGCGAAGATGCGGAACCCTCCCTTCTCGAAGGCGCGGAAGGGGATCTCGGGGCGCTTCTTTTTCGCGCGCTCCTGCGGCGCTTTCAGCAGCTTCATGTCCGTGAGCTCTTCCTCCGCCGCCTTCAGGTCTTCCGCGTTCGCCGCCGCGGCGAGGAAGGGCAGCACGCTTTTCAGATAATCGAGTTCGGCGCGCACCTCCTTCTCCTGCGGAGCGAGCGCCTCCAGCGTGCGTTTCTGTTTGCGGTATCTTTTAAAGTACGCCTGCGCGTTCTGCGCGGGCGTGAGAACGGGGTCGAGCGCGATCCTGATTTTTCCGCCCGCCTCGTCGTAATAGTTTACGAGCTCGCACGCCTTCATCCCGCGCTCCAGGGCGTACAGGTTAGCGGTGAGGAGTTCGCCCTTTATGCGCACCGTCTCGCAGTCCTGCGCCTCCTTCTGTTTGTCGAGGATCTGCGCGAGCCGTTTCTCCTGTTTCCGGATCGCCGCATTCACGGCGTTTCCGAGGCGGCGGCGGGCGTTTTCCAGCCCTTTTCGGGCGCGCCGTTTCGCATAAAAATAGGTCTGCGCCTCGGAGAGCGACGCAAACCGCACGGCGCCCTCCGTGTAACGCGCGTAAAAATCGACGACTTCGCCGTCCCGCTCGAGCACGCAGGGGGAAACTTCGTCCGAAAAGATGTATCCGTACACATGATCGGCAAGGTCGCCGCCGCGGTAGCTTTCGGCGATCTGCCGCGCCGTGCAGGGGGCGAGCCCCGCCACGTGCGTGAAAAGAAAACGCTCCGTATCTCCCGACGCGTTTTTTAACAGCGCGGCGAGCGCCGCCCGGTCGGAGGGGTCGGTCTTGTCCTGCGGGGCGGGAAGAACGTACTTTGCGCCGGGCAGGATGATGCGTTTCGTCGCCTCGTCGGCGGAGGTCGTTTTGAGCGCGCCCAGGATCACGCCGTTCTCCGTGAGGATGAGGTTGGAGTATTTTCCCATGATCTCGGCGTATAAAACGCGTTCGGCTGTGGAAAAATCGGAGACGCAGGCAAAGCGGAAGGCGAGGATGCGTTCGAACTTCACCTGTTCCGCGCCCAGGATCTGCGCGCTCTGCAGATGTTTGCGCAGGAGCATGCAGAAATTCGGCGCGACGAGCGGGTTCTCCCTGTCGTCCTCTGAAAAATATGCCCCGCAATCGGAGGCGTTTACGTTCAGCGTGAGTTTAACCGTGCGTTTTCCGGTGTATATTATAAGGGAAAGTTCCTCGCGCTCGGGCTGGTTGATCCTGTTCACGCGCCCGCCTCTGAGCGCCGTATCCAGTTCCCGCGCCGTGAGGCGGAGGGTAAAAGCGTCCTGCGGCATAGCCTGCTCCTTGAAGTATCTTCCACAATTATAGCGGAAAAAAGGCAAAATGTAAATGAAAATGCTTTTCTTTCTCGCGCCGATATGGTAAAATAATCGCGTCTGAAAAAAATCTCACAGTCAAACCGGAGTAAAAAATCATGAAGTACACAGTAACACCCGCAGAAAAGAGCACCGTCAAGATCGCCATCACCTTCACGCCCGAAGAGTGGGCGGCGGCAAACGACAAGGCGTACCTCGAAAACCGCAAGAAGTTCGCGGTCAACGGGTTCCGCAAGGGCAAAGTGCCCAAGCACGTCCTCGAGATGTACTACGGCAAGGGGCTCTTCTACGAAGATGCGCTCAACGATCTTTTCGCGGAGCACTATCCCGCCATTCTCGAAAAGGAGAAGGAAGCCTTCATGCCCGTCGGCGATCCCGCGCTCTCCGTGGAGGAGATCTCCGAGGAGAAAGTCGTGCTCACTGCAACGACGCCCGTCAAGCCCGATGTGGAGATCGAGAAATACACGGGTATAAAAATCGAGAAATTTGAGTATACTGTTACGGACGCCGACGTCGACAAAGACATCGACGCGACCCGTGAGCGTTTTGCCGAGAGCGTGGAGGTCACCGACCGTCCCGCGCAGAACGGCGATACCGTGAACATCGACTTCGAAGGCAAGATGGACGGCAAGCCCTTCGACGGCGGCAGCGCGGAGAAGTTCGATCTCACGCTCGGCTCCCACCAGTTCATCGGCGGGTTCGAAGAGCAGGTCGTCGGCATGAACGTCGGCGAGACGAAGGACGTGAACGTCACCTTCCCCGAGGATTATCAGGCGGAGAACCTCAAGGGCAAACCCGCCGTCTTCACCGTCACGGTGCACAAGATCACGGGCAAGGTGCTCCCCGAGCTCAACGAGGAGTTTGCCAAGAAGGTGGGCAGCGACAGCGTGGAGGCATACCGCGCCAAGGTGCGCGAGCGCCTCGAAAAGGCGGCTGCATCCCGCTCGCTCAACGAGACGGAGAACGCCATCATCACCGAGATCGCCAAAGGCGCCAAGGCTGAGATCCCCGACGCGATGATCGAAAAGCAGGAGGAGTATTCCATGCAGAGAATGGAGTACAGCCTCATGTATCAGGGCATCAAGCTCGACGATTATCTCAAGTACGTCAATCAGACGCGCGACGAGTACAAGAAGCACTTCGAGGAAGAGGCGCGCCGCACCGTGCTGCATCAGCTCATCGTCGAAAAGCTCATCAAGGAGCTCAACATCGAGGCGTCGCAGGCGGAGATCGACGAAAAGATTGCCGAGCAGGCTGCGAGCGTCGGCAAAGAGACCGAAGAGTATAAAAAGACGATGGATCCCCGTCAGCTCGAGTATATCGAAGGGGATATCAAGGTGACGAAGCTGTTCGACTACCTTCAGGCGAACAACGAAATGGTAACGGCAAAGCCGGAGGAAAAGTGATTTCATGGATAAGAACGTGAAAAACGTGCTCATTCCCTACGTCGTGGAGCGCACGTCGAGCGGCGAAAGGAGCTACGATCTTTACTCCCGTCTGTTGGAGGATCGTATCATCTTTCTCAGCGGCGAGATCGACGACGCGGTTGCAAATACCGTCGTCGCTCAGCTCATCTATCTGGAAGGGAAGGACCCCACAAAGGATATCAGCCTGTACATCAACAGCCCCGGCGGTTCCGTCTCGGCGGGCATGGCGATCTACGATACGATGAATTACATCAAGTGCGACGTCTCCACCATCTGCATCGGGCTTGCGGCGTCGATGGGCGCATTCCTTCTGGCGGCGGGCGCCAAGGGCAAACGGTTCGCGCTCAAAAACAGCGAGATCATGATCCATCAGCCGCTCGGCGGCGCGCAGGGGCAGGCGAGCGACATCAAGATCCAGGCGGAGCACATCCTCCGCATCAAGTCGAAGATGACCAAGATCCTCGCCGAAAACACGGGCAAGCCCGTGGACGTCGTGGAACGCGATACCGACCGCGACAATTACCTTTCCGCCGACGAAGCGCTCGCGTACGGACTCATCGACAGAGTGTACGAAAAGCGCTGATCGCAGAAGCGGTCCAAAGCCCGCGGTCCGGCAATGATGCGTGTCCGCGGGTTTTTTGAAAGTCTGTTTCCGGCACTCCGCAGGCAGGGGCTCCCTGCTATAAAATGGTTGCAAAAGGCGTCATTTATGTTATAAATCACTTGCGCAAGGAGGGGTCTCACGCAAGTAGACCTTGCGTTCGGGCACGTTTTTTGCCGACAATGGCAAAAACTCATTTCGCGACGCGCGCACACCGCACTGCGGTGATGCGCATAACGCGCCGCTCAACCCTGCGCCCGCGCCCTGCATTTGCGCATACCTGCGCTTACGGGGAAAGAGTGAGCCGCCGCGTGCTATACTGTTGCGAAACAGCGGCGGCGAGAGGTGAGCGCGTACGTTATGCCGACAGCCCCTGTGGGGCTTCGGCGTATGCGCGAACTGAGAAAATGCCATATCAAGGGCAATTTCGTGACCGAAACCGCGTTGTTCCTTAGCGCGGTTGAGACAAACACGCGGTCAGCCGTAGGCGTACCCGCGGGTTGTCTCTCAAAATCACGACTTTTTCTTTCATCAGTTTGAAAGAAAAAGTGTGAACATGGAAGGAGTTTATATGGCAAAATACGAACAATACTGTTCCTTCTGCGGTAAGGAAAAGTCCAAGGTAAAAAAGCTGATCGCGGGCCCGGACGGCGTTTTCATCTGCGATGAATGCGTCGAGCTCTGCCGCGACATGATGGCGAAAATGCCTTCGAACACCGCAGCCGAAACGGTGGAGCTGAAAAAGCCCGCCGAGATCAAGGAGGAACTCGATAAGTACATCATCGGGCAGGATAAGGCAAAGCGCGTCCTCTCCGTGGCGGTGTACAACCACTACAAGCGCATCAATTCCATGCTCGCGGGCAAGAAGGACGATGACGACGTGGAGATCGAAAAGAGCAATATCCTGCTTCTCGGCCCCACGGGGAGCGGCAAAACGCTGCTCGCGCGCACGCTCGCGCGCATCCTCAACGTTCCCTTCGCCACGAGCGACGCGACCACGCTCACCGAGGCGGGTTACGTCGGCGAAGATGTGGAGAATATCCTTTTGAAACTCATCCAGAACGCCGATTACGATATCGAGCGCGCGCAGCGCGGCATCATCTATATCGACGAGATCGATAAGATCGCGCGCAAGGGGGAGAACGTCTCCATCACGCGCGACGTCTCGGGCGAGGGCGTGCAGCAGGCGCTTCTGAAGATCATCGAATCCACGGTCGCAAACGTTCCTCCGCAGGGTGGCAGAAAGCACCCGCAGCAGGACTGCATGCGCATCGATACGACGAATATCCTCTTCATCTGCGGCGGCGCGTTCGTCGGATTGGATAAGATCGTCGGCGCGCGGAAGGACGATTCCGGTCTCGGGTTCGGCGGCAAAGTGCGCATGGGCGAGAACGAGGTGGATTATTCCCTCCTCGACGACGTCAAACCGCAGGATCTGACCAAATTCGGGCTGATCCCCGAGTTTGTCGGGCGTATCCCCATTGTCGTTTCCTTGCAGCCGCTCGACGAAAACGCGCTCGTTTCCATCCTCACCGAGCCGAAAAACGCCATCATCAAGCAGTATCAGAAGCTTGTGGGGCTGGACGGCGTAAAGCTCACGGTGGAGGAGGGCGCCGTGCGCGAGATCGCGAACACCGCCATCCGCTTAAAGACGGGCGCGCGGGGACTGCGCACCATCATCGAGGGGCTCATGACGGACGTCATGTACGATATCCCTTCGCAGAAGAATGTGGAAGAGGTCATCATCACGCGCGACTGTGTGACGAAGGGGGATAAACCCCGCCTCGTGTTCAAAAAATCTGCATAAATATGGATCTGACCGGGGACGGCTGTGCGCCGTCCTCTTTTTTTGCGGTGGCGCGGCGGACGGTATTTTTATTCAGCTGTAAAATTTTGGGCAGTTTATACAATATCGCGCGGGGATTTTGTGGGGTTTGCCTATTGCAGTCTGACGCGGTTTGTAGTAAAATATCTGTATAAAAAAGTTTTCTTGATAAGGAGAGGAAATTATGTCCGGTCTTTTGCTCAAAGGCATCAACAAGATCTATCCGGGTGGCAACCAGGCGGTTTTCAACTTCTGCCTCGACATCCGCGATAAGGAATTCATCGTATTCGTCGGTCCCTCCGGCTGCGGTAAGTCCACGACGCTGCGTATGATCGCAGGTCTCGAAGAAATCTCTTCGGGCGAACTCTACATCGACGGCAAGCTCGTCAACGACGTCGTTCCCAAGGACAGAGATATCGCCATGGTCTTCCAGAACTACGCGCTCTATCCCCACATGTCCGTGTACGACAACATGGCGTTCGGTCTCAAACTGCGCAAAGTGCCCAAGGATGTCATCGACGAGAAGGTCAAGGCTGCGGCGGAGATCCTCGGCATCACCGATTACCTTTCGCGTAAGCCCAAGGCTCTTTCCGGCGGTCAGCGCCAGCGTGTCGCGCTCGGCAGAACTATCGTCCGCGAGCCCAAGGTCTTCCTTCTGGACGAGCCTCTGTCCAACCTCGACGCTAAGCTCCGCGCTCAGATGAGAACGGAGATCTCCAAGCTCCACGTCCGCCTCGCAACGACGTTCATCTACGTCACGCACGACCAGATCGAGGCTATGACGATGGGTACGCGTATCGTCGTCATGAAAGACGGTTTCATGCAGCAGGTGGATACGCCTCAGAACCTGTACGATTATCCCATCAACCTCTTCGTCGCAGGTTTCATCGGCACCCCTCAGATGAACTTCTTCAAGAACTCCACCATCACCGAAGAGGGCGGGAAGGTCTACGTCAACTTCATCGGCGGCAACAAGATCCTGCTTCCCAAGTCGATGGTCTCCAAGATCAAGAACCTCAACGACTATAAGAACACGGGCAAGGCGGTCACGCTCGGCGTCCGTCCCGAGGATATCCACGAGGACGACCTGTTCATCTCCAACTCGCCCGATACCATCGTCAAAGCCCGCATCGACGTCATCGAAAAACTCGGCGCCGAGACGCAGATCTACTGCGACCTCGACTACGAGAACGATAAGAACACCATCGTCGACAACGCCGCGCAGATGATCGCAAAGATCTCCTCCCGTGCGACGGTCAACCTCGGCGAGATCGTCGAGCTCGCGTTCGACGCCAAGCACATCCACCTGTTCGACGGTTACACCGAGGCGACGATGCTTGAGCGCGACGAGCACTACGACGTTATCCCCGAGAATGCGGAAGGTGCCGCGTTCGTTCCTCCTACACCTCAGGAGATGCAGGAGATGATCGACAAGGCGCGCGTCGTCACCAAGGAAATGAAGAAGCAGGCGAAGCACGATGCGAAGATGGAGGCACGCCGCAAGGCTGCCGCCGCTGCCGCAGAGGCCGCAGGCGAGAAGCCCGAAGAAGAGAAGAAGGACGAAGAGTAAACCAATGATATCAGATGCCCGCTGCCGGTGGCAGCGGGCATTTTTTGTATTTAGAAAACCCCCAGATAGTCTGGGGGTTCAGTAGAGGCTTATGCCGATGAGTAAAAATAATGGCTTCCCCTTGGGGGGAAGCTCTGCCGAAGGCGGTGATGAGGGGTTTGTGTTAGAGTATTCATAATGGCAGAATTGGGAATGACCCCTCATCCGACAGGCTCACACGTTCGCCTGTCACCTTCCCCCCAAGGGGGAAGGCAGAAAGACGACCCGTTTACGGGTAGCAAGTAACAGACGCGCTGACTGGCAGGTCGTTCTATGTGCGCGTGGCGCACGAGCTAGTAGTCAAGGGCTATGCCCGCCCCGCCTTTGGCGGCACGAGCCGCAGGCGAAGTATAATGAAGAACCACCAGCTAAGCTGGTGGGTTACTTTTTCGGGCGTCCGCATGGCGGGGCGGCTTTGCGGCGTCCTGTGAATTTTTCCCGCGGGGGTGCCGAAATCGTTGACAAATTCCGTGAAAAACGGTATGATAATGCAACTTCGGACGAAGAAATTTTACAGGAGGAGGAATATAATATGTGGTGGGACGTTATTCTCGACGCATTGCTCGATACGCTCAAGCTCTTTCCGTTTTTGTTCCTTCTCTATGTCCTCATCGAGCTCATGGAGCACAACACGGGGGTGGGGCGTGCAAACCGTGCGCTCTCGGGAAAGTGGGCGCCCCTCGTCGGAGGCGCCACGGGGCTCATCCCCATGTGCGGATTTTCAGTGATGGCGGCAAAGCTGTACGAGCGCCGGCACGTCACGCTCGGCACGCTGCTCGCCGTGTTCATCGCCACGAGCGACGAGGCGTTCCTCGTCATGCTCGTCTCCGATATGTCGTGGCTCAATAAGCTCGTTTCCATCCTCTCCATGTGCGGCGTAAAACTTGCGCTCGGCGCCGGGATCGGCTACCTCGTCGATCTCGTTGCGAACAGAAAAGGTGGCGACCATGTCCGCCCTCTGCCCGAGTACGACGTGCACGGGCATACCCATGTCCACGATGACGATGAGGAGGAACACCTCCCCGACGGCGACGGCGCGTACACCGCCTGCGAACATGCCCACGCCGAAAAGTGGTTCTTTCTGTACATCGTATCGCCGCTTCTGCACGCACTCAAAGTCGCCGCGTTCGTGCTCGCCGTCAATCTGCTGTTCGGGTTCCTCTTCTTTTTCGTGGGGGAGGATAACGTCATCAGTTTCCTGCGCGGGAGCGGATACTGGTATCAGCCGCTCATCTGCGCGGTGCTCGGGCTGGTGCCGAACTGCGGTTCCTCCGTCATCCTTGCCGAAGTGTACGCGATGGGCGGGATCACCTTCGGGAGCTGTCTGGCGGGGCTCATCGTCAATACGGGGCTGGGCGTTCTCGTGCTCTTCCGCAACGTAAAGGACTGGAGGCGCAACCTTCTCATCGTCGCGGGGCTTCTGGCGCTCGGCATTGCCGCGGGGTATGCCTCGAACGGCGTGGAGCTCGCGCTCCCGCCCATCGTCCTGTAATGGATTTTGCGCGGCGTATCATTGACAAATCTGCTTCCGCGGGGTATAATGATAGCGATATCCTCAGCGGAGGGCGACATGAACTTTCTGAGCCGCAAGGCGCGCGCGATCCTGCCTTATACGGCGGGCGAACAGCTGCGCGATAAGGTTTATACAAAACTCAATACCAATGAAAATCCGTATCCGCCCTCGCCGTGCGTCCTTCGGGCGCTCGCAGCGGTCGAAGGGGACGATCTCCGCCGTTATCCCCGCCCCGATGCGGGGAGGCTTCGCGCCGCCATTGCCGCGCGCGAGGGCGTCGGCGAAGAGAACGTCTTCTGCGGGAACGGGTCGGACGAAGTGCTCGCGCTGAGTTTTCCCGCTTTTTTTGACGGCGACGGCGCGGGCGCTTGTTTTGCCGATATCACCTATTCCTTTTACGAGGTCTTCGCCGCCTTTTTCGGGATCCCGAAAAAGGTCGTGCCGCTGCGCGGCGATTTCACGCTCGATCTTGCCGCCATGCGTGCGGCGGACTGCCAGGGCTACTATATCGCCAACCCCAACGCGCCCACGGGCATCGGCATCGGGCGCGGCGAGATGGAGGCGTTCATCGCTTCCGTGCCCGATAGGATCGTCGTCGCCGACGAGGCGTATATGGACTTTTTCGGCGAGAGCCTGGTGCCGCTCACCAAAAAGTACGGCAATCTGCTCGTCGTCAGAACCTTCTCCAAGAGCTATTCGCTCGCGGGGATGCGCTGCGGCTATGCGGTGGGCGCGCCCGCGCTCATCGGCGGGCTCTTCCGCATGAAGGACTGCTTCAATTCCTATCCCGTCGACGCCGTCGCCGAGGCGGTGTGTATCGCCGCGCTTTCGGACGAGGCGTATCATGCGGATACGGTCGCACGGATCGTCGCCGAACGCACCCGCGTGCGGGCAGAACTCCTGAAAATGGGCTTTACCGTGCCGGAGAGCAAGGCGAACTTCCTGTTCGCAGGGCGTGCGGCGAAGGGCGGCAAAGAGATTTACGAACGGCTCAAAGAGGCGGGCGTGCTCGTCCGGTTCTGGGATAAACCCGTCCTGCGCGATTTCTGCCGCATCACGGTGGGATCGCCCGCAGAGAACGATATTCTCATAAAACAACTGCATCAGATTCTATTATAGGGAGGAGACCCATGCGGCTCGACTCATCCGTACCGAAGATAAAACCCGCAGACGGCGGTGCGTACGGAGGAGGCGGGCTTTCCTTCTGTTCTGTGGAGGAGGGCGCCTCGCGGTTTTTGCGCGGACGCGCGGGCAAAGTGCTCGCGCTCGCCGAAGACTCGGCGTTTTCGGCAATGCTGCCCGCCGTGCGTCTTCCGCGCGCCGTCTCCGTTCTGTGGGAGGGGGACGCGCTCCCGTTGTTTGCCATGCCCGAAGTGAGCGGCGTGCTCGCCGCGGGGGGAAAAGAAGTATTGCAGGCGGCGCGGTTCTTTGCCGCGGTGCGGGGCGTGCCCTGCGCGCTCTTTCCGGCAGGCGCGGCGCTCGACGGCGCGTTTTCCCCGCGCGGAGAGGTCTCCGTGAACGCAAACCGCATCCGCGTTCCGCTCTCTCCCGCGGAGGTGTTCTGCGACTGCGCTTTTCTGCGCGGGTCGCTGTCTGAGGGGTATGCGCGGCTCATGCTCTCCCGCCTGGCGCTCTTCGAGGCGAGGGCAGTGGGGCTCCTCTGCCGCAGACCCTTCGGCGGCGCCGGGTACGAGGAGGCGTTTTCCCTCTCCGGCATGACGGGGGAACTCCCGCCCGAGGAGATCGTGCGGCGCAACGCGCGCCTGCGCGTGCTCGAAGACGGCGGCGTGCCGCGCGGGGAGGGGATCGTCCTCGGTATTCCCGCATACGAGAGCTGGCGGCTGCTCCTGGGGCTGTATCTTGCCTTTTTTGCCAAGGGGAAGCCGCGCCGCTATGCCGTGCCCGACTATGCCGCCCGCGCGAAGGCGGCGGGCGTATCCTATGCGGAACTTTGTTTGCCCTCGCGGCAGGACTATGCCGCCCGCGCCCTGCGGCTGGAACGGGTGCGCGGAGAGCTGCTCACCGAACTGCGCGCACTTGCCGCGCGGAAAAACGCCTATGAGCGCGCGCTGCGTACATACGGAGTCCTTCCCGCGGCGGGAACGGACGTACACAAACTGAAAACGCTGCCCGAACGGGCGGAAGGAGGGCTTTCCTCCGTCATCCGCGATTTCGGGCTGATGGATTTTTGATATGACGAAACAGCAATTACTTCAGAATACCGATCTGTTCTTGCTCGATCTCGACGGCACCGTCTATCTGGACGAGACGCCCATCGGCGATGTGAAGAACACGCTCGCGCGGCTCCGCGCCTGCGGGAAAAAGCTCGTATATCTCACCAACAACTCCTCGAAAACGCCCGAGGAGTACGTCGGCAAACTCCGCCGCATCGGACTGTGGGAGGAGGGGGACGGCGTGTATACCTCCGCCATGGCGGCGATCGAGTATCTCTCGGCGCATTACGGAGGGGCGCGCGTGCATGTGCTCGCCACCGACGCCGTGCGCGCGCAGTTCGGGAGGGCGGGCGTGATCCTCGACGACGTATCGCCCGAGGTGTGCGTGCTCGCCTACGACGTGACCCTCGACTTTGCCAAAATGAAGCGGTTCAACGAGTTCCTCGCGGGCGGCGCGGTGTACATCGCCACTCATCCCGACGACGTCTGCCCGACCGCGGGCGTCCCCATGCCCGACGTCGGCTCCTTCATCGCGCTGTTCGGGCGTTCCTGCGGGCGCATGCCCTCCGTCGTCTGCGGCAAACCGTATACCGTCATGGGGGAATGCGTCGCGCGGGCGTTCGGCGTGCCTGCCGCGCGCACCTGCATGGTGGGCGACAGGATGCACACCGATATCCGCTTCGGCAACGCCAACGGCATGCATACGCTGCTCGTGCTTTCCGGCGAAACGACGGCGGAGAACATGAAAAATTTCCCCGACCGACCCGACCTCGTCCTGAAAAGTCTCGACGAAATTTTCTGAAAGCGTTTGAACGACCCCGCAAAGGTGGTAAAAATAAAGAAAGAAGAGCCGCGTTCCGCGCGGCGGAGGAAATTATGGAAGAAGTCACATTGCTCAGCCGGTCTCCCCTGACGATCGCGCTCCGAAAAGAACTTGACGCAGCGAACTCCGAGGAGTTCTACCTCACCGTCAGATCCTTTTACGATGCGTCGCCGTCCGATATCGTCTTTGCGTGCGACGGGCTCGAATTTATCGATTCGACGGCGCTCGGCACGTTCGTGAAGATCCTCAAAATGGTAAAAACGGACGGGCATTCGCTCACGATCAGGGGTCTGAGCGACCGCATCAGAAAGCTCTTCGTCATCTGTGCGCTCGACAGGATCATGGAGATAGAATGATGGAAGTTCTCAGTTTACGCGTCGCGCTCGGTCCCGACGTGATGACAACGGTACGGCTTGCCACGGGAGGCGTTTGTTCGCTGCTCTCCCTCAGTTACGATGACGGCGAGGACTGCAAGGTCTGCGTTACGGAGAGCCTTCTGCTGCTCCTGCGCGGGGGTTACACGCGTGCGAACGTCGTCTTTTCAGACGGCGACGCGCTCTCCGTCCGCGTCGAGGGCGAGGGTACGGCACAGGGCGGCGCGGAAAGCGACGAAGACGAAATCGCGCTCGCGCTCATCAACGCGCTCGCGCAGAACGTGCAGATGCGCCGTTCCGGCGGAACGGTCTCGGCGGTCTCCTTCACATTCGGGAAACAGGCATGAACGAAGAAGAACTTTTCCGCAAATACCGCGAAACGGGTGATATCGCCATCCGCAATCAGATCGTGGAGAAGTACCTCTACATAGCGTCCGTCCTTGCAAAAAAATTTGTGGGGCGGGGCGTGGAGTACGACGATCTCTATCAGGTCGCCTCGCTCGCGCTCATCAAGGGCGTCGAGCGGTTCGACGAGCGGAAGGGGCTTAAATTTTCCACGTTCATCACCCCGACCATCACGGGCGAGATCAAGAATTACTTCCGCGACCGCTCCCGTCTCGTCCACCTGCCGCGCAAAGTGAGCGAACTGCGGGTGAGCATCAAGCGCGAGGCGGAAAAATTCCTGGCGGAAACGGGCAGGAACGCCACCGCCAAGGAACTTGCCGCGCGTCTCGGGGTAAGCGAGGAAGACGTGCTCCGCTGTTCGGAGGCGGGCGGCGTCGTCTCGCTCGACGGTCCCGTCGACCGCGACGGCGACAACATGAGCCTTTACGACGTTCTCCCCGCCGAGGAAAACGTGTTCGAAGATGTGGAGAACCGCGACGCCGTGCACGCCGCGCTGAAAAACCTCTCCGAGGAGGAGCGCAAGCTCGTCAGGTATCGTTTCGGCGAGGAACTTTCCCAGATGGAGACGGCAAAGCGCATGGGCGTTTCGCAGATGAACGTTTCGCGCATGGAACGCAAAATTTTGCAGAAATTAAAGGATAACCTTAAAAAGACGATGGTGGAATGATGGATTTCGAAGTGGACGGTTATGACGCGCTGCGGCGTGCGCTGGCGCGCATGTGCGACGCGCTCACGCGCGAGGACGTTCCCGACGACGCGGTGTTCAATTGCCGGCTCGTTGCGAACGAGCTCCTCGTCAACGCGCTCGAATACGGGGGCGGGAGCGCGTCCTTCGGCGTACGGCGGGAGGGCGATCTGCTCCGCATCAGCGTGCGCAGCGTCGTCAGGTTCCGTCCGCCCGAAACATCGTGCTGTTCGGACGTCACCTCCGAACGCGGGCGCGGGCTCTTCCTCGTCGATGCGCTCAGCGAGTCGCGCGCATACAGCGACGAAGAGGGTATCTGCGTCCTCGTAAAACTCATCTGATCGTTTTCTGTCCGGTCTCCGGACGCAAAAAAGCCGCTGACAGCTCTTCGCGTATCACCGACCTTAACCGTATTTAGCAACTTTGCATTGCTCTATGGTGGTTAGCCATTCTATTGTGATGCCGACTGTTGAATACGCTTTCGCGCCCCGACATCTAAAATTGTACGCTTAAAAAACCGTCACGGCACGTCTTAAAACACACGATAACAACGGCTTTCTGCTTAAAAAACGGTACTCTTATAAAAGCCTGTCATCGCGCGTCTTTTTCGAGCAATGGGATATAACGGCTTTTTCGGAAAAATCGTATCACAAAAAAGCCCCTCATCGCCCAACGAAAAACGATAACCAAATAAAGGCTTTTCGCTTTCAAAAAATTGTACGTTTATAAAGCCCTGTCTTGGCGCGTCTTTCAGACGGCTCGGGTACAGCGCAGTTCGC
>ERZ1090879.118-NODE-118-length-56304-cov-611.355953_pt1 | contig 56304 bp, 84 predicted proteins | sample MGYA00478472_ERZ1090879 | MGnify/ENA primary metagenome ERZ1090879 (study PRJEB33644, sample SAMEA5815723) | chicken gut metagenome | biome: Chicken; feature: Gastrointestinal Tract; material: Caecum | place: Ireland | collected 2019-01-01 | study: A study of... | reverse complement strand
TATCAACGGCAGCTTTAGCCGTAGGGTCATCGGCATACCGTCTTTTACCAGCGGGAGTCAAGGTACCATCCTTGTTCTGGTACCTACGAACTCCCCATTTCATGCCTTTGATACCCCAGTGATAGAGTTCGTTATTGTATCTCCACATAGCTTACTCCATTTTGATTTATTCGAACATCTCTCGATTGAGCTTCCAAGCAACGTATGCATCCATCATAGCCGCAACAGCATCAATCTTCTGATCGTATCGAATCTTCAAAAGTTTTCGGTTACCGTTAGTGTCCTCGACTACAACACAGTTGCCCATGGCGAATTGCATAAGGGCTTCGTCGAATAGTAGCTTTCGCTGCTGCGACAATTTCTTAAGCTCGCCAAGGGGGACGCTTTCAGTACGCGATCCCTGTATAACTTTCTCAATACCGTACTCTCCGTTTTCACGGCCCCAACGCTCAATGAAATCCTTGGCGTTATATGGGTCATATCCAACACAACGAACATCGTAATCAGATTCGGCGATAAAGTTATCGAGATCGTCATACACCTGCATCATGTCGAGAACCGTACCAGACATAACGGCTAGAGTCCCCTCTTGCATAAACTGCTCGTATTTACGTCGCATGGCTTCCGGCAGTTTGGACAAAGTAAACTCACTAATGTAGTTTCTAGTCTTAATGCCAAAAGCCCCGCCGGGAAGAGGAAATAAGAACGTAAATGCACAAAAGTCATCACCTTGCGAAAGATCACACCCCATAGAACAAGGCATGCGCCAAAAGTCTCTATGCGGATGCGGCAACGTTTCATCGTACGGGAAGAAGTAGGTATAACCTTCGAGAGGGATACCAAAACGTTTTGCAAGGATCTCGTTGCGCGTAGCCGGAGCTTTCTCGGCACGTTCTACGTCTAGCTGATATGTCTCGTACGTTACGGTCTTTCCCAAATTCGGATTTGCTTTGAGCCAGGTTTCCGGTTTGTTGACTTCTTCAATCGAGTCGAGCTTGTAGTAGAAGATCGATACATGGGGATTGACGTAATCACCTTTTAAGATGCTCATCAATTCCATTTTGATTGTATCACCAATACCATTACGGATTGTACCTTCCGAGCTAACAGCCACAATCAAGTAGTCGTCAACTTTAGCCGCACCTTGCTCAATAGCGGCAATAGGATCTTCACGAATCTCACAAGAGAGCCACTCGTCGATTGTCGAGCACTTAACACGTAAGCCCTGAAGCTTATCAATCGACATCGGGCGAATCTCAAGGATACTATTCGTCAGAAAATTCTGAATGCCTTTCTTCGTTGAAGCAAGCTTCTTACGGTCAGCTACATTGCCCGTAGTATTCTGCAGGCTACCGGCCGTAAGAAACTTGAACAACGGTCCTTTCGATCGTGCAATGGCTGTGGCGAATGCGGTAGTAACCTCCTCCGCCTGACGCATGGTCGGAGCAGTTGTGATCTGATTGGTGGTAGATGTATCAACCGTCAAGAAGTATGCTTGCAAGAAAGTTTCATACAAACTCTTTGCTGCACTTCGAGCAACGATCAGATACTGCTTCGTTATTAGGCGCTTTTTAATTCGCTTAGTAACGAATCTCCCACCAGGACGATCTTCATACGGTTCCCAAACACTTCTGGTAACGTAGTAGTACCAGCAAAATATTTGTTCCGCCCAGAGCTTAAACGTGTCAAGCATCTGAACGTCGGAACCATCAGTAAGGGTCATTTCGTTTTCGCAAAACGCAATAAAACCCTCGACTGCATCGTTATCGCACCATACACCAGGGTTAGCAATAAGCGAATCGATACGATCCATCTCCATTGCTATTTCTTTGTTTACAGGGATTTCGCCACGCATGACTGCCTCTCGGAAGCGTCCATAATACTTTGGAGTGGCGGTGTTTGAGAGAGACATTTATGTAACCTCGCTTGCCGCTCTAAGTTCTTCGTCGGAAAGACTCGAGCTAAGTATTTTAACCTCATGGTATGTTCCGACAAAACGGTTCGAACCTGCTGCATTCGACATCGATAGCGAACCTGTCACCGGAGATGATCCGAAATTAGAAACTATCTTAGTTCCGTCCATCCATGCGTTTAAATTACCGCTTCCAGAGTAATTAATCTTGAATACCAAACGATGTCTAGTATTTCTAAGCGATGTAGTATTGACCGACGATTGATCCGCAAAAGACTGGACCGTAAGATTATTTTCAGAATATGATGCGTTTATATAGAACCCAACACAGTTATTGTTCCAACTATCTGGAGAAAGACCAACTCGTATGAGATTCGAATTTGTGGCCCACGCGCTACCCGTAAAAGTAAAATCCACAAGCATGACCAGAGAGTCGGAAGAGGAAACCGATCTGTCAAGTGATTGAGTGAAAGTATCACTTGATGTGACTGTCAAATCACTTATGAGAACTACTTCTTCAGGCGTTATTGGCCAATTTCTCACAGTTAGCAAATTCTCAAGAATATCAAACCGATAAATGTTCCAAGATTCCAGCAAATACCCATCGGGGGTATGCACATCACTAGGAAGTACAATACTCGGCACTTCGCTCTCAACCTGGAAAACAAGACTGTACTTTCTTGTCTGACTAGTATCGGAATAATCATCAAGAGTAATTTGCATATCTTCAGCCGGAAAACCAACCATATAGTGCATCGTATTTCTGGTCAAAGTAACCTGATTTTGAGCTTCAGAATATCTGACAATCTTGGGCTCAACAATTACTCCGGTTTCGAAATTAAACGGATCCCATTCCCATTCCCCGTATTCGTTATACCAAAGAACCATACCGTTTGGATAATATCCAGCGGCCATGACAACATTTCCAGTTTCTTCATCCTTGGTAAATGCGCTTCCATCTTGGATTGGGATGGCACCAACTATTTGTTCACCGGCCTTGTCATGAGCCGTATAGCCTTCAACCATGGCACTAGCTTCAACAGTGTCCTGTGTAAGGTCTAATTTGGTAGTCCCGTTAATGACTACTTTGCTGTAGCCCATGACTCACGACCCCCCTTACCCGACAGTCAGAGTATAACCACCCTGCTCGTTGAGAGTCTCCTTTACCGGGATAGCATTCACGGTAACCTGAGACAAGTAGTTGTAATCGGGAGAATCAGGGGTGATGGTCTGCGGACTGAACGAAGGAGTAACGGTCTTGGACTGAGCCTTGACGTTCTCGGTACCAGTCATAGTACCCTCAACACCCAGAATCGTAACGCCCTGACGAATGTTGTCGGCAACGATCTTGGACTTCTCGGCCTCATCGATGCTCACGGTGCCGGAGCCATCATGATAGCCCTGAGGAATGGTGTACGGGGTAGTCAGATTGGAAATGGTGCCCTTGACACCGCCGTTGTTTGCCATCGAACCCGTGACCTTAGAGCCAGTGACATACGCAGTCTTGCCGGTCAGGATCTCAGCAGCGGTGGCGGTAGCGTCGCCAGTATCAGCATCGAACGTACAGGTACCAGTAATAGGAGCACCATTCTTGCCGTGAGCGGTAAAGCCTTCCAGCAAATGGGCAGCATCAACGGTATCCGCAGTCAGATCGATCTTGGTTACACCATTGATGACGATCTTAGAATAGTAACGACCATCTTCACGGGTCTGAACTTTACTAGCCATAAATAACCTCCTCAAATAATTAGTGTGTTTCCCCCACCTTGATTGGAAACAGTTATGACCTCAATAGGTTTCACCGTAATATCCTTGTCAAGAGCCTTGTCCTGAGTTTCCAGAACGGTCTCTACGAATTTAGGTGTAACCACAGTGGGGCCTTTGTAGTCTTCATGCTGCTCTCCAGATTGCTCGATGGACATAATCTCATCGTCAATCTTATCAAGCCGCATAAGTTCCGTGCCTTCGGTTTTATACCTCGTCGCGTTTGCAATTTCCTTCAAGCGATCGACGAGAAGCCAAAAACTGTCAGGCAAGTCTTTCTTAGTATTTGCCATTAAGAATCACCTTAAGCAAATCGTCGATTGCCTTCTCGCAATCAGAGCTTGTGGACGAATCGGAACCTCCATAACCATGAGTTTTGTCGCATGCAACGTTGAGACGCCATTCAAGCTCGCTAGTAAGATTCGTAGTGGCTTGCATAACAGTAGAGCTCGTAGGAGGATCAAACATAAGTTTAACCTTGAGAGCAATGTAGTTCTTTACAGCTTCGTTCTGCTCAATATCCTCACTAGCTCCGAAATAGTCATTCCACGTCGTGCTTGAATCAGTGATAGAAAATCCACCATCCGGCCCAACACCGAGCTGCTCGAGAATAGCAAATACGCTATTAATGCTCATGATGATGTCCGGATCAAACGCAGTATACTCCTCGGCAATACCAAGGAGCTTTTTCACAGAAGTAAGAATGCTTTCCATCAGTTAGCTCCTTTCCGCCAAGGGCAAGTGTCAAAAGGTGTTCTTTCTTCGAACTCTTTAGGCTTTGCAAGTTCCAAGTCACCATAATGCAATGCCTTGTGTGTTCGGTCGCTTACGCAAATAACGTTCTCGGGATCAAACAGTGCATCCGTATGCTGTAGAATATCCTCTTTGGTCAAAGGATTCAAATGATGAATGATGACCTTAGGCCGAATTGCGATACCATCTCGAATGATCCAATCTGTTATAGGGCACTCGGCAAGACCTAAGTCACAGCCACCATCCCTTACAATGATCTGATCTCGGAAACGTCTCCACTCACTCGACCTATAAAAATCCTGATTGAGGTAGCGATCAAACCCAAAGGTATCAACTCCAACTTTGCCCCAGAGCTTGAGGTAGTTGAAGCGATCATCAAACGTTGCATACCTAATCAGTTCTGAATATCGTCTAATCATTCCTTAGCACCGCCACTATACATCTTCATGGCGGCAATAGCATCCAGATACATCTGCTGTTCAGTCTTCGCGTCTTCAATAGCTTGAGTCTTGGCCTGCAGTAGCTGATTCTCAGCCTTAAGTTTCTCTCGCTCGAGACGTTCTTTCTCGGTGCCAAGCTTCAAGTAGTGAACAATGACTGCCGAAGACGCGGTTCCTCCACGCATCTGTCGTTCAGCGCAGTCTACTGCTAACGCAATCAGTTGGTTTTCTCGAGCTTCAGGCGACATTGCGGGCCTACCAGCCCCAGTGCCGGAAGAACCCCTCTTAGTTGCCATAGGCTTTCGATCCTTTCTTTGGTAAAATATGCATGCTTCCGGTGACTTTCGTAAGAGTTTATGGAATGTCTCAGACTGTTTTGGGTAATGATATGGAGGTGAAGAGCACAGCTGAAAGGAGAATCAAGAAACAACTGTGGGTGCGCAAATGGAATTGAAGGGGAGTCCTGACCTTTTCCCATAAACCCTTATGAAAATCACCGGGAGCAAATATGAAAATTTACCCCCGGAGAATTTTCGAAGACCGGCGCGATTCGATAGGGGGCGCTTTATTTTCCGACCCCCCCCGCTATCCCTTAAATCGCTATGGGTTTCAAGATTCGTCAGGGAGATCGAGGGATCTTTTGACTTTCTTGAAGCGATTTAAAGGATCGTGAGCAATAATGTAATCGATTGCGCGCTCTGTTTCGTATGCATTTTCTTCGTCAGTAAACTGATCTGACGTGTAAAGAAACCTAGCAAGGACGCCACAACTGTTGTAACCCCTGTCCATGTCGAATCTGTACCAATCATCGAACTCATCGAACGGATCATAGGGGTTATCAAACGTGGTAATGGTGCACCGTACTTTAGTCATAAACATTCATCCTTTCTAAACGTATCAGAATCAGCTCTTGACGTTAAGAATGTCGTAAACACTGCCAAGCGGAACACCAATAGCATCCGCAATTTCTCTGTAAGTGTAACCAGAAGAATACATTGCTTTTGCTTTCGATTGTTTTGCAGTCGAAATTGTTTTGTTTTCTTTTGGCATTGCGCGACTCATGAAATCTTCGCTGTCTGTAACGTTAAGAATCCTAGAAAGTTTGCTATCAGAAATGGCACCACTAAGTATAGCTTCCCATTCCTTGTCAGTAAACTTAATCTTTGTGCCAGAAGAGTTAGCAGAAACAGCATTTCGCGCACGTTCCATCTCTACCTGGCTAATCTTTCTTATCTCTTTTGCATCCTTTTTGGGGTCAAGAGCCTGGGCCTGGATCTTAGCCTTAATGTTAGCGTTAGCAATAACCTTTGCCTTACGCTCCTTAGGCTTATTCAAGGCCACTTTGTTAAGCTTATCGTTGATGGATTTGACTTCCTCGTCATACAGCTTAGCTGCCTGGGGATCATATTTTGCTCGACCAGTGGTAACCATGGATTTGCGAGCCTGATTTGCAATGGCTTTCAGCTGATTAGAGAAGTCTGCATACAGGTTCTCGGCCTCGGAGCCGGAGGAAAGGGTGCGAACATCAGGAGTAGCGGTGATGATGTTAACCTTGTCGGTTGCAGCTCTTTCTTTTCCAGTTTCGGGGTCAATGAAGGTCCGACCGGTAGTACGATAATGAATCTCACCCGTATTAGGGTCGATCCTACCCTGGCCTTGACGCTCAGGTACCTCCACAGTCTGGCTCTTACGGGAGATCAGTGTACTAGCACCACCTGCGTGAATGGTACCGTCATCCATCACCCGAATCTGCCATTTCTTCTTGAGCTCCTCGATGCCGTTCTCCCTCTCACTACGTTTGTAGTCGAGCTTATGCTTCTCGGCATCGATAACCACCATGGAATGCTTAACCGCACGAACAATATCTTCCTCGGGCGCTCCACGTAGTGTCATGTCCGTGATAAGGTTCGAGACTTTACCCATTTCCTTATGGGTATCGTCCTTGGTCATGAGCTTAACATGATTAGGATTACCTTCGGGAATAGCGTAATCGACTTTAGGATCGAAGTCTTCAAGACCTTTAAGCGCAGGAGTAGATTTAATATTGGACTTTGCAGTGATGGGAATGCATGTTACGCTATCGCCATCGAAATCCGCACCAGACAGTCGCTCTGCAACCTTAGAATTAATGCCAATAGCGTCCATAACCTGACCCAGATTATTAACGCCAGACTTATTCTTATTGTTGACCGTTACAATAGGAATTTCGAATGTGCCCGCATGAGGATATCTTACTAGAGCAAGCTTAGTGCCATTCTCGTAAGAAGGAGCATAACATTCATTTTCCTTAATATCAGTCAAGGGAAGCAGAACTTTGCTAGTTTGACCGGGGAACGAAACCGCCTTCAAAGTAGAGGCATTACCATCTGCACGCTCAGCAAAATCAGAAAGCAATTTACGCTTGATTGCAGGGTTCTCATACTTCATAATCTCATCGTATTCATCCTGATACTGCTTAACCGTAGCATCAAGCTGCTGTTTGGTGAGTTTAGAAGGTTGTTTCGACAAGAACTGAGAGGAAAGAGTTCTAGACATGTCGTCCCATTTGCCTTCCTCTTTCAGTTTGTTAATCGGGCTCAAATGCTTTTTGCCATCTTCGCCAATATACTCGCTCTGACCATTGGCTGCAATAGCCGCACCAAACGGGTTATCAGGATCTTTCTTAGCTTTCTTAAGAACGGTCTCGTCAGAACCCATCATGGGAGTACCTTTGAGCTTGTTGGTGTTAAACACAATATCTTTACCAGGAGGGAACTGATCGTCATCAGCATAAACGGCCATACCCTTGAGATAATGAGTATTATCGACAAGAATACGAACCTGTGCATAATGACTATTTCCCAGCGACAAATCCTTAACACCGCGGCGAATCTGGATAACGCCATCCATGTCTTTGCCACCTTCATCGCCATACCTGACAGTTACGCGACTAGAATCAAGACTAGACGGCCGCTGAAGCTTCCTGAAGGTCTGGCCACCATCTTCAGAATAGTAATCTCCAACGGATTCAATCTCGTCACGATGCTGATATGCATAACGCTGGTCTTTATCGGGTGTAGCAAGAATAGTAACATTGGTCTGCTGGCGTTTATTTGTGGGATCAGGAATGCTAACGCCATATCTCAAATATCCATGCTCGGCTTCGAGAATATAGGCGGCCTCATCCAGCTGACCTTCTGAAATGCCAAGGGTATTGGAAACGCCTTCCGAAATATCAATCATGCCTTTCTTGTCGACTTCCTCTTTCAGAACATCGGCAATCTCTTCGGCACGATTACGCTTCGCAATATTCTTGTTGGAAAGCATACTGCGAACGGTAGATTCCGAAAGGTCCATATCTCTGGCAATGGCAGTATAGCCAAGACCATCTTCACGAAGGCTTCTTGCACGATCGTAGAGCAGCTGCTGTCGATCGTGTTTTGCCTTCTGCTGAGCAACACGGAATTCCGTAGTACCCAGCTGGTACTCTTTAGGAAGCTCAGAATTGATAATATCAAGGACTTCGCGTTCCTTCTTGCCGGTCTTCTTCAGCTCGTCGACTCTCGAAAGGAAATCACCGGATCTCTGATAGGGAGAATCACCAGAGCCCCAAGGATATCTTCCGGAGTGACGCTTTGTGCCGTAATGAACCAGCGTATTATCATTTTCATACACTCCCCAGTCAATCCCATAATAGGATTTGACGTCGTTCAATACAGGATTCAAGTAGAACTCACCTCCGTCTTGATTCGGTTAATGACCTTGTCAAACTCAATGATCTTGCTCATGATGATCGAAATATCATTCGGATCAGGGGTTGCAACGATAACCTCGTCACACTGATAGATACGATCCTCGATGAAAATATCTTTCGGTTTGACCTTATACTCGAGACAGAACAGTGCATTGTAAATAAACAGCTGTTCCATATGAGCGGGAGTGATACCGGTCTTGAGATCGTGAATTCTGAGAACAGAATCTTTCTCTTCGAAGCAGATAGCGTCCGCAGTGCCAAAACAGTTATCGGAAAAATATAACACCTGTTCAGGAGTCATACCATAACCAATGGCATCGTTGACGTAGCTGTTGAGAGTCTTTTTAGATCTCGGCAATTTCTGGCGAAGCTTAATGCACATGGCTGCGAAGTTGTGCAATTCGGTTCCTCTTTGAGCAGCAAGAAAACCCGTATATGCACTGGCAAGCTTATCCGCATCATAGTTGATCCAGTTGTACTTACTTGCGCCAAGAAATGCGTGCTGACCTTTCTGTTTCCAGTGATCGTTGAATACCATAGTAATTCTCCTTAGTTCTTACTTGAAAAAGTAATCTTTCATTTCTTCGAGAACAGCATCTTTGTTTTCGGGAAATATAAATCTTGCAAAACCATTCTCATTCATTTTCTCGACATAGTAGTCTTGATTTGGCCGATGAGATTCCTTTGCAGATTTCTTTCCTTCAAGTGCTGCCCATTTGAAACCGTAAAGAACAAGGAGGTCTGGAATTCCTTGAATCTCGTTAGGGTCCAAGTGAACCACCATCGAGCCAGGCAACAACTTTTTGATCTCTCCAACCAGTTTTTGCTTGAACTTATTCTCCAGCATTTCTAAACCTCCTTGTTCAAAACTCATAGATAATGCCCTGCTACAGGACACTATCTACTCTCCCTTCATAAAAGGGGCTGTTTTTTTCGCGAAACAAAAATATAAAAAAATATTGAGCTCATTAATTCGCGAGAATGCAAATTCGATGCTTTGTGGCCAAAAACCCAAAAATTTTGCTATTTCTATTTATATAATAAAAATTTTTTTCATGCACTAATTAGAGAAAAAAAGTGGGTTTTTGGCCAATTTGCCATTTTTTAACGTAAATACGTCATTTTTTGTGGCCAAAACTATTTTTAAAAGTGGGCAAAAGTGGGCAAACTGGCCAGAAAAGTGGGCAAAATGTGAAAATTTTGTGAAAAATTACTAAAAGTATAATCAAATTAATTCGCGAGAATGCAAATTCGATGCTTTGTGGCCAAAACTTTTTGGGCAGAAAATATTTTTGGCCGCAAAACTGGCCACAAAAATCCGAATTATTGATGACCAAATAAAAATACATTTTTATACAGAATAATACAGAAAAATATTTTGACAAAAAGAAGAGGCCCTGACAAAGGCCAAGGCGCTCTCCCCTTGCTAAGTTTAGCTGTTAAGACTAGGACGACCAGACTCCCAACTCATCCAGTCGCTCCTAACATTGCTGACTCCACGGTACCCAAACGAGAAATGCCAACGGTCGGTCTTCGCGTTGTAAGCAAACGACGTGGGAATATCATTCTCCATCACAAGGTCGATTCGATTGCCATTCTCGTCAAAGGTGCCGTTGGGGATGAATATCTTGACCTTAGGAGGATTGTCAAGCTTGCCAAACGCGACGAGAGAATCCGGAACATCACTAAACTTCGTATTCTCAATAATCATGCCATAGCTCAACTTGTCCTCACTCGAGGTCACCTTGCTAGCCTCACCGTAAGCGATGATAAGGCCGTCTTCATTGTATATCTGAGCGTACACTGTAGTATCTTCCTCCTTTGAATCGTTCGAAGCATTATAGCCGGACGCACATCCAAACGTACCAATCGTCATTAAAGCACAAAATATCATACTGATAATTCTTTTCCTAATACTCATAAAATATCACTCCAATGCAGCATTTAGTCTTCTGACAAGTTCCTCAGCTTTATTAGCGTCAACCTTATTGAGGTCAACGCTAATAACACCTGGCGAGTCAATAACCTCGGTCATGATCGCCAAGACTCTATCAATGCGGTTTTTGTTAAGGTTTTCGCTAATTTTGTAGTTCAACATGGATCTCGCTTTAGCAAGAACTACACTAGCATACTCGGAATAACCTGACTTACCTTCCTTATTAAATTGATCGATTGCCAGTCTAACGAGGCGCTGAATGTCCATGTAGCTGAATCTTTGTTCATCCCACATGTCAATAGAAGTTTTATTCGTATTCATAAATATCAATCCTCCCCGTCATCGTCATAATCATAGTCTGCGAGAAGCTGCATACGGCTTAAAAACTCAAGCTTAGCAGGGAGTGCTGCGTTCTCTGCCTTGTCATACAGTTCTTTAAAGTCGGCTGCAGCATCAAGGATTCTGTTGATCTGTTCGTCAAACACGAATATCACTCCTTAATGGTCGGCTTTCTGAAGTAGCGAAGGCCAATATTCGTGCAATCAGTCGCAACAAGACCATTCATGAGACCCTGATCGTCATCAAGGTACTCATTAACCATGTCTCGGATATCGTCAAATATCACGGGAATCTGCGTGTTCAGGACAAGCCACAGAGCACACATAATCCGACGCATTTCGGGATGAGCATGCTTTTCGCAGCGCAGTTTAAAGATATGCCTCCACTCACGATAGTTTGCAGTGACAACGATCTTCGTAGCAAGACCCAAAGGCAGCATCCACCGAGCCTCTTCAGGTGTAGACTCCACATTATAGGTCAGAGTCTTCTCTTCGAGCCGACCAACGCTTGCCCTATAGCTCATAGAAGAATAGTCGGCAAGAGACATGTAGTTGTAGAACTTGCAAATATCATTCCAGCTCTTCTCGTTCATGCCGCCGGGGCCGCCATATTTGAAGTTGATGTAGTCAAATACGGTAGGAGCCCACTTGCTCTCAGGATCGTTCAGAAGCTTCTGAAACTCTTCATCGGCCTTTAGACCCTCTTCAAGATTATTAAAAAGGATAGATCCGCGTTTTAAGTAAAGCGGCAAAATATAAGTCACATCACCGCCAAACTTATCCTTTGAATAATTGCAGTTATGGACCACCACTCCGTTTGCTACAAAATTATGATAAGGAGAATCCATTTCAATGTCAAATACTGGAATACACCCAACATATTCTATGGAAACAACTGTGTCTGGAATTGCAAATAATAAATTTTTATTATGAACTCTCTGATGGCAAGATTCGCATAAAGTTATCAAATTACTAGGCACATTGTTGAAATGATTCTCGTCGATATGATGCACTTCCAACGAATTGATGTCAGTGTTTCCACATAATTCGCAATATGACTTTTTGTGTTTCCAATAATTAGATGTATCATGCTTTAAGATATGATCATTCCTCCTTCCGCAATGATGATATTGTCTTAGTGCATTAACTTGTGCGTCTACTTGAATACCTTTGTTCCATGGAGTTCTTCCGGAATTAAAATATCCAGTACCTTTCTTTGGGATTCCTAATTTTCTGGCCCATTTTTTAAGGGTACTCACGTTCACTCCTGTTTCATTGGAAATCTGAACAAACGTTTTATTAAGATCTATATTTTGATGATAAAGCCAATCATAATTTTTCCAAAATTCATTGCTTCCATTTACCAGAATGTCACTCCCAACCAATATGGCACCGGCCTCCATGTATCCATAAGAAGTTCTTATAAGATGATCCGGAGTGCATACGACTTCGTACCCGAGCCTTGTTTTTATTTTTATTGTCTCTCTTGTTCCGTTATAATAAATATCACGAATATGAGCATAAACCAATTCTCCGGTTTCTTCATTATACTGGCGAATGTTCATTCTTTTTACACTGTGCATCAAGCCATTTAATTTCTTATTATACAGCTCCTCGATAGTAGGTCTATTATGAGGATTGGATGTGGTTAAAATTGTGTTTCCCGCTAAACAGTAGCGCGTGCTCTCCTGGGTGAAGGAAGCCAAGCGATGCCGTACAAGCTCATTTGCAATAGCTCGATCAACTGTAAACTCGACAGTCAGACTTCCATGCTCAAGAACCGACTCATGACCGTTCTTAATAAGCATGGCCACGAACTTCTTAGCGCTCTCGCCATCCTCAGTGATCTTGTCTTCCGAGCGATAGCTAATTCTGCCACAGCGCTCGATGTGCTTGAGCTCTTTGATACCACCGCTGGAAATATCAGTCAGGATGTCAAAGCTAGGATCGACGAATTTCATAATTAATTCTCCTTTCCATCAAATACGGTACACGCCGAATAACTAGTATCGATTTTCTGAACGACAATCGCCACCGAACCAAAGGTAGATATGGTAGCAGTCGTGCACGGGTTAATCGCCTTTGCGTATCTCACGAAATCTTGAATCTCGAACATGGTATAATTACCAATTTCCCTAGGCACCATGTCAAAACCAATTACAACAAGTTTGTACTTGTACGTTGCAGTATCCATAATCATTCTCCTTTTTTAATTTAATAATCTCCTAAAACATAGGCAATGATACCATTGAGTTCGCTCACTAGCTCCTCGAGGAAATCAAACATCTCATCAAAAATACTTTTCTTTTTATTTATGCAGCTGCTTTCGCATTTTATATCATGAGGAATTAAAGATGTTTCGGTTTCGATTATGTTATCCGTCACCTTTACAGATCTTTCTACCTCATAGCAAGGGGTGTCGTACCAATTTCTCGCATCCAAAGAATTGATGACGGCTTGATTTTGTCTTTGACTATCTATTTGCATACGAAAAGTTTCGGTATTGCACTGAAGGGTATTCATAGATTGCTTAAGCTCATAATTATTGCTGAACTTACTCATATAATCATTCATTTGGCTTCTCCATGACAACCACATTTGAAAGATGAGTCGAATAGGTGACGCCATTTATGGTGACAACCACGCATCCGCTACTAAAAACATTATGGTAAGTTACCTTTCCTTTGGCGATAAGTTCTCCGCCGGGCGAGTAAACATAACCAGTAACATTCGTGCTAGACTCATCATACGTAACCCCGCAAGCAACCAAGGTAGCAGCCAGCATAGCAAAGCAAATGGCGATAGCGATAATACGATGTTTCATAATAATTCTCCTTGTTATAAAATATTAATAGAATCTAAACTTCTCGAATATAGGCCCAGCAACGGTATACCTATAGCAAGGGTAAATGATAGCAAGCTCGGGATAGCGATTTTTGAGCAGATTCACAAGCTTATAGTTAAAGCCATTATCGTGAATATCTACCAAGACCACATCCTGATTGGGTGTTAGAACATCCTCAATTTCTCCCATGAGAATGTTGACATAGCAGTCGATCCGAGCAGAGTTTACATTGGAAGGGACATTTGGAGGAAAAACATCCCAAATTTTGTCCCCACCAAGACTCAATGCTTCATTGACCATCTCATCGTTCCATTTGACGTGAGATTTCTTGGAAACATTAATGACCACAAATATCACTCCTTTATTGAATTTCATTTAAAATAGTATCCATGACGAACCCGAAAGCTGCGCCAACAACCAACCCTAATGCAAAAATGCCAACAGCGTAGAACACAAGTTTCACAATCTCAATTTCGACCACAAATATCATCCTCCATTCTCTTCAATTTAGATTTAATAGCCAGCATTTTCATTGAAGCGGCTGCAATTTCGAAAACAGCAGCATCAATAAACATTGGTTCGGCATTGTTAAAGTGGTTATATGCCACATCCAAAGCGTTTGCAGCATTCCAGTATTCTTTCTTAAGTTCATCTCTAGTAACTAATTCATTCCAAGTAAGCATAATTATCATTCCTTTTCTTTGAAGTTAAGCGGACGAGAGTTCTGATAACGAGCGCATTCGGCAAGACACTCATTGCAAGGTTCTTCGGTTGCTGTGGTTTTCTGGTATTTGCATTTAGGGCACCATTCATCATATTTGATAATCTTCCAGCCAGTTTCCATTAGATCTCCTCCTTCGCCAAATTATTAGGATCAAACTTATAAAACTTTAATTTAGCTCTTTGGAATACGTCGGTTGCGTAGTCTTCGAAGTAAAAACCATCGAGCATTACTTCTCCGTTTTGGAAAACATCAACCGGTTCGAGAAACCATTCGTCATCGTTGGATCTATGTGCTACATGAACCAGTATGTATTTCGGTTTGTTTGCCTTGATCCAAAGCAATACGTGATTGTAGTATTCTTTCATAAAATATCAACTCCCATCTTTTTTGTGCACTACCATGATGCTATCAAGAAACACACCAAATGCACAACCAGTAATGAGGCCAATGGTAAAAATACCGATTGCATAAAGAATAAATGCCAAAATATCAACTTCGATAACCATAGCTTTTCATCCTTTCATGCAATTTGATCCCAAGGAATGACGCTGTGATAAGTAGCTAAAGGATGCGCTATTACAAAGTCCTTAAGAAACACTCCATTCTGTTCTTTAGGGAATCACAGCACGATATCATCCTTACTTGTATCAGTGTCTATCTTCGCAAAAGTCGAGAAGTATTTTGCTTCTTCATTGCAGTTGATAAACTCTTCGATAAAGATGTACGTTCGTCTGCTATCACGAAGAGCTTCCAGGATTTTAGGATAAGTCATGAAATATCACTCCTTCTTTTTAGTAATGGGATTGGTAATGTAGCAGCGCATCCAGCTAGGATCAAACTTCACTTCGGCTACGACATTTTGGTTATCATCTTCGCTCACGATGAAAATATCATTCTCGACGACTTTAACTCTGACCCATCCAAGCTCCACATTGTCGTTAATGTCTTCCTTAGGACGCCAAAAACTCACACTCTGCATAAGATATACAAATCTCCCATTCATCCCAAGAAGTAACTCTTTGGAAAGCGGTTCGATAGCGGTGGGCTCTTTGGGTTTGATGTCATTGTCTTTAGTTTTCTTCAAATTCTTGGGCGAGGGATAGGTATCATACACTTCAAACTCTTCGGGAGTGTAAAGGAACGGTGTATGCCCTTCTCCTTCCAGCGGATACATAAAAACGCTTAAAGGATCGCACTCGTTATCGGGGATAGCAAACTGAAGATAGCACCGCCCGCTCCAAATCGTTTCAGATTTAGAAATCACATAGACATCCTGAACCTCTCTGCAGCGCTGGAGGATCTCATCCCTTGTGAGTGGACGAAGCGCTTCTCCACAGGTTTCGTCCACGGTACTCTCGGTCTCCTTATGAGAATATAAATCATCAAGCTCAGGATGGGTCGTTCTCTGGTTCAAAGCCCAAAGAAGATTCCAAGCAGCAGCACGCAAATGATCTTCGTCCGTCTCTCCAGCGATGAACTTAGCGAGATGACGAGCGGCACTATCACAAAGAGAATGCAGCGGAATTCCTTTATCCACATTATGCTCTCCATACTTTTCTGCGCCCTCCTCGCAATGCTTAGAAACTTCCATGATACCATACCAAGGCAGGAGGTCCATGCGACCAACGCCTCGTTTCATGTCCCGAACAGCCCCAGTGGAAAATTCAGTACGCTCACCAGAATCTTTAATCATTGTTAATCCTCCTTGCTGATATAGTCGTTGATGAAATTCTCAGGATCGGATTCTTTGGCTTCTTTGAGAATCTTTTTCATCTCTGAAAGATCTTCTCTTGCGAGTTTTGTACTAAAGGAAATATCACGCATCGCTTTGATAAGTTCTTTCAAGGTCTTGTTAATATCCTCGAGTCTCTCCGCGCACTGCTGTTCGTAGCTTTTCATTTCGAATCCTCCTTAAAGAATGCGGGCAGGGTATAATCGGGACTTAGATAGATTTTGCATCCAATTTTTTCACCTTCTCTGTTTAGTCTTCGGAATAAATTGTTTTCTTTCTTGAAGTCATTTAACATAGCGCCAATGCCAAACCAATCCAGGTCGATCCAATGATGTATCGGAAGGTCTTCTGGCTTGAGGATTTCTTTATTATAATAGTTGGAATAGAACAAATATCTATTCCACAAATGTTTCAGGTGTTTTTTAGACAGGTTTTTCACGTTGATCCTCCTTACGTTTTCCAGTTCCACCGCACACAGGGCAGGTGACCCATGTGTCAGGACCTCTAATAGTTCCTGCATTGTAGGTCATATAACTTTGCATTGCCTTGAGGCGACCTGTTCCAAAGCAATAAGGGCAAATATCTTTGAAGTAATCAGCGATAGAATCACTCATCATTATCACCCCTTCTAAGTTCGTTGATTTTATCAATCCCGTAATCGATAGTTTCTTTTATGATTTCGCTACCGCCATTGATTATATCGTTAGCAGTTTTTCCAGTTGTTTCGTACACATACTCCACTGTATCTGGAGTAAGCATGCTAGAAATCGCCATGGTATAAATCAGGTTTTTCGATGGGATTAAGATCGTTAATACTACGGAAACAATAGTTCCTACAAGAAATACTTTAAATTTGTGAAGGTGCTTTTTTGCGCGATTTATGTAAGTTTGCTTTTCGGAGTACCTGATTTCGGCATTCTCCATAGCATCGGAAAAACATCCGAGGTATAACAAAGATGTAAGTGCCAAAGCAATACACACCAAAATCATAACGATCTTTATCCCATGTATTACATCTGCCGCATAAAACAGCCAGGGGTTAATGATCGGATCGGTACCATTATACAAATTAATCATAAATATCCTCCTTAATCCATGTTCTTATAGTAGATTACCAGAATGAGATACCAAATCCAGTAACCAATTAAAAGCACTGCGGTGAGTAAAGTTACAACAATAGTGGCTTTTCCAAGCACGCTGGCTGTACAAAAGAGTCTAGTAAGCTGATTGAAAATATCCATATTACTTCTTTCCCTCGATAAACCGTTTTTCATTAAAGTTCTTCTTACGAGTATACGCTGCATAGATAGCAGAATCGATTGGGCTCTTGCTGATGAAGTGATAGTAGTATAAATCAATATAAGGAGTGTTGAGTCTATCTATTCTTCCGGCAGCCTGAGTCATAATCTTGTACGAGTAATTCTGGCTAAAGAACACAACTGTATCTGTCGTAACACAGTTCCACCCTTCCGCACCAGCATTGTACTGAACAAGATAGACCCATTTGGGACCAGTCAAAATATCTTGATGCTTATGGCCGTTCCATTGCGTATATGGATAACCCTCGCCTTCAAGAAGTTCGATGATGCTATACAGCTCATAGTCGTAATTGTAGAAAAGGATGATTCTCGGATGCTCGCTAAGCAGATCAAGCAGACTTTCAAATCTACTAGTATCGAGGTTTACAAGCTTTCGCAGGATTCTACAAAGCTCAGCCGCATCTTTGATTGGTTCTCCTGTTTCTACATTCCATCTTCTTTTCATTATTTCCTTATACGTCTGAATATCATAGTCGCATCTAAGGTAATAATGATGGCTTCTAGTAGCTCGGTTAAAGTTCATAGTGACAAGAATCCTATCCCGAAGTCGCATAAGCCGTCCGATGTTCAAATATCTTTCTACTTTTGGATACTTTGAAAACCTCGAGAATACAACGTGCTCCCTTAAGAATTCCGTTCGGTTGCGGTAGAAACCGTTCGCAACAAAGAGCGGAATATAATCAGTCCAAGTGTCACCAGGAGTTGCACTGAGCATAATCCAGTTGTTGTTCTCTGCAATCTTTAAAAAGCTTTTAACCCAGACTCCATTCCCAACTACACGTTGTTCGTCAAATATAAAGAAGGAATTCTTTGCATTGACATATCGCTTAACGTTGTTCCATGAGTCCACAATTACAGTGTTCTTGTAAAGATTGATCTTCTTGTCAGTAGAAAGTTTGAATGGAATGAACTCGCCTTCCCATTCTCCTGTGTCTCGCTTTCTAGCGGTTGTAATGATTATGAGGTTCTGCACTGGTTCTTTCATTCTGACGTATTCTCCAGTGTTTACCTTTCCGCCATTACAAATATAATAGTAAGCAAGACCCGTTCTGCTCTTACCAGACCCTACACCACCACACAAGACACAACCATTACGCATCTTGTCAAGAGCTTCAAGCTGGTAGTCATAAAGGGTTACTCCTCCCAAAATATCAATTCCTTTCGTCTGATTTCTTTCTGATTTCTACATATTTATCAGAAGGATGTCTAAAAATGCAGTCTTCTGGACATTTTGTTTTGCATTTTATCAAGCAATAATCGTTTGTTACGAGGTGTCCATTGGTGAATATTCCCCTAGTGCAATAATACAAAGGCTGACCGTCAAAATTATCAAACTCTGTATTTTGCGACGTATTGTCCATACGTGAGGCCCTCCTTTTTGGCTTCTTTAACAATTTCATTAATAGACATACCAGTTTGTTTTGCTTTAGACTCCTGACGATGTTTTTCATAAGCATACTTAATTCGTTCCTCTTCTCCATGTAGGTGCGTTTTTGTTTCGTTAACTACTTTTCGGCAAGTATCACAATACTTACGTTTGTGTTTTGTACTAAACGCAACTCCACAGAATACACAATGACAAACCATAAATTATCTCCTTTCTAAAATATAAATGGTGGGGCGTACAGGATTTGAACCCGTAACGAAGCAGATATGAGCTGCCTGCTCTACCTAATTGAGCTAACGCCCCATAAAATCTCCCTTGCATGGACACCTACAAGGGAGTTATTTCATAAGCTACTCATTCGGAACGGACCATTTGCGACGTGGGCTTTATCTGACCTCATAGCTTTTGAAATATAATGTTAGAAGGGAACATCCTCGGAATCGTTCGAAGTGACCGCAGGAGTGCTGTTGTGGAACTCGTTCATGTAGCGCTGATAGTAAGGATCGTAGTCGAGATCCTGGTAGATGTACACAATATCAGCGTACAAGCTCATGGTTTCAGGATGCCGAGAGCTCTTGTACAGCTTGCACTGGCAGTCGACCTTCTTCACCCGAATGTAGTCAAGCTGAGAGAGCATGGCGACAGTGCACTCGGTACGGTTGCCTTCGGGAGAAATCCAGTAGATGTGCGGAGGATAGTCGGACTCCATATTGACGTTCACTTTGACGTAGTTGGTAGGACGGAACTCACCCTCATATACACGATTGGGATTCGGACGAGTCTCCCTGACATTCACGCCCACATCACGCAGAGCTTGAGCCTGCATAGGATCGGGGATGACGATGTTGAAGACACGACGGTTGGAGCCGAAACGATCACGAGCAGGATCGCCAGAGAAGTTGGTCTGGAAAATGAAGCGGGTGTCGTCGATGTTAACGATGTTCTTACGATTGCTAGTAGTCATACTATTTAGTCCTTTCTGTATGTTTTGCTAAAATATCATTCTACGGATTTGCCAGGGATACAGCGGTTCTCGAACTTTTTATAAGCATCGAGATACCATTCATCCTTATCGCCATTGTACGTTACTTCATAGTACATACCGTCGGGAATATCAGTGCTGATGAGGAACTTCCAGTTTTGGAGAGTTTTGCACTGCCAGACAATATATACCTGAAATACCGGCACTTTGTCAGTCTTGTCGATGTGTTCCACCACATAGTTTGAAACGATCTGACAAGCTTTTGCGCGCATGGTAGTCTTCATTCTTTTTCCTCCTTTCAAAAAATATTAAGGGCATCAGATTTATCCAATGCCCTTAAGCAGAGATTCGGTGCTCCTCCTCTCATAATAGGGGATGAAAATTTCGCGAATCAGAGTTTGTCGCACAACTGGTTAATAATATCTGCGGCCTTCGCATGAACAATCCTCAAACTTTCAAGTATGTTAATGATCTCGTCTTTTCCATAATGGGAAACAGACTCGGAGTGGCAGCCAGGGTCGGTATGACGAACATCGTAGATGGGCTTACGAATATCATCCCGGTCGCACCAATGCTTGAAGACTTTGTGGAACTCTTCGCCCATCAATTTCTTGCAGATACAGAAAGCAAGACCACTCCATTCCGAGTAGGTATCGCCTTCGCTGCATTTCACGACCGTCTTGGTACCATCGTCCCAAAGAACAATGGTGGCAGGATCGTTGAAGATGACTTTCTTGATACCGGGGCATCCGTGGGTCATCTTGGGCTTGGAAATAACATTATTGGATTTGGACTTATCGGAGCTCGCACCAGTCATGCCATATACGGGGTTCAGGATATTGCGCAAAGCCGCTCTCTTAAAGAACTCTTCGCGAGCTTTTTCGGTCTCGGGGTCAGCCTTCGTGTCCACCGAGGCGATGAATCGGATCGAAGGATAGTTGGAAGGAACATCGGGTCCATCGTAGTGGAGCCAGTCGCCATATTTCTTTTCGTACATAAATATCATTCTCCTTTATCATAACTGAAGCTGATGCTAATGGACCCATCATCATAGATAGTCGCATTAATCAACGAAGGTTTAATTTCAAAACCCATCAGATGGTCAATCAGGGAGTTAACATGCTCAAGCGGAATGCTTTTGAAGGATTCCTCAAAAGCAGCAACGGTAGGAATAGAATCACGTGCCATAAATATCACGCTCCAATCTGTGATGTTGTGCTGTCAAGCTCCCAGGGAGGGCCAGAGGATTCCCAAGGAGCAACGGAAATATCATCCGAGACAAACCATTCAAAGTCGCCATACGAACTGATTGACTCAACAGCATCGTCTACGAGCTTTGTATAGTAGTCAAGGTCGACAACTTTTTCGGGCATGTTGGGATACAGAACCCGAATCATTTCGCTTTCGAGCCATTTAAACCCGGAAGTACCAGTAACGGACACGAACTTCGAAGTACCATCGTCGTTATCCCGTTTGCAAAGAAGATCGCCACCTCCAAAACCATTAGAGACAGGAGTGAACTGACCAACTCTACCAACGAAAATATAATTGTGCTCGCCTTCAGGGAGTCTCTCGTTCTTATCGAGATAGATGGCTCCTTTCTGAACGCTCTTGGTCTCGCACATATCATCGAAGACGATGGGTTCTTTCAAGAACAGAGTCTTGAATACATAAGGAACTGCGAACTGAGTACCGGTAGCGGTCCACTTTCCGCTTTCTTCCGCGTTATCGCCAGGTACATACCCATAGCGAGCCTGACACCAGTCGCTAGTGGCAAACCGAGCAATATAAACTGCGTTGTTGACAAGACACATCTTAGCATAGGTCGCTTCGTGCTCGAAGGTGTAACCATAGCTCTTAGCAAAGTCCATGCAGAAGTTGATAATCTCAGGAGTAGCACCAGGGATCTTGATAGAGTCGGTCTTGATATGGGCCACCTTGAAACCTCTTGCCATAACCTCATCCTGCAAGGTCTTCATAACCAATGCGCCACGCAGAGCAACAATGTTATTGACGTTGCGAGCATCTCTGAAGGGATTATCGAAGCTCGCACTAGTCAGACCGTACACGGAGTTGATGGCAATCTTAAGGGCTTGAGCCAACGCCTTTGCCTGCTTGGGGTCATCAAGGTACTTAGCAAGTCTTCCGCCGAAGAGCTGCTTTGCCTTATCGTATTCTTTATGCTTCACCAGAATACGAGTATCGAGAATATCTTTGAAGTTCTTGGTGTAGTCACCGAAGAAGTTAAGTTGGATGATACTATTAGGATGCAGACTAATAACGTCCATCAGACCCACTTCGGCATACATACCGGGTTCAGCATAAACATACCCGCCAAGACCGAGATCCACACCGCGATACATATTGTGCATGCGGCCATCGTCTTTCTCACCAGGACGATTGAGTCTACGGAACTCATATCCATCGAACTTGTTCTTGGGATTATAGGTTCCGTCAGTAGACATGCCCGTGGAGAGATCAGTATAGACGAGCTGAGGATGCTTGTTCTTGCCAAATATAATTCTGGTGGTCAGGGTATTGGTTGTGTCATTGACTGTCATGTTCGCGATATCGGCCAGAATCTCGCGAGCAACAAAGTCTCCTTGACGGTCATTCCAAGTAGCCTCAGTTGCTTCGACATCGTTTTCACAATATCCAGCAACCTCATCCCACCTATCCTCGGGAACGTTCTGATCCCAAGGAATGCCGAGTTCCTGATGGTGAATGCCCAGGTCAATCTCGAATTTCTTAAGACTCTGCTTCTTGGCGCTGAAGTCGTAAATATCAGTATAGCTGAGGTTATACGCTTCTCCAAAGAAACCCTGCTTGTTGTTGATGATGTTCTGGGAAAGACCGTACAACTCCTGGTTGTTGAAACCAATGAGCCGTGCGTAAAGCATATGGTTATCGTACTTGCGGTTATTAAAACCAACAAGCCTATACTTGAGCAGGGTCTCGATATCAGAGGACGTAGGATTAATCATCTTTACGACCTTCTTCTCTTTACCCTGGAATTTCCAGCACACGACAAACAGGTTCGGAAACACTTCACAGTCGAAGAATATAATTGGTGCATTAGAAGTGATTGGTCCATCATCTTCACGGTCTTTCGACTTGAAGTGCATGATACCAACTTTCTTCACACAGTATTCTGCATTATGACTACTACTAGCAGCAAAAGCAGCAATGACGTTACGCATGTCGCTAACATCATAACTGAGCGAAGAATTGTATGCATCGTTAAGGATCTTCTCAATGAAGTCGATTGAGGGTTTGGTATAAGGATGATACTCCTTGCGAAGATTCCTTTCGATCATTGCCCTCAAAGCGGTTTCCGATTTAATCTCCTTAATACTCTTCACCGCTTTTTCTCCTTTCAAAGGTAATCCAGACGATAACGAGGAAATATCAAGGTTATTGCATTTGGTGACCATCCTGCGCAAAGACGATTTGCCAGTGAACACCTTGACCTCGATATGTTGTTCGTAGATTCTAGAAAGACTATTGACATCCCCTTTGTAAATATAATGCAGATGAACGCCTGCACCCGATTTACTAATCTCAGCATAGGTAGCAGGCCATTTCGAAGCTGCTCGGAGATTAGCCTCAAGATCTTTGCTACCATCCTTTGCCGGAATATCAAAGTCAATCACTATATGATTCTCCGGAACTTTCACATAGTGAAGCTTTGACGTATCCAAATCTTTCAGTGTAGTAGTTACCTTTTCCCATGCTTTATAAGGGGTACCTTCCTTATTGGCATACTGGGCAGGGCAATCCTGGCAAATATCATCTAGAACTGAGTGCTGCACTGTGAGGTTAAGCCATTCGGGGAATTCGCTTTTCGAAACTTTAGGTTCTTCAGATTCATCCTTCAGTTCGAGGTCCGCAAACTTCTCAGTCTTGAACCCACTATAGTAACTACGAATACGAGTTCCATCCTCTTTGGTCAGACGTTCATCATACCTCTTAAAGTACGTCCTTAATTCCTCTTTGAATACTCTTTTGTTCATGGTGTATTGTAAACCTGCAGATTCGCAATACGTCTTGTACATTTCCCATGCGACTTTCAGACTTACTCCATCATCATTCTTGAACATATAGTAGGAGTCAAGCATGAAGTTATAGAAGTCATTAGTTGCATTGAGCATTCTTGTAGGAATATAATTGTCGTACTTGTGCTTGTCGGACTCATAGACCTCTTTACAATGCAGAGCAATGCCACCAAGCTCGAACTTAATCTTCCCGATAAGAGTGTAATATCTATCGAAAGGAATCTTGCGTCGAGAAGGTTCAACGTCAATGAGTCTTCGAATGATGCCAGACTTGGAATCGGTAATTCTTACCGGCTTGTTAGTGCCCATGAACAGAAACGACTTAAACCGGTTGACGTACGCAGACTTAAACTTCTCGTTAATCATCATCTGCTCATGAGATACGAGAGAGTTAAGCTTTGTATTGTCTTCAATCCGGCTTAAATCGCCATCGTGTTCAATGGCCACAAGCGGGTTGCTTCTGAACGCTTCCAGCGCAAATGCATTTGACGCAGAGGTTAACGCCTTTGAATCAAATATCGAGTAGTAACCCTCGAACAGCTGCTGAATGATGTTCAGAACAGTAGACTTACCAGAACCAGGTTCACCATAGAGTACGATGAACTTTTGAATTACTTTGGAGTCGCCGTTGACAATGCTACCGATAGCCCACTCCAACTTAGTTCTGTCATCAGGGTCATAAAGCGTACTCATGATTTCTTCATATGCGGGGATAGGAGTGGGTTCCAAAGGATAAGGGAGTCTCTTGGACGCATACATCTCCTTGGTAACAGCTGTATTCGAGAATATCAGCATGTCATCAAGAGGATGAAACGAATCACGAAGCTGACTTTGACAATACTTGTGCCAAATATCAATCATACCACTTTCGGCATCCCACATATGCAGGACCCGATGATTCTCGCCAAGAGCTCCTCTATTCTCTTTTTCGAACTCGTCAAGCTCATGGTCGATGAGCCTGATTGCGTCTCCTTCGTTAGTGGACCAAAGTTTTCGCCCTTCGATCCAGATAGCATAGAAGTCACCGCCTCGAATCATGAGATCGCTTGATTCTTTGATGATGAACTTGGGGTATACTTCGATTAACCCCTTGCGAGTTCTAGTCGCAACCATCATGAAATCAAGCATTCAATGCGACTCCTCCTTTCTTACGACAGTTTTTAGATTTGATTATTGCTGAGCACAGTGTGGATGTATGCGTGCATCTGATACCAAATATCAAGCTTTCGCATATCGAAGTTCGGGTCGGTGATATACTCTTTCGGAATGCAGAAGAGCCCGCCTTCGCCATTGTAAGAATATCCACGAGCATCGAACCGATCCATGACAGCACGAGCCTTCTCAGCATCAAAGCTGTTGTCGGACATATGGTTGAGACCCAGGGAACAGACCATTTCCCAGAACCACTGGCCAGTTCTGTCGCCATAGTCATCGTCAGACATGATGCTGTCCTCCATGCGATATGCAAGGGCAACCATCATCTCAAGCATATTGGCACCAGCGGAAATATCTTTGATGTCAGTAATGCCGGTCTCATCCGCAAAACGACGGCGCATGGCGAGAGCGTCACTTGCACGCGCTTCATCTTGAATAACGGTAGGTACGAAGGGCTCGTTGAAGAGGAACGTGAACAGCATGTGATACCGAATATTATTCAGGTTCTTGTCTTCCCACACAAAATGCACCAGCCAGTCTAAATACTGCGTGACACAGGCATCGTAACACATTATTTCTCGCCTCCTTCCATATTGTTGAGATCGTACTCTTCATCGTCGATCCAAAAGTGGACACCGTCGCCGCAATCCTCCTTGGGAAGCTCACGAGCTGCAGGGTCCCAACCCCACACTTCCTCGAAAGTCTTTGCAGAACGGTCAACCTGGTAGTCCTTCTTGTATACATGACTGCGAATGTAGACGGTATCGGGCTCATAGCAACCCATGTACTTGAGGGAATCAGGTCCCAGGATTTTTGCGGTGTCCTCCATGAGCTCGCCACTTTTGTCATAGGCCACCCAACCATCTGCAAAGAGTGTGAGAAATCGGGGCTCAAAGTTCGGATTCTGGCCGAAGTCATCGGGCTTAATAATTTCGTACATGACATTCCCCTCCGCATCGGTGGTGTCGTAAACGGAACTGCCGTCTTCACGCTGAAGATTCAGTTTCTCCATAGCAAACTTAATACCTCCTTCGCGAACTCTGTCCTCGAAAGAATCTTCGCGATTCTTATCCTTGGCCTGATAGAACTCACGCATATCGTTGACTTCTTCGTCAGCCATATCGCGATACTTCTTCTCGAGCTTCGCGTTAACAGCCTTGTAGGTGATGCCGGCACCAGCAAGAGCGCCAATGCTGAATGCCACAACGATAGAAATGATGTTAGACAGTTTCATACTAATTCTCCTTATTGTAAAATATCATTTAGATCTTGTCGATGATGTTGCCATCGCAGTTGAAGTGCAGCCAGATGTTGGGCTCATAACCCTCGAGGAAGGCCTGCTTGATGGGGTCGTCGCTGTAGATACCGAAGTCGATGAAGGAATCGATGTCGGGATTGGTCGGGTCGTAAATCCAACCAGCAAACTGACCAATCTGAGTACCACGCATGCCGATGGAGTCAAGAGCCTCGTTCAGGAACAAATATCCACGAGTCTTGAGTTTCTTCATGCAGGAACGCTGAGCCTGCAGCAGGGTGATACGGTTGATTTCAGGGTCTTTCTCCCAAGTAGTAGGAGCGTTGTTCTCATCGAACAGGAAGGTGTAAGGGTCATCGGTCTTGCCGTCATGCTCTTCGCCTTTGACGGTAGTGTTATTGCCATCCTTATTGGTAGCGGAAATATCAACGGCCTTGATGCCAGTCTCAATTTCCTTCTGGACGTCATCACCAAAGCGCTCCGCTACACGAGCCTTGTACTCCTCAAATGCCTTGGAGACAGCAGCGTAAGCCGCAACCGCAGCATTGTAACGCTTCTTCATGATGACGTGGGAGCCAATCATGCAACCAAGGCCACCACCAATGAGCAGAATGGCAGGGGCGTAGAGCATGAGAACCTTGACAGCAGTATGAACATATACGATGACAATATCACGGTCGGCATCGTCTTCAGTGTAAACCGCACCCTCCGGAATCTCAAGGGTACCATCCTGAACACCATGAATCATCTCGAGGGTCTTGTCAGCCTCCTCCACAATAGGAGGAACCTTCAGAGTAGCCTTGCATGCGGCAACAGTACCAGCAACGATACCAACCGCACCAACAGCAATGAGGATTTCGGGGGAATGCTTCTTGACCTTGAACATGGCCTTGTGAGCAACGCGAGAAGCGGTCTCAACGAAGTTATTGAATTTCATAAATATAAATCTCCTTTCACTTATTCACAGACTGAGACTTGGGGAAGTGAATGCAGTAGACCTTCTTACCAAAGTGGTAAGCAGAGTAGACGAACGCACTATCGAGATCCGACCAACCGCGATCACTCCCGTAAGAGTATGCAGGGAACTTGGAGTATCCAAGCTCGTCAGCGAAGTCAAGAATATCAGCGACGGACACCCAGTCGTAGTCGTGCAGAGTCTTCTTGGCCTTCTCGAGAATATCACGAGCATCTGAGATAGTATCATACTTAATCTCGGACAGAGCCTTGACAGCTTCGTCTTCATCGTTCCGACGGACGATAGTGAAGTTATCGGCGAGGGTCCTGGCAACCACAACAGCGCCAATACCAGCGAGCATATTGGAAAGCAGCTTGTTCATAAATATAATCCTCCTATTACTTAATCACAACGGCCTTGGGCAGAATGATGATGAATCCGCCATTGATGGCCTTAATATCAGAGCCACGAAGGTCGTACCAACCATACTTGTTGTCAGTCCATTCGGTGCTGATGCCTGCAAAGTCGTAGTAATCAGCAACCGTAACCTTGCCATAAGTAGCAAGAGTCTCGAACATGGCATTCAGAACACCCTCGGCATCCCTACGAGACGTGAAGTGCAGGCTACGATAATCCCTAGAAGGATTTACCTGCTGATTGTAGTCAGCGGGAACTTGATTGGCAGCATACGAGGGTGTATTCCAGCTATAGAAGCTCGCCAAGGAATTAGTGCCCGGACGAGCAACGTTAGACGAATTGAAAAACGTGTTGTACGGACGATTCGCGGGGCCAACACCATTCGAATAGAACACCATGTTAATGGCATTCATAAGAAAATTGACGAGAAAATCACGCCCAGCAGGAATGAGCATGTCGTACACGATGGTGTGCCCAACCTTGGAGAGGTCGTTAGGGATAAACGATTTTGCAAGTTTCTGCAAACCATTCTTCTTTTCGACCGTAACCTTACCCTTGACTACTTTCTCCTTGTGAGGTTCGCTTTTGGCGGTTTCAGTAGTCTTAGAAGTGTTATCGGGAGCATCCGCGGCATGAGAAGCGCTCGGGATGTTATCAAAATCAACTTTAGCCATGCATTACCTCCAAAAATATAAAGCTAAGAGCCTATGTCGCCATAAGCCCTTAGCCTTTGTTAAACCTTAATTGTTACTTCTCAGCACCATCATCGTCAGAGTGCTCAACGGATTCCTCGCTGTCAGTCGGAACGGCCTCATCGTAGTCCTCGGCAGCGTCGTCCGCCTGCTCCTTGACCTTCTTGGCCATCTTGCTGCGGATGAACTTCATCGGAGTGTGACCACTCTTGACAGCCTTCGCAATGCCAACACCTGCAACGACCACCACTGCAACACCAGTGATAATCAGTCCAAGTGCTTTCTTGACGTTGGCGTCCTCAGTAGTCTCACTGGACGTATCCATCACATCAGCAGGATTGACCTCGACAGTCTCGGGAGTAGGCTCAACGGCCTCGTTCTCCATAGAAGTCTCGTTCATCATAACATTCATGTCTTCCATTTTTGTTACCTCCAAATATAATTGTGTTTAAGAAGAACCCTTATAGTCCTCCATAATAGAAGATGTAAATTTCGCGAATCCTTACTGATTGTTTTCCATGCTTTTCACGTGCTCCATGAATGCTTTCTTGTTGGGAACCACATTCAAAGCCTTATGAACAGCTGAACCAAACAGCATACCCGCGACGAATACGAAACCGGCAGTGATAAACTTATTCATTACAATCATCCTCCTTGTCTTTTTCGTAAAGCTCGGCACCATGCTCAAGGAACCAACCGGACATTTCCTGACTGCCATTAATATGTCCCGCAGTATATGCAGTACCAACGGCAGAGATAACCCCAATCGTTGCAAAGGCAGATGCAGCAATTGTAACAATGATGTTAGACTTCTGAACGCCGAACTTAATATACATTGCTCTTAAAACATTACGCATCATAAATATCATTCTCCTTTTTCATTAATACATATTACCATCAAGGGATTCGAGTTGTGTACGAACGAAACTCGCAGTAGTACGAAGGATGGACTCCATCTCCCGGAGCACTGCAATCTTCTGCTCGCGAGTAAAACTGTGAGCGTACTCCTGCGGGTCACACAGACTCGTGAGGACCAGCTTGAATACCTTCTGAGCGATGCGAGTGTTGCGACTGGTGTCATAGACGACTTTAGTAATGTTTCCCATAATTATACTCCTTCCAAAAATATAAAGCGGAAAGCCTATGTTTCCATAAGCCTTCCGCCCTTTCGGTTAGTTTCTCATCTCTTCGATGGAGTTACAGATTGTTCTTGACACAATACTGAATGAACTTTGCCGACTCATCGGGATTGTACCCCTTAAGGCAGTTAATCACGTACTGTGTGCCGTCGATCCTACCAAGTTTGTATGCAGAGCGTAAGCCCACAAAGCAAACCAGCATAGCACCGCCGACCTTAGCACCTGTCAAAAGTGCCTTCTTGGCAACCTCCTTGTAGTCGATAGTCTTCTCAGTGTTTTCGTTCATAATTGTTACCTCCATAAATATAAATGAGAGGACCTCCCTCTCATAATAGACGATGAAAATTTCGCGAATCCTTAGTAAGAATGCAGCGGACGAGGAAGCTGGACATACCCAATAACCAGAGCCGGATTGCCCTTCTCATCGAGCCTCGAGGAGTACGAAATGTCCAAATATCCAGTGTCGATACTCCACCCAAGGTCGTCACCAAGAAGCACACTGTCAAGGCCAATCATGTTGAACCAGTCATTCTCACTCATAAAGCACTCGTCTCTCATGAGTCGGTTCATTTCATTGACCGCTTTTTCAATAATATTCTTATTGGAAGGGAAATATCTGCCGGTAAGCGAGTCGTAGCACTTGATGCAGTCTTCGTCAATGATAACAATATCATTGGACTTTGCTTTGACAGGCTGAGGTACTGCCAGCTGAGCATCCGCCTGAGCTTTCTCGCGAATCTCATCGGCCTTTTCTTTGCCGACAATTTCCTCGGCTTTCTTGGTGTAGTTCTTGAGCGCGGTTTCACTCATTGTATATGCAGCCGTAAGAACTGCATTCCGATGCAGATGAATGCTGGATGCGCCAACGATGCACGCAACACCAATACCGGACGCAACAATGGTGCGCAAATATCCAGGCACGATAATCTTGACCTTCTCCTCAGTTTCAAGAGGAGCTTTCTTTGTTTCCTCCTTGTCCTTGAGAAGCTTCGTGACCTTCGGAGTATCCTGGATGGCGAAGACAGTTGCACTAATCATGCTGGCAATGCCTGCAGCTACCAGAATCTCGGGTGAACGCTTGATGGTTTCATCCTTGATGCGGTTGACTAACGAATTGAGTTTCATTTTAGTTCTCCTTTCAAAATATAAAGCGGAAAGCCTATGTTTCCATAAGCCTTCCGCCTTTGTCTTAGAAGTGATTCGTTCTACGCATAGTGTCGAAGCGTTCTTGCTCCTCCAACTCGCATTTCCGCTTGAAAGCCTTAAACTCTTTCCATTCCTGGCTCAGCCGAACGGGATACGTAATAACCTTAGCCACGTCGTAAGCAGCTGTCAGCAACATGCCTTTAACAAGCATCTTGCAAGCAGCCCCAACTTCGTCACCGAGGTCATTCGTAAACCGTCTAGCTTCCATGTGTTCACGGTCAAAGCTCTCAAAATCAATACCAGTTTTACGCATAATAATTCTCCTTTGTTATGGTAGTGTGTATCCTTCCATAATATAGGATGAAAATTTCGCGAATGATGAAAGCAAAAGGGGCATCACTGCCCCTCGTACTTTTCGGCGAACTTCTTGTTCACCTTATCTTCGATGAGTTCATCCATTTCCTGGCTGGATGCCTTACTGTTTGCAATATCAGCCGCAAACGAGCAAAGCATTCCAATACCAGCAAGTGCCATGCCAATCATCTTCAGATAGTTAGTTTTCATAGTTATTCACCTCCATAATACAAGATGAAAATTTCGCGAATTGTCAGAACGGAACGTCACCATCCATGTATGAATCGGACGGATTCAAGATAGGGCTGATGACATAGCATACGGTGCCATCGCCAATGTTGGTAGGATTCGCCGTAATATCAAGCCAACAATAACCAAGCCACTCACTCAACATCTCATCATTCCATCCGAGTTGATGTCCCTCATCAGTTTCTGCGATGCCAAATGCACGATAGAAATCGTTAAGCGACGCATACGAGGATACCTGAAGCTCACGATTAACGTAGTTCACAGCTTCCTCAAACTTATGCATTGTAGAGTCAAAATATCTATCGGCAAACATATCGTAGAACAGGACCTTGTCGTCATCAAACTCGTCCTCTTGTCCCTGTTCAATAGTCACTTCGTTGGCAATATCTTTGTCAACCTCAGGTCCAAGCTTATCGGCAATCTTCTTGCGGTATGCCTTGTAGCCTTGGTCAACAAATGCATACGCCGCCGCTAACGACTTCTGCTCCTTGCTCGAGAGTACGTTAGCGGCTACGATGCAGGAGATTGTGCCTGCACCAAGAATCAAAGTCGGAATATAAATCTTCCAGCAATCTTTGACGATTTCCTCTTTGGTAATCTCAGGCTGGTCAATGCTGGAGACTTTCTTCCATTCTTCGCGGTCTTTCTTCTTTTGCTCTACAACTTCTTTGGCCTTGAGAGTTGCATGTGCGGCTTCAATCGAAGTTGCAACCAGACCGACTGTTGCCGCAAATGTGAGGATGCCCGTCGCATGCTTTCTCGCGAAGTGGTATACTGCCTTACCAATATCAATGTTGTTCATACTAATTCTCCTTTATTCCATTTTAATAAGCTTGTAGAAATCGTGCTCGGACGCATCAACCGAAATATTTGCACGAATCTTTATCTTTCCATTTTCCGAGTGCTCAAGATAGAAGTTACTCAGTTGAATAGTGCTCCCGGTGAACCCCGCTTTCTTGAGAAGCTTGTTGAGAATCATCGAGATTATCGTAGATGCGAACCCCGATTTGAACATAACTACGTCATCCATATCATTACCTCCAAATATAAAGCTAAGAGCCTATGTCTCCATAAGCCCTTAGCAGTCAGGATTATTCCTCGTCTCCTTCGAGATCTTCGTCAGGGAAGCTAGCGTCATCCATGGCCTTCACCGAACGGTTAACTTTCCACGTTCCGAAGGCAGTGAACGCTGCGGTAATCGCAAGCGACACTACTGCCATCTTAGCGCAGTCACCATACGTAATGGGTCGCGCCATAAACTTCGCAATTTTCTCTTTCATAATAATTCTCCTTTCAGATTACAAAGTGTGTATCCTTCCATAATATAAGCTGAAAATTTCGCGAATCCCGAAAAAAGAAGGTTGAATGAATTGAACATTCTCTAACGGATTCTTTCCGTTGTGCAACCGTACACCATTCCTTCCATAATAGAAGATGTAAATTTCGCGAATCCTGAAAGCTAAGAGCCTATGTCTCCATAAGCTCTAGCCTGGTTTTTACGCAAGAACATTCAGTTCTTTCAAAATATCAGCAAGTCTTTCTCCCGATCTCTTGCGAGCATCAATCGCAAGCCACTCGTCATTAGTGAGTTCACGACGAAGTTTCCAATAATGACCAAGCGATCTGTCATAGCAATAAAGCTCTTTTAGATCCTTTGCTTTCTTGAGCCTGTCTTGCTGAGAAACCATTCTTGCAATTTGCATAATGGTTCCCACAACAACAGGTGTCGCAGCAGCAACAGCAGCTATCTGAGCTTTATGATCTTCAACAAACCACTTAGCTTTAGTTACCTTTTCGTAAACCCAAGCTTTGCGATCAGCTTTCTTCTTGTTGTTCACAAGTTCATCATAATCATAAACTTTACCCATTTTGAATTCTCCTTTATTCAAAGTGTATTTCTACCATAATAGAAGCTGTTTATTTCGCGAATAAGGAGAAAAGCGAAAGGCTATGACTCGTCATCATAACCTTTGCTCTAGAAACCTCACTTAATTCTTCTTAAAAACCTCTTTGAAGCATTCCATCATCGTCTTGGACGAGAAGGTTCCTGTCTCTTCGAACTTAAAGCCCTTCGCCAACCATTTACTTCTCAGGCCCCAACCGATTGCAAATGTTCCAAGCGTCACACCAAAGCCTACCAGTTGCAGGATTCTTGCATCTCGTGCCCTAATCCGTTCATTCTTATTATCATTACTAGCTTTAAGCTCGTCAATATCAAGCTTCCGCTGGTTCAGATAATAGTCATTCTGGATTTTGGAATCTTCAATGCTGAGATCCTTCTCCTTGACACGCATCTGATGCAACGCCTGAATGTTCTTAATCAGGTCTTTTGCCTCATCCGCATTAGGGTCCAACGTACCGAGCTTTGTCAGTTCGTTGAGCAGTTCCTCATCAATCTTCGTAACGATATCTGTATTATTCATAGTAATTCTCCTTTCAGAATATCATTATGGTTTCCCATAATAGAAGATGAAATTATCGCGATTTCACGTTAGGCTTCTGGTTCCAGACACATTCGAGCGAAATACTATCCTTGCCTCTAAACTTGTCAGGGTCCTCGTCAAGCATCAAGAATATGTGTATCGTGTCGTCCTCATCCGGTTCCTCGTAAAAGAACAACTTGCCAATGGACTCCTCTTCGCTTGCACTCGAATTGGCAACCCCAACAAAATATCCAAGGAACACTCCGAGTGCGCAGATCACAATGGCAACCGTAACACTAATCATCATACGTCATCCTCCTCACAACCAGCATCGGCAATGTCGGTACGGACAAGGAAAGTCTTGTCGCCTTTTCCGCAGACACTTACCGGGCAAGGGTAATACCGGTCAATGACATTATTGAGGGCCAAACGAATGCTTCTCGGGGTGTCGCCGAGTTCTCGCTCAAACTGAGGGTCGTAGGTCATGCACTTCTGGCCAGACTCTACGAATTTCTCGAGTTCCTGAATACGGTTCCTGCTCCAGATACTGGGGCCGGGTTTACGTCCTACTTTCATAGTTAAAGTCTCCTTTCAAAATATAAAGCGGAAAGCCTATGTTTCCATAAGCCTTCCGCCTTTTAGGTTAAATATCAGTTCTCTCCAAAATCAGTTTGTTGTTACGTTCGTGAACGCTGATGGGGTAATTGCCGGATGCCCTAATCGCCCCACGTAATGCGGTGCCTGCCGAGTGAATGTTCTTATACTCGTCGCCGATGAGTACCTCAACGTACTTCGAGTTAAGAGACATCACATAGTCAAGCTCTTCGCACAACTTATGATAGCGATTACGGTCATCCAAAACAAGTTCATCTGCGTTTGCTCTTCTGTAATTCATACATAAACCTCCTTTAGTTAGAGACACTATCCATGTCCCCTTCATAAAAGGAGATGAAATTTTCGCGAATTCGAATTTAATAAAAGATGCGGAGTTTTTACGCCCCGCACCTTTTTCTTACTTCAATGCTATGTCGAACACCCTGGGAACAATATCAATAGTATTGCCCAGGATGTTTTCGCTGATCTCTAGAATCGACATCCCATAATCTGCTAGTAAATTGCATACCCATTCCTCAGCATCAATCCAATACTGAGGCTTCACGAACAGATGCAGTTCTTCTAGAAGACCAAAACTCGACATAGCAGCATGCCCAATCTCGTGGACAGTAACTTTGCGAAGTAGCTCACCAGATAAACCCTCGTAAATATAAATCTTATGCAAACGCATATCGGTTGTGGCAAGCCTTACGTTTCCAGTTCTATCCACGAGATACGGGCTGCTATTCGGAACGTAATATACCTTCCAGAGAATATCATTCAGGTAAAAACGTTCCATTACCGTTTAAGTGGGCATCTCGCCAACGAGCTTGGTGAGGTCAGACTTCATGCGCTTACGCATATCAGGATCTGCAGTTTTGTAGATCTCCCGAACGCTGCCCATGACGTCCATCAGATGCTCGTTAGCGTACATCTCCATCATATCCTTGTCAGCCTGAGATTTGCTCTCGGAGTAGTGCCGACGAGAATCGATGTATTCGCGATAAGGTTTGCCGTAGCGCTCGTCCGAAGAATTGTCGCTAGAGCGGTCGTCACGAGACATCTTGCGACCAGGAGTGTACCCGGCACGCTCATACATCTCGTCCTCGAAGGTATCAGGGTCACGTACCCATCTCTTGATACGATCACGCTGCATCCCCCGCTTACCCATACGAGAAGCTTCACGAGGAATATAACCGTAGCGATCCTCTTCGTCACCACGCTCATCGGCATCCTTCATCGCTTTGACGATGCTTGCATAGTAGCAAGATTCCCATTCGTTCTTCTCAGCGTCGGTAAGATTCTTCTTCGCCTCGCTGAGATCCTTAATAATATCAGCCACCTGGCCTGCCTCGTGAGTGTCGAGATTATTAAGGCCCTGGTTCGTAGCGCTTTTGAGGCCATCGGTCATGATATCGAGAAGACCGCAAATCTTCTCGAGGGTCATTTTCCCTTCGTTGTCATGCATCTTTTAGCCTCCTTAGCATACTTCCCTGGCCGAGAAGATAGCGTTTGCACCGATAGTGATGGTCTCGGTGCCGCTATTGACGACGGTGAGCCGATCAAAATCGCCGCAGCAATTCTTGAGATAGAATGTGCGCTCGACACTGTTAAGCTCGCCTGCAGTTGTGGTTTCGGACACGATCAGGGAGGGCGGATAAGCAAACCCGCTAAGCGCAACAGACAGCTGAGCGGTGCCCGTCGCCCCGGTAGTCCCGATGTTTCCAGTGAAACGTACCTCATAAACACCATTCCTACGAAGCTTGATGCTCCCCGTACCATTGGTAGTGCAAGTGTCGCAACCGCACTTGAGCAGCACGGCATTGAAAACTGCATTTGCTCCAGGGGCAAGAGTGAGCTCAGTAGTATTGGTAAGCTCGATCATTCTGATGCCCTCCTTTCAGAAACTCCATTTTGAATTAGCCGCAGCACTGAGTACCGCAGCAACCGGAATTCTGATAGGAAGCATACTGCTGGCCATTGCAGCAGAAAGGATTCGCCACAATGTAAGCAGGCTGCGGGCACGGACGGAGCTGATTCACGAGGTAGGTGTTCTGATTTGCCTGACTCTGGGCCAGATTCAGAGCCTGAACCTGACTGCGCAGAGCAGCAATGGTTTCGTCCTTGTCCTGCATCCGGTAACTGACCAGCTCGTCATGCAGAGCCCGATAGTTATCGTTCTGATTCTGCATCAGAGCGGTGGTCTGATTCTGGATAGCAGTCGTAATGGCAGAAGAATTAGTAGCCAGATCATACTGGATCTGGGCCTGGCCCTTCTGCAGCGCATAGGTGTTCTGGAGGGCAGCGACGGTGCTCTGCTGAATAGCAGTCTGGAACTGATTAGTGGAGTTGAGAACTGCAGTGTTCATAGCATAGAAGCCGTCGCACAGACCATTCTCAAGGCCGTTCAGCTTGTTGACCACGGTCTGGTTGTCGAAGCCGCGCTCGATGTCACCAACGGTAGCCACAGCAGCCTCGCAACCACAAGGATTGCAACCGCAACCATAACCACCGCCAATGCCATTGCGACCGAAGCCACCGAACAGGGCCATCAGGATGATGATAACCCACCAACCTTCGCCGAAGCCATAACCGCCAATGCCATTCATCATGCCATAACCTCCGTTGTTGCAGCAACCATCATTGTTACGAACGACGGCAGCAACATCCGCTGCGCTGAGACCATTAGAACCGAACATAGATTTACCTCCTCACTGGTAAATATCAAGCGTTTCTTACGAATATGCTTAATCTATGCTCTTCAGAGTCGATTGCGCGCATTACCGATAACCTCAAAGCATAGATTGCGCCTAGGTTATCGGTGGGTGAAGAACTGCATTGCCTGCTTGCAAGCATCTTCGGGAGAAATCCCATAAGTCTTGCAAAGGTTCATGGCAATTTCCTCACCCTTTTTACTGTCACCCGTCTGAAGGCAGGTGAACAAGTTTTGGGCCAGAGGGTTTTTGGACAGCTGGGGATCATTCCTCAGCTTATTCATCATTCCGCTGATAAGAGGATTGTTCATCGGAACCTGCATTATTCACTGCCTCCTTCTTCTGATACGGACGATGATAACGATTGTTCTTAGCAATCATCTTCTTGATCTCGTCAAGTTGCTGTTTGATGGCTGCATAACCTTCATTTTGATTTGCAGGAATATCGCCAGCAACCGTTGCCGGAGTCTCAAGGGTAAATTTGACGGTGTTGATGCGCCCTTCCCCAGTGAAATACTTGAGGTAGACAGCCGACCCATCGTTCAGAGGGAATACCGCAATGCTCCCATCGTTAGGAACTTCATTGGGCCGGATTTCATCAGGGGTGTTTACGATTCTGCCAGGAATTACAGAATAGCTAGGCTGCATCTGCATGGGTTGAACCTGCGGAACCTGAGTCCTGTAGACAGGCTGATTAATAGGCAGCCCATTGTACATAGGGTAGCCCATATTGTTCTGAGGCATAACCGGCTGAGGATAACCGAACTGATTGTTCAAAATATCACTTCCCCTTAAGCGCTTTCAGTTCCTTATCCGCCTTAATGGCAGCAGGAGTGAAGGAGTTATTCTTCCACCAAGCAATCAGACCAAAGATCACAGTTGCCCCAGTGGTCACAAGGGTATTGACCTGATCGTTGGTAATGGGCAGTGGAGAATGACCCGTTGCGTTCAGAACCTGGTTGGCCAAAGCCAGGAAGAAGCACAGGGTACGAACCACGGTGCCAACAGAGATATCGCCAAAAAGCTTTCGGAAAATGTTCTTAATTGCGCTCATCATTCATCGTCCTTTCCGTCATCAATAGGGAGTTTGAGGATTCTCTCATACAGGGCTGTACCAGTACCATTGCCGCCGAGCTTATGATAGTTCTCATAAATCCGTTCGACATTCTTGAGCTCTTCCGTACTTACACGATTCTGCTCCATAAGACGCTGGCACTCTTTGTAAAGCTCGAGATGAAGAACGGCCCGAACACCAAGTTTAATGGCTTCGGACTCTTCCTTCTGCTGCGTAAACTTCTTAGAGAGTCTTGTATAAGCCCCTGTAAGAATCGCTGTTACAATAGTCAGTATGCCCTGCAATAGATACTGAGAAATCATTTCTTCCAAGGGCTATTCCTCCTTAACCGTTCCAGCGAGATTTGGTAGCACGAACGTCAACATGAGTAAAGGTAGAATATCTACCAATACCACCAGTGTTGGGCATCAGAGTTTCAACGTATTCGGCGACTTTGCTCGGAGCTACGCCGGAAACCTTGATGTCAGCAGCCTTACCATAGCAGTGCTGGGAATATGTTGCACCGCCAACCTTCTTGTTGTGGCTGGCAGTACGAAACGCCGAATTGATCGTTACGGCCTTACCGAAGTGATCGCGAACTTTCTGCAGAACATCAACCAGGTCCGAATCAATAAAGATTGGATCGGTGTCGTCCTTGCAACGAAACTCTCGAACACGAAAGTTCTTCGAGAGGAACTCAGTTCCGTCTTTTGCGTAAGAGTAAGCATTGATAGCCATAGGGTATCAATCCTCCTTCGATGTAGTTATAGCGATCAGGAAAATTCCATTTTGAATTATTCCTTAGGGCTTATGGCTGCCTTCCTGTCGGAGATCGCTTTGTTGAGCTTGTCATATTCCTCGTCGGAAAACCTATGCGCCATCAAGTGCGCATAGGTGATCCGCGAAGAAATACTGTCAAGCGCCTCGATCGTGGTTGCCTTGGCGATCCGATCAGAAACAACCGAGAACAAATCAATCATGGCGCGTCCCTTTCTTTACGTAGCAGACTTATCGTCGCCAGTGCCGCCGGTCTCGTCCTTGCCGGTATCCTCGCCGGTGCCACTGTGCTCGGGTTCGTCGGTCGGGGTCAGCTGGGCAATCTTCTCATTTACCATGTCAACCAGCTCAAGATACTCGTCCATCTCAAACTTGCCGCCGATCATGAACATGACATCGATGCGCTCGGAAAGAGCTTCGAGTTCGGTTTTGGTGTTTTCCTGGTCGATGGCCATCTTGGTAACTTCAAGCAAAGTCATAGTAATGCTCCTTTCTTTTAGCTCATAAGGGACTGTATTACTTCTTCGAGAGTTCTACCATCTGAAAAGAGGATAGCCTCTGCTCGACTGATGGGAATAACGGGTTTTCCGGTAGAATCCTGGAACTGAACAGCATTGCCGCCCTCGGGCAGAGTAAGCCCTTCGATCCGGAAAGTATAAGTTTCGTTAGCCGTAGTATATCCCCCCTTGGATGCTGTAACTGTTATTGTGTGCTGACCTTCAGACAGGTTCGTTGCTTCAACTGTACTGGTTACAAGCTCTTCTGTATCTACAGTGTTAGTAAAAGTCTGCTGGTTATCAATTTTGACGACCACAGTAATACCTGTAGCTGAAGTATCACCCGCGACAATGACATAAAATGATAGATTGAAATTCCCAATTTTTACGCCAAAGTCTTTCTTCGACGGACCCATGATGACGATGACATCGGTGAGAACCGTATAGACTTCACTTGTAATATACGGCCCTTTCGTTCCGCTGTTATCAACCGCGCAAACTCTATACTGAACCGTACCCCAACTGCCACTCGGATTATCCACAAACGTAAGATCAGCAGAGCTTTGAACTTGAGTCCAATCACCGTATCGGGTCTTTCGTTCAAAAATATAATTTGCAATCGTACCGTCAGTATCAGTAGCTTCACCAACTGTGACAGTCGTTGTGAATCCTTCGACCGTGCGATCAACACTGATGGAAGAAGGCGCAGACGGAGGATCGGAAGCATAAATGCTAACGGTGGAGCTCAGAACGTAGGTAGACGAAGTAAAACCAATATCATCCTGCGCTAAAACTCTAGCCTGGATGGAAGACTTGTCTGAGGGAATGTGAAGTTCAACTGATGTTTCGGAGGTAGTCTCAATTGTCGTCCAGCTTCCATCATCAAACTTATATTGATAAGTATAAGTGATATTGCCATAGCTATTCGTTTGAGCGTCGCTGGATGGAGTTATAGAGATTGTGATGTCTGAATTGTAACGAATGCTTTCTGGTAAATTTACCGAAGAAGGATCGATAATGTCTTGATCTTCGGCGTAGTAGAAATATCCATCGTCATCAAGATCATAACTGGGGTACTCTGAGGACCTAGCGCTGGAAACCCAATTTTGGAATTCATCGGGGTAATCACGCAGTGTGCGAGCGCAATAGTAAAAATGATAAGTGTCATTTGCATCGTTTTTCGAAATGCAATTTAGACAATACGGTTTACGATCACTAGGCGCATTAAGATCATGAAAATAACGCCAATAAGCATGAAGATAACGCCGATAAATGTATTCCAAGCAATTATGCGTTTTGGTAATGGGGCTATCGTTATCCGATACGCCAGTGAAATGAATTCGATCGGAAAACATAACGTACGGAAATTCGTCTGTCCCGAAGTTATTAGAGTCACTAACCATCGACATACGTGACGTCAATGAGTATTCTCCAGAATACTCAAAACAGCCATCGGTTCTGTTGAGAGTCGGCTTGGACTTACACGCCACCATGTAATATGAATAAGTGCTGCCTTCCGACGAGTATGGGACCCATACGGAATCTACATCCAACTGAGTTCCTTCAGTCCATCGTTTTTCAGACGTATACTTACCCCAAATATATCTCGTACTCATGCTTCAGGCCCTTCGTCATCAAAATTACCGACAATCAAACCATACAGAACATTCGGTTTGCGCTGACCGGTCGGAAGAGAAGACTCCATGAGGACAAAACCGCCACCCATACCGCCTTCCATTTCTTCGTCAATGGCTTCAAACCCTTGCGCGAGAGCCTCACGCATGTCTTTACCATAGATAGCAGTTCGAATAGTGTTGATAATGTTAGACAAATTCGCCATTTTGATTTATGCCCTCCTTTCGTTAAGAATTGGTGACATAGGACTTAATCGATTTAGTAACCGTATAACCTTTGTCGGCGATACTATCAGTGCTACTTTGGCTTCGACTAAGTTTCTTTACTGTAGATCCAAACGTGTATTCCTTTTGAGTAGGGTCATCCAGCGGAATCGTACATCCGGTGCAAAGGTATTCGCCATCGACACCATGAGGGTCCGACTTAATATGAGTCATTTTCATGAATCTCAAATGGTCAGTTGCCTCATTTGCATCATACAGATCTATTGCACTAGCCGATACGGTCTTATACTCATAGCAACCGGTTGTGGATGTGGCCGCATTTTCAGCAGCAGTATTCAGTGAAGATGTCGTAGAACTTTCTCCGTCGACCGAAAACGCTTTTTGTATAACACCATATTTCACAACGCCATTCTGGTCCACGTAATTACCGACAATGGTACTTGTTTTCTCAAATATCCACCATCCAGTAGTTTCATAGCCAAATGCCATGACTTGAGTGCAAACATCAGATTGCATCCCGACTTTAACGTTAATATCCGTTAAATTCTTACCGTATTCGATGGTTTGACTAGTCGTTTCGACGAGTCCCCTTCCACACAATAAATTTCCATATGTGCTCCGAAGTTCAGGAGGGGTAACAACGATCAAATCTAGCAATCTTTTATAGCCATGACTATCATGAGTTCTATGAAGATATACATATGCATAACCTTCAAATGCACTCATTAAGCCATCAATGAAATCATTTTGAAGTCCTTCCCAAGCCGACTTATATCGAGTATCGTCAACTGAAATATTTGTATTAGATCCGGTCTTTTCGATAAGCGACATACCCGCTATTTCCATGGCTAATTCACTAGCAGGTAATGCATTTGCTCTGTTATACAAATCATTTGTAATCCATTTGCCATTCGAAGCTATTTTGCAGTTAATCAAATCGCCGAAATAGTTTATTGGATGATAACCAAACGTACCATTTAATATCGATATGCCTTTGTACTCTTCCCACTTAACTTCGATCACATAATCATTCAGATAAGCCAATTCACCTTCGCAATAAATATGCTTGTTGAGATCGAAATCAGTATCAATTTGCGTAATTCGACCCTGCCAAATGATTTCGCCATCTTCTTCAATTTCGATCGTACCGAGCATTAGCTGCAAATCATCATAGCAAACGTTTGATTTCGGAACGTCAGCTTCGAAGCTGCCTGCTTCATTAGCAGTCATGGTTAATGTCGAATTCAGCAAATAATTAGGGTTTTCATCATTAACATCCGCAGTATCGTATATAAGCGTTCTACTAGTCCAATTATAGTAATCGGTATATCCAGTACCGCCAGACGTCAAATACCCATAATAAACCTTATATGCCATTTACAGCGCCTCCTCTCCAGAAACGCTATCACCGATAGCACCATTCTCAAAATCGAACGGGTCCCAAAGCCAAGCATTTTCGGTAAATGTTACCCTCTTCTTTAACGGGTAAAGATCGTATTTAATTGAAATCGTAGAATAACGTTCTTCGCTATTCCACTTATCTACCCAACACATTCCTTCATAGTACCAAGAGGGATCGTCCGAAAGAATGACCTTGATTCTCTTGCCTTGCAGATTCTGCATGATGGTTTGGTAAGCTGTATGCCATCCGTGCCATTTGTTAGAATCTACATAGAATTCAAGGCTTCCTGTTCGATTGTCGTAAATGGGCCCCCCGGAGAGGGCCCACGACAAATCTACTTTACCATGTCTACCAGGCACGGTAACAAAGCTTGTTCTTTCTGCAGGGGGAGCTATAACAGGCCTTGAAGAAGGAATCAAATGCCAATCCTCCCATGAATCATAGTCATCAAACTTGACACTATGCGTACCATCGTAGTAAAAAGTCATTCAATCACCCTCCTCTCCTAGCTCTAGCGGCTCTCACGCCAAGGGCCGAATCCATTTGACCGGAAATGCCGCCAACGAGCTTCTTAGAGTCAAGAACAACTCGCATGTTGCTTATGCTATCGCTCATCATGGCGAGTCTATTGCCCAGAGAATCGACAGCAGCAACAACATCAGAACGACTAGAATCCTTATCAGTTTTTCCATTTTGATTCTTATCACGAACACGCACGTCATATGCAAGGCGCTCCGAAATTGCAGGAGTACCCTGGAACGGATTAGTAAACCCAACCGACGCAGACTTGAACCAGTTGGTGCTATCTTCTGTATCGGAAAGGTCAACAACAGGAGTGATCTTCGGGCTAAAGCCCTCCGAGTTGGACAGCCGATCATAGAGGATCTTGCTAACCTCAGTTGCAGTGTCAAGAGCACTATTGGTCATATCCGAAATGGACTGGTTGACGGTATCGCTACCCTTGGCAAGACCATTTGCGAAGCCCTCATCGATATAGGAACCCATATCGAAGAAGACTGTGCTCGGAGAATGAATACCAAAGATACCCTTTACAAAGTCGATAACTCCACCAAACAGACCGCCGATGAAATTAGTAAAGCCCTTCCAGGCACTCTTAATTCCTTCAACAATACCGTTAATAAGGTTAGAGCCAATCTCTTTTACCTGCTCCCAAAGGTTATTAAAGAATTCCCCTATGTCATCCCAATTAGCAATAAGGAGGGCAATCGCGCCACCTATCGCAGCGACGATGGCTATGATGGGCAATAGCTCGGGAATAGCCGCAGCTACACCGGTTATTGCTGTACCGAGACTACCAAAGGCAGCACTCAAGCCTCCACCACCTGCAATGGTGGATACAATACCCTCAAGGCCAGCACCGAGACTCGACAGCAAACCGGAAGAACCGACAAAACTGCTAATCATGCCACCAATATCAGGCAAACCATTTGCAAGCACGGTCCCAAGACCATCAAGCAAAGACTGCCCCATACCGGTACCCAAGAACGACAGCACAGTATTAAGACCACTTGCGAGTGCACCACCATAATCTCCACTCAAAGCAGAGGTAACGGTGGAGACAACTCCAGTAGCAACACTGGCGGTATCTTCGCTGAGAAGTGTGCCGAGAGTTTTCTCAAGGTTTTTGGTAAGTTCAGGAGAACGCTCCTCAATCTTGCCCCAAATATCCTTGAAAGCGCCATAGATCGTATCCCAGTTGTCCGAGATAGCGTATGCGAGACGAAGCGTTACAGCCTTGCCTTCATCCGACATGTTGAATGCATCGGCAAGGTTCGAAGCGTACCCAATGAACGCGGACTGCGAAGAAAGCAACTGCTGTTCAGCGGCATTAAGATCCTCAGCAGAAGCGGTACCGCTCTCAAGCAGAGAATTATAATACTTCTGATAGACGTTAGTCTTCGCCAGCTGATCGCTCATATTCCTCAGAGCAACCGACACACCAAGCACAGCAGAGGCGGAACCCTGGTACTGAGCTTTACGAGCCTCGTCCGAGTTCTCGCCATACGTCTTAACGGCATTGATGTAGTCAGTAGATCTCGAGGAAAGGTCGCCATCATCATAGATCTGAGAAAGCATACTAGTTCTCTGGGAATAGAGACTAGCCTGCATCTCGATAGCATTCAAAGCATCATTGAACTGTGCAAGACGAGCCTGCCACAGATCGTTTGTCTTTTCCTGCTCTTCGATTTGCGCATCGAGCAGATCGTTATAAGCCTGCTGGGTACGAAGATCTTCCTCTCCATACTCTTCACGAAGCTTATTGTACTGCTCTTGCGCATACTGAAGCTCTTGTGTAGCGGCTGTGAGCTGACCAGTCTGATACTCGATCTTCTTTGCAGTCTTTTCGGACGCAGTTGCCTGATTGTTCTGATCGACCCAAAGCTGATACTCTTTGTCGGCACGATCATTTTGAATTTTCAGACGATTGATCTGATCTTCATAGAGATCGGAATACTGATCGGCCCTGAGTTCTGCCAAACTATTCTTTTCAGTAAGAAGATCAGCATATGCTTCTCTAGTTTCCTGCTTGTCAGCACCGACCTTAGAAACCATCTCGTCATACTTCTGCTGAGCAATCTGCACACGAGACGTCTGAACCTCGATCGCTTTGGCCGAATGCTCCATCTTCTTTGCCAGCACTTCATCGGCCGACGCAGAATTCTGATTTTCAGTAACCCAAAGCTCGTACTCGGAATCTGCAATCTCCTGCAAAGTTTTGTTTGCTTCGAGCTGATCCTTGTACTTCTCTTCGATAGTTTCGGCAACGGTTTTCTTGGTCTTAGACGAGCCAGAGGAACTAGACTTAGTGGTGGATGTCGTAGGAGTAGTGCTAGTGGTTCCAGAGTTCTTATCTAGCCCGAGCTTCTGCTTGAGCCAGTTCTCCAGAGCATTACCAGCAGTAGAATCCTCAACGCCCTTGTTAAATTCAGTACCGAGAGTGATACCAGCAGCATAAGCGGACTTACTAACGTCGCTGGTGTAAAGACCCTCGGCAGTATGAGTGGCAAGATAGGTTGCTACTTGCTTAGTGGCTTCAGCACTATTTGCCATGCCAAGCTGCATACCAATCGCAATGTTCTCGGCCTCGGATGCAGCCAGATCGGACGGAGAATGAATTCCCCAGTAATCTCTGAATGCATTATCGGCCTCTTGAGCAAGATTGAGAATGCCGTTTGTGACAACGTCAGATCCATTTTGAAGTCCGTTAGAGTAGCCCTCGGCAATGTACTCGGCATCTTCAGCAGCGAGCTTAGACGGAGATTCAATGCCCCAGAAACGGTTCCAGGTCATAGCGGCCTTGGAAGCAATCTCGGACATCTTATCCCATATACTCTGCTTTTTGTTGTCGAGACCGTTTGCATAGCCTTCGGCAGTCTCTTCACCAGCTGCTTCAGCGTCACCAGCCCAGATTGCCTTGAAGTCATTGAACATAGCGCCAATGCCAAACCAATCGTGGTGCCAAATGTTTTCGTCAAACCAGCTAGTGAGATTGTTCCAGAGCTCGCCAAGAGCACCCTTGATGGCTTCCCACACCTGTGCGATAAGGTACACAACAGTAGATGCAATCTCTGGAGCAGTATTACGGATCACCTCGCACAGAGTAAGGATTAAAGCCGTGATTGCGTCGCCAATAGCAGGAGCTGCCTGTGCAATAGCCTCGCATACAGCAGTAATGATCTGCGCAATAGAGGTTACAAGCGTAGCAGCGATCTCGCCGAAGCCCTTGACAATACCCTGGATGAACTCCACGAACATCCAGGCAACGCTTTCAATGCCTTTCAGGAATGCAGTGAAGTTGATGTTGGAAAGCAACGCCAAACTTCCTGCAAGATTGCTAATGAGATTAGCAGAAGATGCGGCTACCAGAAGCAAACCAAGCGCTGCCGCAAATGCACCCAACGAAAGGCTCAGTGCCACGATGATAGGTGTGACAGGAGCCAGAAGTGTAGCCGCCACACCAAAAACTGCAAGCGCTGCTCCGATCGAAATAAGCGCCTTTGCAAGCTGACCGAGTTCAAGGGAACCAAGACGCTCGAATGCGCTAGAGAGCACGACCATTGCAGATGCCATGACAAGAATCGCAGCAGAAGAGCCTAACCCACCCTTCATGAGATTCAACGCCACAACAAACTCCGCAAGTGCACCGCCCATAGCACCAAGCGCTTTAGCAATCTCGGCAAGATCGAGTGCGCCAAGCTCCTGGATTGGACCGATAAGTAGGTTCATTGCTGCCGACATAACCGTGACAGCAACAGACGAACTGATGAGATTCTTCGAGAATTTACTGAGGAATCCGAACCCTGCGAATTCAGCAAGAGCAACTGCTACGCTGCCGAGACCCTTTGCCAGCTGACTAACATCCATTGTCGCAAAGCCAGAAACGGCTTTCTGCAATATCAATAGCGAGCTGGCAAGCAAGTTAAACGACAGACCCTTGAGAATGCCCATGGAATTGCCGAGTCTGGAGGTAGCAACCGAGAACGTGCCAAGCTCCGCCAGAACTACGCCAAGAGCGGAAACGCCCTTGACAAGATCTTCGATAGGCATAGAGCCAAGCGCAGCCACACTACTTGCCAGAACCCTAACCGCAGCGGCCATAGCCACCATACCGATAGTACCCTTGGTCATCTTGGTAGTGGTCTTGCCGAGGAATGCCGCAGCCGCACTGAGCTCAGCAAGAACCACGCCCAAAGCAAGAACACTGGCGACCAGATTCTCAGGTTCGACCGAGGAAATGGTCTTGAGCGCAGCCGACAATATCAACACACCGGTAGAGATAGCTACCATTGCGCCAGACAGCGCGGCAACCTGGAACTTCTTGCCCAGGGTAAGTGTATTCAAAACCTTGAGCGCAGCAACAAGCTCGGTAAACAGTACGGTGATGCTGATGAGCGAACCGGTAAGTCTCTCGGGCTTGACCATAGAGAGAACCGTAAGCGACGCAGCCAAGACTGCAATAGCCTTAGCAACCGTCATAAGCGTTTCAGCATTCTTATTGGTTTTCCAAGCGTTAATAGCTTCACCAAGGGGTTCAATAGCCTTCTTAACTCCATCGACAACACCAGAGACGCCTTTGAAAATATCTTTACCGCTATTGATGAAGTTCTTAATAGCGTTAAGGATACCGAGACCCATACCGGCATTCATGAAGTTATAAAGGTTAGTAGGATCGAAGTTATTGAATGCTTCGTAAGCACTCTTAGAGAACTCACCCAAAGCCTCGGAAGCAGTTGTGCCAAACCAAGTAAGGCCGGGCGCAACAAAGTTCACGAAAGACTTAAGCGCGTTTACCAGAGAGTCAATCGGATTGATGACGATAGTAGTCTTATCCGAAAGCGACTCAATCGAGCCAGTAAAGCTGTCAATAGCATTAGATGCAGAATTGCATACCCACGAAACACCATTAGCAATGGCCTGAAATGCGCCAGAGGACTCAACAGCATTCTCGATCCTGACAAGAAAGTCTCCAATGCTTGCCGCAAGATCCAAAATACCTTCGGCTGCAGGAGAAACGGTTTTAGCAATGTTAGCAAAGCTATCATAGAGGGTCTTGAGAATATCAACGCCAATCTTGAATACGCTAAATACTCCCTTAAACACTCTCTGAACCTTTGCAGCATTGTCTTCAGACAGGATAAGCCCACGCGTGAATCGCTCTATCCCTTCCGTGATGGAATAGAGCTGATCCACTGTGGTCGGAGGAAAAATATCATCAAATGCTCCCTTGATAGAACTCACCATAGTGCCAACAGCAGACATGATGTTTCTAACAGACTGCACGAGATTGTCTCTGCCAGAAGACTTACCCATGCGATCAGAGAACGTTTGAAGGCTAACATTACCACGAGCAATTTCTTCATTGAGCTTAGTGTAAATATCAAGAGTCTCCTTGATGGAATCTCTCGATAGACCATCCGCTGCAAGTTGTTCGTCACTCATGGTGAGGAGACTCTGAGCTTGATCTACGACTTCGTTAATGCCTTTCTGCAGCATATCCGCAGTAAGCCAACCGCCCTGGAGCGATTTCTCAAACCCACCAGCAGCCTCGATGGTTTCGTCGCTAACAACGCCCATCTGCTTACCAATATCAGTGAGAACCTGCTCCATAACAGTTGCGGAATCAGTAATACCTGTGTCCAGGAACTGACTCCAGGCACTGGTCATAGCACCTTTCAGCAATTCGTTACGAGCATTTGCGCTTTCATTTACGACATTGCTAATGGCATTGGAAATCTCGGTCCAGAATTCCTTTGCCTGCTCAAAGTCACCGAAAATATACTCCCAACTCTGAGTCCAGCCAGACTGAACGGCTTCCTTGAGAGTGTCAATGAGCTGCGTGAAAGTCTTAACCTTTGTCGCAGCGTCATTAGCGGTCGTGCCCAGCTCCAGAATAGCTTTTGCCTGATCCTCAGTGTAACCTTTGGAGAGCAACTGCTCTTCGTTAAGGTCACCGGTAAATTTTGCCAGAGTATCAAGCAGAACTTCGGAAGTGAGCCAACCCTCCTGCAGAGTTTCACGGAACGAACCGTGCTTTGCAATCATCTGGTCAATGGCAATACCATCAACTCTAGCAGTTTCGAGCAAGGCGTCCTGGAATACCTGACCACCCATGCCCGCGTTAACTACAGAGTTCCAGTCCATCAGGGTCACTTTACCAGCAGCCAAAGCCTGACTAAGCTGATACATTGCGGTACTTGCCTGCTGACTAGTAGAACCAGAAACAGCAGCCAAGTTTGCAATACCCTTAATGGCCTGAACTGAGGTATCCAGATCTACACCCGCAGCCGTAAATGTACCAATGTTTTTGGTCATTTCGGTGAAGTTGTAGATGGTCATATCAGCGTAATGGTTCAGCTCATCAAGAGCTGCATTAACCTGATCGATCGTGGTACCTTTGCTTTGAGTGTTTGCCAGAATTGTCTGAACCGCATTGATCTGAGTCTCGTATTCCTGCAGACCAGACTTAACCGGATCTATCGTAAAAGCCGATACGAGGGCTTTGCCAAGACCCACCGCACGACTAGTAATGTTGGAAATGACCGTTGCAGCAACTACGTCGAGAGCCTTAAAACGCATGGAGATGGTATCAACACCATCCGAAACGGGAGTAAGATCGAGCTTTGATGCAGTGGTGGTAAGTCCACTGAGGCTTTCTCCAGCCTTATCGAAATTCAGACTTGCTTTGAGTCGCTCAATCGTGTTAAGTGAACGTTTGGTTTCTCTCTCAAACTGAGCGTTGTCAAATTGCATTTGAACAACACGATCATCAACTTCTCTACCCACTAATGCATCACCTCTTCCCACACCCTGCTAGCCAGATCCTCGAACAAGGGCTTAATCGCAGGGTTAATATAATCCACTCCCTCTACATGCCCTCCGTTGTTTGTGGCATGTCCATACTGTAATATAATGGCGATTGGGACACCGTCTACAATATTTGAGTTACTAAAAGTCAAACTTGCCGAGTTTTTAGTAACCGAAATACTGTAGTACCAACTATTTGCGGTTTTACCTGTGTCTACAGGCGTATTCCTCTGAAGCAACGCGACACCTTCTTCGCCATAGCGCTTGAGGATGTCTTTAATGTTAAATCTTGAGGACTTCTTGAGAAAGTTAGTAGTCTTGTCCCAATTTCCATTTTGACGAAAAGTAATCATCTTGCGGGCCAAAGCATCACCCCCTCGAGTGCATTCTTGCCTTTCTAAGCTCGTTTTGCTCTCTCTGCCAAGCCAATGTTTCGGCCTTGCTCATCGGCTTACCCGGATTCATACGTTCTTGACATACGCGTATAAGCGTAAGCAGATGATTCAAATGACGCTTTTCAAACTCCAGTGGAATGTTGAGCTCAAACATACTAGCGTAGATCGTTTCTGCCGTTTGATTGGAACGTCTTGACGGTCTGCTACGTTTTTGCATTCTCAGCTCATGTATAATGGTTGCTGTGAAAGGATCATTGATGTATGCCGTAATGTCACTAACGTTTTGCTTTGTCATGCGTTTGTACACATCGATCGAGAGATCCTTGGGCCCAATCGTCATGCAGCGATAGTAATCAAGGATCTCGTCGCTCGATAAGTTCTTGAGGTTAGACAGCAAAGGTTTGTGCCATTTTTCTTCCCATTTAGCTAAGGACAGCAAAGAATGTTCGAGCTTAATCTTTACGGGTGGTTCCAATTCGACGAACATTTCTTTTTCGTCGTCCCAACCATCCGTGCCAGGGATAACAATCTCCAACATACGAAGCCTCCCTTAGCGTTCTTGTATTACTGGGCTGCATGGGCAACGCTCAGAGGTTCCTTCTTGGCCGGCTTCTGCATGATGCCATTGAAGAACTCAGAAGCCTTGGCGCTGTCGGTAATGAGCTCCATGTACAGATCGTTGTAGGCATTGGTGGAAGCGAATTCCTGCCACACCTCTTCGTTCTTGATGAAGTGCACGCCGTCGGCGCTCTTGACACCATAGCTCATGTGGATGAGGTTCTCAAACAGGTCGATAAGCTGAACCTGGCTCTTCGCGTCAATGATGCGCTTGACCATGGCCTCGAAACCGCCGGGAGTCGAAACTTCCATCCGAGCAATCTCACGCTGGGACAGATTGAACCAGAAATCCTGAGTACGAGTGTTGCCGTCGTAGTCTTCGTAAGTGATGGTTTTCTTAATCATAGGAAATTCTCCTTTTCTTTAATAATATAAAGGCCGCCTTCACACAACGCAAAGACGGCCCCACGAACAACTTACTTGGGAACTCCGATCGGAAATTCCATTTTGATTCAACGAGGATTACTCCTCGTTGAACATGGCGATGACCTCGTCGGGGCTGGGCAGAGTGGGCTGGGCGTCCGGTTCGCTACTACCATACAGCTTTTTTTTCAGCGCAGCCAGCTTAGTAGGATCAGCCTTGAGGGAGTCGATGGTCATGACGGCGGTCGGGTTGTGGCCGGTAACAGCGACAGGGTTGGTCTCGCACTCCCAGCTGAAGGTGATAGCATCGGGACTGTCGTTGATGGTGGTGTAGGCCTTCTCGGAGGGAGAAGCAGTAGCACCCCAAACCAGATGCAGCTTGTAGCCAGCGTTGTTGGGATTGACGTCATTGCCCTGAGTGGTAACCCAGGAGAAGCCGAACATAGTGCGAGGCTGCTGACCGATGAAGACGCCAGGCTTTGCCTCAGCGGAACCGTCGCAAGGACCAAACTCCTCAGGATAGGTATAGGCCTCAATGGTGAAGCCATAGTCCTCCGCGGAACGCATGCTGCCGTACTTGATGTCGTCAGCCCACAGATCAGTAGCCTCAGCGCCAGAAGGAGACTCAGTGACGGCAGTCAGACCGTTCCAAGCCACACCGTTGCCGTACTTGTTCTGTTCGGTGTTATAGGGGTACAGGACACCTTTCTTAGTGCCCATCTCATAGAACCGAGTACCGGTCCCGTCCCAGGTAAGAGCAGCCATTTAATTACCTCCTTATATGAAGATCGTGAAAGTGTCGTGATTGAGATTGTCAGACTTGTAATGCCGCCCAAACTTGCACCGAGGAAGCGATGCAACGGCATAAACCAGGAGTGAGTCGGGATTCTTGTCAATCACAGTTAAGTCGTAAAACGTAAATTGCGAATAAACCATATCATCGGCAGGGCGATTACGAATATCGCTTCTGCTATAGACGATGGCAGGATACTTAAGAAGAAGGTTCTCGGGCGGCTGAAAATATACATTCTCAACCCCCGAGACGTCCTTCATGACCTTGCGGAGCAAAGCATCGAGTTCAAGCCGTTTGTCCATTCCACAATTCCCCCAGGCTAAGAGTTAATCTAGGATATTCGACAGTCACGTCCGTAACTTTCCACTTTGCACCACAGAAGGTCGCGTATCTGATGGAGTAAAAGTGATTCTGAGCATACGGGTCCGCAACAATGCTAATGGAATTAGAAACGGAAATATCGCTATTCACCTTATCAGGAGAATTAATGCGGCGATTGTTCTTGAGGACATCACCATAATACTGCCGTTCCGTGATTACCTCCTCATACACACTGGGGGCTGTCTCTTTGGTTTCCGCAAACCCGAGCGCCCCTGCCCATTTACTCATGACTTTTCCTCCATTTTGATTTGGTTAGATATCGGCCGCAGGCTCGGTCGCAACAGTCCAGGTCTTACCGGCAGTAGTGGCCTCGCCGTCAACGGTCTTGAAGCCAGCCGCGGTGAAGGATACCGGAGTCAGGTAGTTGGTGCCGTCGAAGATAACCAGGGTGCCATACAGAGCAGCGTTGAACACATCCTCGGCCTTCGCGACCACGGTCCTGTGATCCGCAGTAGCGTACAGCTTGCCGTCGGTGTGACCATACATGATGTACTTGCGGACGTGGAAATCCTTGGCCTTCTCGTAGATGGACTCAGGCACCACAGGGCGGGGAGCGGACTTAATAACGTCAGTAGACATGATTAGTACCTCCTATCTCTTAGGCAGCGACGTTGTACTCGACCGAGATGGCGCTGAAGGGAACGGTCAGAGCGCCGGAGCAACGGGTCTCGATCAGGTAAACCTGCTGGTTGTAGTTGATGTCGAAATCGTCGAAGGTGTTCACTGCACCGCCCTTATCGGCACCGACAGTGTAATCAGCCAGATTGACAATCAGACCAATGAAGGCGCCGCCCTTGGGACCGTTGACATTCTCCATCTGGGGAACGGTAACGATGCGGGACACACGCAGCTTGCGGGCCAGAGCAGTCTCATCAGCGTACAGCGGATGGCCAATCTCGTCCTCCAGCAGAAGCATGTCGGTCAGCATATCCTCGGTAGTGAAGAAGGTGGGATTGCCCGAGCCCTTGTAGTCCTTACGAGACTTGATGATAGCCCGGATGGCCGCCTTGGTACGAGTGTCGGCATCATCAGCACTCTTGACGGCAACCTGGCACTTGATGGTGAACAGGTCATCATCGTTGTAGATGGGACGAATGCAGCCCTCATTGATCTTGTCATCGCTGGATGCCAGGCGGCCGTCGCCGATCAGAATCGCACGGGCCAGCTCCTCATTCAGCTTGGTGCGCATCTCCTGCTTCAGCCAGGCCACAACATCGAAGCTGGTGATGTCAACGATGTCATCACGATCCATCCGCTGCTTCTTGTACACGGTGGTGGGAGCAGTAGAACGCTTCAGCAGACTGAAGACCTGCTCCTTCTTGAAGTTGCCCTTGATGTAACCCTTGGCCCGAGCGTCATCCTCGGTCAGGTCGGCGAACATGGACTTGAAGCGGCTGAAGGGAACATGATGGACGCCGTTCATGACAGTGGAAACCCAGCCCTGATCGTTGTCAATAATCCGCGGGGGAACATCAAGGGTACGGTCCTCGGGGAACAGCCACTCGATGTCATCGATGCCATGCGCCAGGAACGAATCACGCATGGAGCCATAGCGTTTGGCATCGGAAATGGCAGCCTGAATGTCCTCATTGGAGATGTTGTGCTTCAGGCTGGTGTCAGGGGTATCGTTTTCGAACACGTTGTGAGACACGTCAGTATCCTCCTCGTCTTTGTCACTCAGAGCCTGGCCGATGATGGCATAAACAACCTGCTTCTGCTCATCAGTCAGCTCGTCGAATACATCGCCCACAGTTTTCTCACTGCTGGGCTTAGTGGTAGTGGTCTTCTTGGTATTATCTTCAGCCACAGGGGATTCCTCCTTACTCTTGGTAGTCTTATCCGGTTCGGGTTCAGCGTGGAAGAGCTCGAGGCCTTCGCTGAAGATAAACGCCTCACCGTTATCGTAGCCATCGTCGTTATCATCGCTGTGAACGACAATATCATCGATGAATGCTCCGGGATTGGCTCCCGCCAGAACAAGACTGACTTCGCGAATATTGCCATGCAACACATCCCTGGTCTTAGTCTGCTTCAGCTGATTTGCATAAATGCTCAGGCCGTTGATGTCTCCGCTCATTATGCAATCCCTGGCAGTCTCGCCACTAGATGTATTGTTAAGCTTGCCGTAGACCCGAACTCCTTCCGGACAGTTCCGCAGCAGGCCATGACCCAGAACATACTCCGGACCGTCATGGTTATGATTCCAGACGATCGGGACGATTTTGCCATCGCAATCCTTGAATGCGTCTTTGCGAATGGTCCTACCATCGGCGCATTTGATGTCGTTGCGAGTGGCCCACCCAGCGAAATCGTAATTGGTTTCGCTGACATCGTTGGTTTTAACCATTTTGATTTTCTTGGCCTCCTTCCTCGTTAGTTTCATCCAACTCTGACTTCAGTGCTTCCTTGCCAGCTGCCATAGCTTCTTCTTGGCCAGGAGTCTGATTAAGGTTCTTGTTACGCAGTTCATCAGCAGCAGGATCTTTGGAGGGTTTCAGACCAATTACCTGTCTGAACTCGTTAGAAGACATGATCTCGTTACGAGTGAACTTATCCGCCATATCAGCAACGGTGCCAATGGGAACAAGCTTGAACGGATCGCGGAAGAACACGATGGACTGGTTCTGTGAGCGAGCCGTTTTCGTAAGAAATTTCCTCTTGAATTCATCGACAATAGCCGAAACGATAGGTTCGATCGTGCGACTATAGTAATTGGTCATTGCAGTTTCGTCAGCAGTGCCATTCATAATTTCTTGTGTAATGGTAAGCTGAGAATACGCCATATTGGTAAGGTATTCGACCTGTGCCAAAAGGTTATTGTCAAGGCTTCTATTCAACTGGGTGATCCGTTCAGTACCATCCGTATAGGCGATACCATATTTGGACCCCGTGAGCTGATCCTCGATTTGCTTTCGGCGCTCTTCAGCCTGCTGCCTACGAAGATCGTTCTTGATTACATAGGGAAGCTGAATAATCAGGTCAAGCTTTCCGGAACTAGACTGCTCGTCCACTGCATCAAGCAAATTCAGTTTACGAATAAGCCGCTGCATTGTTCCGTTAGGCTCGTTCATGACCGCATAGAAAGGATTCGTGACTATGGCTACCATTCGCTTGGGCAAGGTGATTTCTTCTTTTTCACCAGTGCGATCGTTGTAAAGCCTAACGCGAACGTGATTTGGAAACCATTCCATGATCGTTCCTACTCGCATCGAGTAGATCTTGTAAGAATCCGTCGTCATGGGGTTGAGATCCGTATCTACGGGGACAACCGCCACAACACCCTCTTCAAGCATACTGAGAACAATATCCTGAATGAAAGCTCGACCAGTTTGATCGATATTGGCCGACAGATTAAAGCAAGCATTGAGATCTGAATTAATGGTTTCGTCGTAGCGACCATTTTCGTCAAGCTTTACATGTTGAATGGTAATGGAGCTGGCGTCAACTGCAATACGACTAAGAATTGCAGTGATAATAGTCTTATCTATAGCACGACCTTTGCGGTCATAGAAAGGTCTGTAGCTATAGCCACCATAGTACGAATAGTTTTTGTCACCGGGAGGATCTCGGTTAAGAAACGCATTCCAGGCCCGCTTCACGCGAGAACCAATGTTAATTTCCATTTTGATTTTTCCTCCTTAGTAGAGCCATTTCTCATCGTAAGGAGAGAAAACCATTTCGGAAAACTTCTCAGCCATCTTCTGGCCATTATTGATGATCTTGTCAATATTACCAGGAGCCTTCTCCATCGCAGCAGCAAGACCGCCAAGAGTACCAAGTGCTGCAGTAACAGCCGCAACTTTTTTCATGGCCTTTTGCATCTTGC